>Ga0206118_100064_pt1 | contig 165374 bp, 151 predicted proteins | sample 3A20Ametagenome_FD_177999 | JGI IMG/M metagenome (GOLD analysis project Ga0206118, IMG submission 177999) | Enriched microbial communities from leaf-cutter ant dump, University of Wisconsin, Madison, United States - 3A20A | ecosystem: Environmental > Terrestrial > Nest > Insects nest > Nest...
CTACACCTGACAGGTTCCGAAAACAGGCTTAATAACCGAAAATTAACACCCGACAGGTTACAAAAACCTGTCGGGTGGCCGGAAATTAGTAACACCACTACTTATATATAGGTGTGTTTTTTAAAAAACAACACCCAAAACCTGTCGGGCGCATCCCAATTAGTGAATTCATACCTATATATAGTAAGCCCTCTCCCTTTATTTCGCCCTGAAAACGTTCCGAAAAACTATAAAAAACAGAAAACCCCGGTAAAACCGGGGCATCCTTATATATACTATACTTAATTTTGCACTTCTTCTTTAGCTTTAGCTTCCCTTTCACTTCGGATTTGTTTCGATTTTTCCGCTTTTATACGCCAGGTCGCTGCCAATTCTGCCAGATCAATCGGTGTGGCAGGATCCTGTTTCTGGAGTTTTCCACTCTTAAACGATTTGATCAGGATACTTTCAATATAAAAATCTTCCAGATCATCAAAAGGCTTGTATTCCTTTTTAAGATTGATATCAAACAAACGAGCCGTATTATTCGACCAAAACGCCTTCCATCCACTTTTCAGATCCTTAATCAGACCAAAAGTTGTCACCCCAGTCTGGCGATGGATCAATTTTACAAGAATCTGACCGTCTTTTCGGGAAAATTTCTTCAATCTGTCTTCAAATTCATTTTGCAGATAATTCTCCACTATTTTAAAGTACTTCTTTTTTTCACGATCGGTGGATAGCTTAGCCATATTCGCATTTAAAATGGTCAGATTCTCTGCGGCGGCTTTTGCATACGGATATACTTTTAACACTCGTCGCTCCAGTATCCGCAATTTTTTCATCTCTTCGGCATAAGCCGCATTCTTCCCAACAATCACTTCATCCATCTGAACCATATAACTCACCGAAGTATCTTTTACCGTATTGGGAATTTCCGTTTTAACGGAATCCTGAGGATTAACCTGTGCGTAAAAAAAAGCGGGGAAAAATAGAAATCCTGATAGAATAAATAAGTGCTTCATATAATACTAATTAATGTGTAAAATTAGACAATATTCTGAGCAACTATAATACCAAATTTATAAATTAGCAAAAAAATATTTATGGCAACAAAATCTATATTAACAAAATCATCGCTGACTTTTCTGGAAAAATACCTAAACAACGCCTCGCCTACAGGATATGAGGAAAGCGGACAGAAAATATGGATGGAATATCTTACCCCTTACGTCGACACCTTTATTACCGATACCTATGGAACGGCTGTTGGTGTGATCAATCCCGATGCACCTTATAAAGTCGTGATCGAAGGCCATGCGGATGAAATTTCCTGGTATGTAAACTATATTACCGACAACGGTTTGATTTATGTGATTCGTAACGGTGGAAGTGATCATATGATCGCCCCATCCAAACGGGTACATATTCATACCAAAAAAGGAATTGTAAAAGGCGTTTTTGGTTGGCCGGCCATTCATACCCGTAACCGTGGTAAAGAAGAAGCCGCCCGTATTGACAATATTTTTATCGACTGCGGATGCGAAACCAAAGAAGAAGTTGAAAAACTGGGCGTACACGTAGGTTGTGTAATCACCTATCCGGATGATTTTATGATTCTGAATGACAATAAATTCGTTTGCCGTGCTATCGACAACCGTATGGGTGGTTTTATGATTGCCGAAGTAGCCCGTTTGTTACACGAAAACAAAAAGAAACTACCTTTCGGATTATACATTACCAACTCCGTACAGGAAGAGGTTGGTTTACGCGGAGCTGAAATGATCACGAAAACAATTAAACCGAATGTTGCGATTGTTACCGATGTTTGTCACGATTCTTCCACACCGATGATCGACGTGAAAATCGAAGGTGATACCAAAATCGGAAAAGGTCCGGTAATTACCTATGCGCCTGCCGTACAAAACAAATTACGCGAACTGATCATCGATACAGCCGAAACCAACAAAATTCCGTTCCAACGACTGGCTTCGTCACGGGTAACCGGTACCGATACCGATGCTTTTGCCTATAGCAATGGCGGTGTCGCTTCGGCTCTGATCTCACTTCCGCTTCGATATATGCACACGACAGTAGAAATGGTACACCGTGAGGATGTAGAAAACGTGATTCGTCTGATATATGAAAGTATTCTAAAAATTGAAAACAATGAGACCTTCTCGTATTTCAACTAATTAAAATGTTCCGCTTCGGAAAATTTAAAACGGCCTTATCAATAGTATTGCTTTATGCTTCGGTTTGCCATGCGGCTGAAGAAAAAGACAGTATCAGGAATGCTTACCGTTCTAAAAACGCTATTGGTAAGGTCCTTTTTTATCAAAACCTGGATCTGAATACCAAAAGATCCTATCAGGATTTCTTTTACACTTCCTTTCCCGGATTGTCCCGGGATCCACTCATCCAAAATTCCAAAAAAAACAACATCCGTTATCGCTTTGCACTCGCCGAAGTCTACAATGTAAAGGGCGACGAGATCAATGCCATCAATGTACTCAAAAGCATCCGAAACGATAAAGAGTACAAATTGTCCGATACCGAATATATGAATCTGTTGGTGGCATTACAAAAATCCTACCTGAATCTGAATCTGTATTCGAATGTCTTTCAGATTAATTCGGAAATCGGAAACCTACGGAAAAAGGGAGCATACTTTCCACTTTGGAGCTATAACATCAAAAGTCAGTTGTATGCCAAACTCTATTTGTACGAAAAAGCGATCCGTCAGTTAAAATCTGAAATAATGGATTTGCAGCAGTACGCTCAAAACGATCCGTTGATCATCCCTTCCGCCTATAATGATCTTGGGTTTTATTACTCCCTGACCGACAATATTGACAGTTCCTTTTATTATTATAAACGCAGCCTATCATTGGCCGAACAAAATTTAAAAAAGGTACAACCCGACGCCTACAATCGACTTAGCGGAACCATCAAAGGCAATATAGCCGTTTTATATTGCAAAAAGAACGATTATAAAACCGCGATTCCATTATTAGAGTACGATATCTCGGTCAATTCCGGTAACAAAGACGATGATCTCGGCAGCGTCACCAGTCGGATATTGCTTTCCGAATGTTATTCCCAAGTAAAACAATACGCCCAGGCCAATACGGTGTTGCTGGAAGTCGAACGCTTGCTTCCCCATATTTCGCAACCGTCAACCCGGGTTTACTTTTACAAAACCAAAGCCGAATTGCTCAAAGCACTTCATCAAACCGATCAGGCCTACTCCTATTATAAAAAAGCATTCCGTTTAAACGATTCTATTAACAAATTAAACCAATCCCGATTATTGGGAGGCAATGAAATCCTATACCATCTGGAGCAACAGGATGATCTAATCGCACAACAACAAACAGCCATACAACACAAACAAAAAAACATTTTGCAGATCATCCTTTCTGCATTACTGATCATTACTTTATTTGCCTTTATTTATTTGATCAACTCACGTAAAAAGCAATTAAAAATTCAGAAGATGAATGAAGAGATTTCGGCTAAAAATAAAGTCATCAAAGAATCACTTTCTGAAAAGGAAACCTTATTACGTGAAATCCACCATCGGGTAAACAACAATCTTCAGATGATCTCCGGTATTCTGGCACTTCAGCAACTGTATAATACCGACGATTCGATTCAGCTTATACTACAGGAAGGTCAGGCCCGTATCCAATCGATTGCCCTTATTCACAAAGCCCTGTATCATTCAGATAATTTTGCCCGGGTTTCCTTTGAATCCTACCTGAACGAATTGGTTTCTGCGATACAAAAAACCTATCAGAATGAAAGCCGTATCATCCATTGTGACGTCAATGCAGAACAAATCGAACTCAATATCAATACTGCCATACCGCTTAGTCTTATTATTAACGAAATCATCACCAACAGTTTTAAACACGCTTTTAAAAATCGTACCGAAGGTCGTATTCACATCCGGCTTTGCCAATTAAAGGAGCATTATAAACTGACCATTGCAGACAATGGTATCGGGCTTCCCGATCATTTTGATCCGACGCAATTGCATTCCATCGGTTTTGATCTGATCGTTGGTCTGACCAAACAACTCGACGGTCAATTATTCTGGAAAAATGAAGACGGAACCGAAATTAATATTACATTTAATGAAATAACTCCCTAATCATGAGCACACCACTACAAATCCTTATTGTTGAAGACGAATACATTACTCAAAAAACGATTACAGTTTTCCTTCGGGAAATGGGGTACCATGTGGTAGGCTGTGCCATGCAGGCCGATGAGGCACTCCGCTATTTAAATCAGCATAAGGTTGATTTTGTAATATTGGATATCACCATTAAAGGAGAAAAAGACGGAATCTGGCTGGCCGAAAAGCTGCAACAACACTATGCAATTCCGTATATTTTCCTGACGGCCTATGTCGATGAAGTAACCGTGAAAAATGCTATTGCCACGAATCCTTATGGTTATCTGGTAAAGCCCTTTCAAAAAGGCGCTTTATTTTCGGCCATAGAAATTGCACTGCTCAATTTTAATAAATGCCAACTGGCTAAAAAAGACACCTCGACTACCATACTTGTAAAGCATCAGGATGTTTTTGAAAAGGTAACCCTCGATCATCTGTATTATATCGAGAGCCAGAAAAACTACCTGGTCCTCACCACTTCGCATAAACAATACCGGATCCGGGCCACCGTTACGGAGTTTCTGGAAAAACTTCCCGAAAATTTTATTAAAACCCATAAAGGTTTTATCGTAAACTCCGATAAAATACAAAGCTTTTCGTCGAGCGTGGTAACCATTAACGGTCAAAAGATCCCGGTTTCGAAGACTTATAAAGACGTTGTTTTCAACAGCTTACACCATTCACCTCTAAAACAGTAGGCCCTTATACTTTTATCCCGGAAGAATTGGATTATATCCCAGTTTTTTTAATCGGTAATTCGTTTTAATAATTTTTGTGTTAATAAATTATTAAATAATAATTACTTTATGAAAAACTTACTGTATTTAATCCTTTTATGTCCGATAATGCTCTTTTCTCAGGTCGGAATCAATACCATTACGCCTCATGCCAGTTCCATTCTCGACGTAACGGCAACCGATAAGGGTTTGCTTGTTCCGCGTATCGCAATCCCAAATCTGAATGCCGCAGCTCCGGTCACAAGTCCGGCTACTAGTTTGTTGGTGTATAATACCAATACAACTACCGGTATTGGTTTTTATTACTGGAATGGCAGTAAATGGGTTCCGATATCCGGATCGCACAACGATTGGATTATTGTGGGGAACGACATGTACAATGCCAATTCCGGAAATGTGGGTGTGGGTGTAACAGCGCCAACTGCTAAATTTCATGTTGAAAATTCCGCCGGTGCCAGTATTGCTCCATTTTCGTGCGGATTCGAAAGTGGTACGATTTCCCCTTTTAGTACTTCGGGTAGCGGTGGAGCGTGGACCGTTACCACAACTGCCGGTCAGTTTAATGCCGGTTCTTATGGTATTAAATCCGGTTCCGGTGTACATAGCAGTTCGTCAAATCTGGATCTGAGCGTTAGTATTCCTACCGGTGGTTCCTCCTTTTCCTTTAATTATCGCGTGGACAGCGAATCGAGTTATGATTATCTTCGATTTTATATCGATGGTGTACAACAAAACCAATGGTCGGGAACGGTGGCTTGGGCAACTTTCTCCGGAACACTAACGGCCGGTAGCCATACCTTATCGTGGCGGTATGAAAAAGACAGTTCTACCAATTCCGGACTGGATGCCGCTTTTATCGATCAGGTCGTGATTGCCAATACGCAAACCCTTTCCCCGGCAGTTCGTATTGTGGATGGCAGTCAGGGAAATGGAAAAGTACTAACATCGGATGCTAATGGTTATGCGAGCTGGAAAAGTACCAACTTACCGGATATTGCGACCTTTCAAGGGATGATCATTCCTGTTTGTGATTCCTATTCCAATGGAAGTACGGGTTCTTTTACAATTCCGATACGAGGCGTTACCACTACAGTAACGTGGACCATATTGGCCAAACAAATCCGAAGTGCCTCCGCTACACTTTCGGGTAATACCGTTGCTCTTGCTCCGGTAACTGCAGAGCGCCTGCAGGTACGCTATGATTTTTCACCACAATTGCCATTTAGTCCACTGGGGATTATTTTTAATGCCTATAATTCGAGTGGTTATCCCGATACTTTTGTGATCAATTATGCCAATAAATCGCAAAACTCCATTACGGTGAATATTGCCCGGGCCGATCTTTTTGCCAGTCAGACGTCAAATTGCTGGACCGGTCAGTTTTATTTTGACGTGATGGTGATGAATTAAAAAAGAAAAGGGAGCCTTCCGACTCCCTTTTCCTGTTTTTTACGTTTCAATTATTTTCTGGCACCAGCAGTTTTTAATGTTTCGATAACCTCATTGTTTTTAAACATTTCGGCAATTTTTAAAGCAGTGTTTCCATTCTGATCTACAGCGGCTAAATCCGCTCCTTTTTCAACCAGTAATTTTACAATTTCAAGGTTGTTGTAACGAATTGCATACATTAACGGCGTAAGATTATTGGTTCTTTCGTTAACATCAGCTCCGTACTCGATGAATTTTTTGATAGTTTCAACGTCACCTTTGCTAATTGCTGTACAAAGTGGTGTGGCACCATAGGCATTTACAGTATACACTTTTGTTTCTGTAACTGTCGAAGCTGTAGCAACATTTGTAAAAGCTACTAAAGCCATTCCTAAAATAAAGATCGTTTTTTTCATGATGATTGATTTTTTAAATTATTTTTGATTGTTACAGTTTAGACGCAGCACTTTTTATTTCGTTACAGGAAAAATCTTATTATAACATTTTTTTAACATTTGATCTGTTTTACAAATAAAGCGTGAATAATTGCAATGCTTTATAGTGTCCCGTCTATTCCGTTTTTAGAATTAACCCAATCACTATATGGAAAGCCTATCCTTAAAAAACAAATACATTGTTTCTGGAATTACTATATCTACTTTTTTAGCACTGGAATTCGGTCTGGGGCCGAAAGCGCTTTTTGGCCTAACAGAGCCCGTTCAATACCTTACCCATCAGTATTTTGGCGTTGGAACCGCAACTTTCGATTATGCGCTGATAGCTTCTCTCCCAACTTTCGCAGCCGGAATTTCAATCAATCAAGGGAATACCGACTTAAAAAATATTGTTTCCAATTATTTTAAAATAAGTATCGCCTGTTTGATCACCTTTATATTGGGATTATTGTATTTGTATTTTTTTCACAAACCTATAAATCCGTTGATTCCACAGTATCTTATTGTCGAACCTTTTAATTCCTATTCAATGTTGATTATTAGTGCCGGGATTTTTTTTTCGATATTGCTACTAACACCTAAAAAAAGTACTGACAACGGGATCAACAAAACAGGAAAATCCTAGTCCTACATCAAGACAATCGCACAGCTGGTTTTTGCGACTACTTCAAAAATCGTATTAGACATAAAAAAACCGGGACAAATGTCCCGGTTTTTTTACCTGTAAAGGTCGATTATTTTACTTCTTCGTAATCTACATCCTGAGTCTGATCGCCCTGATTCGCATCACCACCTTGCGGTTGTGCCTGTGAAGCCTGACCATCGGCCTGTGCTTTATACAATTCTTCCGATGCATTTTTCCATGCTTCGTTGATTTTGTCTAATGCCGGTTGGATCGTAGCTACGTCTTTTGTTTCGTATGCTTTTTTCAATTCGTCTAAAGCTCCCTGAATAGCCGATTTGTTTCCGTCAGATAATTTATCTCCAAACTCGCTTAATTGTTTTTCGGTTTGGAAAATCATTCCGTCAGTTTCATTCAGTTTATCCACTCGTTCTTTAGCCGCTTTGTCTGCTTCTGCATTTGCTTCCGCTTCTTTACGCATTCTGTCGATTTCTTCCGGTGTTAATCCTGAAGAAGCCTCGATACGGATATCATGTGATTTACCGGTTCCTTTATCGGTAGCCGATACTTTAATGATACCGTTGGCATCGATGTCGAATGTTACTTCAATTTGCGGAACCCCTCTTGGTGCAGGCGGAATTCCGTCTAAGTGGAAACGACCGATTGTTTTGTTGTCGTTAGCCATTGGTCTTTCCCCTTGCAACACGTGGATTTCTACAGATGGCTGATTGTCGGCCGCTGTTGAGAAAACCTGTGATTTTTTAGTCGGAATGGTCGTATTGGCGTCGATTAATTTTGTCATTACACTTCCCATAGTTTCAATACCTAAGGATAATGGTGTAACGTCTAATAATAATACGTCTTTTACGTCTCCGGTTAATACTCCACCTTGGATCGCAGCTCCAACCGCTACAACTTCATCCGGATTTACTCCTTTTGATGGTTTTTTTCCGAAGAATTTCTCTACTTCTTCCTGAATTCTAGGAATACGGGTAGAACCTCCAACTAAGATTACTTCGTCGATTTCCGATTTTGAGATTCCGGCGTCTTTTAAGGCTTTTTCACATGGGATCATGGAACGACGTACTAAATCGTCTGCCAATTGTTCAAATTTCGCTCTGGTTAATGTTTTTACCAAGTGTTTTGGTCCGGAAGCCGTAGCCGTAACATATGGTAAATTGATTTCTGTTTGTGCCGAAGCCGATAATTCGATTTTTGCTTTTTCAGCTGCTTCTTTCAAACGTTGTAAAGCCATTGGGTCTTTACGTAAATCAACACCTTCTTCGCTGTTGAATTCGTTTGCCAACCAGTCAATAATTACCTGATCAAAGTCGTCCCCTCCTAAGTGGGTATCCCCATTGGTTGATAATACTTCAAATACACCGTCTCCTAATTCCAGAATTGAGATATCGAACGTACCACCACCTAAGTCATATACTGCAATTTTCTGGTCTTTTCCGGCTTTATCCAATCCGTAAGCCAAAGCTGCAGCCGTAGGTTCGTTAATGATACGACGTACTTTTAAACCTGCAATTTCTCCGGCTTCTTTTGTCGCCTGACGTTGTGCATCGTTAAAGTAGGCCGGCACCGTAATAACTGCCTCCGTTACTGTTGTTCCTAAATAATCTTCGGCTGTTTTCTTCATTTTCTGAAGTGTCATAGCCGATAACTCCTGTGGCGTATAAAGTCTTCCGTCGATATCAACACGTGGGGTGTCATTATCGCCTTTTACCACTTGGTACGCAACATTTCCTGCTTCTTTCTGGCTTTCTGAGTATTTGTTCCCCATAAAACGTTTGATCGAAGCGATCGTTTTCGTTGGATTTGTCACTGCTTGTCTTTTGGCAGGATCTCCTACTTTGATTTCACCACCTTCTACAAAAGCAATTACAGATGGTGTCGTTCTTTTTCCTTCTGCATTAGGAATTACTACCGGCTCATTACCTTCCATTACAGAAACGCAAGAGTTAGTCGTCCCTAAGTCAATTCCAATAATTTTACTCATAATTAAATCTCCTTATTATATATTTTTTTTCGTTTCGTTTTTTCAACTTGATTCGTATAAGTCAATGATTGTGCCATTCGCCAAAAGTGTTAAAAATTGTCATAAATACCGTATTTTCTGCCTTTTATATACTGACAAGATGACATTTTTGCCGTCAGCTGCTTTTCAGAAGGTTTCCGGAAATAATATCACAAGTGCCACTCCCTTTGTGAGTTTATCCCGGTTTATCCCGACTGACAGTATTGGCATTTTCAAGAATACGAAGTAATTAACGGTAAAACCACAGACAGAAATTATCGCTGGCGCTAAAAGTGTGTTATAACCGTTTCATTTATTGAATTATCGGATTATCTTTGCTTTAGCAAATAAACATTTAGATTACTATATATGGAGTGTATTTCTGTATTTGATATGCTTAAAATCGGTGTGGGCCCTTCGAGCTCGCACACCTTAGGCCCTTGGCGCGCAGCCGAACAGTTTCTTGTTGAAATCAGAAATCGTAACCTTATTGATCATGTAAACCGTATTACCGTCGACTTATACGGTTCACTGTCACTTACCGGAAAAGGACATGCCACCGATCTGGCTGTCATGCTTGGACTTAGTGGTGCCGATCCGGAATACATCCCGGTAGAAAGTATCGACGTAATCATTTCTGCCATTAATAATAAAAAAGAACTTTTTTTAGGAAACGAAATCATCATACCGTTTGATCCGGAAAAAGATATCGTTTTTAATCGGAATTTCCTGCCGTTCCACGCCAATGGACTTACATTTACCGTTTATACTGATACACAAGAATATACCTCTACCTTCTACTCGATTGGTGGTGGTTTTGTGGTAAAAGAAACCCAGGAGGAAAATACGGCTAAGGAAACCACCAAACGCAATTTCCCGTTTCCGATCGAAAAAGCCGAAGAACTTTTAGCCTATTGTCTGACGGAACAAAAGAAAATCTCGGAAATCGTTTATGAAAATGAAAAATCCATGCGTTCGGAAGCCGAAATCCACAGCGAATTACTACGCGTTTGGAATACGATGCTGGAATGTATGTATATCGGATGTCATACCGAAGGTACTTTACCGGGCGGTTTAAACGTGCGCCGTCGCGCTTACGACATGCATAAAAACCTGATTGGAGTTGTTCCTTACGACAATCCGCAATCCTGGTTGGAAATTATCCGGATGACAGAGGTAAAATTCCGCCAGATCCTGAAATGGGTAAGTTGTTTTGCATTGGCGGTAAATGAAGTAAATGCATCTCTGGGACGTGTGGTTACCGCTCCTACCAACGGAAGTGCCGGTGTTATTCCTGCCGTTTTAATGTATTATATGGTGATCGAAAACCATGAAGCCAACGAAGAGCACATCACACAATTCCTGATGGTAGCCGGAGAAATTGGCAGTATCTTTAAAAAAGGTGCCACCATTTCGGCGGCAATGGGTGGTTGTCAGGCGGAAATTGGCGTTTCGTCTGCAATGGCGGCCGGTGCGTTGTGCGAAGTAATGGGCGGAACTCCGGAACAGGTATTAATGGCGGCCGAAATCGCTATGGAGCACCATTTGGGCTTAACCTGCGATCCTATTGGCGGATTGGTACAAATCCCGTGTATCGAGCGCAATACGATGGGCGCCATCAAAGCGATCAATGCAGCGGAACTGGCTTTGGAAACCGATCCTAAAAATGCAAAAGTGCCGTTGGATAAAGTTGTGGATACGATGTGGCAAACCGCAAAAGACATGAATAATAAATACAAAGAAACCTCCGAAGGCGGATTGGCCGTGGCTGTAAATATGGCCGATTGCTAATTCGGATTAGTCATAAAAACAACAAGCGGAATCGATAATCGGTTCCGCTTTTTTATTCGTACTATCTGTTTTAATTTATTAAAAATTGTGATTGATTTATTGATCCACTAAACTCATGTGATAGTATATCATTAAAACGTAATCGCAATTTGGTTCTAAAATTACCACTATCTATAGGAACAGATGTTACCACTATCTGATTAGGTGGTACTGTTATAAAACGAAGAAAGGTACCGCACATGTACATATATTTTTCTTCAATTGGCATCCAATTCCCTGATTTATTCTTAGCCTCTAAAATAAGTCTAAGATGATTTCCACTTCCTACTGTTAGTGAATCCTTTCCTTTATTAAATACTATAACCGGAAAGGATTGGTATTTTTTAGTATAAAAGTCGTTAGCGTTTTGCCCCAATAAATAGGTATGATTCGATATTATTTTAGTAGTATCAATATGTATAACTACATCTTCGGATTTAGGGTCGCCGTGGTAACTTGTCTTCTCTTCAGGATAAGCATCATCCGGGTGAGGCAAACAAGTATATATAGTGTCTCTATATTCCCCTAAATAAAGACATTTATAATCAGCCGTCTGTAGTCTAAATACATTTCTTCTCTCTAAACTTTCTTTTAGGGTGTCCAAAACTACCGGAACTTTATAAGTCGGCATTTCTTTGACTTCATTATTCTTTTGACAAGAGTAAAATCCCATGCAAAAAATGAATATAAAAAAAGGCAGAGTCTTCATCAAATTACTTCTATTAAATTTGAGTCCAAAATACCCTGAATATTTATAACTTCAATACACTATCGCAAATTAATTTGATCAAATTGTTCTATTTCCGCCTCGTATCCACAATATAAATGATCTTCCAGGTTCCGTTTTCTTTAAATAACTGAAACGAATTGACTCCGGAATGGCTTAGTTTTCCATTGATATAAAATTCATACGGTGTCCAGGCATGCGCCATTGTTCCATCGATCTGGATTTTATAGCTCAGGATTTTTTCCTGAAAAGTCATTTGTGCCGGAAAACTGGCTATCGCTTTAAAAAAAGCACCCGATGTTTCGTCACTCAGTCGGTTGCCTTTCGGGCTTTCCTGTATTGATTGTAAAATCATTTTATCATGGCAAACCGACTTGATTTTTAGGGTGTCTTTCCCATGAAATCCGTCGAAAAAAGTACGGATGGTATTTTCGACATCCTTTTCCTGTCCATACATCCCGAATGACAGACATAGCATGACTAGCAGTAGTTTATGTTTCATAATTATACGCTTTGGTTACAGCATCAGTAGGATTAATCCCGGTTATGTTACAGTATTGATAGAAATTGTAGTACTTTTACGTTTCCAAAATTTGAAACTTATGTCAGTTGCTAAAAAAGACTACAAAAGAATTACAACAAAATCGTTGATTGAAATGAAAAGCAACGGAGAGAAAATCTCCATGTTAACGGCCTATGACTATACCATGGCAAAAATCGTTGACAGTGCCGGAATCGACGCTATCCTTGTTGGTGATTCCGCCTCCAATGTTATGGCGGGACACGAAACTACATTACCGATCACTTTGGATCAAATGATCTATCATGCCTCTTCCGTTGTTCGCGCAGTTGACCGCGCTCTGGTTATCGTTGACTTACCTTTCGGGGCGTATCAATCCGATCCGAAAGAAGCGTTGCGTTCGTCGATCCGAATTATGAAAGAAAGTGGTGCTCACGCGGTAAAACTGGAAGGTGGAAGTGAAATCAAAGACAGTATCAAACGAATCCTGAATGCCGGAATACCGGTAATGGGACATTTGGGGTTAACACCGCAATCTATTTATAAATTTGGAACCTATACCGTTCGTGCCAAAGAAGAAGCCGAAGCTCAAAAACTCCTTGATGATGCCAAAATGCTCGAAAAAATCGGTTGTTTTGCCGTAGTACTGGAGAAAATCCCATCGGCTTTAGCCAAAAAAGTAGCCGAAAGCATTTCGATCCCGGTAATCGGAATCGGTGCCGGAAGTGGTGTCGACGGACAAGTATTGGTGTTACACGACATGATTGGAATGACACATGAATTCAGTCCGCGTTTTTTAAGACGCTATATGAACCTTTATGACGATATGAGTAAAGCAATCGGAAACTATGTAAGTGATGTAAAATCACAGGACTTCCCGAATGCCAACGAACAATATTAATACAATCGTATCTGTGACCGATAAAACCGTTTCCAACAAAGACAATTTACAGGTTATTTACGAGGACAATCACCTTATCGTGATCAACAAGCGTGTAGGTGATATTGTACAAGGTGATAAAACCGGCGACAAACCGCTTAGCGATGTCGTTAAGGAATATCTGAAAGAAAAATACAACAAACCGGGAGAGGTTTTCCTAGGGGTTATTCACCGTTTGGATCGCCCCACGACCGGTATTGTCGTATTCGCCCGTACCTCGAAAGCACTTACCCGCATGAACGAATTGTTTAAAAATCGGGAAACTCAAAAAACTTATTGGGCGGTAGTTAAAAACCGCCCGGTACCGGATACAGCCACTCTGGTCCATTTTTTAAAGCGAAATCCCAAAAACAATACGTCCAAAGCCTATCCGAAAGAAGTTCCGGACAGTAAAATGGCTAGTCTGACGTATTCGGTGATCAAGGTACTTCAAAATTATACCGCACTGGAAATCGATTTGCATACCGGAAGGCATCACCAAATCCGATCCCAATTATCGGCTATCGGAAGTCCGATAAAAGGCGATCTGAAATATGGTTCCGACCGTAGCAATCCCGATGGCGGTATTCACCTCCATGCCCGCAAATTAGTACTCACCCATCCGGTTAGTAAAGAAGCATTAGTATTGATTGCCCCAATTCCTGATGACAGTATTTGGAAAAGCATTTGATTTTTTTTATTATTTTTAACACTTAATTGTTAATCTCTTTTTTTTATGCGAAAAATACTTGTCGTTTCCTGTTGTTTATTTATTTCGTCCTTATATGCTCAGGAGCATTTCAGCGGTATCAATACCACCCGGAGAACCGGAATACTGAATGCTACGGTAAATCCGGCGGAACTAAGTAATCTGAGTAACCGGTTTGAAGTCAATATTTTTAATACCAGCGTAAACGTTTCTAATAACAAAATCAGTTTTAAGGATATCGTAAATGGCGGTAATCTGGAAGATAAGATTTTTGAAGGAGACAAACCGGTTAATATGCGTCTGGATGCCGAAATTCTCGGTCCTTCCTTCGCAATGAAGCACGAAAAATGGACTTTTGCAGTTACTTCTTCTGCAAAAATCAAGGCCAATTTAATCGATGTTGACGTCAATTTGGCTAATGCGGTACGCAATTCGTTTATCGGATCGTCAATAATTGCATTGGATCATAACCAACGTGTCAATGCCTTAACATGGGGTGAAATCGGTTTTTCGGCTTCCCGTATCGTTTTTGAAGATCATCAGCATAAATTTAGCGGCGGAGCTACTTTTAAATTGCTTTTCCCGGGTTCTTATGCCAACATCGCCGCAGATAAATTTAGCGGTACCGTAACCAATACTTTAGGTGATGTGGAATTGACAAATGCGCATGCCGCTTTGAACGTTTCATATTCCGGTGCATTGGCTGATGGTTTTACCGACAGTAGTAATTTCAATCAGTTTTTTGGTAACGGAATCAATGGTTATGCGGTTGATTTGGGCGTTAATTACCAGTGGAAAGAGCAAGATGACAGCGGCTATAAAATAAATGCCGGACTGGCTGTTCGAAACATTGGTAGTATGACTTTTAAAGCCGATAATAATGTTTCCCAAAATTACAGCCTGTCGGTTGAAGGCCTTCAAAGTTTTGACCTAAACCAGTTTGAAGGTGTCGACAACATAAAAGAAATCGAGCAAATCCTTATCAACAGTGGTTATGTTACGATTGACAATACAACCAAAGATTTTAAAGTAAAGATGCCAACACTTATTTCGGCTTATGCCGATGTACATATTCACAATAAGTGGTATGTAACCGCTTATATGCAACAAAAGGTGGTAGACGATACTAAAAATGACCTGGCTACGGCTCAGAATGTCGTTACAATAACACCACGTTTTTCATCTCAAAACTATGAAATCTATTCTCCTTGGTCCAATAACGAGATTTCCGGTTTAACCGGAGGAATCGGATTCCGTTTAGGCGGATTTTATCTGGGTTCGGGATCAATCGTAACCGCCTTAATAAATAATACCAAACAAGCCGACGCCTATTTGGGCTTCCGGGTTGGTTTTTAAACACCGAAATCATAATTTAAAGAACTAAAAATGCAACAAAACATTAAAAAAAGACTCGAAGAAATTAACCGAAATGGATTACAACTGGAAACCGGCGCGCTAATCGACCAGAGTTTTGATAACTATAAAAAAATAGCGTTGATGGCCGGTTTGGCTTTTCTGATCATAGCCATTATTATTACTGTTTTCCTGGTTGGTGGTATTTCTGTTTTTTACGGATTAGAACGCTATGTACAGGATTTTTCTCAATTGGAACAAAATAATGGCCTATCACGTAATTTTATTATCATTTCAGCTGTGGTCAATACGATAATAGCGGCTTTAACAGCTCCGTTTTCGGCTGGAATCATCAAAATGTCATCCGATGCGGATAACAATCGGGAATTTAGTATGGGTACGGCTTTCGAATATTATAAATCAACGAAGTTTATTTCCATTTTTACAGCCAGTCTTATCATTGCGTCGACATCGGCTTTAATCGGAGCATTATTACAATTGCTAAATATGAACTTCGTAGGGACGTTTGTAAGCATGATCATTAGTTTTCTAACTTGTCTTACCCTACCCCTTCTTATCTTAGGAAATCTATCTGTTAAAGATGCTATTTCAAACAGTATTACTTTGGTAAATAAGGCACCTTTAACGATTTTACTAGCGTTAATTGTCGCTTTTATAGGTTCGTTAACGGGTTTGATTGCCTTTTGTTTGGGTGTATTTTTCACCATTCCTTATATTTATTGTATGTATTACACTATTTATAAAAATATTTTTGGTTCCGATGAAAGCGAAATCGAAGAAATCGGCCGATCTGATTCTTACTAACCTTATAAAATCCTAACCTATGAAATGGAAAGGCGAACGTAAAAGTGAAAATGTAGAAGACCGTCGTGGTATGTCTTCCGGTGGTAAAATTGCTGCCGGTGGTGGACTTATCGGTATTATTATTTTATTGATCAATATGTTTGGAGGTGAAAATGCCCAGCAACTCACTCCCCTTTTGGAGCAGTTACAGCAGGGACAATCTACCGAACAGGTACAACAGCGCGAATTAACTCCGGAACAAAAAGAACTGGGTGATTTTGCTACTACCGTTCTTGGATTTACCGAAACTACCTGGGCTAAAGTGTTCCAGGAAAATGGGATGACGTATGAAAATCCCGGAATGGTATTGTTTACTGACAATGTATCTACAGCTTGCGGAAATGCTACCGCTGCGACCGGTCCTTTCTATTGTCCTGCCGACCGTAAGGTATATATGGACCTGGCTTTTTTTGAAGAATTGCGGACCCGTTTCGGAGCCAAAGGCGGTGACTTTGCGATTGCCTACGTCATTGCACACGAAGTAGGCCACCATGTCCAGACTTTACTTGGAACATCCGGAAAAGTTCGAAAATTACAACAGGGACTTAGTCAGACTGCGGCTAATAAACTCTCGGTTTCTCTCGAACTACAAGCCGATTTCTATGCCGGTTTATGGGCACATTACAATCAGAAATACCTGGAAGAGGGCGATATTGAAGAGGCTCTTAGCGCCGCGCAAGCAGTGGGTGATGACGCGATTCAGAAAAAAATGCAGGGGCATGTTACCCCGGATTCTTTTACACATGGCACATCCGCACAACGTATCGAATGGTTTAAACGCGGTTATCAAACTGGCGATATTCGAAAAGGAGATACTTTTGCCGAACTAAACTAATTCATTAGGACTATTATAAAAGCAAAACCCCGGAAATAATAACTTCCGGGGTTTTATTTTACTTTATACGGAGTAAAAAGGTTCTATTTTAACTTAAACGACGGATTAAAATGCAACGCTAACCAGGTCCAGGTTTGTATTTTTTCAGGATTGCTAACGTTTTTTAATGTATTCATACTGTCGGAAGCAAACATAAAAGAATGTCCAAGAAATAGCCCCAATTGTTTACTTAATTTCTGATGAAATACCAAATCTAATTCTGTTCCAAGGTATTTAGACCGTTCTTCTCCTTCTTTATCCAATCCTAATTTTCCATTGGTGGTAAAGGCATGAACATTTCCCATCAGACTGGATTTAGGGCTGAACTTTATTTTTGTCAGAAGATAATAATCGTTAAGTCCAAACGTATTAAAATGATTACCTACATAAAAATAGTCCATAAAGCCATTGAATTTATGATTGGTACCATACATCGGACTAAAGGACCGATTTTCTGTCGCATCCGTATCGAAATTCTTTCCGGATAACCACTCCGTACCGGCTACTACATTACACCCTTTACTGATAATAAAATCGGCATTAATGGAGAATTGATATGCTTTTTTACGCTGCCCGGCTGTATTTTTACCGGTTTGATAATATCCGGACCCAAAAATTCCGAAGTTATCAAAATATTTTCCGGCATTCACCCCGGCTGTCAACATATCATAATGCGTACCATCTGCATTTTGAAGTACGTTGTTCATCGCAATAACGGAAAACCGTGCTTTCTTAGAATCTTTATACTGATAATGTAGCAATTGCAATGATTTTGTTTTTTCACCACTATCTGCAATACCATATACTTCGTTGGTAGCTGTGTCGTTCGTATCATCGCCATCATTATTATAGGTCACCACCGCTTCTAATTTTGTGTTTTTTCCAAGAGAAAAAATCCCTTTTAAGGCATCGAAACTCCTCCCCTGCATTGCCCAATCGAGTGCTCCCACCAATCTTTCGTTATCATAGGACAGTATCTGACGTCCAAACTTTACTCCCACTGCCGGATTAAACTGGAATTTTGCCCAGGCCTCGTTAACCGTAAAATTTTGATTTTTAGCCTGAGTGGTAGCAGTTTCCCCCCAGATTCTGACATCCTGTCCTGAAAAATACATTTCAAGATTCTGATAATAATAATCCAATCCGATTCTGGCTCTTGAAAATATCGTAGCTTCTGGATTTTTCCCTTTCGGAATTAAGGTTTTCTGACCGTTATCTAATTCCGCACGCGTTCTGAAATCGATGTTCATTTTAAGACTGTCGACCTGAGCATTGGTAAAATAAAAACCGCAACAAAGGCAAAACACCATTAGTTTTTTTAACATATCCTGATTTTTTAATTAATAATTTGCTTGCCGGGGGGGAGATTTTATGACAAAAAATCGTTGTTAAATAAGGGGGCATTTTAATAATCATCAACTCGGTCGTTCACACCCTTTTCGGGTATAGCATTTCCAATTGATAAAAGTGGCCCATATACAGATTATAAAGACCAATCCGAAAAACAAACGGGTATCTCCGGTAATCGCTCTGGACTGGGTAATCAATACATTAAATACAAAGGGCCCAAAAGCAGCTATTGCTGAAGTCCATCCGATTACACCGGCCGCTTTTCTTGGCGAATCCGAAAATATAATCGGGAATTGTTTAAAAGTTGCCGCATTGCCAACTCCGGTAAAAAAGAAAATCAACAAAATGATCGTCACAAATGCCGGAAATTGCTCCATTGACGTTGGTGTCAGATAGCCACCCAAAATCAATATTCCAAATAGGATTATCAGAGCGACACCTGTAATGTGTGTTAGAATTGCACCTCCGGTTTTATCGGCAATTTTACCAAAAATCACCCGTACTAAAGAACCGATTAATGGGCCGTAAAAAGCATATTGTAATGGATCTAAATCGGCTTCCAATGGCACATAAAGACTTTTTATCATCATCGGAAAGGCCGCAGCCAAACCGGCAAATGTTCCAAAAGTCATAAAATAAGTCAACGTACAATACCAGGTATGCTTGTCTCCGAATATATCCAATTGTTCTTTAAATGACGCTTTTACCGGAATGTTTTTTAACGAAAACCATGCCCAGATCCCAACCAGAAGTAAAGGAACAACATAGAGAAAAGCTACGTTTTCCAAAAATATTACCTCACCGGTAGCGGCAATAATTTCACCACCACCTACAAAGGAAAAAATCCCCAGGCTCAGTACTAATGGCGACAGTAACTGAACCAGACATACGCCAAAGTTTCCGATTCCGGCTTGTATTCCCAATGCCGTACCCAATTCTTTTTTGGGAAAAAATAAAGAGGTCGAAGGCATATAAGACGAAAAGTCTCCCCCTCCAATTCCCATTAAAAAGGCTATCAACATAAAATAACCATACGTCGTTTCGGGATTCATGACCGCAAAACCGAGCATTAACAAAGGAATAATCTTAATTAATGTCGTTACCGTAATTACTTTTCTTGTTCCGAAAAGCGGAATCAGAAACGTATTCAGTATCCTCAGTAATCCGCCAGACAGACCCGGCATTGCCGCCAGCCAAAAAAGCTGGTCATTCGAAAAATCAAATCCGATTTTTGGTAATTTAATCACTACTACACTAAACAAAAACCAGGTGATAAAAGAAATGGTTAATGCAATTGTTGTAATCGTAAGTGTTTTCCAGGCTATTTTCTTGCCTTTTTTGTCCCAAAATTGTTCATCATTGGGATCGTAATTCGTCAGCCACTGTGAATTCATATAAAATAGTTTAATGTTTTTAATTTTATTCGCCTAGCTGTGTCGGTTAGGTTTGTGTTCCAACTCCTATACTTAATTATTCGATACGGTGTGTGAGATGGGGTGCTTCTTTATGTGTCATTTTTGTAATGGTGCGTGCCATCCAGTAAAGTGAAACAGCAGAAATGGCAAAAACAAAAATCCAGGAGCTTGTCCATAAATCTGAAAAATCCAATAGGTAACCGAACAGGATTGGTCCGATAAATCCACCTAATCCGCCAATAAGCCCAACCATCCCTCCTACGATTCCTACTTCGTTGGGAAAGTATTCCGGAATATGTTTATAGACAGCCGCTTTTCCTATTCCCCAGACAATCCCTATAGCGATTACCAACAGGGAAAATACCCAGATATGAGCTTCAAATTTGATCAGGGTAACCCCTTCTGCTAAAAGTTCTTTTTTCCGAACGTGCTGGTTCTGTTTTACCACTATTTCCTGCCAGGAGAATAACTCGGGAAGTATGCTTGTTTTTTCCGGGATTTCCGGTTTTTCTTTTATTGTAAGTGTTTCATTTCCCAATACGACTTTATTTTCGGTAACTTCCGTAACGACGTCTGCTTTCTTCGCCACAATACCTTTCCCCGGTGTGAGTATATCCATTTTGGGTAACATCAGTAATCCACTTATAATCAATGAAGAATACAATACCCAGTACATGACTTTCCGGGCACCAAATTTATCCGACAAATACCCTCCTAATGCTCGGATTACACCACTCGGTAAACTAAATGCTGAGGTCAATAGCCCCCCTAATACCAATGATGTTTTGTACACATTGACATAGTATGGTAATAACCATTGGGAAAAAGCCACAAACAAACCGAAAACCAGAAAATAATAAAGTCCGAAACGCCATACCCGTGTTTTCTTTAGTGGCGCAAGTAATTCTTTTGTTGTTTTTACTTGTCCCGTTACTTTTTTATTTTTTACAAAAAAGAGAAAAACAAGGCCCATAACAATTAATGTAATACCATAGATTACCGGTAACCAGCGCCATCCGTTTTCCGGATCAGAAGCCGATAAGGCATTTAAAGTCGCCGGTGCTAAAAAGGTTGTTAGTGCGGCTCCCGCATTTCCCATGCCGAAAATGCCCAATGCTCTTCCCTGCCATTCTTTGGGGTACCAGATGGAGGTAAAGGCAATTCCGACGGCAAAACTGGCACCTACCATCCCAAAACAGATACTTAGTAAAAAGTAGACCCAATAGGAATGGACAAAATAGATTAAAAACAACGGAATCGAACAGCCTAACAACAACCAGGCAAAAACCACCTTGCCCCCATATTTATCGGTAAGTATACCCAAAGGCAGTCGCGTAATCGAACCGGATAAAATAGGTATTCCTAAAAGCCATCCGGTTTCCACAACCGACCAGTTAAATATCCCATTGTCTACCAAATACGTGACCAAAACACCATTCATTGTCCAACAGGCAAAACAAATAGTAAAGGCCAATGTGTTTAGGAAAAGGATTTTGTGTGCAGATCGTAGATTTTTCTCCATAAACGTAATTTTTATCGGTTACAAATAATAAAAAAACCCCAGTGGACAGCCATAAACAGCTGCTCCCTTGGGGTATACTTTGTAAAGGTAATAAAAAATATTTTTATAACATATTATTGATTTTATTTATTTTTTATAACTTTATATCACAAAACAAATATTTTTATTTACAATATGTTACAAAAAATAAACCTTAGAGCTTTCATTGCCGCCAGTATTGCTGCGGTTTTGACCTTACTACTGGTGCTTATCGGATCCCGTAGTCTGCAAAATTTTGATGCCGCTTTGGTCGCCTATCTGTTTGGAACATTGTTCGCCATTTTTGGAATTGTGTATCGCTATATGGTGTGGATTCAAAGGCCACCCACGGAGCTGTATTTTAAAACTAGCTTCCGGATTCTTTTTTCAAAGGATTTTTTCCACTATGCACAGTATGTCATTACAGATTTCTTTAAAAATATAGTCTTTCAGGATTTTATACTTAAAAGAGGAAAGAAAAGAGGGATTTCGCACTTATTTATGGCTATTGGTTGTACAATTGCATTTGCAATCACTTTTCCTCTCACTTTTGGTTGGATTCACTTTACCTTAGATCCAACATCCGGATTGGATCCTAATTTGGAACCTATTTATACCGCCCATTTTTTCGGATTCGATGTTATGCGTTTTCCGGTGAAGTCTTTTATCGGATTCCTAACATTCGGAGCCTTAAACTGGTGTTCTTTACTGGTCATTATTGGTGCTTCTTATTTCCTGCAAAAGCGGTTAAAAGATCCTGGGCTAATCGCGACTCAGACATTTGAAGGCGATATTCTCCCCTTATTATTATTGATATTGGTATCGCTAACCGGACTAGGTTTAACACTGGACTATGAATTTATGAAAGGACAAACCTATGAATTTATGGCTGTTACCCATGCTTTTTTTGTGATCGTATTTCTGGTATGGATGCCATTTGGAAAGTTTTTCCATATTATACAGCGACCGGCTCAGATCGGTGCGCATATTTATAGAGAAGTTGGTAAAAAAAGAGGAATGCAGGTTTGTAAACATACCGGAAAAGAATATACCACACAACTCCATATTTCTGATTTGAAAAAATTAACCCGGCAACTGGGATTCCGACTTGAATCGGAAAACGGACAATCGCTACTGGAGTACAGCCCCGAAGGAAAAAGAGATTTATTAGCGATGGCGCATTTAAAAGCCCGGCAAGAATCCGGAACTTATTTCGGATAACCCTCCCCCTCCCCACTCAAATCAAAAAACCTACTAAAATAAATGTCTAACCACTTTAAAATCGGAGTCGTCATAAAACCCGATTTTAAACCGATAATCTATTATTTAGTATGGCAAAACTTCCTATCGATATCGATCGTATTATCGATCAATTTGGACCGACGCTCAATTTTCCGAAACCGGAGGGCATTCCGGGACGGGACGAACCGGACAAAGTGGTCGAAACCCATTGTTGTTTTTGCGGTATGCAATGCGGCATTAAACTACTTGCAAAAGACAATAAAATCGTCGGTTTTGAACCTTGGATGGAATTTCCATTCAATCAGGGTCGCTTATGTCCAAAAGGGGTTCAACGCTATATGCAGGACAATCATCCTGACCGGCTAACGACGCCTCTTTTCAATGTGCCCGGCGAAGGTTACAAACCCATACAATGGGACACAGCCATGGATATGACCGTTTCGGAAATAAAACGAATACAGTCTCTGTATGGTAACGACGCTATAGCCGTTCTTTCGGGCGTTTCCCTGACGAATGAGAAATCCTATATGGTTGGAAAATTTGCGCGGACAGCCATAAAAACCAAAAATCTCGATTACAACGGTCGCTTGTGTATGGTGTCGGCTGGCGCCGGAAATAAGAAAGCTTTCGGATTGGATCGGACTTCCAATAATTATGAAGATCTGGAAAAAGCCGAAGTGATTATCGTAACCGGAGCAAATGTATCGGAAACGTTTCCGACACTTACGTACTGGTTATGGCGGGCCCGGGATAATGGCGCCAAACTGATTGTTGTCGATCCGCGGGTGATTCCCCTGGCCCGAACGGCTGATATCCATCTCGATATACGTCCCGGAACCGATTCGGCTCTTTTTGGAGCAATACTTAACTATATGATTGTGCATGACATGCTTGATCATCACTTTATAGAAAACTATACTTCTGGTTTTGAAGCGGCTAAAGAAGCGGTAAAAGAGTATACTTTGGAATGGGCCGAAAATATTACCGGTGCCAAAAAAGAAAAAATTGAAGCCGCAGCAAAACTTTGGGGAAAAGCCGCTACTTCATTTTTACTGCATGCCCGAGGTATTGAACACCATACCAAAGGTGTTGAAAATGTACTGAGTTGTATCAATATAGTACTGGCTTCCGGTAGAATCGGAAAACCATATTGTGGCTACGGAACAATCACCGGGCAAGGAAACGGACAAGGTGGTCGTGAACACGGTCATAAATGTGATCAACTACCGGGGAACCGGGATATCGAAAACCCGGAACATCGTAAGTATATTGCCGAAGTCTGGGGTATCGATGAAAAAGAGCTACCGGGTAAAGGGCTATCGGCCTACGAAATCATAGAGGCGATTCATCGTGGTGAGATCAAAGGGTTGCTCTCGCTCTGCTTTAATCCTCTGGTGTCCTTACCCAATAACAATTATGTCCGTGAAGCTTTGGAAAAACTCGAGTTTTATGTCGGTATTGATTTTTTTATGAGCGAAACGATGCGGCACTGTGACATTATCTTACCGGGGTCGCTTCACGAGGAGGAAGAAGGTACCGTTACCACTGCTGAGGGACGGGTTGTTCGCATTCGCAAAGTTGTTGATCCGCCAAAAAATGCCCGAACCGACTCAGAAATCTTAATAGAACTGGCACAACGATTAGGCGCCGGAGATAAATTCAGTTTTGTGAATAGCGAAGCTGTTTTTAATGAACTTCGCGTGGCTTCCAAAGGCGGTACTGCCGATTATTATGGAATCACCTACGATAAAATCGAAAAAAATATGGGTGTTTTCTGGCCCTGTCCGGATTTGGAGCATCCCGGTACGCCACGATTATGGGAGGATAAAAAATTTAAAACCCCAGACGGTAAAGCTCATTTCAATCCCGTACACTATCATCCCAGTATGGATCCGGTAGACGATGAATATCCCGTTATCCTGACAACCGGCCGAGTGGTTTCTCAGTATCTCAGCGGAACTCAGACCCGAAGAATCGGAAAACTGGTCGAGCAATTTGCGCAACCGTTACTCGAAATTCATCCGACACTGGCCGCACAATATAATATCAGTCAACATGAAGAAGTTCGTGTGATTACCAAACGCGGCGAGGCTTTATTTCCGGCCAATATTGTCGAAACCATCCGGGAAGATACCGTATTTGTACCTTATCATTGGCCTGGAAAAAAATCGGCCAATCAATTAACCAGTGGTCATTTGGATCCTATTTCAAAAATTCCCGAATTTAAAGTCAGCGCCTGTCAGCTTATCCCAACCGGAAAAAAAGCCTATGTCGCTAAAGACGCTCCCGATTATAAGAGCAATTAATACAAAACGCAAAGAAGCCTTCTCTCCCTGATCATTTTTAAGTCTTTGCTAAAACGGATTTCAATTGTCCATTTTGGTTGAATTTAATTACGATAAATATGAATCAATATTATAAACTACAAGAAGAGTTCTTCGTGGATATGCAGCGTTGTATCGGTTGCAAATCGTGCGAAGCGGCTTGTGCAGAGTGTGAGACCAATGGTGAAGAACCAATGATTCACGTCAATTATGTAGATCGGGCCGTAACGATTCAAACGACCGTACAGGTTTGTATGCATTGCGACGATCCGGTATGTGCAAATGTCTGCCCGGCCGATGCGATCACCAAAGATGAGTTCGGAATCGTACATACAGCCAATACATCCCGTTGTATCGGGTGTTCCAATTGTGTGATGGCGTGTCCGTTTGGGGTGCCGAAAAAAGTGGAACACTACGATCTGATGATGAAATGCAATATGTGTTACGACAGAACCAGTGTGGGCAAAAAGCCAATGTGTGCTACCGTTTGTCCCAGTGGGGCTTTATTTTACGGAACACGGGAAGAAATGGAAAAAATGCGCCCTAACTCCTCTCCTGTCAATCAGTTTGTTTTTGGTCAGGAGGTGGTGAAAACCAAAGTAAACATTATGATGCCAAAAGGTAGTACCGAATTAAAAATATTTTAAAAAACACGATAATGAGTGATCAGGATAAACACTGGAAAAAAGATTTCCCGATTAACAGACCCGAAGCCAATCAGGTAAGCCGTAGGGATTTTGCCAAATTACTCGCCGTGGTTTCCGGCGGAATGGTTATCGGTAACGGCGCTATTGCGGCAAAAGCTGCTTTCTTTAATGAACCAAAAAATGAAAAAAAACAAAAAATCTGTTTCAAAAATGAAATTCCGATGGGCGGAACGAAGTCCTTTGTTCTGGAAAACGATACGGTTCCCTATATCCTGATTCATACGGAAGAAGGTGAATTTTATGCCTATGAGCAAAAATGTACCCATTTGTCTTGTGCCGTATATTATAAACCCGGAACATTAACTATTGAATGTCCCTGCCATAACGGATGGTTTGATGTCAAAACAGGAAACGTTATTCAGGGGCCGCCGCCAAGACCTTTAAAAAAACTGGACGTCACTTTCGAAGGGAATGCTATTTATGTTCAACATCCTAAAAATGAAACCGTATGAGTACTTTCAGAACCGCACAGGAGCAGGCCCATCCGCAGAAAAAAAGCATGATTATGTCTGCTCTGATTACCGTTTTACTCGCCAATCTGTTTCTTCAGATATGGCTGTTGTATACCGCTCTTAACAATGCGCTCGAAGGACACCCGGAAGTAGCTTACAGTACTTTTATCGCTTCTTTTGTCCTGTTTCTGGCAAGCGTACTATGGTTGTATTTTTTACCACAAAAAGTACATTAAACCGGCCTTTCCATCCTTTAACTTCGAACAAATGCTACAAGACACCCATCATAGAATCCATGATTATCTGCGGATATCATTAACCGATAATTGCAATTTCCGTTGTACGTACTGTATGCCGGAGGAGTCCATTTCGTTACTACCTCCCAAAAAACTGATGCAAACGGATGAAATTTTTAGCATTGCCGAAGTATTCACAAACCTCGGTGTCAAAAAAATCCGATTGACCGGAGGAGAACCCCTGGTTCGGAAAGATTTTGCCGCTGTAGTCGAACGATTGTCGGTACTCCCCGTTCAGTTAACATTAACCACCAATGGTGTGTTATTGGATCGTTATAAAACGGTACTCCAAAATGCCGGAATCCGGTCGGTTAATATTAGTCTCGACACCCTTAATCCGATGAAGTTCCTACAGATAACCCAAAGAGATCAGTTTCAAAAGGTATGGGATAATATACTGATGTCTCTTGATCAAGGGATTTATGTCAAATTGAATATTGTGCTGATCAAAGGTTTTAACGACGATGAGGTATTCGATTTTATAGCGCTAACCAAAAGTCTATCGGTACATCTGCGTTTTATCGAATTTATGCCCTTTGATAAAAATGAATGGCATAGGGATAAAGTCGTTCATAACCAACAGGTGTTGGAAGCCGTTTCACGACAATATGAATTATTCAAACTCCGGGACGGAAAAAATGATACCGACACAAAGTTTGGGATTTTCGGACATGCCGGTACGGTTTCTTTTATTTCCACGCTGAGTCATTCCTTTTGTGGTAGCTGTAACCGAATGCGATTAACGGCCGACGGAAAGATGAAAAACTGCCTGTTTGGCGCGGAGGAATTCGATATACTCGGCACATTTCGAAAAGGAGAAAATATCGTTCCGGTGATCGAACAGTGCCTTTTGAGAAAACATAAAATGCTCGGCGGTCAATTTGATGATTATACCCGTGTCGACCCGGATACATTGCAAAACCGAAGCATGATCAAAATCGGTGGTTAATCCATTTTATAAACGAAAAGATGATATCCGTAAAAGAAGCTTTACACCATATTCAGCAACAGTGTCATACACTCGCTCCTATTCGTATTCCACTGGAAACTGCCTGTAATTTTATTGCAGCCGAGTCGATCTATGCTCCTGTTGCGGTGCCGCTTTTTGATAATTCGGCCATGGACGGTTATGCGATTCGCTATGAAGATATTCAAAACAAGGTTCCCCTGGAATTGCGTTACGAGATTGAAGCCGGGAAAATGCAAATACCGGAGTTACATCAGGGAGAAGCGGCTCGTATTTTTACCGGAGCACCGATACCTGTTGGTGCCAATACCGTTGTCCCACAGGAAAATGTTATGGTCGAAAAAGGTTTTTTAAAACTGACACAGCCCGTTTCTCTTGGTGATCATATCCGAAAAAAGGGAACGCAAACTCAAAAAGGCGATCGGGTTGTAGTGAAAGGGAGCTTGCTCACAGCCGAATATATCGGCTTTCTGGCAACTCTGGGAATCGACTCGGTGACTGTTTTTCCCAAACCGAAAGTTGGAATTATCATAACCGGAAAAGAACTTGTCCCGATTGGAAATGTATTGCAAAACGGACAAATCTACGAGAGCAATTCGGTCGCTTTAAAAGTTTTATTACAGCAAATGGAAATTCCCGTTGTCTTTTGCCAGTGGATTGATGATCGGGAATCCGAATTGTATCAATTTGTCACGGAAAATTATGCAAAAGTCGATCTATTACTGTTTACCGGTGGGATTTCGGTGGGCGACTATGATTTTGTAAAACCCGTATTGGAAAAAATAAATGTGACCGAATTCTTTTATAAAGTACGTCAAAAACCGGGAAAGCCCTTATTTTTTGGAAAAAAAGACACCACACTATTGTTTGGACTTCCCGGAAATCCAAGTGCTGTGGTTAGTTGCTTTCATGTTTATGTCAAACCGGCTTTACAACAACTTTCCGGTATCTTTTCAAAAACGAAGCACTACGCCCAATTGATAAATCCTTATCAAAAAAAGAGCGGACTGACGCATTTTCTCAAAGCACTGGTACAAAACGGCAAGGTTAAAATACTGGACCAGCAACTCTCCTACCAGATGGATTCCTATGGACAGGCCAATGCCTTTGTTGTATTACATGAGGAACGGGAAGATTTCAAAATCGGCGAAAAAGTTGGAGTTATTTTTTTCCGTATCAAAATGGATCTAATACTATAGGCCAATGACCATCTTAAAAACCTATTTACTCTCCGGAGGAAAAAGTTCCCGGATGGGAGAAGATAAAGGCCTAAAATCCCTTTGCGGTAAACCCATGATTGCCTACCTACTGGATACATTACAACAGTTGGATATTACCCCAGTTATCATCGCCCATCATCCCGATTATAAATCATTTGGTGTGACTGTGATTCCGGATAAAATCAGAGATAAAGGTCCTTTAGGCGGCATTTATACGGCACTTTCAGATGCCGGGGAAACCGTTCTTATTATTAGTGCCGATACGCCTTTTGTTAGCCCAGAGGCCATCGAATATCTGCTCAGAAATAATATAAAAGATCGTATCAACGTATTGGAATACAAGGGAAAAATACAACCATTATGTGGTGTGTATCCCTTTCGATTACGGTCGGAAATCGAATACAACCTAATGACCAACAAACTAAAAATGATGGATTTTTTAGCCGAAAATAAAACTAACATCCTGGATTTTCCTTTCGAAAGCGGTGATTTTCGCAATATCAACACTCCGGAGGAATGGTCGAAAGTTGAAAACGAAATTAGTAACAATAGTAAACGAATATAAACTATGGCTATACAAATATTTGGGAACCTCAACGATATCGTAAATAAACCGTTTACGGTAACCTATCCGGTATCATTAGGCGCGTTTAAAGCAATCTTACACCAGCATTTTCCGGAACTCCAATCCATGAGTTATCAGATTGCTATTGACCGGCAAATGGATGAGGACGAAACGTTACAGCTAACCGAAAACACTGAAATTGCCTTACTACCTCCTTTTTCAGGAGGATAAAACATTATACTATGGAACGTTATAACAGACAGCTTATTTTGCCGGGTTTCGGAATTGCCGCACAACAAAAGTTAGCCGACGCGAAGGTACTTGTTGTGGGTGCCGGAGGCCTGGGGTGCCCCGTTTTACACTATCTCTGTGCCGCCGGTATTGGTCAACTGGGTGTGGTCGATTCAGATAGGGTTTCCCTTAGCAATCTGCAACGTCAGGTATTATACGACGAAGAGGATATCGGCAAAATGAAAGTAGCCGTCGTACAAAAAAAGCTTTCAAAACTGAATAGTGACACCCACATTCAGATTCACTCCTGTCATTTGGATAGGAATACGGTTTTCGAGCTGGTTGCCTCCTACTCCGTTGTTGTGGATTGTACGGATAATTTTACAACGCGCTACCTGCTAAATGATGTCTGTCATTTGCTACAAAAGCCATTGGTCTATGCTGCGATTTTCCGGTTTGAAGGACAATTATCCGTTTTTCATTATGGTGAAAACCCGTTCAATTTAAGAGACCTTTTTCCTCAAATTCCGGATCCATTACAGGTTCCGTCCTGTAACGAAGCCGGTGTAATTGGTATATTGGCCGGAATCATGGGAAACTTTCAGGCGAATGAAGCCCTTAAAATCATCACCGGCATCGGTACGGTCATCTCCGGGCAATTGTTTACCTTTAATAGTCTGAATTACCAGTCTGACTTGCTCCGGTTCAAATCCAAAACCACCGTATTCAAACCGAGGACAAAGGCCGATATTTTAAACCAGTCGTATGATTATAGTTGCAAAACGATAACCTCAATCAATGATCTGGAGACTTTAAAAAATGTTTTTAATCGGAAAAAAACCGTGTTGGTGGATGTCCGAAATACAGACGAACTACCTAAAATCAATGGTTTTAATGTAATCGCAATTCCCTTACCGGTACTCGAGCAGCATATGGAGCAACTGGCCGATGCCAATACACTGGTCTTTACCTGTCAGAGGGGGCATCGGAGTTTAAAAGCCATCCAACTGGTACAGAAATATTATCCTGAAAAAGAATACTATAACCTCAAAAACGGCATCGCCTTATTTGCAAAATGAAAAATATTTCACTTAAAAACAGCTTTATCGACGGTCCAATTTCTCCGGTAAAAATAGCCGCAACTATCGCCGGGCACCAACATAAAACCGAGATTGGCGGGCATTCCATCTTCCTCGGACAAGTACGAAAGGATCCGATTAATGGTAAAACGGTAACGGCGATCGAATTTTCAGCCTATACCGAAATGGCCGAACAAAAAATAGCCGAAATACGGGAAGCTATTTTTGCCCGATACGATTTGGTTTGTATGCATGTTTATCACAGTCTGGGTCGGATTACTACCGGAGAGTTGTGCTTTTTTGTCTTTACCTCATCCCAACATCGGGAAGCGTCCATACAAGCTTGTAACGAACTGGTCGAACGTATAAAAGCGGAAGTTCCCATTTGGGGAAAAGAAATTTTTGAAGACGAATCCTATCGCTGGAAAATCAATCGACATATTGAGCACTCTTAATTACTATAAACCAATACACTATGGTAGATATTACTCCTAAAAATAACACCTTGCGAACCGCCACAGCTCAGGCAGTCGTTAAAGTCAGTAAAATAGAAACAATAGCTGCAATTCGGAATAAAACCGTTCCGAAAGGAGACGTTTTTGAGATGGCCAAAGCGGCCGGACTTTTTGCAGCCAAAAAAACACCCGACATGATTCCCGATTGCCATCCGATACCAATTGAATATACCGGGATTTCTTATGTCATCGAATATCTTGAAATAAAGATACAAGTCACAATCAAAACGATTTATAAAACCGGTGTTGAGGTCGAAGCCATGCATGCCGCATCGGTTGTTGCGCTTACTATTTATGATATGCTAAAACCCATCGATTCGGAAATCGAAATTCAAAGCATACGATTATCTAAAAAAACAGGCGGTAAATCGGAGTATCGGGAAGCTTTTAAAAATCCGATTGCCACAGCGGTAGTAGTCTGTTCGGATTCCATTAGTAAAGGGCAAAAAGAAGACACCTCCGGTAAAGCTATTCTCGAAAAACTGGAAAAGCATCCGGTAACGATCCGGGATTATACAATTATTCCCGACGGGGTGGATTCGATACAAAACCAAATCCGTCACTACCTCTCTGAAAATATAGGGTTAATTCTGTTAACCGGTGGGACGGGACTATCCAAAAGGGACTTTACACCTGAAGCCATTCGGCCAATGCTAGACCGTGAAATACCGGGCATCGGAGAATACCTACGCCAATACGGACAGGATCGTATGCCGTATTCCATACTATCCCGGAGTCTGGCGGGCCTGATTGGCGACACACTGATCATCTGCTTACCGGGTTCTACAAACGGTGCCAAAGAATCAATGGATGCGCTGTTTCCACAGGTATTGCATCTGTTTAAAATGATTCATTCCGGGAAACATTAACACTATCCCAGCCAACCTTCCCGATCGAGGCTACGGTATTGTATCGCTTCCGCAATATGAACCGGAAGTACCGATTCGGAGCCGTCCAGATCAGCAATAGTACGGGCGACTTTTAAGATCCGATCGTATGCACGCGCCGATAAATTGAGACGTTCCATCGCGCTTTTTAATAATTGCAGCGCCTGATCGTCCAAAACACAATACTCCCGAATCTGGCGGGTATTCATTTGGGCATTGTAATGGATGTTTTTCTGATGTTCAAAACGTCGGTTTTGTATTTGTCGGGCTGCCGTGACGCGTTTCCGTATAATCACACTACTTTCACCGGGTTGGAGATCCGATAATTTTTCAAACGGCACCGGATTCACTTCCACATGGATATCGATCCGATCCAACAGCGGACCGGATAGTTTCCCCAAATAGCGCTGCATTTCCAACGGTGATGAGGCAATTGGCGCATCGGGACTACTAAAATAACCACCCGGACTAGGATTCATACTCGCCACCAACATAAAGGAAGCCGGATACGTTATGGTAAATTTCGCCCTCGAAATAGTCACTTCGCGGTCTTCCAACGGTTGTCGCAACACTTCGAGGACTTCTCTTTTAAATTCGGGTAATTCGTCCAGAAACAAAACACCATTATGCGCCAGGGAAATTTCGCCCGGTTGCGGATAACTGCCACCACCAACCAACGAAACCGAAGAAGCCGTATGATGTGGTGATCGAAATGGTCGTTGCCGGATGAGTCCGCTTTCTTTGATCTTACCCGCTACACTATGAATTTTAGTCGTTTCCAGTGCTTCCTGCATCGTCATTGGTGGTAAAATTCCCGGAAATCGTTTCGCTAACATCGTCTTACCCGAACCCGGTGGACCGATCAATATGATATTATGTCCTCCGGCTGCTGCGATTTCCAAACATCTTTTAATACTTTCCTGACCTTTGACATCGGCAAAATCAAATTCGGAACCATCCGATAACTGACTAAACTCTTTATCAAAGTCGACCGTTTCCGGTTGCGGTGTGGCAACACCTTTAAAAAAATCAATGATTTCGGTTACGTTTGTAATCCCATAAACCGCTATTCCTTCGACTACAGCGGCTTCACGGGCATTTTCTTTTGGAAGAATCAAGCCTTCAAATCCTTCTTCTTTGGCTTTGATCGCGATGGGTAACGCACCTCTAATAGGCAAAAGACTCCCATCGAGGGACAATTCGCCCATTATCATAAAACGATCGGTATTTTCGGGGTTAATCTGACCGGATGCGGCCAATATTCCAATAGCAATGGGTAAATCGTAGGCCGATCCTTCTTTCCGTAAATCGGCCGGTGCCATATTGATCACAATCTTTTTTCCGGGTAGTTGGTAGCCGTTATTTTTAAGCGCTGCGGCAATCCGATAACTGCTTTCTTTTATCGCATTATCCGGCAATCCAACCAAATGGTACCCAATCCCTTTATCGATGTTGACTTCAATTGTGATGGTTGTGGCTTCCACTCCAAAAACGGCGCTTCCAAAAACTTTTACTAACATGGCGAAGAGTATATCTTTAAAGATACGGCTTTTTTGGTAAAAGTTAATTTCAATTACTATATCATTTTTTCTTCATAAGTATTCCCTTTTTAAATCAGAAATATGTTTTCATAAAATAGAATGTACTACCATTCATGATATAATATTCATTAATCCTGTAAAATTTTTTCATTCAATTTTTCTAAAATTTCTTCCTTATGACTACTGTATTCTTCAGCATTTTCAAATGTTTTTCTTAAATATATTCTTTTTATAAAAACATTCGTTTGATTTAGAAATTCGAATTCATCATTTAATGTATTCCAATCTGAAATTAGATTATCTTTATTTTTATCGATTACTACAATTTTAGATTTTTCATGACCTTTTAAACCTTTTGTTATTGAATAACTTTCAAGGATATAAACACCTTTTTCTTCAAATTCTCTCTTTATACTATCAATATTTTCTTTATCAAATTTATGTGAATCTATTTCCTCAATTTTTTTCACGTTAATTCTTTCCTCATAAATTCTTTTCCATAATTTTCTTTCTAGTAGTTCATCCAAAACATCATTTTCTATACACCCCTCTCCACAAACTTCACAACCGTTTTCCTCTAAAATACCTTTAAGCGTTTCTGCGAAAAAATATTCATCACTATTTTTACAATAGAATTCTTCATATTCTTTATATGTTTTAACTGATTCTAAAACACTCTTGTTACTCAAATGCCTAAAAACAAAATCTAACATTGTATTGGTTGAACAATTGGTTTTATGATAATACACTTGATTATATAAATGATTTCTTGATTGTATAAATCTTACTACCGAATCTAATCCACTCATTTTTATCCCCAAAGTATATCTATCTTTGTATTTAACTGGTAATAGAGACATTAAAATCCTGCTTAAATCATAAGAACCATATTTAACTCCTGAATAAAAACTATCACGGTATAAATAATCCATTCGGTCTGCATCAAAAGGAAAACTTGAAATAATTGAATTAAAATAATCCGTAAGATTGTTTTCATTATATTCAATTTCATGATCATTCTTAAATGAAGGCTCAATCATTTTGATTATATTATTAACATTGATTCTTTCGCATATTTCCCTTGATGTATTTGTTAAATTTTTATGTTTTTTTAACTCATAAATTATTTTAATAATAAATACACATGATACTAATTCATGCTCTATTCTTTTATCCATTAATTCATTTTTCTCTATATACTTTTTAAACGTTGATAGATGCTCTGAAAATATATCTTTTTCTGATTCCAAGATATCCAATAATTTTTTTCCTTCAATTGTAAAATCATCAAACTTATGAGAAGTTGGCCCATGTCCTATATCATGTAGTAGTGCTGCAAGTCTCAACTCTTGAATTAGAACCTTATACTGTACTTCATCATTAACTAATTCTTTAATTGTAAAGTAGTTTTTGGTACTTACATATTTTTCATTTTTTAATTCCGTTATACTTACATTTTCATTTGATTTATCAAATATTATTTCTGCTAGATGCATAACACCAATAGAATGCTCAAATCTCGAATGATTGGCTCCTGGAAATACATAATTTAATAATGTATTTTGTTTTACTTTTCTAAGTCTGCCAAAAATTTTTTGATTTATGACAAATTTTTCAATTTCTGTTATACCAATCGTTCCATGGATTGGATCTAATATTTTACCTGTCTTCATTTATATTTTTTCATTAAATTAATATTTAAAAAACATATTTTACATAAAAATAGTTTTATCAATTTAGTACGTTATAAAAATTAACATAGAACTTATCTCATAATAATAAAACTAGATCAAGTATTTACATAATAAACATGATGCTTTTGATCATTTCTTTTTCATCAGTTGCATTTTTTCAATTTCCGGTAAGTCTTTTTTATACTGTTCCGGATCCCATGTCATATTCCAATAGGCGATATAGTCCGATAATGGCGGTAGTCCGACTTTGGCTCGGCGTTTGTCTACATTGTTCGGGTCTTCGAGTGGTAAAATATAATTACGATTGTTTTTCATATCCCATGCAATCTGGGAACCGTAGATTTGTTTTTTTCCCTGACGTAAAGCCACGCGGTCTTCCAGTAAAGCCAAACTACTGCTTTTCGCTTTCTTATCGATGACGGCTTTTCGCATCATCGGTAAATATTTTTCCTGAACCGACAAATCGGCGTGTTGGACAACCAAAAACAAGGTTCTATTCTCTTCCTCTCCTACTTCATCCGGACCTAACCAGCCATAACGATCCAAAATGGCACTGACTTTTATAATATTGATCGAATCACTCGTTCCAATCGTTTTCCATAAAGCATTCATTTCGGGCGACTGGCCGCCGTATTTATTCTGAATATATTCGATTTGTGCCCGGTCTTTCTGATCGTTTTCCCCTATGGTACGAAGCTCCTGAGCCAACGCTTTCATCGATTGATTCTGAGCCTGACCAACTGACATCCCTCCTACTAATCCTAAAAATAAAATCCAGTTTTTCATTTTTATTTTTTAAAACATCTCCTACAAACATACTATAAATAACTGATTGTTTATCACTTACCTTTATTTTTTACATTTTTAAAATAAACTTCAAAATTTCTTCCAAATTGGAATCGTATCTTAGCTTTATGAAAATTCTGATTGTAGAAGACGAAAAAGAACTGGCTCTGGACATCGCCCAGTACATGTCGGGGGAGAATTATTTGTGTGAAATCGCTTCCACCTATTTTCAGGCATTGGAAAAAATCAGTTTGTACAATTACGATTGTATACTGTTGGATCTGATGCTTCCCGGTGGCGACGGTCTTAAAATTCTCGATGCGCTAAAAGAACAACGCAAAACCGATGGTGTGATCATACTTTCGGCTAAAAATGCTTTGGAAGATAAAATCAAAGGCCTTCAACTCGGCGCCGATGATTATCTCGCCAAACCGTTCCATCATTCGGAACTCGCCGCTAGAATTCATTCGGTAATCCGTCGGAAACAATTTGACAATTCCGATGTGATCGCGTTGGAAGAATTGCGCATTGACCTTCAAGCCAAAAGCATTACGGTTAACGACAAACCGGTCGTACTCACCAAAAAGGAATTTGATTTGTTGCTGTTTTTTATCGGAAACAAAAACAAAGTCATTTCCAAAAGCGCCTTGGCCGAACACCTTTCGGGCGATATTGCCGATATGTTCGACAACCACGATTTTGTCTATGCGCATGTTAAAAATCTAAAACGGAAACTAACGGAATCGGGTTATAACAATTACCTGAAAACCATTTACGGAACCGGTTATAAATGGGAAATATGAATAAATTATTACACAAACCTTTTAAGGCCTTTACTATTTATGCGCTGCTGATTCTTGCGGCAAGTATTCCTGTTTATTTTTATGTCGTCGATTTTATCTGGAATAAAGAACTCGACGAACACAACCAGATTGTAAAAGAACGGATCGAAAGCCGGATGACTTCTATTCGGATGCCGGAACAAAAACTGGATACCATCATTAAATTCTGGAATATCATGCAACCGGGAACGAATATGGTTCCGGTTACCATTCCTTTGCAAAAAGACAGCATTTATACCGTAATCCGCGAAAACCAACACGGAGACAAAATAGAATTGGATCGTTTTCGAGGTTTGGCCGCGCCGATTACCATTGCCGACAAACACTATCTGCTGACTGTAGAAACCAATGTCGAAGAAACCGACGAAACCCTGATAGCCATCGCACTTGTAACGGTTGCTTTTTTTAGTTTGCTCGTGATCGGTTTTATCATTTTGAACAAACGAATCGCCCGTCGGATCTGGCAACCGTTTCAAAATACACTTGAAAAACTAAAAACATTCGACCTTGCCACGCATAACGATATCACTTTTGAAAAATCGGATATTGAAGAATTTGAAACCCTAAATCAGACCTTAACCAAACTGATCAATAAAAATATTACGGTATATCAAATACAAAAACGATTTATTGAAAATGCGTCCCACGAATTACAAACACCGTTAGCCGTATTAAAATCGAAAGCCGATTTACTGTTACAACAAAAAAGCATCACCGGCGAGCAACTCGAAATCCTAAACGCTTTTAACATTCCGCTTTCCAGAGTAACGCGAATCAATAAAAACCTGTTGTTACTCGCCAAAATCGAAAACCATCAGTTTGAAAATACCGAAGTAAATGAGCTTGCGGCTATCGTATCGGAAAGTCTTGAAATGTTATCCGATTATACAGCTGATAAAGGTATTCAACCGGAATTTCACCCCTTAGAAACGCCCGTAATTTTAGGTAACCGATCGCTTTTAGAAATTTTGATCAACAACCTGTTAACGAATGCGATACGACATAACAATGTAAACGGCAAATTGATCATTGAAATAAAAAACAATACGCTTTCGGTTTCCAATTCGGGTGTCGATCCGTTGCGTTCTGGAGAATTGTTTCGTCGTTTTTCGGTTTCGTCATCCGAAACAACCAGTAGTGGCCTCGGATTGTCTATTGTTAAGGAAATCTGCAACCGCTATCATTGGGAAATTGTGTACGATTTTGATCAAAATAAACACCGATTTACCGTTCGTTTTTAAAAATTCAGAATATCTTCTAAATTGATTTGGAGCTTTGGTCTATAAATTATTTTAAAGACCTTTTTTTATGATGACCTCCAAGCCTTTTTTTCAAAATATCCGTTTCCTCAAATTGGTATTTTTTTTCCTATTGCTGTTTTTCGGTGGCGGAATAACCCGGGCGCAAAATGCCTCTGCTACCGTATCCGGTAGTGTTGTTGATCCTGCTAAAAAACCCGTAGCGTTTGTAAACGTTATTGTTAAAACAGAAAAAGACAATGCTTTTGTTACCGGTACGATTACCTCCGAAACCGGACGTTATAGCCTGACCGATGTTCGTCCCGGCAATTATGTTCTGGAGATCTCCTATATTGGCTATACCACACAACAGTATCCGTTGTTTGTTGGAAATCTGACACCTACGCTTGAAATTCCGCCTCTTGAATTGGCCGAAAGCAGTACCGCTTTGGATGAGGTAACGATTACGATTAACGCCGATAAAAATGCTGAAAAGATGGATAAGAAAACCTATGCCATAACCGATAACATCAGTCAGTCGGGTGGTTCTGTATTACAGGCTATGCAAAACCTACCCGGAATTAGCGTTCAGGACGGAAAAATCCAGCTACGGGGGAACGATAAGATAACCATTCTTGTCGACGGCAAACAAACGGCCATGACCGGTTTTGGAGGGCAATCCGGGTTGGATAATATTCCAGCATCGGCCATTCAAAATATCGAAATCATCAACAATCCTTCGGCACGCTATGACGCCAATGGAAACGGCGGTATCATCAATATCATTTATAAAAAAAATAAACAGGACGGTTTTAACGGAAAAGTCGGACTAACCACCGGATTGGGTGCACTTTGGGTACGTAAGGAAAACCTTCCGGACATCCGACCGCAATTTCAAGCCACACCAAAGGTGAATCCTTCCCTATCGCTCAATTACCGAAAAAATAAAGTGAATCTGTTTTTCCAGGGCGATTACCTTTTTACCCATACGCTTAATAAAAATGAATTTGTCGATCGTACCTACGACGATGGAACCATCATCCGTCAGCAAACCAAGCGAAATCGTGAAACCGGATTTTTAACGTTAAAAGCCGGCGCCGATTGGGAGATCAATGCGGATAATAACCTTACTGTGTATGGTTTGTTTAGTAGCGAAAAAATTATCGACCGTGGTGATCAACCTTTTTACAATCAGGACTTGAGTCAGCGGTATCGTTTGTGGCAGTTTTTGGAAGATGAGTTAAAAACAACCGCCATGTTTAGCAGTACGTATCAACATAAATTCAAAGAAGCCGGTCACCAGTTAAACGTCGGTTTTAATTATACCTTCCACCGGGAAGACGAAAAGTATTATTTCGACAATATTATGCCCACTTATACTGGAAAAGACGCCTTTAAATTACTATCCGACGAACACGTAGCCGATCTTACCGTGGACTATATTCGCCCACTAAAATACGGTCGTATTGAAGGCGGACTTAAATTCAGAAGACGAGAAATCCCAACCGATATGCAATTTTTCCCGGGTCTGAATTCCCCATTGGATGTAAACGCCGGCGGATGGGCCACCTATAAAGAAACCATTCCGGCCCTATATGGAAACTATATTTTTGAAAATAAAAATTTCGAAGCCGAGCTTGGATTACGCCTCGAATATGTAAAACTCAACTACGATATCAACCCCGGACACAATACTTATAGCAGCGACGGTTATGAATATACCCAACCTTTCCCGAATCTGCGATTGGCCTACAAACTGAACGACCGCAACAAATTATCGTTCTTTTACAGTCGTCGTGTCGATCGTCCGAATGAAATTGATATCCGCATTTTCCCGAAATACGACGATGCCGAAATTATAAAAGTCGGAAATCCCGAATTGCGCCCACAATTTACCAATTCACTGGAACTGGGTTATAAAAACACCTGGGACAGCGGAAACCTGTACTCGGCGGTTTACCATCGCTTTGCCAACGGAACCATCACGCGGATTTCCAGTACGGTCCCGGGAAGTAACCTTATTTATGCCATTTTCCAGAACGTAAACGAAAGCTACAATACCGGAATCGAAACCATTCTTTCGCAAAAGCTAACCTCCTGGATGAAATTCAACTGGAATATGAACCTGTACGAAAACCAGATCAATGCATTTACTGTGATCAATAAATATCCGGTAACCCATACGTTTAGTGCGCCGAAACAACAGCAATTCTCCGGAAATTCGAAACTGAATGTGTTTTTTGGTCTACCGAAAAAATTCGACTTACAACTTACCGGTTCCTACCAATTGGCCGATATAATTCCACAGGGAAAAACCAACAATCGATTTACGATGGATCTTGGGATCAAAAAATCAATCCAAAGCGGAAAAGGAGAATTATTCCTAAATGCATCCGACCTGTTGAATTCTTTGGTCATCGAAAAAGAAATTCAAGGCGACGATTTCCGCTATACCAGCAAAGATTACTACGAAACCCAAGTAATCCGACTTGGCTATACTTATAAATTTTAAACACAAATCTGTAGGACACCATGAAAGCGATTCCATTGTTTTTAATTCCGTTTCTTTTCTGTTTTTCCGTTTCCAACGGGCAAATCAGCAAGGATTCGATTGTTTCCGATTCATTACCGGTATTCAAAAGCCCTGATCTGAAATTCAATTACAAACAGCTTATTATCCCAGCTGCGTTGATCACCTACGGTATTATTGGGATTGAAAGTGATGCCATCAAAAACTGGAATTCGGAATTAAAAGAAGAAGTTACCGAAAACATCGATAAAAAGATCTCCGTAGATGATTTCTCCCAATATGCTCCGGCGGCGGCTGTTTATGCCTTAAATCTGACGGGTATTCAAGGAAAACACAAGCTAAAGGATCGAAGTATTATTCTGGCGACATCCTATATGATCATGGCCGGAACCGTCTTTAGCCTTAAAAGTATAACGCATATACAACGCCCGGACGGAAGTAACGACAATTCGTTTCCATCCGGACATACGGCTACAGCTTTTGCCGGTGCCGAATTCCTATGGCAGGAATACCGCGATGTGTCGATTTGGTACGGTATTACAGGTTATGTCGTCGCCGCCGGAACCGGTTTTTTCCGAATGTATAACGACAAGCATTGGTTTACCGATGTGGTTGCCGGTGCCGGAATTGGTATTTTAAGCACCAAAGCGGCCTATTGGCTGTATCCGTATCTCAATAAAAAACTATTTAAATCCCATACGGAAAGTAAAGTAATGATCAGTCCGTTTTACAATGGCGATCAGGGTGGTTTGGGACTTTTATATCATTTTAAATAAATCTGTAAAGATTTTTTACAAAAAAGGAAAAACATCAAACCAAATTTTTACTTTTGGCCCGTTATTATTCAAACATAATTATGGGATTATTTAACGCCATCATGGGCAATGCTTCTGAAGTAAGCACCGAAAAAATAGCCAAAGAATTTGAGCCTATTTTAATTGACGGAGAACACATTGAAATCGCTTTTAAAGTGATTCGCGATATGTTTGTCTTCACCAACAAACGGCTGATCCTGGTTGACAAACAGGGTTTAACCGGTTCGAAAGTAGATTACCAATCTATTCCGTATTCCAGTATCAAGAAATTTTCGAAAGAAAGTGCCGGTTTGATGGATTTGGATGCCGATTTGAAAATCTGGATTACCGGAGAAGCTGCTCCAATTAAAAAGCAGTTCGGTAAAAACGATAACATCAATGCGGTTTATAAAATTTTAAGTCAGCATATTCTAAAATAAAAAGAAGCCTCCGCAATGCGGAGGCTTTTTCATTACTTTTTATATTTTGCGATGGCGGTTTCCAGCCACGCTTTGTATTCGTCTACATCCGGTGTATAACCTACCGGTTCTGACAAACGATTTTCCTGATTGTCCAAAATGATATAATACGGTTGTGCATTCGCTTTATAATGGGTAATCTGGAAATCGCTCCATTTGTTTCCAATCGTTACGATTTCTTTTCCGGTTTCTTTGGAAACATACTGTTCGTTTTTCGGTAATTCCCGTTTATCGTCAACATATAACGAAATCAACACCACATCTTTTTTCAAGATCGAAAGAATTTCTGGTTTTGACCATACGAAGTCTTCCATTTTACGACAGTTTACACACGCAAATCCGGTAAAATCCAGTAATATTGGTTTGTTAACCGATTTAGCATAGGCCATACCCTTCTGATAATCGGTAAAAGCCATGATATCGTGTGCTCCTAATTTGGCTCCGTCCGGTAAAGCTTCGGTACTTGCTGTTCCGCCTCCTTTGGTATATCCTACGCCATATGGGCTTTCGCTATATGTCATTGGTGGTGGGAATCCCGAAATTAATTTTAACGGCGCACCCCATAACCCCGGAATCATATAAATGGTAAAGGACAATACCAAAAGTCCTAATCCCAATCGTCCAACGGAAATATGCGATAACGGACTATCATGTGGTAAGGTGATTTTTCCGAACAGGTATAACGCTAAGGTTCCGAAAATCGCAATCCAGATCGCTAAGAATATTTCTCTTTCCAACAAATGTGTTTGTAATACCAAGTCGGCATTTGAAAGGAATTTAAAAGCTAAAGCCAATTCTAAAAATCCTAAAAATACTTTTACGGTGTTTAACCATCCGCCTGATTTTGGTAACGAATTTAACCAGCCCGGGAACATGGCAAATAACATAAATGGTAACGCCAAAGCCGTTGAAAATCCTAGCATTCCTACGATTGGCGCAATACCACCTTTAGAAGCCGCTTCTACCAATAAGGTTCCTACAATCGGACCGGTACAAGAGAAGGAAACAATTGCCAGTGCCAAAGCCATAAACAATATTCCGATGATGCCACCTCTATCGGCTTGTCGGTCTACTTTATTCGCCCATGAATTGGGTAGCATAATTTCGAATGCCCCTAAGAATGATGATGCGAATACAACTAATAGTACAAAGAAAATAATGTTAAACCATACGTTTGTGGACAATGCATTTAGCGCATCGGCTCCAAAAACAGCGGTTACAAAGGATCCTAATAGTACATAGATTATAATGATGGAAGCACCATAGAACACCGCATTACGAATTCCCTGCGCTCTGTTTTTACTTTGTTTGGTAAAGAAACTTACCGTCATTGGAATCATCGGGAAAACACATGGTGTTAACAAAGCGGCAAACCCGGAGAGAAACGCAATGATAAAGATCGTAAACAATCCTTTTTGTTCTTCTTTTTTACCAACCGGTTGTGTGGTTGACGTTGTTGTTCCTGCCGTCACAAAATTAGTACTGTCAGCCGCAGGTGCTACCGATGCCGAATCGCCCGTAGTTGTCGGAACTACTTCGGAAGCCTCTATTTTTAACGCCGGAAGTGTAAAATCGAATACTTTATCCTGTTGGATACACGCTTCTTTACACACCTGATACGAAATCGCTACTTTAAGCGCTTTTAGGTTTGGATTGGTTACTTTAACGGTTTGTGTGAACCGTGCTTTGTTGGCAAAATAGTATTCGTCGACTTCAAAAACATCATTGAAAACCTTTTTGTATTCACTTTCTTTTGTTTTTCCAACCAGTTCGAAATTTCCTTTCTGGTCTTTATAGGTAAATTCCGTTGGTAACGCACCACCTTCGGGCGTAAACTGGGAATACATATGCCATTCGTTGTCGATTGCAGCTTCGAATACTAAAACTACTTCGTTATCGGATTTTTTTTCTACGGAAGTTTTCCATTTAACAGGATCCAACATCTGGGCCTGCGTACTTATAAAAGCAAAAAGGAGGAGTAATAAGGCGTTTAACTTTTTCATGTAATATTGGTCTTCGAATTACAAAAGCTGTAATTCTATTTTTATAATGTTATTGGTTGCTTGTTCAATTATAAAACGGCGGTCGGAACGTTTTCCTACTACCCAAACGATTTCATCTTCGGAACACAACAGCCAGCAATTTTCTTTATCGATCAGTGAAAACTTCTCATCTTTAAAATATTTGCTAATTTTTTTTCGGCCCGTCATTCCGGATGGGTAAAAGTAATCACCTTCTTTCCATTTTCGTAAGATCAGTGGCAATTTTAACTTATCTTTATCAACAAAGATAACCTTACCGCCCCGGTCTTCTGTAACATTTGTTACGGAGTATAGTGTTAACCGTCCCTGTTCTAATGTTACTTCCTGATTTTCGGTTACTACAACCGATTGTATTCTATGTGTCTGTTGCTTTTCCAACAGTAAATAGTCACGGTCTTTTAGCAATCGGTAGCTTTCCGAGAATACCTGTTTCCCCGATTGCGTATGAATCAGATTATAGATATCATCCCAAGCCGTAAATCCGTAGGGTTTTAACCATTGGTACAAATAGGCTTTGTAATTCGGAATCAATTTTAGCTTTTCTATTGCGATATGCAACTGCTCCCCTTTTTCGGTTACTATTTTTGCATATAACTCTTGAACCGCATCTTGCGCCAACGTTTCCGTTTGTTGCAGATGTTCTAAAGTGTCCTGAAAACCGTTTAAAAAATTCGGATTTAATTCTTTTAAAATCGGAACGACCTGATGGCGTAAGCGGTTTCGCAGGTATTTATCGGATGCATTGCTACTGTCTTCCCGCCATGCAATAGAGTTTGCAGTGGCATAGGCTTCGATTTTATCGCGTCCAAACGGTAATAACGGTCGGATAACGGTACCATTTTGTGCCGGAATTCCGGTTAACCCTTCCAATCCGGTTCCGCGGGTAAGGTTGATCAAAAAGGTTTCCAGTGTATCGTCGAGATGATGCGCCGTTAGCAAATAATCAAAACCTTCGTTTTCCAATAATGCGGAAAACCAGTTGTAGCGCAATTCCCGTGCGGCCAGTTGTATGGAGCATTTTTCGGTTTCGGCATATTCCTGAGTCGCAAAACGGGTTGTAAAAAAACGGATGTTATTTTTGGCACACCATTGTTTTACAAAGCTTTCGTCACCATCACTTTCTGCACCACGAAGACCAAAATTACAATGCGCTACGGCAATCGTATAGGGTAAATTTAGAAACAATTCTAACAACACCATACTATCGATACCACCACTAATGGCCAGTAACAATTGCTTTCCTTCGAGGAAAGCAAAATTGTCGTTGAGGTGTTGCTGTAGCTGTTGTCGCATTTTTATTTAAGTTCTGTCCTATTTGAGATAATACAAATTTACAAAATGTACATTAACCCGTTGTTATTTCAAGTACTTCCCGCATGGCTTTGGCCTTTAACAGACATTCGTCGTACTCCTGTTCCGGTAAAGCCGCGGCTGTAATCGCGCTTCCTACGGAAAAAGAGACATATTGTGTCGCCGCATTATATAGAATACTACGGATTACCACATTAAAATCAAAATCACCATCCGGAGTAAAATAGCCCATCGCACCGCTGTACAATCCTCTTTTGGTTTCTTCCAATTCTTCGATTCGTTGCATGGCGGCAATTTTTGGTGCGCCAGTCATACTCCCCATTGGAAAAGTTGTTTTGATCACATCTACCGGTGTGATGCCTTCTTTGACTTCCGATACTATCGTTGATATCATCTGATGTACTTGTTTAAAGCTATACACACCACATAATTCCTCTACTTTTACACTCCCCTTTTGGGCGGTGTGCGATAAATCGTTGCGAACCAAATCTACGATCATGATGTTTTCGGAACGTTCTTTTGGGTTTTCGGCTAATGCGGCTTTGATTTGGTTGTCTTCTGCCAGGTCTTTATGGCGTTTTGCCGTTCCTTTTATCGGTTGTGATATGATTTTGGTACCTTCTTTTCGCAAATAACGCTCCGGAGAAGCCGATAATAAATAGTGTTTGTTATGCTTGAAAAAAGTCGCAAATGGCGGTTCCGAAATTGCATTTAGTTGTTTGTAAACCTGATACGGGTTTATTTTGGCATTTTCTGCGAAAAATTCCATACAAAAGTTGGCTTCATAGCAATCGCCGCGATGAATATGCTCCAACATTTTGTTGACTTTAAACAGGTATTCCGACTTACTAATACGTTGTTGGATCTGAATTACATCTGCTGTTGTGGCAATTGGTATTTGTTGTGATCGGATTTCATTCCAATCGGCTTCAATTTCATCATCACACATTGCTAAATAGTGCAATTCGACCCTATCCCCTTTTAAAAGGAATACTTTTTTAGGTTGAAAAAAGAACAAATCCGGAAATTCCAAACCATCGTAATTCTCCGATTGCAACAATTCGGTATCATTTTTCAGATCATAAGACAAATAGCCAAAAAGCCAGTCTTTTGCCTGCGATTGGTACTGATTCAGATCCTCAAAAGCATTTTTAGAATCCGTTTGGATCGCCGTAAAAGCATCTACTGCCAATAAAACGTCATAACTGCCATAATGCTGCGGATATTTATTACTATCAAGCCAAGCAATTTCCCGGAATTGTTGTGCCCAAAACAACAGCTTTTCTTTAAACGCTATCGGATCGGGTATATTTTTTACTATCGTTGTTCTCAAAAAGTCGGATTTAAGTTTTCAAAAATACAAAATACCGGCTTGCTGTAAAAGACCAACAAAAAAGGACTACCCAAAATTGGACAGTCCTTAACCATTATTTGTTTTCTAACCGTTATCTTTTTAAAAGAACAGATTCGACCAGCCTTCCCAGCCGGATGCAATCTCCTTTAAATACTGATGGCAGTTGATTTTGGCATCACTGATATTTTCTTCTGCAACGGTAATGACGCATTTTTCGGTTTGCGCCATATAATCGGTTACTAACATAAAAAAATCACTTGCCGAATTGGCATCACTCGTGTCGATGATTCTGTGAAGCTCATTTTTAATTTCTAAATTTCCCATATCCATATCCAATTAATCATAGTCGTTTTACATCATCATAGTAGCATTTATCCGGTAGCAGTCTTATTCGTGCAATACCAGAATCGGAATTTTAGAATGATACGACAATTTCTGAGTCAAACTCTGTTTGAACAATTCTTCAAAGAAGGAACGTTTGTAGGTAACCATCGACAGAATATCGATATGCTGGTTATCCAGGAAGTCGTAAATGGTTTGTTTTACATCGTCGTCGGGAACGATAAAAAACTCCACCGGCTGGTTTTCGAATTCTTTTTTCCAAGCGATGATTTCTTCATCATTTCCTTCAAAGTTTTTGGTCTTTACCGCCAGACATTTAATTTTAGCATTAAACATTTTGGCAAACTGAATCACTTCATACAGTGCTTTTTTGTCTTGATCGCGGAATCGTGTCGTAAAGGCAATATTTCGAATCACATCAAATTTGGCTTCGTTTGGTACACTCAGTATATTTTTATGAACATTGGTAATCGCACTTCCGGTATTGGAACCGAAAAAGGTTTCCTGCCATCCGGATGCGCCGGTAGTTCCCATCACAACTAAATCGATTGTTTCGTCTTTGACGACTTCTTTGATCGAATGAATCAGGTCACCTTGCATCAGGATATGGTTCATTTTGATATATTCCAGATCGTTATCCTCTGCAATTTTTCGCAAATACGGAATCTGATCTTTAAAATTCTCAAATTTGTCCAGTTCTATCGTTTCAAAAACCTCCACTATAGCCGTCGCGTGTCCTTCATAGGAAATCGGTGGCAAATCATAAACATGCAAAACGAGTACTTCCGCCTGTAATTTATTAGCAAATTTTAAGGCGTACACAAATGCATTGTTGGCTGTTTCTGAAAAATCTGTAGGGAAAAGTATCTTTTTCATGATCTATGCTTGGATTTATAGTTTCTATAAAGTTAGTAAAAGAATTATAAAAAACATATTACAAAAATCAGTTTCACAATTATTTAACCCTCCTAAAACCGCTTTGTTTTAAACCGCATTTCTTTTGTACCTTTGCAGTCATTTAGCTTGATCCATATGATTTCACACGATACTATAGTTGCGCTGGCAACACCTTCGGGAGCCGGTGCCATTGCCGTAATCCGTATTTCGGGAAAAGAGGCCCTTACACTTGCAGCGTCGGTTTTCCAATCGGTTTCCGGGAAAGATCTGACCAAACAGCGTACGCATACCTTACATCTGGGCCATATTGTAGACGGTGACAAGGTATTGGATCAGGTTTTGGTATCGTTGTTTAAAGGAACGAATTCGTATACCGGAGAGAATACTGTTGAAATCTCCTGTCACGGGTCGACGTTTATCCAACAACAAATCATACAATTATTACTTCGAAAAGGCGCACGAATGGCGAATGCCGGAGAATTTACCTTACGATCGTTTTTAAACGGCAAAATGGATTTATCACAAGCCGAAGCTGTAGCCGATTTGATTGCGTCGGATAACGAAGCCTCGCATCAAATCGCAATGCAACAGATGCGTGGTGGATTTAGTAATGAAATTGCGAAGCTACGCGAGGAACTATTGAATTTCGCCTCATTAATCGAGCTTGAATTGGATTTTGCGGAAGAAGATGTGGAATTTGCCGATCGAACACAATTCTATGAACTGCTAAACCGTATTGAATTTGTTTTAAAACGTTTGATCGATTCGTTTGCCGTAGGAAATGTGATCAAAAACGGAATTCCTGTAGCGATTGTTGGTGAACCAAATGTTGGGAAATCTACCTTATTAAACTCTTTATTAAACGAAGAACGCGCTATCGTGTCGGATATCGCCGGAACAACGCGTGATACGATCGAAGACGAGTTAGTGATCAACGGAATTGGATTTCGTTTTATCGACACCGCCGGAATTCGCGATACGTCCGATTATGTAGAAAGCATCGGAATTAAAAAGACCTTTGAAAAAATGGAACAGGCTCAGGTGGTTGTTTATTTAGTCGATGGTTCTTCCATTACCGGTGATCTAAAAGCCGTTCAGGTAGAAATCGAAAAAATCAAAAACCAATTTCCGTTAAAACCGTTATTGGTGATTGGAAATAAAGCAGATAAAATTAGCAACGCGGAAAAAGCTATCATTGAAGCGGAAATTCCGGGCATTCTATTGATCAGCGCCAAAGAAAATCGGGGCGTTGAAATGTTAAAGGAAAAGCTGTTGTCGTTCGTCAACACCGGAGCGTTGCGTAACAATGAGACGATCGTTACCAATACGCGTCATTACGATTCGTTATTAAAAGCCCTAGAAGAAATCCAAAAAGTTCAATGGGGATTGCAATCGAATCTTTCCAGTGACCTTATGGCAATTGATATTCGTCAGGCGCTATTCTATTTTGGCGAAATTACCGGTCAGGTAACAAATGATGAATTGCTGGGGAATATTTTCGCGAATTTTTGTATTGGGAAGTAATATTAAATCCGGGTAACCAGTTGCACTAAATTTATAAGCACGGATTACAAATCTGTGCTATCTTGAAAAATTGCCGTTAAAATATCTAGAAGAAGTAAATTAGTAATCAAAAAGAAATACAAAGATATCTATTAATTTCCATGAATTGTTTAACTAAGTAACCATCTAGAGGTTACTTTTTTCCATATGTCCTTAAACTAAAAAACTGGCAGAATATCAATTAAATCCTAACCATTTAACTGCCAAATTGTCCTAAATTAATGTTTTATATAATCAATTAAACAGTAAACAATTATGGCTTAATTTTTGTAATATTTTAACAAAAATTAATTTATGGAAGAACGAAAATTAGAAGTTTATACATTTAAAATTCATCAAAATAGAAAAACGAATGAATTTCCTCTATTAGAAAATATACAAGGTATAGATTTACATACTGAATTAATTAATAATTTCACCGATTTTGTCGACACCTTTCCACCAGATTTACTAAATGGAAAAACCTGTAGAATAGAAAAAATAAAGACCGGTAAAAATGTAAATCTTAAATCAACATTTATAAGCGATAAAACTTCAAGATATGTAGCTGGAAAAATCTCTCTTGGAGAAGATGATGGCAAAGAACAAGAAGTTGTAAAAAACAATAAGAGCAAAGCCCCTTTGTACACGAAAGAAAAAGGGCAATCTATTGAACGTCCTTACTTTTTTATGATTATTTTACCTCTAGATAAAAAATATGGTTTTATTATTTTGGAAAGAGAAGGCAAACATTCTTTAAAATCTGCAATGTGTACTTTGCTTCTTCAATTTATACGTAGAAAATTTTCCACGCTAAATGTTAAGTTTACAAACTTTATCGAAGATAAAGTAATTAGAGAGTACTTAACAAACGGTGATTACAATTCGATTATTTTATCAAGAAATTTTTTAGCAAAAGAAAAATCAACACAATATTTAGGTGAATATCAAAATGCTGGGGAGTATAAAGTTGAAATGAAAATAATTCCTACAAAAGGAACTGAGATTCCTATTCTAACTAAAAAAAGAGTTATATCAAATCTAGAAAATAAAACTGGCTTTTTTGTTGGTGAAGAATTTAAGGAGATTGGCTTTGATGAAAATACTAACATAAAAATAGTTTCAACTTATAATGAAAATACACGAACAATTGATTTGGAAGATACTTTTAAAGTAAGACCTTATTATATAATTAATGTTGATATTAATCAAAAAGGATTTTCAGATTTTGAGAGTATAAAAAAAGAAGCTATAAAACTTATGCGAGAATTGACTTTAAATATTATCTAATGTTAAATAGGCTCAATGTTCGCTCAATAACTACTGAATATAAAAAAGGCTTCTTCGTTGACGATAAATTAAAAGTCCCGGATAAATTTATTTTCTTTATTTTTCCTTACTTTTTTGCACTAATTTTATGTTTTGTAAAGCTTCCTGACAACGATTTAAAAAATTTGTTAGGTACCAGTTTATCAATTTTTATAGGATTATTTTTGAATGTAGTTGCAATACTTATCTCTCAAATAAACACTACTAAATCAAATATTAATTTTACAGAGCAAAATCTTAGACTTGATATTCTTCAAGAAACCTTGTATAATATTTTATATGCCTTACTTCAAAGTGTAAAAGCGTTAATAATACTTTATCTAATGAGCATATTAATTTTAGGAAAAACAGGTTTTGGAGATTTTTATTGTGTCATATTAGAAAGAGATATTGATATGGATATTCAATTTGTTTTAAGTTTTTTCTTATTCAAGTTTAATATTTCTCTAATCTTATCATTTTATATAATGATAAAAAATATTGTAGCCTTATTTCAAAAAGAAATTAACCTTGAAAAACTAAACATAAGAAATAATCAAGCAGAAACCGAAAAATCATCAGACAAGTAAAAATTATATAGAAGGAAATAATTTATCATTTAATACAGAACACATTCAATAATGACAAATAGTTTTAAAATATTAGCAATAAGACCTTTAAAATATTGTGATACAAAATTTTTAAAAAATCTAGAAGAGAATCAAGTGTATCAATTTTATAATGATTATGCCTTTAAGTTCATTGAAGATAATCAAAATAAAGAAGTTGAATCTATTACATACAATTCAACTATTCCAGAAAACTTATTTGACGTTAACTATGTTGATAATGAAAAAAAATCAAAAAGTATTAGTGTAAACGTTTCCGCTATTGTTGGAAAAAATGGTAGTGGTAAAAGTGCATTATCTGAACTTTTATTATATACCCTATTTGTTGTTTCAAACAAACTTAGATTTATCCGTAAGGTAAATTTTTTATATCAACAAATTGAAAAAAATAATTATGAAGAAGATTTAAAAAAGATAAAAGCTGGTTTACATGTTGAAATTTATTTTTTGAAGGATAACCATTTTAATATTCTAAAAATTACTCCCAATAATATTGTCAATATTTCAAGAACAAAAGCTAAATCAAATGGAGAGGAAACAAAACTTAATTTAGTATGGGAAGAGATCACTAGAAGAGATCAATTATTTCCTTTTTTTTATTCTATAGTTACAAATTATTCATTTTATGGATTAAATTCAAACGACATTGGAATTTGGATAAAATCATTTTTTCATAAAAATGATGGATATCAAATGCCTATAGTTGTCAATCCATATAGAGAGGAAGGGAACATTAATATAAACATAGAAACATATTTAACACGCTCAAGGCTACTTGCAAATATTTTGAGCATTGAAGATTATAGAGATGTAAATTCTAAATCAAAAATTAAACATATTGAGCTAAAAAGAGATGAAAAAAAATTTAATAAGTACTCATTTTTAGATAATAAACTTCAAAACATTCGTTTCACAGAAGAATTTATAAATGAATTCATCGAAAAAATAATAAAACCACTATATGAAAAAATGTTTACCTACAAAGGTAGAGGTAAAATATTTATAACGGAATACCCTTCTAAAAAAATAATCCAAGGCAATGAAAGTAATCATTTATTAGCTGAAATTTATTTGATAAATAAATTAATTACTATTCCTTCAAGATACAGTTTATTTAATGAATATGATTTTAGGAAGAATACAAAAAATGATATAGCGGATAATTTTGACATAAATAACCCAAAAATACAAAATTATATAAATGACTTATATTCTGATAGAAGTCACGTAACTCTAAAAGTTAGGCAAACCCTAAATTTTATTAGGAAAAACATTTTTGATATACCTGATAATAGTTCAAGTATAAGACTTGAATTAAACTCTATGGTTAAAGAAATAAAAAATATAAGTTCAGAAAATATTTTTACAGAACATATTGATTATTTACCTCCTCCTATCTTTTTTAGTGAGATAATATTTGAAGATGAAAGTACATTTACTCAATTAAGTTCTGGTGAAAAACAACAAATTTTCTCATTAAATTCAATAGTTTATCACCTTAAAAACATAGATTCAGTTTATAAAAGCTTAGTTAAGAAAAATGTACTAATTAAGTATGACACTATAAATTTATTATTTGATGAAATCGAATTGTACTTTCATCCTGATTTTCAAAAAAGTTACATTTATAAATTATTAAAGCTAATTGAATTAGCAAAATATGATAATATAAAAGGGATAAATATTATTTTTCTGACACACTCTCCAATTATTCTATCAGACATACCAAATCAGAATATAATGTACTTAAATAATGGTGTCTGTTTAAATAAATATGAAAGACCTCAAAAATCATTTGGTGCAAATATAACTGACTTATTTTCTGATAGCTTTTTCTTTAGTTCTGATGATAAAGTACTAATAGGAGATTTTGTCAAAAATAAAATTTCTATTACTTTAGATTGGTTAAGGGATACAAATAACAAATCGAATTATACAAAAGAGAAGCTAAAATATCATAAGCAAATTATCGAAATGATTGATGAACCATTGGTTAAAAATAAGCTTAGAAATTTATATTTTGAACATTTTTCAGATGATGAAGAATACAAGAAAGAGCAAATAGCAAGGTTACAGAATGAAATCGACAAATTAAAAAGCTAAGTATGTTAAGTATCAACTTTGGGGTAGAAACAGAAAATAAATGTATCAACCATTATGAAGAAATAAAGGATTGGTTAATTAATAGATTGGATAGTAAAAAAATAAAAAAAGTATTGAAGGATCAACTGATAGATGATATTGAAAATATTATCAAAGGTACTCCGAAACAATTATTAAAACTAAATAAAAAATATATGTTAGAGTTTCCAAAAAAACTTAATCGAAAAGGAAAACTCATAAATGATAACAGAATAACTTATATTTTCAATTATCAAGAATTCAGAAGGAAATTTGGTTTTAATTTATCTAATAATTTAAAAATAGAATGTTGCCCTTATTGTAACAAGAATTATACTTCTACTCTGTTTATTAAGAGATTAAATAACAAAAATGTCTTTCCAGAGTTTGATCATTTTTATCCACAAAGTAATTTCCCCTTTTTATCATTGTCTTTTTATAATTTAATTCCAAGTTGCAATGTATGTAATACTCATTTTAAATCTAATAAAGATTCATCTAAAATATTTCACCCATATACTAAGGTTAAAACTAAACATTTTAACTTTAAAAGCTTCCCTAATGATGTTGCTAGTTTATATGGAAGTGGTAAAAACATTAGTTTAGACTTTGATTTTAATAGTAATAATTCAATAAACAATAAAATTAAGAAATCAATAGATTTTTTTGGTATTAAAGAAATCTATGAAACTTGTCATACCGATTTAATTCAAAAAATAATTCATAAAAAAATAGCCTTTAGTGATAGATACATTAAAGAACTTGAAAACACTTACAATTTATCTTTTGATGATGCATATAATATTTTATTTGAAACACATCATAAAGAGATATTATTACATAAAAAACCATTTAGTAAATTAAAGAAAGATATATTTGATGATGTTAATATAAAATCATCATAAAAACAATATAAATTAACAAACTTCATTGAGTATTCATTGAGTCGACTGTTGGAAACCTTGTAAATAAAGGTTTCATTACATTTTGTATTGGAAAGTAAACCACAATCTCTACCGCCTAAAACAATGACAGCCGAACTAAAAATAGCAATCGAAAAACTTTATGAAACTTTTTCATGTTATCCATTTAATGAAAAAACGGAAGGTTGTCCCTGTTGTGTCTCTTCTACCGATAAGGAAAAGATACACACCAAGTCACTTCGGCAATTAGAGGGTGAAGATCTTTCGAGGTATGCATTTAAGGCAATGACAACATGGGGAAACACAAACGACTTTAAACACTATTTACCCCGGATTTTTGAGTTACTTTCAACAACCGATTTTATTGTAGACACCTTTGTTGTTTTGGGTAAGCTTGACTATGCGAATTGGAAAATCTGGTCAACTGAAGAACAAAAAGCGATTAACGATTTTTTAATGGCATGGTGGATCGATAGTACAAAACACAAAGATTCTTTTGACCACGAGGTTTTTATAGAAATTTACAAATTATTCGGTGCTATAAACCCTCTTCTCGACAACTGGCACATCACTTTTGACAACAACAGTTTCAAAAACCTGATTGACTTGGTTGACTCTTATTACTATGAGCTGATAAAGATAAGCAGGAAGTCAGATGGGCTTGACCAGGCTTCTATTGCCACACTGCAAATGTGGTTGATCAACAAACAAGAGCTACTCGAACAGGGATTTTTCCATTATGAAACGATTGACAACGAATTTGCCGAAAGAATATCAGATGCGCTTTATATAATTGAAACGCAATGCACAAAACAACTATAACACACTACTAATCAAGATGTTATTATTTGTCAACACTTTTCTATTTTAGTGATTTTTTGTATTGGGAAGTAGCCTTATTAAAACCGGAAAGCTACTTGAAAATACGGATTACAAATCCATGTTATCGCATTTTATCTAATACTATCTTATCGATTACCACTTCTCTTCCATCAATTATAAATATAAATTGCTTATCCGAAGTTACCGGTGATTGAACATTACCATAATGCAATTGCCTGTGATGATTCGCACAAACTGTCATAAGATTGGTAACTCCTAATACTCCTGGATTTAACTTCGATACAGGCACAACATGGTGCGTTTCTATATAAGGCTTTCCGTTGCTCTTAACAAATGAATTTGTAGGAACACCTAAGGCTTCACATACAGCACATGTATAATGACAGTACTCTTTTACTATTTTGGAAATTGCCCCTCGTTCAATATATGATGAAACTTTACTTTTAACAGTCGGCCGCATATCTTTCATTTTCATTTCCAACTCTTCTATATCTTGTAAGGTATCCGCAGAGTTGTTTTTAACAATCTCATTATAATCCCGTTGATCAAGTTCTTCATTTGTTAACTCATCAAGATTTAAAAAACCTATGACAAATCTTTTTAATTCTTTGTTATCGGCATTTAATGCTATTGCCTGTTCTAAAAGATTGCTAACATTATCAGAATTAAGGTAATTAAACCCCTGTTGTCCTATTTTTTTACCAGTAGGTAGAAGATTTTTTTGAGCTACACCTTCATTATTGATGATAATTGGCGTATTAAGATAAACTATATTCTCGGGATAAGCCTTGATGTTACCTTTATCATATTCTTTAAATAAATCATGTTTAGCCTTTCTGTCGTACCATTGTCCAAAATCAGGTTTACCATAAAAACCGATAATTTTTTTTTGATTTGATGTATTATAATCTGTGCTAAAAAAGAAAACGATCTGTACATTTTTTGACTTTTCTCTACTTGGAACTTTCATAAACATCGGAGTAAAACCGATGTAATAACCCTCTTTTTCTAATGGTAACATCGTATGGGCAAAATTAAGGCTCTCATACATTTTTCTCATATCCTTTACATATCCATAGTTTGATTTCTCCAAATCTTTTTCCAAAGGTCGATCTCTCCAACCATTACTGTTCCATGCTATAGAAGCGAGTATTCCATAATTAATAATTGTCTCTTTTTCTGACATTGCTTATATGTTTAGTTGGTGTAATGCAATATAGTCTATTTTATAACATTACGTTTAACTGGCTTTCGTATTTCATTTGTAGGCTGCTAATTATACTTATAAGTAAATCATAGCTCAAATAATTAATATAAAAGATTCCATTTGCCCAATCAAAAAAACACAATAAACTATAAATCAATCAAATAAACAGGTATTTCCACGCATTGTATCTCTTTTTTAAATTTCTAATTTTATACGAATTGAGACGTTTAAAATAACCTACGATGGAAACCAAACACGGATTTACTAAAATGACGGTTCCTGAATTTGAAATGTGGATTTCAAATCTGAGGATTAGTCGGAAAATTTTAAAAATCCAACAACACCATACCTACGCTCCGAGTTATAAAGATTTTACCGGAACGAACCATTTTGAACGGCAATTGGCCATGAAAAACTATCATGTCAATCAAAGAAACTGGCAAGACATCGGTCAGCATTTTACCATCTTCCCCGATGGAACCATTCTAACGGGAAGAAGTCTGGAATTATCACCCGCCTGTATTCCCAATCAAAACCAAAACGCTATTTGCATTGAAAATTTTGGAAATTTTGATCATAATGGTGATACCATGATCCCTGCTCATAAAGATGCCATCATTGCCGTAACTGCTGCTTTATGTAAAAAATTTAATTTTTCAGTTACTCCAAATACTATCGTGTATCATCATTGGTTCCGATTGGACAACGGTGTTCGGAATGATGGCGCCGGAAATAATAAATCCTGTCCCGGAACGAACTTTTTTGGAGGCAATAAGGTGGCCGATTTTGAGCATCATTTTGTGCCATTATTACTTTCCAAACTAAATAATTCACAACCTATAATCGATGATCCTACCCTCCTAAAATATGTCTGCGTAACCGCCCATTCTTTAAATATCCGGGTACGACCCGACGCCGGAAGCCTTAAATCTGAAGAAAAATCCAGTGTCGTAAAGGGTAGTGTTTTAAAAGTATATGCCGAAAAAAATAATTGGTTTAAAATATCCGATTCCTTACCACAATGGGTCTCAGGCAGGTATACTACCGAAGTAAAAAGAGCTGTTGTAACGGCCTCCGCTTTAAATGTCAGATCCGGTCCGGGAACAAATTTTCCGGTTACTGCCACGGTTTTAAAAAATGCTGAGGTATTTGTTTTTGAAGAAACAAACCAATGGTCCAAAATCGGAATGGAAGACAAATGGGTCAGTACCTCTTTTCTCAATTTTTAAAATCAACGTTCCATGGATAAAACAGGTATCTATATTTCTGGTTTAGGACAATCCGTTCATCAGGAATCGATTGAAAAATATGCTATGCGCATTAAAAATGAACTCAGTTATAACAATACCGGCGTCAAATATGAGATGAAGACCGAAAGGATTTTCTACACACAAGATCGGGAAAGTACCGTAGTAAGTATTTTGAAATCCAAAAATGGTACAAAAGATGAGCTCGTCTATAAACTATATGATTTTCAATACCATGAAATTCTCACTGAGAAATTTAAGAGGAAAAATCTTTTAGTTAAAAACCTTATCCTGTTTGGCTTAATCATAAGAAAATTTCCTCAGATTATTTTACGTATTTTCACAAGCGGCGGTTTTGACAGACCTTATCTTACTTTTTATGCCTTTATGCTTCTGCTGTTGATTTCACTTGCTATTATCTTCCTGATACCTGTTAGTATCGATTACGTTTCCCAATCCTATATCTCTTTAAATTTGCCTGCTTATATTCAAGTATTGCTTGATAAGATAAAATGTTACTTGGATCAGTATTTGCGCCATTGTCCTTTTTTTTCTATATTTTTGGTAAAGATTAAAGAATGGTTAGTGCCTGTTACAACTTTTATATTACTGGTTGTACCAGAATCTAAAACCCTGATAACCTCATTGGCTACCGAGTTTGCCTGTGTCGACAAATATATCGGAAACGGAGAACAGAGTCAGCTTATACTTGGAAATCTGGATTTGCTAATCGAATATATTGCAGAGCATGAACCGAATTCCGAAATTCATTATCACTGTTACAGTTTTGGTAGTATTATCGCTATGGATTTATTGTTTCCGATAGGCACCATCCCATCAACAAACACACAAACCAAAAGTAAACTTTTTATTACCATCGGAACTCCATATGAATTTATAAACGCTTATTATCCGCGATTCTACAACAACAGATCGCCTTTAATGGTAAACGCCCTAACCTGGTATAATATTTACTCCGTAGCCGATGCTCTTGCGACAAATTTTAGAAAAGATATGGAGCGCGGTCCAGCTGAATTTGGAATAAAAGATTTAGGACACAAACCCGAAAATATCAATTACGAAATAACATCGGATAAAAAATTGAGCCTATTTAACTTTCTTACTATGGACAGTATTCATATGCACAAATGTTATTGGGATACTTCACCAAACGGTCAGAGTTGTATGCGGCTTCTGTTCCAGAAAATGAAACAACAGCATTTTATTTAAACAGCGAATGGAAAAGGAAAATTCCATCCGCTATTTTTTATAGAAAGTCAGTCGTTATTTCTCTTTTTTAATGTCGTAAACCGTAGTTTTTAGTGTGTCCCTTAGTAAGGTTACCGAATTTACTTTTCCATTACTGAAATCGAATTGTAATAGGTTCGGATAATCTACAATTTTAAATAATCCATTTTTCAAATACACTAGCTCGTTGTCGTTTTTTCCTTTAAAATGATCCAACAATTCGGATTCAACATACAAACGATTGTTTCGTTCTATGATTTTGGTTTCCATTTTTTGCGCATACAGAAAATCATCATAGGTCCCGATTAGTTTTTCTTTTATGCCGACAGGGATTTCCTGCGTTGCTCCATCGTTACTTTTTTTCGTCCAATCCATCAAGGTCAGAATCTTCCGTTGTGTTTGTCCCATCACTGGAAAGCGATTTGGTTTTTCACCATTGGCCAGAAAGACAAAACCATTTCCGTCGGTCATCGTAGCAAACACACTCCCACCAACTCCGGTATTGGATCCATTACAGGTAAACCATTCATTGTTGTTGTATCCAAACGATTTTTGCCATCCATACGACCAGCCACCAACAGCATTTTTTAAAGCTGTCACCGCTGTTACTTTTTTGGCTACAGTATGCGAAATGACTTTATTATTTTTATTTCGCAAGGCGTTTTGCATCTCAATAGCAAGCGTGGCCAAATCGGCTGGTGTCGACCATAATCCGGATGGTCCTACTTGTGGTGTGATTGGCAAACCTGTTTTGATCACTTTTCCATCTTTATCGTGAACAAATGCCACTTTTTTTAGAAATCCGGCTTCATTAGGTTGTATCATCGTTGTGTTTTTCAAACCTAAAGGCGCAAAAATATGGTCGTGTGCCAGTGCTGCAATCGGTTTATTCAAATAGTCTTCCAGTGCCATTTGAACAATGGTATAACCACCACCGCTGTAACTCCAATCGGTTCCGGGCTCGAACAGAAATTCAATTTCTTTATCATATCTCGGAATTTGTCCCAAAAGACTTTGAGTTAGCGTCGGAATGACTTCTCCTTCATAATGGTCTTCAAACCCACTCTGAGAGGTTCCTGCAGTATGATTTAGCAACTGTTTCCAGTTCGGACTGTGATTTGCGGTAAACGTACTTTTTGGTAAATGCCAACGTTTTAAATACTTCTCTATTGGATCGTTTAAATGGATCAAACCTTTCTCTTCAAGGATATGACAAAGAAGCGCCGTAATCGGTTTTGAAATAGAAGCCGTGGAAAAAGCCGTATTTTCATCAATTTTTTCCGGGGCATTCATCGATTTCACTCCAAACTGGTTGGAATAGACAATCTTATAATTTTCAAAAACAACAACGCTAAACCCCGGAAGTTTGTGTTTTTCTAATTGTTGTTCAATCTGTAAACTATCGGTCAGAAAACCATAGTCTTTTTTCTCGGCTATAACTTTTTTACTGGTTTGACAACTTGAAATCAGTGCGACAAGAAGTACTACATAAAGGCTGCTTTTCATTTTATTGTATCGTTTTTGGTTATACATTTATTTCGATACAAAGATGTGACAGTCACCACAGCTATGCGACCGAATAAAAGTAGTCGGTCACAATTCATCCAAAAAATGCGTAGGAATCGTTACAAAAAAACGTACGAGTAATTACAAAAACCTGTATTACAAGTTTTTACGATAAGCAGTTGGCGTACAATTAGTATGTTTTTTAAATGCAGTATTAAACGAAGATTTTGAGTTAAAACCAACTTCGTAGAGAATTTCAAGAATGGTTAACTCACTCCTGCTAGTGTCTCGCAAAATTTCCATCGCACTTTCGATACGATAGGTATTCACAAAATCATAAAAATGCTGCCCTAATTGATGGTTGATCAAAAGCGATAAATCGCGAACCGGAATTTCGATATGTTTTGAAATATCCTGTATGGTCAAAGAAGGATTCAAAAAGGGCTTTTCATCCGCCATAAATTGTCTTAATTTCGATAATTCTTCATTGTATAGACTTTCATCTTGTGACGATTGTTCCTTGTTTTTTTCTTCTGAAACAAGCTCGTCGACAAGCTTTAATTTGGTATCAATATTTCTAAAAAGACCCGGATTATTTAAGGCTTTAAACAGGTACCAGCAAACAATAAAAAGCTGCGATAATTGAAGCCCGATTTTTATCGCATCTGATAAATGTGGGTAATCCGAAAATTTAAGAATGTTTTTTAAAAGCGCTACCAGATATATAATCGTCAATACTAGCGTAAACTGGAATAACCAATTATAGGAATTGAGATGCTTACCGGCATAATTTTCGAGATAAAGTTTCTTCGATTTTCGCAATACCTTAAAAACCGCAATAAGATAGGTCACTATTTGCGCGTGTATCAAAATATGAATCAGCTGAAATTCGATCCTACTCTGACGATTCTGAATAAAACTAATTTTCGATGCCATGTCCACGCTGTAAAAACCAGGTAGCAAAATCAGATTTACAATCAAAAATGGAAGTAAATGAAGTAGCTGTTGTGATTTCAGTTTAAAATCGGAATAACAAACGGATACGACGTACAGGTAAAAAACAGGAATTTGCAGGAAAGCAAATGTACTTCGAAACATGCCCGGATTTGAAGGTCCATCGACCATCAAATTAAATAATGGCTCGCTAAGATCAATTGCGTTGATCACTAAAAAAAGAGCAAACAGCGTATTACTAATTTTGTGCTCTGTTTTAGCGGTAATCAGAAAAAAAGCAAGAAACAACGAAATAAACAACGAGATTATGGTCACAATACTTAATACATTCATGTTATCCATTTCGGCAGCTTCTTAGTTTATCTTTATTTTTTTGCGTTCTTTTTGTCGGAGTTTCCAACTGTCTTGAAATTCAAAATCCGACTAGCTGCAAATATAAAAATTAGATCGACATTCGTTGTATTTTTCCTAAGCTGAAAACGCTAACAATCGGTATTGTTTTATTTAGGCGTAAAGGGTAGTTTCGCTTGTTTTATTCATCGATGTTTTTGTTTTTTTGCCACGGGAATTTGCCTTCGATTTCGACTTCCAGGGATAAACTCAAAAAGGTTCGGATTAATACAATTATGGCCAACGACAGTACCCGATCCATCGTTGGTTCGGTGACTACCGTTCCGATAATATCGCCCGCCACTAAGATTTCCAAACCGAGTAATATGCCTTTACCGAGTTCCTGTCGGAGTATTTTATAAGAACGCGGAACGGTTCCTTGTAGCGTAAAAATAAACTTCCCCATCGCGATGACCACGCCAATAATGATGGTAATAATCCCCGCGATTTCGATTCCTTTGGCAACATATTCGATATAGGTTTTTATTTCTTCCATTGCTGTTTATTTATAGTAGAACTAAAAATACAAAATCCCAACCAAATGGTGGGATTTACTTTTTATGCGCTTTATAAGCACGGATTAAAAATCCGCGCTATAGAAATGCGGATTACAACGAATTAATAGGATTTATTGTAACTCGATCTTATGATATTTTCTTTTCATCTTTATTTAATAAACGTATAAGACTTAGTAATGCTGCTCCTGCTAATATCCATGCCCAGGCATTTGAATCGTTATTAATATTGTTTTTCATATTTTCTATCTTCCCATTCAATGCCTGAATTGTCTGATGCGGATTATTTCTATTAAAGAAAATACAATGCGATTTAAGATTTATAGTAGCGGGAACGGTGTCCTCTACAATCAAGACACCCGGAATATTAGCACTATATGCTAATCGCCATTCGTTTTCAACTCTACTTTTTTCATTTCCTTTTCCTGATATCAGACCTATAAAAAAATTAGATTTATTAATATTACTCTTCGTCATCTGACTCATTTCCGTATTAAAATCACTACTCTGAGTAATTGAAAACCCTCGGGAAGTCAATTCCCGGGCTAATAATGTCAATATAAACTGATCATTGTTGTTTAAAGAATAGGATAAAAAAACTTTCATTATGAATTTATTTTAAACGAATTGATATAATTATTATATCTTGGAAAATACAAGGGGTGCAAATTCTCTTTCATAATTAATTTACTCAAAAACTGATTGCCATTCCAACATTCATATTTATAACTATTTTTACATTCATTATTTAATCTTTCAAACAGAGTCGTCAATCCTGACGTAGGCCGTTTTTTACAAATAAGCAAATATCCGGAAGCGCCATACGAATGGATTAGTGTTGGAATATTGACCGTTTGAATGGCTGCCGGGGAAATCGTCGTATCATGGAATTTACATTGAACGATCCATTTTCGTTTAAAAATCCGTATATCGTCTGACAAATCAAACTCTATTAAAATATCTCTCCCTCCATCAACTCCTGTTCCTGTTGGAAAGACTTCGACATTAGTAATATTATTTTCGTTGTTGCTCGTTAAAGTTCTAAAAAAATCTGCTACCAAATCCTCAAAATGATCGCCGTCTGCAATTTCATCAAAAGTTAAATACATACTTTGCTTTGAAAATTATACATGATACAAATCAATCCTTCTCAAAGATACGAAATAAAAACAGGGTATCTTTTAGTAGCTATTATGACAATTCCAGTCTTTTTAAAGCAATAATGTTCTTTTTAATTTTACTACAGCTACAATTTTTCAACCGTAACATTACCATTACTATTGAAACGAAAAAGCTGGTTTTACATTAATCTCCCTACTTCTTCGTAAACCCTTTTCGGGTCATTTCGCCCCAACCGCTGGTACCTTTTATTTTGTCTTTATAGCCCACTAAAGCGGCATATACCGTTAACGGATGGAAGTAGAACGGTTCGATAAAAGCTGCTAATAAGAGTTTTAAGAAATCGGCTTGTTTGGGATATTTATGGTAGGTAAGTTCTTCACAATATAGAGCGATAACCGAAAAGAAAATCGCAAAAGTATAGACGAACAACACCAACAAAAAGAAAAAATGCCAGTTGAGTAAGCCCAATACTAAAAACACTATCGTTGTGATCACTCCTATAAATTCTATTCCGGGTGCCAGAAATTCAAACAAAGTCCAGTATGGTATACTGATCATCCCTAATAGTTTGTATTTCGGGTTTAAGCACATTTTTTTGTGAAAACTGAGCGTTTCAATGGTACCGCGCATCCAACGGCTACGTTGTTTTTTAAAGATCTTAAAATCCTCCGGTGCTTCCGTCCAGCATAGCGGATCGGGAATATAGCTCACCGAATACGGCAGTTTGTTTTCGAGCATATAGCGACGCATACGTACCACCAGCTCCATGTCCTCGCCTACTGTTTTCGTACTGTAACCACCGGCTAATAAGGCAATCTCTTTGTCAAACGCACCAAAGGCACCGCTGATCAATAATAAGCCGTCGAGTCTTCCCCAAGCCATTCGTCCCAAAAGAAAGGCGCGCAAATATTCCAAAACCTGAATTCGGGATAGCATACGATCCGGAACGTTGACTTCGACCATACGGCCGTTTTTAATCACGCATTGGTTCGCAATCCGAACCACCCCTCCGGTGGCAATAATCCGCTTGCCGTAGGATTCCAAAAAGGGTTTTGCCAATTTGAGTAAGGAATCTTTATCCAGAATACAATCGACGTCAATACAAACCACATAGGGATATTCGGCGATGTTGAGTCCTGCATTTAGTGCATCGGCTTTACCACCGTTCTCTTTGTCGACTACAATGAGTTTTTTAAACGCTGCATTTCGGGAGCGGTACAAACCTTTGATTTTCTTTGTTTCAATTTTGGAATGTACCTCCAAATCTGTCAGTACCAGATCGTAGGTTTTGATCAGAATTTCCATGGAGTTGTCCTTACTCCCATCGTTTACCACAATCACCTGGTAGTTGTTGTAATTTAAGGACAATAACGACTTTACATTCTCTTCAATCGTAAACCCTTCGTTATAGGCTGGTGCAATTAAGGACAGTTTGGGTGCAAATTCACTCGTAAGCAATACGTCATAGTCGACAAAACTGTTCTTTTTAAGGTAGCCTCGCAATTCTTTGGCCGACAAATAGGCTAATATCAGGTAGGAAGACATGATCAATATCGCATACCCCAGAATAAGGTTTAAATAAAGATCCAGAAATAATGTTAGTTCATCACTTATAAAAGTCATCTGCCTAGGGTTAATCGGTTAGTTGTTGCAATACGCTTTGTGCTTCATATTTTAGAAAAGTGTTGGGTGCCTGTGCTGCCAATTGTACAACATATGGCACTTTTTGTGTCAGTTTTAATTCTTTGATCAGCTTTAATCCCAACGCCACCACGGTGGTGTTTTTGGATTCCAACAGCTCTTCAATTCCCTGAGTGTCACCTACATTGTGTTTTTTAAAAGCAGCTATGATGTTCACCTGCGTCCAATCGTCGATTGGATACGGATGTTCGGTGAGGTGTGTGATTCCTTTTGTCCCTTCCAACTTAATACAAGCGTTGATCGCTGTAATTTGCAGGGTTTTGTTGCGCGCTTTGGAGCACGTAAGTATCGTATCGAAAGCTTCGTGAACATTCATTTCGGCCAGTTCGGTAATGCCCTTGCAACGAACGTCCCATTTCAGGCTTCTGAGTTTTTTTAAGGAGTCTTCTTTTAATCCGGAATCCTTATAAAACTGTTCCAGCTTCCGTGCATAAAGGCCATTATAGTTTTTATGAAGATTGATGATCGATTCTGTGGTAAATTCTCTAAAAAAGCGATTCTCTTTTAGTTTTTTATAACTTTCATTCTGAATGATATCCGAATACGGAAGATCTTCAAAAACCACTGTAAATAAGAGCTTATCGATTATTACGCCATATTCCGAACGAAGTCTTTCATTTTTTATATGACCGTGCCGACTACCTATAAGTAACAGATACAATATAAATGAAGCTGCTACAAACAAGCAAATGGATGCAATTAAAAAAGGTTCGTTCCAGGTACCATTCGAATAGAGTTCCCAAAGGTGTTTCATTGTAAACGCGTCTGATTCTAAATTGTATTAAATACGAATACCCAATAACTTATTAATGCGTACTAAAAGTACCGCCGGGCTCACGGGTTTGGCCATAAACTCATTGGCGCCTATGTCGAAAGAATCCAATTCCGTTTGTTCGACTCCCGAAGAAGTGAGTATAATTACCGGAATATCCGATTTAAGCTGTTGTCTGATATACTGCGTAATTTCCATTCCGCTGATACCCGGCATATTGATGTCGGTTAGTACCAAATCATAATTATTGTTTTCGATAGCCTCAAGTGCTTCTTTACCATCTGAAAACTGATCCACCTTGTATCCTTTCGATTCTAAGAAAAAAGATAATGATTTGCGTAAGATATCATTGTCTTCCGCTAAAACTATTCTCATTGATTCCATATTTGGGGCTAACTTTAGTGTATATTTTTGTAAATGACAAAACTATCGTTTATTGTCCTTTTAGTATAGTTCTTTTAAATATTTAACGACTTCAACGATTCCGCTTTGTAAGGTGTTGACTTCATCTTCGGCCATTGCTGTAAACCGCTCCAATACGGCTTCAGCCTCGATAACGGATAGACAGTTGCTCAGATCGGCCAACATAAACATATCCAAACTGGATTTCATATTATGCGTGAGTCGTTTCACCGCATCATAGTCATCTTTAGAAAAAGCTTCCTGAAGGTTTGCTACATCAACCGGTATTTTTTCGACAAACAGATTGATGATTTCCTTTTTAAAATTCTGATCGCCACAAGCCGTTTCTTCAATAAACGATAAATCGACTTTTCGTCGGCGCGGAAGTTTATTCTCCGGATTTAAGGCTGCTTTAATCGCATCCAAAAGCATCGCCTGTTTAAACGGTTTCGGAACATAACCATCCATACCCGCTTCATAACAACGCTCCTGTTCGCCAATAAGCGAATGCGCCGTCATGGCAATGATCGGAATCGTGGATTTCATTTCACTCCGTATATAATCCGTAGTCTGATAACCATCTTTAACCGGCATCTGAAGATCCATCAGTACTAAATCGTACTCATTTTTCGACAGTAATTCGATTCCAATTTCACCGTTATCAGCTATATCCAATTCAAAACCAAAATTATGAATCACACTTCTAGCCAGTTTTTGGTTTAAAACATTGTCTTCGCAAAGCAATATCTTAAGTTTTCCTAGACTGTCTCCGGCAGTAGCTTCCGATTTGGTTTCGGTATAATCTGATTTTTTATAGTTCAGTACAAAGAAAAATTCGGAACCTCTTCCTACTTTACTCTTCACCTGAATTTCTCCATCTTGTAGTTCGACCAGCTGTTTTACAATGCTAAGACCAAGTCCCGTACCGCCAAATCGTCGCGTAGTACTCTCTTCCGCCTGTGTAAAACGTTCGAAAATCGTTTTTAGTTTTTCCTCCGGAATACCGATACCGGTATCTTTTACTGAAAATTTAAGGGTATAATCGTCTTCCGTTTCTTCCAGCATTTTTACCGAAACGGTTACATCGCCATCTTCGGTAAATTTAAGCGCATTTCCCACCAGGTTAACCAGAATCTGATTTAATCGCCCCTGATCACCAATTACCTGTTCCGGCATATCAGCATCTAAAAAGAGATCGAACTCAATATCTTTTGGAACTTTTACTTTTAGCAGGTTATACACATGTTTCAGTGTCTTTTTTAAATTGAATGGCTCGGATTCAATCGTTAAATTCCCGGATTCTATTTTGGAAAGATCCAGAATATCGTTAATGATCAGTAGTAAATTTTCTCCCGCAATTTGTACGCTGTCAATATAATCATGTTGGGTTCTATCCAAGTTAGTTTGCGCTAAAAGGTCGGTAAATCCGATTATGGCATTTAACGGTGTTCGGATCTCATGACTCATATTGGCCAGAAAGCTATCTTTGGCCAACACCGCTCTGTCGGCTATTTTTTTCTGAGCCGCAAGTTCGATGTTTTTGGTTTGTAACTCGAGTAGGTTGATCACGTGTTTTGCCACGATCGACAAGGCATTCCGCTGATTTTCGTTAAGTTCTTTGGTTACATGATCGATCGCACAAATGGTTCCGATATTGTAACCATCGGGTGTGGTTAGCGGAATTCCGGCATAAAACCGAACCTTAAAACCACCGGTAACATTCGGATCGTCTTTAAATCGGTCGTTTAAAAACGTATCGTTGATTTCTACCATTTGTGTATCCATAATGGTATACTGACAAAATGAAATTTCCCGTGGTACTTCCGATACGCCAATTCCGATTTCGGATTTAAACCACTGCCGACTTGCATCGATAAAGGAAATATGAGCGATGGGTACGCCACAGATATACGAAACCAGTTTGGTAGCGTCGTCAAAAGCATTATCCGGAAGTGTATCCAGAATATTATAGCGTTTCAGAGCGGCTAAGCGTTCCAGTTCGTTTTCGGGCAAGGGAAAAGGTTGCGTATTCATGGTATCAAATGGGAAAATGCATAAATACAAAAATAATTCGAGAAAAAAGATCCCAGAAAAAAATTGTAACGGATACCATGACTTCCGCAAAATTCCTCTTTTAAATACCTTATAACAAAAACGAATTTGTTAAATAAATCAATTATCTTTATACGCCGAATAAAATACCGCTTTCGACCAAACCAAACTAAACCTTTCTATTATGAATACGCCAACACCCAAAGCATCCAAAAACCTGAATCGACTAAAGCCGTTGCAAATAACCCAGATCAATACGAAAAGTATGGGGCTTTCGGGTATCGTCAGAACTGCCGATCATTTGGAACCGATGGTATCCGCAGAAGTTCAGAATAACGTTAACGGAAAAGTGATCAACGTTAAGATCGTGGTTTTAGTCCCCCAAACCTTGTTGGGACAGGAGCCAATTACGCTGTATCAGGATCTGGAAACCGAAAAAAATGAACTGAAATTTGTTGTAAAATCAAATAGCCTTGAACTGGTTGCTCCGGAATATTACACCTGGTATATCAACTACCTTCACCCTATTAACGATACTGAAAAAATAGAAAGCATCACAACCCGTATTGAAGATTTAATCCCGGACGATGCGAATCCGAGGACTTCCAGAGGAACCGTAACACAGGTATTACAAAGTTAAAACGAGAATCGAAAATCGATACGTGTTTCGTAAAGACACCCTATGATTTCCAAAAACAAATTAGCTTTTTTTTTCCTGTTCCTTTTATTGCCATCTTTTCTTTTTTCACAAAAACAGTCTTCTTTGAATGCTGTGATACAAGAGAAAGCAAAGCAGTACAAGGAGCAGCGTTATTTTTATAAAGCGCAACAGTTTTTTCTGGAAAAGAACTGGGATTCTACTTTGGTCTATTCGATGAAGCAACTCGCTTTGTCAAACACTACCGAAGTTGCCGATTATTGCCATTATTTCAGAGGATTCAGTTTTAAAAATAAAGTACTGAATCACGAGGCGCGAAAGGAATTTGAAACCATTTCCAAAACCTTCCGATTCTATTATAAAGTCAGTCTTTACCTGGGTGAGATTGCCCTCGAAGAAGGTAATTATAAAAAAGCCATTACCTATTTTAAGGAAATTGACAAACTCCCTCCTGCCGCCGGTTACGATTTTAAAAAGGGCGTCGTATACCACAACATTGGACTCTCCTATTTGCACCTCAACGATTTTAAAGATGCGGATACCTACCTTTCTGAAGGGTTTTCTTTGTTACAAAAAGAAAAAGACACCGTATCGCTTATCGTGGCTTATATGAACATTGCCAACCTCTATTACGAACAATACAAAGACCATCTGGCGATTCCCTATTTTGAAAAAGCCTATTCACTTTCGAAAAAGATAAAAGATCCGCAACTCAAAATGAATGCGGCGCTCAATATGGCCGTGGTTGCCGAAAACGACAAGCACTTTAATACCGCGCTAACCTATCGGAAGGAATACGAAAACTGGCGGGATTCGCTTAATGATCAAAATAAAATATGGGCCATCGCCGATCTGGAAAAACGGTTTACCGTACGTCAAAAAGAAAAAGAAATCGATGTACTGGAAGCCGAGAATAAGCTTAAAATTGCCGAAAGGAATGGCTTTTTTTATTCTTCGGTGCTGTTGCTTATCCTTTTTGGAACAGGTATTTATTTTTACCGTCAGAAGAGTAAGGCCAACAAAATCATCTTGTCGCAAAAAAATGAACTGGATGCATTAAATGCGTCCAAAGACAAGCTATTTTCAATTGTGAGCCATGATTTGCGTTCGTCTGTAAATGCCCTAAAAAACAGCAATGACAAATTGTTAAAAAGCCTTGAAAACAAAGAATATCACGAGTTGGATAAGCTATTGCATCACAACAGTGCCATTGCCAACGGTTCCTATAATTTATTGGACAACCTCCTTCATTGGGCGTTGTTGCAAACCAAGCAGTTTTATTTCCACAAGGAATCCTTACACCTGTTTTCAATCGTACAACAAGTGGCTTTTAATTATAAACCACTACTGACGGACAAAAATATCGATTTTGAAAATCAGGTGCCAAAAAGTGCTTTTGTATTGGCCGATCCGAGTTCGTTAAAAATCGTATTGCGAAATCTTTTAGACAATGCGATCAAGTTTACTCCGGAAAAGGGTCGTATCTTTATTTCGGCGGAAATTTCGGATGATCAATGTATTCTTCGCATCGAAGATTCCGGTTCGGGAATACCAATGGAGCTATTGGATCATCTGAATAATGAAACCTTTAGCGCTTCTAAAAAAGGAAATCATGAAAAAAGCGGAACCGGTCTCGGTATGCAGCTTTGTCGCGATATGATCCGTAAAAATGATGGCACCATGCGCATTGAAAGCACTGAATATAAAGGGACTACAATCCGTATCGAATTACAAAAAGTGAACCCAAATGAATAATGTAAGCGTACTTATTATAGAAGATACTCCGGTAGAAAGTGATGCGCTGGTGCAAGTGCTTACCGAAAACAACTATACTATTGCCGGTGTGGCGCGAACTTTTAGTGACGCATTGGCGTTGTTTTATCAGCAAACAGTCGATATCGTGATCATTGATGTTTTCCTAAACGGAAATCCCGACGGTATCGCTTTTGCCGAAACAATAAACATTACACCCGATGCGACGCGTCCTTTTGTATTTCTGACGAGTTCGAACGACCGACAAATCTTTGATCGTGCCAAACTCACCAAGCCGTTTAGCTTTTTGCTAAAGCCTTTTAACGAACTGGAAATTTTATATGCGCTGGAAATTGCCATTGAAAAATTTTACGATCAATCCAATGTTTTCCTTAGCGACGATCAGGATACGGTGGTGAGCAATGATTCCCTTTTTATCAAAAAGAAGAACACCCTTAAAAAAGTGCGTATGGATGACATCATTTATATTGAAGTCGAAGAACGCTATTGCAACATCATCACCGAACACGAGAAGTTTGTGATCATGATTTCGCTCACCAAACTAAGCGAGCTTTTGGAAAGCAGCAAATTTGTACGCACCCATCGGAATTATATTGTCAATACCGGTAAAATCGAAGAAATCGTACTTCCCGAGAACCTGCTGATTTTACAAGGCAACCACAAAGTAACGCTGAGTGACAAACACCGGGATTTTCTTAGAAAATTCAATATTCTGAAATAAACACTATAACATTTATTTATACGACGCTTCCCAAACCGGAGGCGTTTTTTTATGTCCGTATTTTTCATACATCGATTTTCGGCACTCATGTCAATAATTCCCGCGCCCATACCATTTCTTTAAAAAAGGCTATCCCGCACCCGTAATTTTAATCTCGAAAACAAAAGCAAGCTAGCCGATTTTGTGTTCCGACTTAAGACAAAGCAATGTCTTTCCTGTTCACCCTGCATAAGAGTAACCCGTTTATGCCTGATTACAGGAAACCTCTTCCCTTAAGTCAACCCGAAACAAATTACAGGGATGTATGCCGAAAAACCCTAAAAAAGAGTAGGCAACTATAACCAACAAATCATGTCAAAAATAGCAATCGTAGAAAATGGTGCCGTATATGAAGGATACGACAACCTGAACGCCATTCAGTGGTGTTCCCCTTCCTTTTTAGGCTGTAGCGTCTGTGTGAGCGCCAGTGCCGTTAAAGGAATGGTTACCATTTCCGTTGGATTTAATACTCCTTTTGGAAATGTGAGCAAAACGTTTAATTTCAATTCAAATGTGAGCTACACCTGGCAGCCTTTAAGCAAGTTTAAACTAACGATAAGCATCACCAATTTTAACGAAGCCGGTGGTGTTTTTAGTTTTGATTTGGGCGCCAATCCTTGTGTGGAAATTCCGGTTATGGGATGGAAATGTTATATGTTTAGCCATCATTTTGAAGTGCCATTAGTACTTTCTGGTATTCAAAATGATATCGACGACAGTCAGTTTGCTAGCATCCTGGCATTTCATTCCGGAAATGGATTCGATGAGGCCAGTGGTTCTTCATTATTAAAAGGGGATATTTATAACAACTACCTGAATCAGGCAAGCATTATTACAATTCCTCCTTTCTGCGGACCAACGATGCCGTGTATCCCAACGATACCGCCATTAACATGTGGTAGTGCGGAGGCATCGATCCCAACCCTTCCGGTTGTTTCCTGTGTTCCAATTCCGACAAGACAATGTATTCCAACTGTTACTTCTTGCATTACAGGTATTCCATTTATCTGTAATGGTGTAGCACAAGCGGGATATCCAACTACATTACTTCCGGGATGTCAACATGTTACTACCTTATTACCGGGATGCCAACATCCAACAACGCTATTACCAGGTTGTCAGTCGGACGATTCACAGGTGATGTTGTCCAAATCAAACGTAGCCGATGCAGCGGTACCTACCCTTCCGGTGGCGTCATGTATTCCTACACGTCAATGTGTTCCTACGATCACTTCGTGTATAACCGGAATTCCATTTATTTGTAATGGTGTGGCACAAGGTGGTTATCCAACGACCTTATTACCAAATTGCCAACACGTTACAACTTTACTACCGGGCTGTCAGATAGGTCCTTCAAAAGATACTGCCAACATCCCTACGCTTCCGGTAGCGTCTTGTATCCCAACCAGACAATGTGTTCCAACAATCACTTCGTGTGTAACCGGAATCCCATTTATTTGTAATGGTGTTCAGCAAAGTGCTTACCCTACGACCTTACTACCGGGTTGCCAGCATATAACAACATTGTTACCGGGCTGTTTACATCCTACAACATTAATTCCGGGTTGCCAGTCGGGCGAGGCACAAAATGTAAATGTAGCTGCCTTACCTACACTACCCGTGAGTTCTTGTGTAAATACAGCCGGATGCGTTCCGTCGCTACCATGTGTTCCTACCATTAGTTGTACCGGAATTCCGTTTGTCTGTTAATCCTACTTAATTTCTTACCGCAGGGCAAAGCCCTGCGGTATTATACCCTTTCAATTAAACGTCCCCTACTTATGCAACTAACACCCGAAAATATATACCACTTTTTACACAAACGACAACTTATAGATAATGATGCTGTCGTAAAAGGAAACTTTATGGTCATTCCCGCCAATACCCGGAATACTATTCTGAAAATAATGATCGGAAATGATAATTCTTTGTTTGTCAAACAAATGGAAAAAGACCCGGTATCTGTCAGTCAGTTTCAACGGGAAATAAATGCTTATGCCCTATTTAAAAACAATGCCGAATTTGCGACTCTGGCCCATCGTGTGCCGGATATGCTCGACTATGATGATGCAAACAACATCCTGATTACAAAGCTACTACCCGATGCCAAAAATCTATCCGAGTATTATATGCTCACTAAAAATTTCGATCTTAACCTTGCCCGCGAGCAAGCCCATATACTATCGGCCTGTCATGTGATACCCGATGCCAAAACCGACATTTCCCGATTTCCGAAAATGCTTCCCTGGGTACTTCGGTTGCATCAATTCAAAGCCTCCGAATTTTTTGTCGGAAACCAGGCCAGTACCGAAATTATACAGTTAATCAAGGATAATAGTATTTTACAAAATGCGCTTATCGATCTGGCCAATTCCTGGCAGTATACCCATCTGATTCACGGGGATATCAAATGGATCAATTTTCTGGTGACACCCAACAACAATGAACTGATACAAAAGCTTATCGACTGGGAGCTGGCCGATATTGGTGATCCGCTTTGGGACGTTGCCGGCCTATTACAATCGTATATTTCCATATGGGTATTGGGTTTCGACAATGCCAATCCTCACTCCAATATACTTCCCGACTATATGAAACCTTTCGATATGCGGCAATTACAACCGTCGGCTCAGGCATTTCTAAAGGAATACATGACCTTACAAAACTATCCGGCCGAACAGCACCACTATTTTTACGATAAAGTGATGCGACTAACCGCGGCAAGGATCATTCAGACCAGCGTAGAAGCAACCACCTTTAATAGTAAGATTGAAGCCAACTATATGCGTTGTATTCAACTGGCTTTTAATATCATGAAAGATCCAATGGTAGCACTTGACGAGCTTTTTAATATCAAATCATTCCATCATGTTTAAAGATAAGACGATACGAAAAGAATTGTACCGAATCATTGACCGGATTGAAATCAGTGGTTCACTGATCCGTTACAATGGAAAATCATTTCCGATCACACCTGAAAATGCCCTGGTTGTACTCACTGGTTTGCTGTATTCGGAATGCTATATGCTAAAAGAACGGTATCAGTCAAAACCCCTCCAAAATTTGAATGTGCCCACAGAAGACCCTACTGGTTTTATAAACCGACTCTCTCAAAATAACCATACCAAAGAAAAACTGGAGCAAGGTTGGGAAGTGAAACACACCTATACCGGTGGTTATGCCGATATTGCCCGCAACAATGAAAAACGAATTGTAAATACCTCTGCTATAAAAAAACTGGCTCCCGGGGAACAAACGGTTTCTGTACTTTTCCCAAAAGAAGACCGTTACCGACAGCCTTCGTTTTATTATGCTTTTAGCGATGCGCCGATGGATACGGCTTCACAATTGGTGCGCATTTACTGGAACTGTACCCCCGAAGGGGCACCTGTATTGCTGAACGTCCTTACAACCCGGCTTAACCATTATAATATTCCGTTTCTTTTTAAATGCTTGAGTCATCCGGAGCATTACTTTCGACGTGATGCCGCCGTTTTATATATCGATGCCGCTCTGATGCCACTCCTGGAACGCATACTTCCCGAACTGGTTTCCGTTATGGAGCCTTATCTTGACGAAGATGTCCCGCTATTCTCCCATCGCCATAGTAAGGGTGTCGGTATAGCCGAAAACCCGGGAGCGCAGGAAAGTTTTGGGATGAATCGTATGACGATACTGGCGGAAGTATTACTTCAAACTGCAACGACAAGTCACTCCCCGGATACTATCCTAGATGAAATGGCAACGGCCTTTCAAAAAAAAGGAATCAGCCCATTAACACCTTATTATAATAAAGGAACCAAAATCCTGTTCAATTAAATACAAACGGTATGAGTACAAATGATAAAAACATTTTTCTGGATACGGCATGGGACATCGCCTGTGCGCTGATAAAAAGTAGTATATGGCATAATGATGCCTGCACCTGGCAAGGCTATTCTATGGAAGCTGTTAACGGGAAATATGAAGGCATTCTACGGACATTTGGTGCCGATATCTATTCCGGAACTTCAGGAATCGCATTATTTTTAACGGCCTTATATTCGGAAAAGAAAGACCCTATAGTACTCCAGACCATTGAAGGTTGTCTTTCGCAAATGACGGCATTGATGCATACCGCACCCGATCACGGTTTTTATTCCGGAAAACCGGGGATTGCTGCAGCATTGATCAAAATCGGAAGTCAACTGGATCGGAAAGAACACGTCGATGCCGGAATCCAATTACTGGAAAGTATCCCTGTCACTTCGTTACAATCGCATGAAATAGACGTGATTAGTGGTGCTGCCGGTACGATCCCAGTGTTGTTGGATGTCTATAAAGCCTATAATAAATCTGTGCTTTTGGATAAGGCCATCGCACTCGGAGAATTGCTGTATCATTCCGCCGAAAAAAATAAGGAAGCATGGTCCTGGCCTACCGTTCCGTCGCAAAAGCATCTCACCGGTTTTTCACATGGCTCATCGGGTATTGCACTGGCACTACTGCAATTATATAAGGCGACCGAAAATCCGCAATTCCTTGAAGCAGCAACCGGTGGTTTCAATTACGAAAGACAGTCATTTGATGCCTCACAACATAACTGGCCCGATTTTAGGGACGGTGTTTCCACAACATATGGTAACGTTTGTGGTATGGCCTGGTGCCACGGTGCACCAGGTATCGCTTTATCCCGGTTAAAGGCCAACCAAATCAAACCGGATGCGGCTTTTGAACGGGAAATGTTTATCGCAATTACCACCACAAAAGACAATATCTACCACAATCTTATGGATAACCTTAACCATACCAATTATTCCCTGTGTCATGGTATTGCCGGTAATGCCGAAATACTACTGGATTGCAGTCCGGAGCTGGATCAATTGGCAGAGAGCGTAGGAACTGCGGGGATTTACAAATACAGAACCAACCGACTTCCATGGCCTACGGGTGTCAATACAGGTCAGTATACACCAGGTCTGATGATGGGCATCGCCGGAACGGGGTATTTTTACCTCAGATTGTTTGATCCGAAAAAACATCAATCCTTACTTCTGCCCGGATGTTCCATTTCTACTAGTTTTTAAACCGTCGCCCATAGCGTGTTTCCATAGAATAATTCAAAACTAAAATCCTGATCGTAAAAAATCAGGATTTTTTATTTGATGTATTTTTCAATTTATCGCTAATTGTTTTCCGGTCTTAGACTACGGACAGTTTTTCCCGCCTGCCACATTTCACTTTCCCGTAAGGCTTCCAATTCTGCTTCAAGTCTAATTCTGTAATCGGATTTACTATTGCTATCGATAACCTGTTGTGCCTCTTGTCCCGTCGATACGCTTTCGTATAAGGCTTCAAAAAGCGGTAGGTTTACATCGCGGAAACGTTTCCACCAATCCAGTGCTCCTCGTTGCGCCGTTGTGCTGCAATTGGCATACATCCAGTCCATTCCGTTTTCGGATACCAAAGGCATTAGCGACTGGGTTAGTTCTTCTACCGTTTCATTAAACGCTTCGGATGGGCTATGGCCGTTTTTGCGCAATACTTCATATTGTGCGGCAAAAAGCCCCTGAATTGCTCCCATCAGGGTTCCGCGCTCTCCTACCAGATCGCTATACACTTCTTTTTTAAAATCGGTTTCAAACAAATAACCACTACCAATCGCAATACCCAGCGCCAAAACACGCGCCCGCCCTTTTCCCGTAGCATCCTGATATACCGCATAACTGCTGTTTAGTCCCCTGTTTTCCAGAAACATCCGACGCAATGAAGTCCCCGAACCTTTTGGCGCGACTAGAAAAACATCGACATCCGGCGGTGGAACAATTCCGGTACGGGTACTAAAGGTTACCCCAAAACCATGTGAAAAATACAGGGCTTTTCCCGGTGTGAGGTGTTTTTTTACTTCTGACCAGTACGCTATTTGCGCAGCATCACTGAGCAGATAACAGATAATCGTCCCCCGGGCCAGAGCCGCTTCGATCTCAAAAAGAGTTTCCCCGGGAATAAATCCGTCGTGTATTGCTTTGTCCCAGGATTTTGATTGTTTCCGTTGTCCAATAATCACCGTTATTCCATTATCCCGCAAGTTTTGCGCCTGGCCAGGTCCTTGTACTCCATATCCGATTATTGCAACGACCTCATCCTGTAATACCTCTCGGGCATGTTCTAAGGTAAACTCCTCCCGTGTAACCACCTGTTCGGCTACGCCACCAAAATACAATGTTGCCATATTAATGCACTTTTTAAATTGTTATTGTATATCTTTATTTTCCCATTATCCGATGCAACCCATGCCCGGTTTTCGATAGTGCTATCCGGGAACTTACGGTAACCTCCTCCAGTCCTAACGGCTTCAAAACATCGATCAACCTGTTAATCTCATCCCGATGTCCGGTTGCTTCAAATACCGTATACTCCTTCCGTATGGCTATGATGTTAATCCTGTATTCCCGTAAAATTTGAATGCCTTTTGTGGGGGAAGTCATTATTTTTGTCGGCACTTTATACAAAGCCATTTCCTGCCAGATAAGTTCCGCATTAGTATAGAAATCGACTTTTAAAACATCGACTTGTTTTTCCAGTAAACAAGCCAGTTTTCGGATAATCTCCGCTCTATCGACAACTACGATCGTAAACCGCTGAATATCGGAAATCTCAGTTGGTCCGGCATTGATACTGCTAATATTTATTTTCATTTTAAAAAATAACAACGCAATCCGGTTAATAAGTCCGATATCATTTTCGGTATAAATTGTGATTGTAAATTCCTGTTTTCGATCCATTTTCTATAGCATTTTAAATTTCATTCTTATCAAATACGACATCCGATACACTCTTCCCCTGAGGCACCATCGGAAAGATATTATCTTCCTTACCCACCATCACTTCCAACAGGTAACTCCCTTTATGACGAAGCATTTGTTGTAATGCTGTTTGCAAATCTTCTCTTTTTTCGACCCGTCTCCCCGGAATGCCATAACCCTGAGCCACCTGAACATAATCCGGACTTTCGATAGCCACAAACGAATAACGGCTTTCGTGGAAAAACTCTTGCCATTGTCGTACCATCCCTAAAAAGTTATTATTCAGTATTATTAACTTCACATTGGGTTTAAACTGCATAATCGTTCCCAATTCTTGTATGTTCATCTGAATACCCCCATCGCCCATAATGGCAATCACCTGACGTGTTGTATCGCCGTATGAAGCCCCGATAGCAGCAGGAATGGCAAAACCCATCGTTCCGAGTCCGCCACTGGTAATATTGCTTTTCGGATACTTATAACGGGCATACCGACAGGTGATCATCTGATGCTGCCCAACATCGGTAACCAGAATGGCTTCGCCATGGGTCAGTTTATTAAGAATATGGATTACTTCACCCATCGTTAGGGTATCCCCTAAAGGATGAATTTCATTTTGGATTACTTTTTCATTTTCTATCCCGTCACATTCTTTAAAGCGTTTGTGCCAATCCTCATGTGTTTTCGAAACAACCAGCCCGCTTAATAAAGGCAACGTCTCTTTACAGTCACCACACACGGGAATATCTGCTTTTATATTTTTATGGATTTCGGCTCTGTCAATATCCAGATGAATAACCTTAGCCTGAGTGGCATACTGATCCAGTCGGCCAGTCACGCGATCGTCAAAACGCATCCCGATCGCAATCAGCACATCGCATTCGTTCGTTAACAAATTCGGACCGTAATTCCCATGCATCCCAACCATTCCAACTGCCAAGGGATGATCAGTTGGAATTGCACTCATTCCCAATATCGTCCAGGCTACCGGAATACCCGTTTTTTCAATAAAATGGCGTAACTCGGTTGTTGCTTTTCCCAGTAAAACCCCTTGTCCTATCACCACAAAAGGACGTTTAGCTGTGTTGATCAACATGGCTGCCTGCGCGATAAGTTCTATATCCGGGACTGGTATCGGTTTATAACTTCTTAAAAAATCACATGGCGTATACTGTCCAAAGGCTATTTTTTGCAATTGAGCATTCTTCGTAATATCGATTACTACGGGGCCTGGTCGTCCGGATCGGGCCACATAAAATGCTTTGGCCAATACCGCCGGGAGCGCCTCCGCATCGGTTACCTGACAATTCCATTTGGTTACCGGTGTCGTAATTCCGATCACGTCTATTTCCTGAAAAGCATCGGTTCCCAAAAGATGGGCAAACACCTGACCGGTGATGCAAACAACAGGTGTACTGTCTAATAAGGCATCGGCTAATCCGGTAATTAGATTGGTCGCTCCCGGTCCGCTGGTGGCCAATACGACTCCTACTTTTCCGGATACCCGGGCATAGCCCTGAGCCGCATGTATTGCACCTTGTTCATGGCGCACCAGTATGTGCTCCAGGGTTTCCTGATAATCGTATAGAGCGTCATATATGGGCATAATAGCACCTCCCGGATAGCCAAAAAGAGTTGTAACCCCTTCACGTCGAAATATTTCAAGTAAGACCTGACTACCGGTTAGATTTGCCGGTGAACCGGTCACATCCGATTCCATATGTACTGTTTCCTTCATCATAATACCGTTTAAGCATCCGTCACACAACCTTCTGAGGCCGAGGCTACCGTTAATGCATATTTATACAACAATCCTTTTGTTACTTTTAATTTCGGTTGCTGCCACTGTTGCTTCCTGATTTCGATTTCTGCTTCCGGAACCCGTAACACGAGCCTGTTATTAACCGCATCGATTTCGATACTATCCCCATCGCGAACAAAAGCAATTAATCCGCCTTCGTAGGCTTCGGGTGTAATATGGCCAACAACAAAACCGTGGGTACCGCCACTAAACCGTCCATCGGTCAGTAAGGCTACACTTTTTCCAAAACCGGCGCCAATCAATGCGCTGGTGGGTTTTAGCATCTCCGGCATACCCGGTGCTCCTTTTGGTCCTTCATTACGGATTACAATCACGTCGCCATGTTGTATCCTTCCATTTTTAATCCCCGAAATCAGTTCTTTTTCACCATCGAAAACCCGGGCCGGACCTCTAAAAAAAGTCCCTTCTTTTCCGCTTATTTTGGCCACACTTCCATTTGGAGCCAGATTGCCATATAAAATTCTTAAATGCCCGGTGGCTTTTATCGGATTAGACAGCGGCCTTATAATAGATTGTCGGTCAAAATCCAGTTCTCTCACCGATTCCAGATTTTCGGCTATCGTTTTTCCGGTTACCGTAAGACAATCTCCGTGGAGCAAATCTTCCTGTAACAAATACTTCATTACGGCCGGTACCCCGCCCTGTTCGTGCAGATCCTGCATAAGATACATCCCGCTGGGTTTTAAATCGGCCAGTACCGGTGTTTGATCACTCATTTTCTGAAAATCATCCGTTGTTAATGGGATATCCACACTTTTAGCCATAGCTATCAGATGCAATACGGCATTGGTACTTCCGCCAAGAACGATCGTCAGGCGCATTGCGTTTTCAAAAGCCTTACGGGTCATAATATCCGTTGGTTTAATATCCCGTTCCAATAGTAATTTCAGATACCGCCCGGCATTCAGACACTCTTGTCGTTTTTCGGGACTCATTGCCGGATTAGAAGCTGAATACGGCAGACTCATTCCCAATGCTTCTATTGCCGAAGCCATTGTATTGGCCGTATACATTCCGCCACAGGCCCCCGAACCGGGGCAAGCATTTTTAATAATACCGTTATAATCCGTTTCACTTAATTGCCCGGCAATTTTCTGTCCCAATGCTTCAAATGCAGAAACGATATTTAGTTTTTCGCCTTTATAACAACCCGGTGCTATGGTTCCGCCATAAACCATCAAAGCGGGTCGGTTGAGGCGCCCCATAGCAATAATGCTCCCCGGCATGTTCTTATCACAACCCGGTAAGGCAATCAGTCCATCATAATGTTGCGCACCACATACCGCTTCGATACTATCGGCAATCACTTCCCGGCTTACCAGCGAATAGCGCATACCATCGGTACCGTTGCTTATACCGTCGCTCACACCAATCGTATTAAAAATCAGTCCGGCCAATCCCTCTTCCCAGGTCCCTTTTTTAACGAGTTGTGCCAGATCATTCAGATGCCTGTTACACGGATTTCCATCATATCCCATACTCACAATACCCACCTGCGCTTTATCCATATCGGCATCGGTAAAACCAATTCCGTATAACATGGCTTTCGCGGCCGGGTAATCGTCACGCTGCGTTAACAGTGCCGAATATTTATTTTTTTTCATCGCGTTTTAATTCGTTCCCAATCGTATTCAGACTTTTCCCTAAAACCAGACTGCTGTATACTTTTTGTATCGTATAACTATGGGTGTCTTCCCATTTTTTAGAAAACGGAACACCATCCAAAGAAGCCAACATCACTATTTCGGCTGCCGTACCGCAAAAAAATGCCGCATCAGCGCCTTTCATCTCTTCGGGTTTAAAGAATTTTTCCACTACCGGAATTTTCAGCATTTTACTGATCTCAATCACAGTGGCACGGGTTATTCCCGGTAGGATATTACCTTTGGGTGGCGTGAATAGCAATCCGCCTTTTTCGAAAAAAACGTTTGCGCCTGAACTCTCCGCAACATTTCCATTGGTATCCAGCAACAACGCTTCGTCATATCCTTTATCCCGGGCTTCCTGACAGGCAAGTATCGAATTCACATAATGACCACTTACTTTGGCTTTGACATGAAAAGCCTCCGGATTAGGTCTGCAATACGATGAGGTCATCACCCGTAATTTATTCGCCAGATAACCGTTATTCCATTCCCATGCTTCGATAACCAACTGACTTTCTTTTGCTTTAGAAAGTCCCATATTGGGTGAACAGATTACTAACGGGCGGATATAAGCATCGCTAAGGTTATTTCGGTTCAGCACCTCATAGGTCAATTCAATTAGTTTTGGAGTGGTGTACGAAAATGGAATGTGCATCGTTTCGGCCGAAAAACGCAAACGGTCGTAATGCTCGGTAGCTTTAAAAATTTGTGTTCCGTTGGGCGTTTTATACGATTTAATTCCTTCAAAAACGGCATATCCGTAATGAAGCGACTGGCCGTAAAGATCGACAGTAGCTTCTGCGGCTTTAACGAAATTCCCATCAAAATAGATAATGGTGTCATTGTGATAATACATAGCAGCTATTTTTAGATTTAATTCAAAAAAAAAGCCCCTCCAATTAAGAAGGGGCTTAACTCTATTACAGATATAGTTTTCCCCTAACGGTTAGTGGGGAATACCGATTGAATTAGTAGATACAACGTGTTGTTTTATCCGGCTTATACTTAAAAAAATAAAAAAAGCCGTCCCAAAATTGGAACGGCTTTGTATGATTCATCTTATATATTACTACAATACCCTTCCTACACCAGCGCTGGCTGCGATAATGCTGTTAACTGTAACTGTAATAATATTGGTAGTAATCACGTGAATTGTAATTAGCGTAAAATTACACAAAAAACATACAACTACAACTTTTATTTATATTTTTTTAGCAAACACTTTATTTTCAACAATCCTGTATTAAAATCCAGCACCCGTTTCAAACTGTAACATTTTATTGCTTTTTACTTAAAAATCACGTAGTACTACCTGAATTTTAACAATTGTACTTTTTTAAATTGCAATAACAAACCACCAAACAAACTACCATGCAAAATGACCTTCCCCACAAAGCAGTCATGGATTGCGAGACCAATCCAACTGCTTCACTCAAGAAAATGTTTATCGACAGCACCATGGGCAATCGTATTATGGCCGGGCAATGTCCGGTGCGACGTGCGGTTTTTTTAAAGCCTCATGGTGTGGCCAAAGCCGATTTTATTATGGTACCGGGATTACCGGAACAGTACAAAGTCGGGATTTTTGCGCACGAACGTTTTAGCGCCTGGGTTCGCTTTTCGAGCGATACCCAACCCCATGCACCGGATATGAAATCGACGGTCGGAATTGGAATCAAACTTTTTGATGTCCCGGGTGAAAAACTACTGGAATCCAGTAAGCATGCTACCACTGCCGATTTTCTACTACAAAACATGAACGTCTTTTTTGTTGACAACGCTACCGAAATGTGCAAGTTCACCAAAGCCGGAGTAGTCGATCACAATTATGATCTTTATCTGAAAGACCACCCGGAAACCCAGAAAATCCTGGACGAAATGGCGAAAGTCGTAGGTAGCTGCCTGACGACACCTTACTGGAGCGGACTTCCGTATGCGTTTGGTGACCGATTTGTAAAATACAAACTGGAACCTATCGGACCGCCATTCAGCGTGCCGCCATCACAAAATACGTCCGACTACCTGCAAGCCGATTTACAAGCCCGCTTGAATATGGGTGAAGCACAATTTAAGTTTATGGTACAGTTTCAAACCAATCCCGACACCATGCCGTTGGATAAAGCCATGACACCGTGGAGTGAAACCGAATCGGTGCCAGTACATATCGCTACTCTGGTCATTCAGAAACAGGATATCACCAATCAGGGACAAGCCGAATACGGCGAAAACCTTTCGTTTAACCCATGGCGTACTTTAAAAGTGCACGAACCGCAAGGTAGTATCAGTGCCGCGCGTAAAGTTGTATACGAAGCCGGTGCCGAACTAAGACGCTTTAAAAATGGTGTTCCGGCTGTAGAACCGAATACGCCAAGACCTCTTAATCTCAAATAAAAAGTGCTATGGATATCAACTTAATAAAAAGTGTGGCGATCTACCCGGCTATTGGTGTGGCGCGCATTGGAAATTCAAAAGAATACTATCTGGCTTCCGATTTACCGGGTGTTGCTCCGGTAGCAGAAGGTGGTTTTAAAGATAATGACAACCTGTTTAAAAAGCAGGTACCGCGGTTTCGTATTTATGCTTTCGGCGAAAATAACGAGCCGTTGGGCGAAATCAATACCGACACTGATAATACCACTATCGAATGGCGTGTACACGTAGCCAACCGAAAAGCAGCCTGGTATCAGTTTAACAATGCTTTGGATCTGGGCAAATATAGCATTCCGAGTACCAAACGTAACGGAGCCGTTCCCGATCCGGATCGGAATCAACTAGTGATCGATCCCGGGCCACGGACGATTAGTGGAAAAAATATATCCGGTCCGAAATATCATTTTGACTCCGGACAATTCTACGATAAAAAAGTAGCCCTGGGCGAAATCCGCACCGACGATAAAGGACGTTTGTTGTTTTTTGGCGGGGATGGGAAAAGCGAATCCCGATTGGGTATCAAAGCCATTACCTTTGCGAATAACGACGACTGGCACGACGATACCTCCGACGGTACCGTACGGGCAACCGTTACCATTGGCGGGCAAACTTTTGAAGCCAAACCTTCTATTGTGGTTTGTACGCCTCCCAACTTCGGACAAGGCTTGTTTCCTGTGGTCAGTATGCTCGATGTGGTTAACGATCTGTACATCCGCGAAGGCTGGTTCCCGCCTAAAGACAAGATTATCTTTTACAGAGATATTTATCCGATACTCCAACGTATGAGTAGTACACAATGGGTAAACGAGGGCTTTTTTATGTTGTTTGGCACCAATTCGCCAAGCGATTTTGAAAATCCGGATTTTATCGCGCAACTGGAAAATCCGGATTTGGCATATGAAGCCGAACGCAAACGCGTGTTCGAATGGTTCCGCGATCGAAATTCGTCGGTTTACGAACCGGCCAAAATTCCACCGCACTATGGTGACTTATTTGGCGACTACGACGATCTTCCGGCGGTAGATCTGGCGGTAACCGATACGCAATACGACATGCTTCGTCGTTGGGCGGAAGGTGATTTTACGACCGGAGAACCTCGAAAACCGGTTGCTTTTGAAGAGCTATCCGTACCCGCGCAAATGATAGCATTACTAAGGGCTCCATTGGAAGAATGTCTGGGCGGACCGTTTCACCCGGGAATTGAAATCACATGGCCATTCCGTCATTTGATGATGTGGAGCGAACCGTATCGTTTAAAAGTCCTGCCGGAAAATACAGGAGTCCGCGACGATTACGGGGGCATGCTGACCTCCGAAATTGCATTATCGCCCGACGGTCCGCTGGACGGAAGTGGTCCGGGATCGGTAACCCGATGGTTGGGCGTGCCATGGCAAACCGATGAAGCGAGTTGTCTTTCCGGATATGATGTCACCTTATACCTTCCACTACCATCGTTTTGGTCGGTACGGGTTCCGAATACCATACTCTCGAAAGATAGTTTTGATCGTCTGGATATTTCCACAATCAGCGACGGACAAAAATTAAAACATTTCTCCTATCGTGTGGACTGGATGCGTGATTTCACGACTACCTATGTGACCCGAATCAACAATATGGTTGCCAAATGGCATCAACTGGGAATCGTTACCAAACATGATCTGAAAAATCCGTCTCCATTCCTTCCGGAAAACTTATGGGTGGAAACCGACCGCAAAGGTCCGGCAGGTACCGATCCAACACTGATACAGGTACGCCATGCCGAAAAAGATCCGATCGTTATGGCCGCCAAAGGTGTACGGTTCGAAGGGCTATTGGAAGAAGAAACCCCACGTGAAAGTCAACCGTTAAAACGACACGAATTATAAAAAACAGACGCTACATACCCGTTGTTATTGTGGGAGCCGGCCCGGCCGGACTGGCTGCAGCACTGACTTTACAGAAAGAGTCGGTACCCTGTGTGATTGTCGACTATCGTCGGGAAAACGTTTTCAAACCTGGAGAATCTCTCGCACCGGGCGCTAACTTTATCCTGGAGAAACTCGGTCTTCACGAGATACCGACTTCCGGTTTTCACAATAACTATGTAGGCAATAACGTTGTATGGGGCGATGCCACGCCCCGTCAGCGTTATTTTTTAAATGAACCCTACGGTAACGGACTACACTTAAACCGGGTGGTTTTTGAGAATCAGTTACTTGAAACAGCGACCAAACGCGATATTACCGTATTACTCAATCATCAGATCAAAGAAATTACCGAAAACGCAAACGGCATTGTTCTGGAATGTCTTTCCCCTTCCGGAACTTGTACCGCAATCGAAACCGATTTTATTTTGGATTGCAGCGGAAGAGCCGGCATTGTCGCCAAAAAATCAGGTATTAAACGAATAACATTGGACAATCTGGTTTCCTATCATTTTATGATTGTAAAACCGGAAACGGTTTCAAAAGGGATGACCTATATCGAATCGGTTGAAGACGGCTGGTGGTATATGGCGCCGGTTAACGATGGCAAAACAGTCATCAATTTTATGTCGGACAGCGACCTGCATCAGATCAAACCGGAGCTCCTCAACGACTGGTTACAACAAAAAATACAACAAACACAACATTTCTCGACACTCATTCCTCAAAATGCTTTTGATAGTCTGGTCCATTCCGGAATCAAAGCGGCCTCGACTTCCCTATTGGAAGTTCCCGGTGGCGACCGATGGATGGCTGCCGGCGATGCACTATGTTCGTACGATCCGCTTACTTCATTTGGTATTACCAATGCGCTCACAGCCGGTTATGCTGCTGCCAAAGCTATTACCGGTCTTCGTCACGGTGATGGAACTGCCGCTACCGATTATTTGTCCAAACAAATGACACTTTTTAATAAATCGGTGGCCATGCTACAAAACCAATACCGACAGGAACAACGTTGGAGCGATTCACCATTCTGGAAAAGACGACTGTAAACCGATTGCAATAATTTCCTACAACCGGGATAATTTAAAAAAAAGACTATATTTGTTTCCGTTAAACGTAAATACCTATATATGGAATCCGAAAACACTATTGTTGCCTACGCTTCCGAGTTAGAGAGAGCAACTTTTTATAAAAAAACCTATCTACACGTGGCTATTGCTATTCTGGCCTTTATCGTGGTAGAGACGATTTTAATTCATACCGTTCCTATGGAATGGATTGCAGCCATGGTTGGCGGAAAATTCGTATGGTTGTTTATCATCGGACTTTTCTGGTTGGGAACTACCCTATCCGAAAAGATGAGTTTTAACCCATCGCGTGAAAAACAATATTTAGGGTTGGGATTGTATGTCATTCTGGAAGCCATTATTTTCCTTCCGATGATCATAATTGCCGTAGCACTTACCAATAGTGCCGAATTGATCACTCAGGCGGCCATCATTACCTTGTTTATGTTTTCTGGATTGACAGCTGTGGTATTTTTTACCCGAACTGATTTTTCATTCCTTAGAACCGCTATTATTATCGGTGGTTTTATTTCACTTGGATTAATCGTTGCCGGAGCCATATTCGGATTTAATCTGGGATTATGGTTTTCTGTTGGAATGGTAATTTTGGCTTCTGCCAGTATCCTATACCAAACCCATCAAATTAAAAATCAATACGGTACACAACAATATGTAGGTGCGGCATTACAATTATTTTCATCCGTGATGCTTTTATTCTGGTACATATTGCGTATCCTGATGAGCCGAAGAAACTAATCTTACTATTTATACCAAAAAAGACTGCCGTAATAAGCAGTCTTTTTTTTGGTCGTATCTTGTATTTTATAAGTGTAACGGTATTCGTATCGCCTCCCATTCGGCTAACTTTGCTTCAAAACTTTTACCCGCATTCGCAGGACTCGTCGATGGCATTACCTGTAACTGATATACTTTTGTTGTTGTTACATATTTTTTAAAATACGCCGCCGCTTTTTGTCCATTAAAGAAAATATGTGTGATTTCGGGATGCTTTTCTAAAAAATCATTAAAATCGTTAGGTACTTCCTGTTCGATCGCACTATCCAGACTTCCCTCCCTTTTACAGGCTTGCAATACATCCCAAAGCGCCACCTTATGTTGCAACAACAGTTCTTTTTTTGTCGTATAATCATTTGAAAAAGGAGTATCAAAAATGGTAAACATCAGCTTCCAGAAATTATTCCGGACATTACCATAATATTCTTCCGCGATCAGGGAGGCAACACCCGGCATGGTTCCTAAAATAAGTATCCGGGCATTGATTTCCGATACGGATGGAAAAGAATAGATCAGCATAAGCCTTGTTTTTTAAAAGATTCCTACCGCAAAGTAGCGACAATTGGTCAAAATTCAAAGAGGATTTCCACAATCATTCCAATAAAAGCCCGGTTTTACTAGCGTTTTCGGGCTTTTTAAAGGAGCAAACTAAATTTTAAACAGTCGCTTTAGCGGTTGGTGTTAAAGCGGTTATCCCCACTTTGCTTTATCTTACAAATTATCTTGTTAAAGTATTCTAACTTACCCGCGATAATATTTGTTTTTTATGTGTCAAAAATCTATTTTTGAACGGATCAATCATTTGATATTAACTCAAAAAAGCCTGAATTATGAAATTACCTCTACAAGACATTCTGGATGGAATCCGTGAGTGGAACAAAGTCCGTAAAGACCGTGAATTAGCAACTTTCTATTTAAGTACTGCCCGTTTTTTCTCTTTTGAATGTGCCGACAAAGGAACTTCAAAATACCTGCATGCTTATCCGGGTATCTACGAGAACAAATTATATTTCTTTTTAATTCCTTCGGAATTTGACTCCCCGGATTCGAAAGCAGTTGCTGACATTGATGCGCATATTAATGCTACACAAGTGCACATTGGAGTTGGTAATGGTGGACAGGAACTTCCGGAAAAAGAAGCTCAGGAACGAATTGACAACTGGGATAATAACGTAAAAGAATGGGTTTCGGTACAAATCGATGCTCCGGAAGGTATTTTCCAGGCTTTTGCCATCCCAACCGATTATATCAAAGAAAAAGTGGCAATCCCTTATGATGCGGATTTCGCACTTAGAAATAGTGATGTCGCTGTTTCCGGTTATATAGCCGACTTGGTTATCGTGGATAGAGAACTTAAAAAATCGGTATACTACGATACGGTACGTCCGGTTCCGCCATTTGCACCTTTGGAAGGTGATTTCTATTTATTACAATTGGCCGAAAACTAATATATGACGTTTTATCAGTTTCTGGACTATCTGACGTATTTATCGCCGGCGCTACTGCTCACCGGGATCGGGATTGGTATGTATCGTTACAAATCGCTCGCCCTTTCTCATAAAATGCTGCTGTTTTATATCGTTGTGGCACTTTTCACGGATCTTAGCAGCCGTCTTTACGGTCATTTATTCGGAAATAACCTGATATTCATCATTTTGTTCAGTTTATTAGAGCTGATCATTTTTACAATTTTATACCAGTTCTGCTTTTTTGAAAAGAAAAGCAGAACTCTTTTTTCGCTTACGTTTGTCGCCAGTGGATTTATTGTATGGGAGCTTTTTTCGTTACGCACCATCGATCCGCAGCAATTTCAGTCCTATTCCAAAGTAATGGATGCCTTTGTGATCATTTTATTCGCACTGGTATATTTTTTCCAGAAAGTCGGAAAATACAAGACCACACAGAAAGAAGAATTACGGCTCAATGCGGCCATTCTGATCTTTTTTTCGTTACACCTTTTGTTTTTCCTGCCTATTAATTTCCTGATCAATGTAAGTTCCGGACTTAAATTTTATTTCTGGATGGCCAATTTGGTGCTCACGCTTATCTTTTATGCCTTTATAAACTGGGAAATATGGAAAAATGGCTAGAACCCAAAACCATTATGCTATGGATTATCATCGCCATTACGGTGGTCTCCATCTTGGTTTTTTCCTTTATACGGCTTGCCTATCTCAATTTTAAGCAAATGGCAGAAGCCCAACTGGAAGAGTCCCGGCTAAAACTGGAACATCAGAAAAAACTACTCGAAAATGGTATTTTGGTTCAGGAACAGGAGCGGACACGTATTGCAGCCGATTTGCACGATTCGCTAATCGGAAAACTCACTTCCCTAAAATTAAAACACCAATTGGACTACAATAGTGACGAAATGGACCATTTATTAGGAGAAAGCATAGCCGATGCGCGAAGAATTTCCCACGATTTGAGTCCACCTATGTTAGAATTCATATCTTTGTGTGAATTAATTGACGGAATTATTACCCCCTGGAAAAAAAACATTGCGGTCGACCTTTATCATGATGTACGCACAGACGTTGCGTTACCCAATAGTATTAAAATTCAGTTTACCCGTGTTTTACAGGAATTGATTACCAATATTTACAAACATGCCGGAGCTTCCGTGATTACCGTTCACCTGCGCCAAAGCGATCGATTGTTATGCCTTTTGGTGAAAGATGACGGTAAAGGTTTTGATCCGAATCAGAATAAAAAAGGACTCGGACTACAAAACATTGAACTACGGATGCTATACCTAAACGGAAAACACAGCATCAAACCGCTCCGCAAAGGAACCTCGGCCTTGCTATTACTTGAAGATTATAAAAACCTGATATGAGTACCATTCGAATTGCGATAACAGACGATGATGGTTTAATTGTAAAACTACTGGAAAACTTCCTGAGCATGCAGCCGGGATTTGAAGTGATCTACACCGCCGAAAGTGGTGACGTTTTGCTGTCCTACCTCGAAAGAGCTGAAATTTTACCCGAAGTCTTATTATTGGATCTGAAAATGAAAGGAATGGACGGTATTGAAGTAACACGCCATCTGAAAACCCATTTCCCGGATATCAAGGTTATTATTGTTTCGTCACATTACCAGCGTTCATTTATGAATTTTATGCTGAAAACCGGTGCTTCAGCTTTTCTTCCAAAAGGGGTTTCCCCTATTTTATTGGCCGAAATTATTCCGATTGTACACCAGAAAGGCATCTTTTTTATGGAAGACCAAATGGAGGCCATTCGGGAACAAGCGGCTGCCAAAACAAATCAAAAGTCAATTTTTGATAATGGTACCGAACTTTCCAAACGCGAAATCGATGTCTTGCGATTGATCAGTCAGCAGAAAACGGCCAAAGAAATCGGTGATGCACTTTTTATTACCGCCCGAACCGTAGAAGGTCATAAAAACAATCTTTTTGTAAAAACCGGTGCTAAAAACATAGCCGGACTGGTGATTTACGCCATTCAAAACAACATCATCAGCGTGGAAGAGCTTCCAATGATTTAACCTATTCATTTGAAAAACAGGTAATTTCATCCATACCTCGTTACAAAATTATTCCGAACTTTGAGAGAAAGGTCCCAAACCTAACCTCAAACTTAATTTGTAACATTATGGAACGTATTCAATTCGGATTGGCCAGCAATTATGATAGTGGCCGCTATAACTCCGTAGCCACCAACGAACGGATCAGCATCGAAGTACACAACTCGGAAACCTCCGGAAAAATGTGGTACCATATTGGCTTGATCAATAAAGCGACTATCGAATGGGGCAAAAGTACTCCTTATAGCGACGGATTTTCTCCGTCGGTTGCACTTAACAACAAAAACATTGTGGTCGAAGTACACGAAACCAGTAACGCCCTTACCCATTCAATGTATGCTAAAGTCGGACTTGTAAACGGCTCTACAATCGAATGGTGGGGAAAAGATGAAAAATACGATACCGGCGTCCAACCCTGCATTGCGATAAACGATTATGGCGTGCTGGTGGAAGTCCATAAATCGCAATCGCATGATGTCCTTTATTACCGTGTTGGAAAACTCAACGGAAAAACCATTAGCTGGGGACCAAGTCGCGACTACGAAAAAGGTATTCATCCTTCGGTTGCCATTACCAACTCCGGATGGGTTGTCGAAGTACATCAATCGGAAAATGCTGCTAAATTACACTACAAAGTAGGCCATATCAATGGTGATTCTATTAATTGGAGCAATAGTATTCCGTATCAGGATGGTATTAATCCGAGTATTGCGATTACCGATGACGGTCGTATTATCGAAGTCCACGAATCACAGGGTATTTCAGGATTATGGCAAATGTCCGGTGTGATAAACGGCACGTCAATCCTATGGTCGGAAGCTACAAACTTCGATTCCGGTTCGACTCCAAAAGCAGCGATTTCATCCAGCGGACAAGTTGCCGTACAGGTACATGCCAGCGAGGGTCTTTCTTTCGGATTGTGGTATTCCTTGTCCCGATTAATGGATACCGCCGATTTTATGAGGGACTTATTACCCTTAACACAGGATCTTCCGTTAAAAAAAATGGTTTTACCAGCCAGCCACGATGCCGGAATGTACACCCATGGTTTGGAAACACTTGGCAAAACGCAGGATCTCAATTTGTATGAACAATTACAGGCCGGCGTACGCTATTTCGACTTGCGACCGGATAAAAATCTGAATATTTATCATGGATTTGCCGGACCCTCGGTACAGGAAGTCTTAAATGATGTAAAGCGCTTTTATAAAGAAGGCCATCACGAACTGGCTATCCTTAAATTTTCGCATTTCGATAAGTTTACAACCGACATTTATGATACGTTAAAAACAATGATCAACGACACCATCGGGCCCTGGTTGTTTCGTTCGATTCCTGAGGGATACCAACGATTGGCCGATATTCCGATGGGAACCTACCTCAAAGACAGCGGACAAATTTTAGTGGTAATTGACGATAATTGGGCGGTAACCGATGAACCAAAAGAGGGCTTCTGGGTATACCGTGACTGGCAGGATAGCACGGCAAATCTAGGCGATTTAACCGTTTTTGATATTTATTCCAATACGATGCGTTACACCACTATGGAAACCGATCAGCTACAAAAATTCAATGCTTTTAACGGGCAATGCTGTAGCAAACAAAAAAATAACAGTTGGGAATGTCAGGAGTTTTCACAAACTCCTTGTGACCTTTTCTTGCTATCGTGGACATTAACTCCCCCAACCGCTGTTTGGTTGTTCGCCAAAGAAGCCGATAGCAGCCTTGGTCGGGTTATGTCGTATCTGCAACCCAATACAAACGGTTATTTCCCGAATGTCCTTTATCTGGATTATACGGAATATGCGCGTCCGACGTTTATCGCCGAATTGTTCACCAAAATTTATAACAACATCACGCACAGATCGGCGCTTCCTAAAGAAGTGGACGAGATGGCGGGGTAATTTCTATTTCATAAGCACGGAGGGAGTTTGGGTTATCTCCCTCCTTTTTTATGTCAGATCACGCTCTTTTTTCCATTTGCGGATTCGTCCTCTGGCATTGGTATAGGGCGATGCCGTGTTGAATTGTATCATCCGGCCGAGCGTCCATTTTTCGTACCAACTTTGTTCGTAAAGAACCGCATTGGTTTTACTTTCGATTAGTTCTAAAATCCGATCAACCGTTTGATCCAATCGCTGAAGCAATCCATCCCAATCCATATGTTCGTAATCTGTATAGAACTTCTGAGCCAGCTTTCCCAATTCGTTCCACTTATAACCGGTTTCCGGGAAATCAACGGCTTCATCAGCATCCATTTTCTGATTCCATTTTAAAACCAATTCGCCCCATCCCACTAAATAAGCAACCAGATTGTGCACACTCATTTGGGTTCCTTTTGCATGTCCTTCCAGTTCAACTATAACCGTAAGCGCAACGGGAATCGTTATCAGTTCTTTTCTAAGTTTTTCGTAATTGATCTGTATCGCATGGATCAAAGCTGTTTTATCTGTTGGTACCGCCATTCTTTTCTCTTTTCTCTTTTCTCTTTTCTCTTTTCTCTTTTCTCTTTCAAATTTAATTATAAATCATAAAAAAACCTGTCAGTTCTTAAAGAACTGACAGGTTTCGCTTATAAGTTTAAATACGTCTTATTTCACCGGCGTTCCGTCCTGAATTTCTTCTGTAGCTTGCTTAATCAGAAGAATATCCGGTGTAATCGCTCCGAATACCTCGACTTTATCTTCCAGAATTCGTCCTTTCTGAACCGGTAGTCGGCTTGTTTTATGGTCTTTTACCGCTACCACAAACGTTCCTTCACTCGACGTTACCACAGCCGATTTCGGTACGACATACGTACTGTCTTTTGCCGTTAATGGTAATTGTACCTCGGCCACCATACCCGGTAACAGTTTGTTTCCGGTATTGATCACATCCATTTCCACCCGTTCCGAACGAAGTCTGCTATCCAAGGCACCCGACATACGGGCAATGGTAGCTGAAAAATCCTGTCCCGGTAACGATTTTACCGTAAATTTCAAAGCGTCTCCGGTTTTCAGATAACCCGAATATTGCTCCGGAACATATACCGAAAGACGCAATTTATTTTGTTGCTGAATCGTCATCAACGGTTGTTCCGAACCTTTTCCGGCCGGCCCTACATAAGCCCCGTGATTGACATTACGCGTAGCCACAACACCATCGAATGGCGCACGGATTTGCAAATAACCCAATAAGGTCTGAATTTCACTATACGATGCTTTTGCCGCCTGATATTGTGCAAAATCGGAGTTTTTACGTGCCTCCGCTACTTCCAGATCGTTACGGGAAACCGTTCCTTCTACTTTACTGGTTTCGAAAAGACGGTTGTAGGTACTTTTACTCGCCGTATAAACCGCTTCCTGCGATTTTAAACGGGATTGTGCCGCTGCTAGCTGTGCGCTCAATTCCGGTGCTTCCAAAACCATCAACAGCTGTCCTTTTCTAACCTCTGTTCCGATATCGGCTTTTAGTTCTTTTACATAACTGCTCACTTTCGCATAGATATCCACCTGTTGGAAACCGCTGATTTCGGCCGGCATACGCAATTCCGTGGATAATATCTCTTTTTTCGGTGCAAACGTCTCCAATACCGGTGCCGCAGCTTCCGTTACCGGGTTATCTTTTTCCTTTGCTTTGGTCTGGCAACCTACAACTAAGGCCGCCGATCCTAAAAATGCAATTGCTTGTATTATTTTATTTTTCATCTGTTTGTTCTAATGCCGCTATATAATGTTTACTTTCTTTATCTTCCGGATCCAGGGATACCGATTGCGTTCCGGTTTTGCCCATGACCCAGGCAAAAATAACCGGTAGGATGACCAATACTGTAAAAGTAGAAAATAAAAGTCCTCCAATTACCGCGCGCCCTAATGGTGAAACCTGTTCGCCACTTTCGCCATGCCCGATTGCCATCGGCAACATACCGGCAATCATCGCTATACTCGTCATAATAATAGGACGTAATCGCAACGAAGCCGCTTCCCGAGCCGAAACCAACGCATTGTTATTGTGTTTCCGCAATTGTTCCGCATTGGTGATCAATAATACCGCGTTGGCAATCGAAACCCCTACCGACATGATGATTCCCATATACGATTGCAGGTTTAAGGTCGATCCGGTCGCCAATAACAACAATAATGATCCTAAAACTACCGCTGGAACGGCTGTTAAAATAACCAATGAAATACGGAACGACTGGAAGTTGGCCGACAACATCAGGAAGATCACAATTACCGCTACCAATAAGCCCGATTCCAGACTGCTCATCGTTTCACTTAACACTTTCCCCAAACCGATCTGTTCGATAAACAAGCCCCTTGGTAATTCGCCCAATGAGGTTATCGCTTGTTGTACGTCTTTCGAAGCCGATCCCAAATCGGTATGATCAATGTTTGCGGTGATCGAAATATACGGCATTGCACCTAAGTTATCGTTTTCACCATAGGTAAACGATGGCGTAATCGTAGCCACATCGCTCAACACCGGACGGGCTGTATTTTTCAGCAATGGAATCTCTCCTATTTGCTTAATATCGGTCATTTTATCCAAAGGCACCTGAACCTGTACGTTATACGACAATCCGGCTTTTTCATCGATCCACGTATTCTTTTCGGTATAACGGGACGAAGACGTCGAAGCGATTAGGGATCGGGAAATTTCCCCCATATCGACACCCAATTGTGCCGCACGAACCCGGTCGATATTAATATCCAATGCCGGATATTTAATCGGTTGTGCCAATTGAATATCTCTGAAATACGGCTTCTGACGCAATTCAGCCATTAGCTTATTGGCGTATTCCTCGTTTTTCTTTTTATTCTTCCCGGCAATACGCACTTCGATTGGTGTTGGCGACCCCTGACTCAATACTTTGTCGGTCAATTCGATTGGCTCAAACGAAACGGTTACATCCGGTAGCACTTTTTTCAAACGCTGACGGAATTCGTCTTTAAAATCGTCCATATCGCGGTGGTACTCTTTTAAAGCCACCTGAAACACCGCTTCGTGCGGACCGGCCATAAAAAGATAGATGGGCGATACCGAGAACAACGACGGGTGTTGTCCGACATAAACGGATGAAATCGAAACGTGCTCTTTTCCAACCAGTTTTTCCAATTCGGCTAAGGCTACTTTGGCTTTTTCTTCGGTTCGCTCCAAACGCGTTCCGTCTGGTGCTTTTAAGCGCATCTGGAACTGACTGGAGTTTACTTTCGGGAATACATCCTGTCCGATTACGTTTAATAACAAAATGGCAAGTGCACTTACGCCAACCAAATATAAAATCGTGATCGGTTTTTTATATAAAAACAGTCTGTTGATCAATCGCATAAAACGATTTCGGAAACGTTCAAACGGACTAATTTTTCCATCGCCGTTAAAATCGTTACGCTCCACCAGTATCTTTTTCTGATCCATCGTATCTTTTTCCGATTCCGGCGTTAAGCCCGAAGCCAGGAAAACCGCTTCGTCATCACTAATATCTGCCGAATGTGGCACTTTAGCATGATCTTTCATTAACCAGTTCGCCATGATCGGCACAAACGTCTGCGATAGCAGGAACGATATGATCATCGAAAATCCGATTGATAGCGCCAACGGCAGGAATAATGACCCCGGAATACCTTTCATCGTAAAAGCCGGCGCAAATACCGCCAGAATACACAATAGGATCAATAATTTAGGTAAAGCGATTTCCTTACAGGCATCCCATATCGCGAGCGCCTTGGGTTTGCCCATGTCGAGATGCTGGTGAATATTTTCGATCGTAACCGTACTTTCGTCCACCAAAATACCAATCGCCAAAGCCAATCCACTCAACGACATCAGGTTGATCGTTTGTCCGAATAATTTCAGAAATAAAACCCCGGAAATAATCGAAATCGGAATCGTAAGGATCACAATTAAAGCCGCCCGACGGTCACCCAGGAACAATAATACCATCAAACCAGTTAATATCGCTCCGATGATACCCTCGGTGATCAAACTTTTAACCGAGTTAATCACATAAACCGACTGGTCAAATTCGTACGATAACTTAACATCTTCCGGTAACGTACTCTGGATTTTAGGCAACTCGGCTTTTAGCTTTTGTACCACATCCCAGGTAGACGCATCTCCGGCTTTCGCGATACTCACATAAACCGAACGTTTTCCGTTTACCAAGGCATAACCCGCGGTAATATCAGCTCCGTCTTTAACCGTAGCCACATCGCCTAAATACAGGTTTTGTACGCCACCTTTAAACAACGGAATCTTTTCAAAATCTTTAATCTCTTTAATCGTATTATTCGTAGGTGTGAGATAGTTTTTATCACCCACACGAACATTTCCGGATGGCGCCGTCTGGTTGTTCAACCGGATCGCTTCTACAATCTGATCGGGTGTCAGGTTATGCGAACGCAATAAATCCGGATCGACGTTAACCTCCACGGTTCTTGGACTACCTCCAAATGGCGGCGGCGACAACAATCCGGGAATCGACGTAAACGAAGCCCGCACGTAAACGTTGGCCAAATCCTGCAATTCATTATTCGAACGGGTCGCACTACTCAACACCAATTGCCCAACCGGTAAGGAAGAAGCATCAAAACGGATGATAAACGGCGGTTGCGATCCCGGTGGAAAAGCCGCCTGAATCCGGTTGGCAAGCGCACTTAATTCGGCGGCAGCCTGTGCCATATTCGTATCTTCATAATACGAAATTTTCATTAAAGTAAGTCCTTGTATGTTCTTTGTTTCTATTGATTTAACGCCATTCGCAAACAACATAATATTGACATAGTTTTTGGCAAAATAAGATTCCATCTGGTTGGGTGTATACCCTCCGAACGGGTGCGCCAGGTAAATCACCGGCAGGTTCATTTTAGGGAGAATATCGACCTTGATGCTTTTTACGGCACCAATTCCAAAGATGATCAACCCCATTACCAACACGATAATCGAAATCGGTTTACGAAGTGCAAAACGTATTAAATTCATCTTTTACGGGTTATAATTCATTAATAAATAAGTTGAAATCGCCGGTTGCTGCTGCTTTTAGCAACAACGATTGCCATAGGTTCACATGGACAATATCACGGTCGGTTTCCGCGCGGTTTAGCGTATATAGAGTTTGGGTGACATCCACCAGATTGGTCAGTCCGTTTTTGTAGAGTGTCATTTTCTGCAGATACGCCTGAGCGGCGGCTTTCACCTGTCTTGGCGCTTCTTTATCACTTTGGTAAGCCAATTGAATTTTCACATCGGCGGCGTCAGACTGCGCTTTAAACTGCTGCTCCATTACTTTATATTCGTCTTCCAGCGCTTCGGAAGTAAATTTCTGCGCGCTGACTTTTTTAGCGGTACGCGCCAAGGTTGTCAGATTCCAGCTTACACCCACGCCAAAAAGGTAATTCTGGCGGGTAGGATCCACACCATCCCAATAGTTATGGGTAAACGACGATTGATCCACTGCATAGTCTGAATTGAATCCCGAAGCACGGGTTTGATACACCCCAAACAAACTGAATGTCGGGTAATATTCTTTCCGAAACAATCGCAATTGTTGCGCGCCATATTCCATCCGACTCTTATAAAACTGCAATACCGGATTGGATTCAACTACTGAAGTTTCACTTTTAGTAATTACATTTGGCGATTTGATTACCAGAGTAGTATCCATTTTAATATCAGAAATATCTATTCCCATTAAAGTGATCAGTTTGTTATTCTGTTCCTTCACCTGATCTTTCACCTGATTTAGTGCGATACGCGCGCGCGACACTTCCGCAGAAGCCAAAGTCGAATCGACTCCCGGCAACAATCCGTTTTTAACCCTAGCAGCGGCAAGCTTTAAAAACACCTCTGCCCGTTCCAGATTTTTCTTTTGAGAAATCTCCAATCGCTGACTCGCCAACAAGTTTAAATAAGCCGCAGAAATTCGGATTTTATGTTGGAATTGTTCCTGTTCGGAATCTTTTTGCAAACGATCGGCATCTGCTTTTGACAACGCGATCTTCTGTCGGATCCGTCCGAAACTATAAAAATCCCAGTTCATATTTACCAGATACAAAGCGCCAAAAGCGGCATTCCAGTTTTGTTCCGGCAAGGGCAACCCGGACGACGCGACACCCAGCCCTCCAAAACCATAGAGCGGACCATTTTGTCCGTTTACAGTTCCATAATCCTGTTGTGCAGCCAGCGTCAGATTGGGTAAATAATCCCTTTTGTTTTGTTTGACGGTTTCCTGTCCCGCCAAAGCATACTTTTCTTTGGCTTTAAGTGTGCCGTAGTTAGCCATCCCTTGATCAATGGCATCTTTCAGTGTGAGCGACTGGGAAAAAGCTCCTGAAAAACACATTAAAAGCGACAGCAGTGGCAATTTTCGTACTATCATTATTGTGGTAAGGTTTTTTGACAACGCGAAGCTACGACACATTCCGCAGCAGCACCCATGAAAAATGATTAATTCGCTATAAAAAATGACCAATTCAATTGGTCATTTAACTTCCCTGTTTATTCATTTTTTTATAGTTATTTTGTATGCTATAATCTGAAATGAGTATGAGGAAGATCTTAGAGAACAAATGGCTACAGGAATTTGCAATCCTCGTTTTTTCATTTGTTCTTTTCACGTTAAACGACTGGATTTTAATTTTAAGCTGGAAAGGCTTTTGGATGGGTATTGTCTATTTTTTACTCCTATACGGTCATGCCCAAATCAACCGCTTTTTTTTACTACCCATTCTACTAAAAAAACACCAACCTCTAACCTATATTTTATTTTCAATTATCTTAATATTAATATTTTCAGTAATATTACATGAAGTATCAATTGAAGTAATTTACAAGAATTGTTTCCTCTATAAAACCTCCATGCAAAAGACCTATCACTTCCAATTGGGAACCTTGGTCGGCACCTTAATTTGCATTTTGGGTAGTATCCAGTTAATCGAACATTATCGCGATCAGAAGAAAAAAACAAATAAAGAATTACTTTACAATCAGATTCAGTTAAACGCCCTAAAAGGACAGCTGAATCCACATTTCCTATTTAATACATTTAACACCCTTTACGGGATCAGTCTGCAATATCCGGAGCGTACTTCTGATATGATCATGCGGGTTTCCCAATTGTTGCGCTATCAGGTTGAAAATTCTCAGAAAGAATACGTTTCCCTGGAAGACGAAATCGATTTTATTACGAGCTATATCGAGCTGGAAAAAGAACGGGTTGGTTACCGTTGTGAAATCGAATTCGACTATACTACCGATGCCGATTCGAATTATATGATCGCCCCCATGCTACTGATTCCTTTTGTGGAAAACACCTTTAAGCACGGTACCTGTGCGATCGAAAATTGCTTTGTCAAGATCCAACTTTCGGTAAATAATGGTAAATTACGTTTGGAAACTTTAAATTCCATTCCGGATAAAAAACGGAAAATCGTTTCCACCAAAATCGGATTGAGTAATACCACAAAACGACTGCACATCCTCTACCCCAAAAAACACAATCTGGAAATACAACAGGAAGCCAAACAATACCGTGTGTTACTTGAAATAGACTTGTTATGATCACCACTCCTAAAAAATGTATTATTGTAGACGACGAACCAGCCGCGCATTATGTGCTAACGAACTATATCCGACAAAATCCGCAATTGGAACTTGCCGCACAATGCTATAACGGAATCGAAGCCTTACATTATTTACGGGAAAACACCGTGGATCTTATGTTTCTGGATATTGACATGCCGGAAATCACCGGATTGGAATTGTTACAAACTCTGAAAAACCCACCAAAAACCATCTTAACCACCGCCTATTCGGAATTTGCACTCGAAAGCTACGAATACGGTGTGATTGACTACTTACTAAAGCCCATCTATTTTCCGCGTTTCTTAAAGTCGATCGAGCGCTACCTTTCCCTGCAATTTATTGAAATAGAAACCACAACTCCGACCGCACTAAACGTAAAAGTAAACGGAAAAAACATCGACATCCGACTGGATGATATTCTGTATGTTCAGAGTTACGGGAACTATGTTAAGATTTTCACCAAAGCCAAAACCTTTGTCACCGCCATGACGACCAATCAATTGGTGCAGGAATTACCGTCGGATAAGTTTATGAGGGTGCACAAATCGTATATCATTGCGATTCATAAAATTGACGTTCACGAAAAGGAACACATCGTGATCAACGAAGAGAAAATTCCGCTAGGGATTACCTTCCGCCGCGAGCTTAACGAACGTTTGCGTCCCTTATCGTAACTCTTTCCTCTTTCCTCTACCGTATACAAAAACAGGTGTTTGTACGTATAAGCTGTTGTTTTGCTTTCACTATTTTTGATACAGATCGATTTCCCACTATAAATCCTCTGTTTTACGGACAATCTGCACTTTAAAGCCTCCTCTACATGCTTTGAAGCGGATACTTTACAGCTGTAAAGAATCGCACAATCATTCACAAAAACAAATCAAACAGTAACCAACAAACAACTCACATGGAAAAAACACTCAAGTCCGAAATTCCACTTAACTACGAAGATCGATTTACCGAAGTGTGGAAGCATTGCCAAAGGGGATTGGTATATCCATCGCCCTTTGCCATTTTTACAACTTTCTGGTTTAACAAAAAAAGGGACAAAGCCCCTTTAACCGGTAAACAACTGTCTGTTCATAAAAATCAGTTGTCGGAATTAATGGCCTCCATTCGCTCTAAAATCACCACCAACGAAATGCTAAAAGATCGTAATACGACGGTTATTTTAGGAATTTCGTTTGAAAACTGGGCCAAAATCTGTCAGGAGGAAGGCCGACCACTGCCCAAAGGCATGAAATTAAACTATCCGGAAGACAACAATCCTTTTACCTCTAAGGTATTCCGTGCTTCCAATGAAGCTTTTGTCGATTCGCATGGTGATATTTGGTTACACATTAAAAGTGACAGCGAAAAGGCCTGTAAGATTGTAAACGAATTACTAGTTGAGGCCCTAAAAGACATCACGGATGCACATTACTCTCAGGACGCCGCTTCCAAATCGAACGAAGAAGACGGTCATCGCGGAAAAGTACTCGGATGTCGCTTTTCGGAAAACCTCAACAATCCTTCCGATCCGATTACCATTGCCAAACATACCCTGATTGGTTGTGACGATATGGCGCATTTTGGCGGCTCGTTTGTCTTGACGCAACGTTTCCTGATCAACTGGAATCAGATCAATATGATGACCGAAGATCAGATAGAAGATCTTATCGGTCGAAAAACCGACGATACCATTATCCCCGACCGCGATTCCCGATCACACATCAAATCGGCGCGTATTCAGGACGAAAATGGAAATACCACTCCGGTATTACGTCTTGGTTTGCCTTTTGGTAGAGCCAAACAAAACAACAATTCCGGATTCCGTACGCCAAAATCCATTACTTTATCGGACGAAGAGGGAATCTATTTTGCCGGATTCAGTAAAGAAGCCGGAATTCTGGAGAACATCATGAGCAACCAGATTGGTCCGGACAGTGGTTTTATGAACGATCGTTTGTTTAATCATCTGAGATCCGATTTGGGTGGTATTTTTTATATTCCAAGTGTAAACGATTTGGAATTGAATACCATGGCCGCCTATAAAAACGATTTTAGTTTTATAAACGCTGCCGACTGGTCGCGTTTCCCGGGTGTTGACTGGACCCGATTGGACCGTCATTATCAAAATGCATCCAAAAACGGACTGATGTATTACAATCATCAAAACTTTCTGTTTACCATGTCGACCCGAATCGGGCGGGACAACGATTATTTCAAAGTCCCTACCAATCGTGTTTTAAGTCTTCTGGAGAACATTTTCTCCCTATGGCAGGACAATTGGTATTTCAACCGAAAACAAGAAGAAATCAAAGACGATATTCGTCATTATATAGCGCAATACCACGGCAGTGATAAACCGGCGGATATTATGAACGAATCCATTATGATTCGTAAAGGATGGGCCATCCGATTGAGTTTGCATTTATTCAGTTCGGCCGATTACGGTTTCAGAGGCCGCAAAATCCGACTGGAAGACGGGACTTTAATTCCGTATTCGTCCTTCCGCGAAAAAGACGGTACAATTGTGTACGGATCGGATACCTTCCGTATTTCGCCCGAAGAAATCATTGTAGGCGCTATGCCCAATCTTTCTTTAGGAGAAGGACGTTATGTAATGCGCTATCTATCAGATTCCGAACGTTTGGATGGTTTCTTAGCCAACCTGAGTGAGGCTTCGGGTGTGGGACACGTGATTCCGCATTTTGAAAAAGCATTGCAAAAAGGACTAAAAGTCATGATGGACGAGATTCTGGACTATGAAAAAAATACACCTGCTATCCATGACAACGACACCGATGCCGTTAAAAAAGAAAAACAAGACAAGAAAGACCTATATCGTTCGGCCTATCTATCCCTACAGGGAATTTCCGAATACTGCTTGAATTATGCCGAATTGGCACGTCAAACAGCAGCCAAAATGAGTGAAGGTCAGGCCTGGGAAAAACAAAACCTGGAATCGATCGCCTACCGCATGACGAAACTGGCAACCGAAAAACCGGATACCTTAGTCGAAGCCGTTCAGTTTATCTTTACCCTGCACAGCTGTCTGCACCTTAACGGAGAGCCGACGGCTATTGGACGTATGGATCAACTTTTACAGCCATTCTACGAAAAAGATTCGGTTACGCAAGACGAAGCACAGGAAATCATCGATGCGTTCTATATCAAACTGGACGAAAAGGTACAACAAAACCGTATCTTTATGGAAGACCATCAACCGTTTGGAAACCTGGCTATGGGCGGAAGTTCCGGACCGTATCCGCAAGGTGCTTCCCTGGGACAATGGATTCAGCAAATCACGGTTGGCGGTACCAAAGTTGACGGTAATCCGAATTTCGAGGATACCGAACCGGCTTATAACGACATGACGCGTTTGTTTATTCACGCTTCCGGACGATTACCGCTCAATGCGCCTTGTTTATCCCTACGAACCCGCGCCGATATTCCGAAAGAGATTCTGGAAGACGCTGCGCATGCCTTACTTTCCGGTGGCGCACACCCGATTTTGCTAAATGATGAAAAAATCATCAAAGGATTGTATCACAGTGGTGATGGTGTGGGTGGTGATCTCGGTCGTGAAACCGATAAATGGAATTCGGCTGTTAGCATGGCATCGGCACAAAACTATGCCTGTGATGGTTGCTACGAACCGCAATTCCCAGGTGAAAACTGGTTTTCCTTAGGTGGTTTCTCAACCTTACAACCGCTGGAATGTGCCTTGAATCAGGGACGTACCTATTCGTCTGCCGGAGAATCGTATTTGTTCGGACAGGTGGTTTCATTAAATTCCAAACCAGCCGATCAAATCAAATCGTTTAAAGAATTGGTGGATATTTATTTCCAGCATTTCGAATGGCTCAACCGTAAAGCCTTTAACGGTCAGATCATGGGATTTGGTGCCAATACCAAGTTCTGCCCTTCTCCTATTCTGAATGTTTTGATGGACGACTGTCTGGCAAAAGGAATGGATTTCTATAACGGAGGAACCAAATACAACATTTACGGACCGTGTTATATTTCGTTAAGTGCTGCGATTAATTCGTTATATGCGATCAAAACGATGGTTTTTGATGACCGAAATGCCGTAACCACACTTCCGGAATTACTGGAATGTCTGTGCTGCGACTGGGGTCATAAGATGACCGAACCGTTTATCAGTAACCTGGCCGGTGCCTCGCGAATTGCAGGTCGTTCCGATCGTTTTAAACGTCTGAGGGAAATCGCTCTGGCGCAACCACGCTACGGACGAGGTCATGCCGATATCGACGCTTTTGGTAATACGATTGTCGAAGGAATCGCAAAACGATCGATCAGTACATTTACCGAGCCTTGGCCACAATTGTACGAAAGTCTGAAAAAACTGGCTACCAATCTTGGTACGACAGAACATCCGTTTGGAATTCAAATCCAGCCGGGTGTGGGAACTTTCGAAAACCACGTGGAAATGGGAGCCTGGAATGGCGCCAGCGCCGACGGTCGTCGTTTGGGTACTACGGTAGCCTCCGATCTTAGTGCAATGCCAAGTCCTGCCGATCTTCCGATTGAACACCAACATGCCAGTTTTGAAGAATCATTAGCCGGTTTTGATGGTATCGGTGCGGAATTAATGAGCGATGGCGCGCCAACCGATTTTAATATCGATGAAGACTTCCCGGTGGAAAGACTCGTTCGGGTGATGCAACAATTTGCCAGAGGTCAATCGTCCAATATCCTAACGGTTACGGTGGCCAATCCGGATACGTTTACAGAAGCCACGGGTTCTCCGGAACAATACGATTTACTTCGGGTACGTACCGGAGGGTGGACAAACTTCTTTACTTCGGTATTCCCGACGATTCAGGATCAGCACCGCCGTCGTCCGGTTTCAACACCAGAAGAAGTCAAAAAAGAAAAAAGTATGGCAAAGGGTTGTCCTTTCCATCAAAAAATAGCGCAGGAATAGTAGCCTGTTCTTAAATTTGGGAAAAAGCACCCTGGGGAAACCCGGGGTGTTTTTAGTATAAAAACAACAGAACCATTGCTATAAATCTATATTTTTGTAGTGCAATTACTTTAGTATGACCCAATACGACCTTTTACGTCAGCATATTGCTTCCATTTGTCCGCTTTCGGATAGCGAATGGGAGTATGTATCCCGTCATTTTACCTTTCGAAAACTACGCAAACATCAGTTTTTGGTGCAAAAAGGCGAAATGGTTCCCTGCGAATTCTGGATCATCAAAGGCCTGGTAAAAACCTATGCCATCGATTGCGACGGAAAAGAACATATTCTACAATTTGCCATGGAAGAATATTGGACCAGCGATTTCCATGCGTTCCAAAATCAGGTTCCGGCTTGTATGTATATGGATTGTATTGAAGATTCGGAGTTTTTCTGTCTGAAACTGGAAGATCGGGAGAAAATCTGCCATGAGATTCCGGCTATGGCGAATTTTTTCAGAATCAAAGCAAACTATGGCTATATCGCCCTACAACAACGCATTATGTCATTGCTAACCGAAACCGCCGAGGAACGGTATAACAACCTCATCAAAAAATTACCCCGATTGATTCAGCGTGTTCCTAAAAAACTACTGGCGTCCTATCTGGGCGTAACCCGCGAAACCCTTAGCCGACTCAAAAGCTAAACATGTGATCTACGTCACAAAAAAACGGTGACCTAACTCCTCGCACAGCATTCTCCCTATTCGGACATTTGTATTGTTCCTTATAACACTACCAATATGACCGTTGAAAGTTGTTTTACCCGATGTTTTTACAAGTTACTGTGTACTAATTATTATTAGTTCCGATCGTATTCTATCCGATTTTAAATCGGATGCCTTTATGATCAAACCTAATAATAATGCATTACACGTTACCCGTTTGCGGTAACCCAAACCTATGAAAACAATTCAAAACAATACGGCTGCCATGGCAGCACCTTCGAAATCTAAAAAACTACCGGCCGCTTTATGGGCCTTAACCATCAGTGCCTTTGGTATTGGTACCACCGAATTTGTAATTGTTGGTCTGCTCCCCACAGTTGCCAACGATTTAAAAACATCTATTTCCTCAGCAGGTCTGCTTGTAAGCCTATATGCCTTGGGCGTTGCCGTAGGTGCACCGATATTAACCGCTTTAACCAGTCGGATCAATCGTAAAAAACTATTACTCGGTGTGATGGTTCTTTTTATCATTGGTAACGGACTAGCTTCGATTGCCCCTTCTTTTATCACCTTAGTCCTAGCCCGAATCCTAACCGGATTTGCACACGGTGTTTTCTTTTCGATCGGAGCGACCATAGCAGCCAGTTTAGTTCCCGAAGACAAACGCGCCAGTGCTATTGCGATTATGTTTGCCGGATTAACCGTAGCCATCGTTACCGGTGTACCCTTAGGAACCTATATCGGACAACATTTCGGATGGCGCGCTACTTTTATCGGTGTGGCAGCTTTAGGGATCATCGGATTTATTGCCAGTAGTCTTTTAATTCCGGATACGATTCAAAAAAGCAAACCACTACAATTAAAAGATCAGTTAAAAGTACTCAAAAACCCATCGATATTATTGGTATTAGCGATTACCGCCTTAGGCTATGGCGGAACTTTTGTGAGCTTTACCTATATGGCGCCACTGTTGGAAAGCATCTCCGGTTTCTCCGCCGATGCGACCAGTTTACTGTTATTGATCTACGGAATTGCCATTGCCTTGGGAAATGTGATCGGTGGAAAAGTCGCCAATCAAAAGCCGATTAAAGCACTAATGATCATGTTTGTATTACAAGCCATCGTATTACTGGTTCTTTCGTTTACCGTCTTTAATCAGGTGGCGGCCGTAATCACCTTGTTTGCGATGGGAATTCTGGCGTTTTCGAATGTTCCGGGATTGCAACTTTATGTGGTGCAAATGGCCGAAAAATACCTGCCGGGAACCGAAGATGTCGCTTCGGCATTGAATATCGCCGCCTTTAACGTCGGAATTGCTATCGGTGCTTTTATCGGTGGACATGTTGTCGAATCGTCATTAGGTATTCAATCCACACCATGGGTCGGTGCGCTATTGGTCGCCATCGGATTTTTGGTGACACTTATCAGTTATAAACGCGAAAAAAACAATTGATCATGGAAACTATTTGTACCATTCATATTCCGGGAAAGATGACCATCGGATTGGAATTTCCACTTGATAACGACTGGTCGCTGGAGGGCGAAAAAAAACGCAGTCTTTCCGGACGTCCGTTTGGAATTCCGGATATTAGTCGGCATACGGAATACATTCAATTGGCGGATCAACTGGGTTTTGCCGCGCTTTGGATGCGTGAAGTTCCGGTGTATGATCCTGGTTTTGGCGATGGTGCGCAACTATTTGATACGATAGCCTATCTCGGGTATATCGCCGGAATCACCAAATCCATTACTCTTGGAACCGCGGCCATCGTTTTGCCCTTACACGATCCGTTGCAACTGGCCAAAGCCGTAGCTTCTATCGAAAATTTATCCGGAAGTCGGTTTTTGTTTGGTGTCGGACTGGGCGATCGTCCGGTAGAGTTCCCTTTGTTTGGATATGATTTTGAAAGCCGAGCCGAGCGTTTTCGTCGTAATCATAGTATTATCGAAGAAGCCTGGAAAACACAAAGCGGTCTTAGTCAGTATTATGAAAACCTAAATCACAACATACAAGTATTCCCGAAACCGGAAAATCCGATTCCATGGATTATCGCCGGTCGGGCGCAACAAAGTATGGATTGGATCGCCCAAAATATGCAGGGTTGGTTTAATTATCCGCGTCCGATAGCCGAAACTGCCGCGCAGATTATTGACTGGCGGAATGTCCTTTACGACAACAATCAGGCGTCCAAACCTTATATCACAGCTTTCCATTTGAATCTTCTACCCGATGATGATGCGCCATTTCGACCGCATCGTTTTGGTGGATCCGTAGGCATCAACGGACTGTTACCCTTGCTCAAAGCCTACGAAGAAGCCGGCGTGAATCATATGGCCTTGCATTTTCGAAAATCGGAAACGCCAATTAAAGAAGCTCTCGAACGAATTGCCACAACTATTTTACCTCATTTTAATTATAAAGAACACGATTATGCTATTTAAAAAACATACCCTCGGAAAAATTGAATTACAAAACCGTATCGTCATGCCACCGATGACACGTTCCCGCGCTGCCAAAGGCGAAGTTGCCACCTCACTTATGGCCGAATATTACGAACAACGAAGTTCCGCCGGACTTATCATTTCCGAAGGAACGCAAATTAGTCAACAAGGACAAGGCTATGCCTGGACACCCGGAATTTATACGCCAGAACAGGTTGCAGGGTGGAAACAGATTACCGATGCCGTACATCGCAAAAACGGAATTATTTTCGCGCAGTTATGGCATGTTGGCCGGGTTTCGCATACAGCCTTACAAAAAAATAACGAAGCACCTGTTTCGTCCAGTGAATTGGTAGCCGATGGTGTAAAGGTGTTTGTAGATCTTGAAAATCTCGGACCAGAAAATGGCGTTGGCGAAATGGTACAACATTCCAAGCCAAGAGCGCTTAATCAGGCGGAAATTAAAAAAATTGTATCCGATTATGTTAAAGCAGCTCAAAATGCGATGGCAGCCGGATTTGACGGTATCGAATTACATGCAGCCAATGGCTATTTGATCAATCAGTTTATCGACTCACAAGCCAACAACCGAACTGATGAATATGGTGGTACGCTTGAAAACCGACTGCGATTTCTAAAAGAAGTCGTTCAGGCTATTTCGGATGCCATCGGTAGTGAAAAAGTTGGTGTTCGTCTGGCGCCGTTAACCACGCTGCAAGGTACCATTGATGATAATCCCCTGGAAACCTATACCGAAGCCATCAAACTTTTGGAACGGTTGAAAGTCACCTATGTTCATATAGCCGAAGCCGACTGGGATGATGCGCCGGTGATGGAACGTTCGTTTAAAGACAGCATTCGGGCTACTTTTTCCGGTACCCTGATTTATTCCGGGAAATATACCAAAACCCGGGCCGAAGAAGCCCTAGATCAAGGTTGGGCGGATCTGATCGGTTTCGGTCGCCCCTTCATCGCCAACCCGGATCTTCCCTACCGACTCGAACATGATTTACCGCTTAACGAGCCGCGGCGCGATTACTTTTTTGGTGGTGGTGTTACCGGTTATACCGACTATCCTTTTTATCCTATCACAACAAATACAATTAAATAATAACGATACAACATGAGAACCTTAGGAAATTCTTCTCTCGAAGTGTCCCCTATCACCCTTGGTGCTTTTGCAATTGGTGGTACAATGTGGGGCGGAAATGAAAAAAAAGACTCCATTGCGGCCATTCAGGCTTCCATTGACAATGGTGTGACCAGTATTGACACTGCTCCGTTTTATGGTTTTGGCCTGAGTGAAACCATCATTGGTGAAGCCATCAAAGGCCGTGATCGTAGTAAAATTCAATTACTGACAAAATTCGGTCTGGTTTGGGACGGAAGCAACAACGGTAAGGGCGAATTCTTCTTTGAAGCCGACGGACAACCCATTTATAAATATGCGTCAAAAACAAATGTGATCAAGGAAGTCGAAGAAAGTCTGCAGCGTTTGGGAACGGATTATATCGACTTACTGCAATTGCACTGGCCAGATAATACCACACCGATATCCGAAACCATGAAAGCAGTGGAAACACTGATCCAGCAAGGAAAAATCAAAGCCGCCGGCGTTTCCAATTATACCGTTGGTCAACTGGACGAAGCCCAAAAAACCGTACCTTTAGCTTCCAATCAGGTCCCTTATAGTATGCTTAACCGTAGTATTGAAAAAGATTTGGTTCCCTACAGTCGGAATCAAAATATTGGTATTATTGCCTATAGCCCGATGGAACGCGGATTGCTGACCGGAAAATATTTTACAGATGGAAAACTGGCTGAAAACGATCATCGCAACGGTTATTTCAATCAGTATGATCTGGAAAAAGTACAGGATTTTTTAAACAAAATACGACCTATCGCCGATGCTAAAAACAGTACATTAGCACAATTAGTACTACGCTGGACGGTTCAGCAACCGGGAATTACGGCAGTACTTGCTGGTGCGCGAAATGCCGAACAGGCGGTTTCAAATGCTCAGGCCTTGCATTTCGAATTGAGTACCGACGAATTGACATTTATCACAAACCAACTTCATACTTTATAAACCATCATGAAAAAAATTTTAACATTAATAGCCAGTGTGACCCTACTTTTTAGCGGTGTTACCACTATCGCACAAACGAAAAAAACAACAACTATGAAAAAGAAAATCTTATTTGTGGTGACCAGCCATGATCAAAAAGGCAATACCGGACAACCAACCGGATATTTTCTTAGCGAAGTGTCACATCCGTGGGAAGTATTACACAACGCCGGATACGAGATCGATTTTGTAAGTCCGAAAGGTGGTAACGCTCCGGTAGATGGATTCGACTTAAAAGACCCGATCAATAAAAAATTCTGGGATGACAAAGTGTACCATGCAAAAGTGGAAAACACCATGAAACCTTCGGAAGTAAATCCCAAAGACTACGTTACCATTCATTATGCAGGTGGTCACGGTGCGATGTGGGATTTACCCGAAAATAAAGAAATCGCTGCTATTGCGACCAAAATATATGAAAACAACGGGATTGTCAGTGCCGTTTGTCACGGACCTGCCGGTTTGCTTAACATCAAATTGAGTAATGGAAACTATTTGATTGCCGGTAAAAAAGTAAACGGTTTTACCAATGAAGAAGAGATTGCTGTGGGATTGGAAAAAGTGGTACCCTTTATGCTGGAAGATCAGTTAAAAGCACGTGGTGCGAAGTTTGAAAAAACGGGGAACTGGCAATCGCATGTTGTAGCAGATCAACGTCTGGTTACCGGTCAGAATCCCGCTTCTGCGGAGGCAGTTGGAAAATCGGTTTTAGCCGAATTGAAAAAATTATAATCCGATTATTCTACTAATTTAAACCTGACTGGTTTCGAAAACCAGTCAAGTTTTTTTCTTTCCTTTTTAATACATTTGTGACCGTATACAAAACAAAGTTTTATGAGTGATACGCCCCATTTACGCACGGTTAACGTGACCCGCTATATCACCCCATTACGGGAAGGTGGTTCGCTCCCTGCGCTTGCAGAAGCCGATGACGATTTTAAATATGTACTAAAATTTAGAGGTGCCGGCCACGGTAGTAAGGCACTAATTGCCGAACTTATCGGTGGTGAAATCGCACGTGTCTTAGGACTTCGGATTCCGGAAATCGTTTTTGCCAACCTTGACGAAGCTTTTGGCCGTACTGAAGCCGACGAAGAAATACAAGACCTCCTACAAGGGAGTCAGGGATTAAATCTGGCGCTACACTTTTTATCGGGTGCTATTAATTTTGACCCTGTTGTTACCGATGTCGATCCATTATTAGCCTCACAAATTGTATGGTTGGATGCTTTTATAACCAATGTAGACCGGACTTTCCGGAATACCAATATGCTGATTTGGCATAAAGAAGTATGGCTGATTGATCATGGAGCGTCTTTTTATTTCCATCATTCCTGGAACAATTGGGAAAACCATGCAAAGAGCCCTTTTGCGTTGATCAAAGATCATGTTTTACTTCCCAAAGCAACAGAACTCGAGCAAGTTGATGTGGTTTTTAAAGCAATTTTAACCGAAGAAAAAATCCGCGAAATCGTAAACCTGATTCCGGATGAATGGTTATTGTGGGATGACAATCGCGACACTCCGGAAGATCTGAAAGAAGTTTATACTCAGTTTTTACTGATCCGAAAAAACAATTCTGAAATTTTTATAAAAGAAGCGCAAAATGCAAGACAAACACTTATATGAATATGCTGTGATTCGTGTTTTGCCTAGAGTTGAGCGCGAAGAATTTTTGAATGTTGGTATTATCCTTTTTTCCAAGAGTGCCAAATACATTAATGTTCGTTTTTCCATAAATGAGCAAAAACTCTTGATGCTTTCAAACGAATTGGACCTCGAACAACTACAGCTAAATCTAGAGTCGTTCGAAAAAATTGCACTTGGTCACAAAGACGGCGGACCAATTGCACAACTCGACATTCCCTCCCGCTTTCGATGGCTCACTGCTGTGAGGAGTTCGGTCATACAAACATCCCGCCCTCATCCCGGTTTTTGCGGTAATCTGGACAGCACTATTGAACGGCTTTTTACCGAACTCGTTTTATAATATTAATGAGAAACACTATTGGAGTACAGATTAATAATCAGTACTCCAATAATTATAAAAAGAATTCCGATTATAGCCGGAAAATCCAACGATTGATTATAGACCAGATAGCCAATTCCCGAGATTAAAACAATTCCCAGACCCGACCAAATGGCATAAGCGATCCCTATTGGCATTGATTTAAGTGTTAATGACAAAAAATAAAATGCCATGGCATATCCTACAATTGCTACCACACTGGGCCACAATCGGGTAAACTGCTCCGACGATTTTAACGCACTGGTCGCTATTACTTCAAAAAAAAATAGCTATTATCAAAAACAGGTATTTCATTTTCTTCTTTTAAGACTTTAAAGATACGTTTTTAGTCCGACTCTTATTTTATAGTGCTTTAAATGGACTGCATTCGGATACCAAAACCTACACAATATTACTCAAGAATACTCAAATTTAGAATTCTAAAAAACTGAGTATCTATACGTAGGTCAAAACATTCCATGAGTTAGCGCAATTGCCTTACTTTGTTGGTGTAATGCACTTACGTTTAGTTATGATGTTTTTGGTTTTGTAGTATTTTTTCAACATCAGGTAAGTCCTTATTTCAGTTAATTTATTTCAGTATTTTTATTTTAAGGACTAAACTAAAGTACATTATGTGAGTTTGGAAGACAGTCAGTTCATCTGGCTGTCTTTTCAAACCGTTTTAGAGCTTTTTCTATTTTATTCATTTATAAACCGAACAGTTTTCAATTTTCTATTCCAGTTCGTATTTATAAGCCTAATCCAAACTGTTCGGTTTCAAAAAAAGAAACTTAGTTGAAAAATTCACAATCAATGTATTAGCAACAACAACTATACCCGTTTTTATATTTTTATTGTATCCTCGTTAAAAAAACAACATATAATCTCAAATCATACCTTATTAAAAAACAAAAACATCACAAAACATTATTTTTGTAACCTTTTTTTATATTTTAAATCAAATAATGTAAAGTAAACGAATAAAATTCACTCCTTTTTAGTAAACATTCGTATCTTTACCAAGCCCCATTTCTTTTTAAAATCTGTCTAAATAATTTTTTAATTATGCCAATTTTAATAAGAACGACATCTAATAACAAGGACTTTAAAGAACTTGTTGCTTTACTGGATCATGAATTAAAAATTAAGGATGGGCATGAACATTCTTTTTTTGAACAGTTTAATAAAATAGATAAAATTAAGCATGTTGTTTTAGCATACAAAGAAGATAAAGCCGTTGGTTGCGGCGCTTTAAGGCAATATTCCGATGACATAACTGAAATCAAAAGAATGTATGTCCATCCCGGTTTTCGTGGCCGGGGAATCGCCGGTGAAATATTAAAAGAACTGGAACGATGGGCTACAGAATTGTTTTTTTCGGAATGTATTTTAGAAACCGGTAAAGAACATGCTGAAGCGGTTCGTCTTTATGAAAAATCGGGGTATCATTTAATCCCCAATTTTGGACAATACGAAGGTGTTGCGAATAGTTTATGTATGAGAAAGATCATCTTATAATTAGACTATAAACGGTATTTTTTTATAAAAAAAAAGAAGTCAAAAACTTCTTTTTTAATAGTATACCATGTCTTAAATTGTTTTATGAATCCTGTGTATCGGGATTACTACGCCTTGTTTTAAAATAATCCGTTCGTCTGTAACTCCCCAAATAGTGGTCTCTACAACTTTTTTAGACACATTATCTTCAAAATAAATTTTGATTTTCCCATGTTCCAGATTACCCAAAGCCAAAGCACGATTTAGATCTTCTATCCGTCTTTTTATCGCCAATCCGTCTTCTTCTAATACATCATTTTCAGGGAAGTTCAGTGTTTCTATAACCTCTTTGCTTACTATTTCAAAATTCGCATCCATAAGTTCTTTTTTCATTTAATTAAATACTCACATATATTAACTAAATTAAAAAAAAATCCCTTAAAGATCTCATAAAAAAGTATTAAAAAAGCCACAATTTCTTGCAGCTTTTTATATATTACTGATTTGTATTATTTTATATATGTTTTATTACCGTTGTCATTGATATAATACTTACCTCCTCTTGGCCCGGTATACACTTTTTTACCATTATAAGTACCGGTCACCTTATCTTCAGACGCTGCTTTTGTTGCTTTCACCGGTTCTTTGGTAACTACTGCTTTTTTTGTTTCTGTTGTATTTCCTTTTTTAGCGTCAGCTTTAGCAGCTGTGGTTAACTTGGTTGCTTTTTCTTTTACCGTTTTAGTATCCTCTTTCACCGTCTTTTTAGTATCGACAGTTGCTTTACTCGTTTTCTCTTTTACCGCCTTTGTATCTTCTTTGGCTTCTTTTTTTACCACTGTTTTGGCTTCATCGGTTTTCTTTTTTGCCTTAGTCGTTTCGGTATCGACTTTTTTAGCGGCCTTTTTAACAGGTACTTCCTGAGCAAAAACGGTCAGTGAAAAGACCATTAACAAGCTAAAATAAATTGCTTTTTTCATATTCATAATTTTAGATTATTATTTAATTTTTAACTTAAAAAATCAATTATTCAATATAAAATTACAAACAATAACACATATAAATAACAAAAAACATTCGTTTTTTATTAGAATTTCATTAAAAAAGCCACATCTATAGATGTGGCTTTTTTAAACTATCGAAAATTAGAATACTAGTAGGCTAGTAATTCCAATAAATCTTTTTCAAATCGTTGTTTTGGCAGGTATTGATCTTCCAGTGCTTTTACAAATGGAATAGCACTTTCCAAACTTCCTACACGTTTAACCGGTCCATCCAGATATTCAAAACAATTTTCCATAATCATCGAGGATATATCGCTCGCAACACCTCCAAATAAGGTATCCTCCTGAAGAATGATCACTTTACCTGTCTTTTTAACCGATGCATACACCGTATCCATATCCAACGGTTGTAACGTACGTAAATCGATTAAATCGGCTTTAATGTCAGGATACTTGGATAAGGTATCCAAAGCCCAGTGTACCCCTGCTCCGAATGAAATCACCGTTACATCTCCACCTTCTTTGATCATAGCCGCTTTTCCAAATGGAATCGTGTAATAGTCTTTCGGAACATCCTGATAAACACTTCGGTACAATTGCTTGTGTTCGAAATAAATTACCGGGTTCGGATCGTTGATTGCCGTATTTAAAAGCCCTTTGGCATCATAAGGGAAAGCCGGATATACTACTTTTAATCCCGGTGTTTTCGTAAACCAGGCTTCATTTGTTTGCGAATGGAAAGGACCTGCCTGAGTTCCGCCACCGCAAGGCATACGTACTACCACATCGGCATTTTCCTGCCATCTGTAGTGTACTTTCGCCAAATAGTTCACAATCGGGTTAAATCCTGTAGATACGAAATCCGCAAATTGCATCTCCACTATGGCTTTATGTCCATTAATAGATAATCCCATACCTGCCGACACGACTGCACTTTCGCAGATTGGCGTGTTGCGAACGCGGTCTTTTCCAAATTGCGCTACAAAACCATCCGTAATTTTAAAAGCTCCACCGTATTCAGCGATATCCTGCCCCATAATTACCAAATTATCGTGGCGTTCCATCGACTGTTTTAATCCTTGTGAGATTGCATCAACCAAACGAATGTTTTCTACTTCTTCGTTATGATCAAATACCTCATGGGTATAAGGTCTGTAAACATCGTTTAACTCTTCTTCAAGGTTTGCCTCAATTTCCGGTTCCGCCTGAACTTTTGCCCAATGTTCATCAATTTCTTTTTTGATTTCAGCACGGTACGCCTCATCCATATCTGGTGTCAGGATTCCTGCTTCCGAAAGGTATTTACGGAAATTATCTACCGGATCCTTAATCGCCCACATATCCATCAATTCCTGTGGTACATATTTGGTTCCACTGGCTTCCTCATGCCCGCGCATACGGAACGTTTTAAATTCCAATAGTACCGGACGTGGGTTTTCGCGCATGGAGGCTACCAATTCATCCAGTTTTGTATAAACTTCCAGAATGTTGTTTCCATCAATAATGTGGCTTTCCATTCCGTAACCAATTCCTTTATCGGCCAGGTTTTCACATCGGTATTGTTCGTTTGTCGGAGTTGACAATCCGTAACCGTTATTTTCAATCACAAATAGTACCGGTAAATCCCAAACTGAGGCAATATTTAATGCTTCGTGGAAATCACCTTCGGAAGTAGCTCCTTCACCGGTAAAAACCGCGGTAACTTTTCCGTTTTTCTTTAATTTATTCGCTAACGCAATACCATCGGCCACACCTAATTGTGGTCCAAGGTGCGAGATCATTCCAATAATCTTATACTCCTGTGTTCCGAAGTGGAACGAACGGTCACGTCCTTTAGTAAAACCATCCCCTTTTCCTTGCCATTGTGAGAACAAACGGTACAATGGGATTTCTCTAGTTGTAAACACCCCTAAGTTGCGGTGCATTGGTAAAATATATTCGTCTTTATCCAGAACAGATGTGATTCCTACTGAGATGGCTTCCTGCCCAATGCCTGAAAACCATTTGGAAACTTTCCCCTGACGGATCAGGATCAGCATTTTTTCTTCGATCAGCCTTGGCTTGATTAATTTCTTATATAAATCTAATAGCTTTTCGTCGCTTAGATTTTTCCGATCAAAATTCATGATGTTGTGCTTTGATTAAACGCTTCCAAAAGTATGAAAAAATAACCGTCACTAATGGAATTGTAATCAAAATATTTTCCCAAATTATCCGCTTTGTCCAAGCATTTCTCTTATCACGGTCAATTGTTGATAACTTTCTAAAATTTATCTAAAAATTATTATTTACCTTTGTTTTATAATGGTTTCACAACCAAAAAGTTATTAACAAAATTTTTTAAGATGCAAAACATTCCCAGTGTTGACTTGCGTGATTTCCTATCGGACGACCCGGTACGTAAACAAAAATTTGTAAATGAAATCGGAAAAGCCTACGAAGACATCGGCTTCGTAGCATTAAAAGGTCATTTTTTAGATGACAAATTAGTTGATGAACTTTATGGTGAGGTTCGTAATTTTTTTACATTACCACTTGAGGTAAAAGAAAAATACGAAATTCCTGGAATTGGTGGACAGCGTGGTTATGTTTCTTTCGGAAAAGAGCATGCCAAAGGAAAAAAAGAAGGGGACTTAAAAGAGTTCTGGCATTTCGGTCAATATGTTGAAAACGATCCGAAACTGGAAGCCGAATACCCTAAAAATGTGGAAGTAGCCGAACTTCCTAAATTTAACACGGTAGGAAAAGAAGCCTATCAAATGTTGGAAAAAACCGGTGTATATGTTCTGAGAGCATTAGCATTATACCTTGGCCTGGATGAGTTTTATTTTGACAATTACATCAAAAACGGAAACAGTATCCTACGTCCAATCCACTATCCTCCTATCACACAGGAACCGGAAAATGCCGTTCGTGCCGCAGCACACGGCGATATCAACCTGATCACCTTATTAATGGGTGCACAAGGTAAAGGATTACAGGTTCAAAATCACAACGGCGAATGGATCGATGCCATTGCCGAAGCAGATGAATTAGTGATCAATGTTGGTGACATGCTTTCCCGTCACACCAACAACAAACTAAAATCAACCATTCACCAAGTGGTAAATCCACCACGTGAATTATGGGGAACTTCCCGTTTTTCGATTCCGTTTTTTATGCATCCGATAAGCGAAATGCCGCTTAACTGTCTGGAAAACTGTATCGACGCCGAAAACCCGAAACGTTATGACGATATTACCGCTGGTGACTTCTTATACGAACGTTTGGTTGATTTGGGCTTAATTAAAAAATAATCCTTATTTTTATAAAATCGTAAAAGACATTGGGTTTTACACTCGATGTCTTTTATCTTTTACAACCTTTTTGAAATGCGACAACGCATCGAATTGATTTAGCACTATGGCAAAGAAAATAAGTAGTTTGGAAGATCTTGGCGGATTTGTTTTTTCCACCAATAAAGATTTTGAATTCAATACCGAATCCGAGCAGGAAGAAACCCTTGCTCCAGGTCAGCAAAAACTGGAAGCCCATCTCGACAAAAAGAACCGGGGCGGAAAAGTAGCAACCATCATCAAAGGGTTTGTCGGTAATGACGACGACCTGAAGGCACTGGCAAAACAATTAAAAACGCTTTGTGGCGTGGGTGGCGCCGCAAAAGACGGTGAAATTATCATCCAGGGGAATTTCCGCGATAAGATCATGGATTTCCTGACCAAAGAAGGCTATAAAATAAAACGCGTAGGCGGTTAATAAAATACATATATAATGACAGCAATTAAATCATCCGAATTAATCCTGAATCCCGACGGTAGTGTGTACCACTTAAATCTGAAACCGGAAAACATCGCCACTGATATTATTTTTGTGGGCGATCAAAACCGGGTTTCCAAGATTACCAAACACTTCGATAGCGTTGAATTTTCGACTCAAAAGCGTGAATTTAAAACCGAGACCGGTACGTATAAAGGCAAACGCCTTACGGTTATGTCAACCGGAATTGGTCCTGACAATATTGACATCGTGATGAATGAACTGGATGCTCTGGTTAATATCGACCTCAACACCCGTACCATCAAATCGGAGCTTACTTCCTTAAACATTGTTCGTATCGGAACATCGGGTTCACTACAAGCGGATATTCCGGTAGACAGTTTTGTAATGTCTGAATATGGCTTAGGATTAGATAATATGCTACGCTCTTATATCATTGATTCGATTTCCGAATCAGCAATTGAAGAGGCGTTTATAGCACACACCAACTGGGATATGCGCAAAGGAAAACCTTATGTGATTAAAGGCAGTGAAAAACTGGCTCAAAAAATCGAAAGTACCGAAATTCACAAAGGATTTACCGGTACAGCAGGTGGTTTTTACGGTCCACAGGGACGTGTATTGCGTCTTCCTATTCAGGATGATACACTAAATGCCAAAATGGACAGTTTTAACTATAACGGTACGCGAATGACCAACCTTGAAATGGAAACCGGCGCCATATATGGTCTTTCCCGTTTATTAGGTCACGAGGCATTATCCCTTAACGCCATCATTGCCAACCGTGCCAATGGTACTTTTAGCGAGGATCCGTACAAAGCGGTCGATGCACTTATCGTCTATACATTAAACAAACTAGCCGAATAACATGCACACACTGGCTTCTCAACTTATCGCAGAAATCACGGCTTTTGAACGTCAATTTCACGAAGGACATCTATCCGGTTTTGAAGTAAAATCAGCGGAGAATATCTGGTCTAAAAAAGAAATATTGGGTCATTTGATCGACTCGGCACGCTATAATCTGGAACGTTTTACGGAAATTCAGTACGCTGAAAGTCCATATTCGGTTCGCCCATATGATCAAAATGAACAAGTGAAAGCCAACCAATACCAGCAGCGCGAAAGTACTGAATTACTGCTACTGTGGCTAACCTTAAACCGGCAGATTGCTTTTGTAATGCAATGTCAGACCGAAGAAACCTTAGCGTTATCCTTGCTTTTACCGGATACAACCGCTTCGGATTTACGCTTTTTAATGACCGATTATATTCATCATTTGCAACATCACTTAATCGAAATCAGAAAATGAAACCCATAATTACCACCGACAGACTGATCATTCGGGAGTTACAGCCCGATGATGCCACAGGTATTTTCCGATTGGATTCCAATCCTGCTGTTCATGAATATCTGGGCAAATCGCCTATTACAACCTTGGAAGAAGCGCAAAATGCCATTTCCTTTATTCGAAAACAATACGAAACGAATGGTATTGGTCGTTGGGCAATGGTATTAAAGGATTCGAATGAGTTTATTGGTTGGACAGGACTTAAATTGATCAACACTGAAGAAGTGAACGGACACCAGAATTTTTACGACCTTGGGTATCGACTGGTTCAGGAACATTGGCGGAAAGGCTATGGTTTTGAAGCCGCCTACGCCTGTTTGGAGTATGCTTTTTCGGTTATGAAACTCGAAAAAGTGTATGCCAATGCCGAAAAGGGAAATATTGGCTCCAATACAATATTACAAAAACTGCAACCCGTCCATACGGAATCTTTTTGGGATGAAGGAATCGAAACCATCTGGTTTGAATTTCAAAATAATAAAATCGGCAGTTAAACCTGCTGATTTTTTTTTAGGATTTCCACACCATTCAGGTAATCCGACGGGCGTTGTCCTAACAATTTATAAAAGGTATTACTAAAGGTCGGTATACTATTATAACCTACGGCCACCGCGACTTCACTAACCGGTAATCGCTTTTCCAGTAACAACTCGATCGCTTTTAGCATTCTCCGTATCGTAAAAAACTGAATAAACGACATCCCCATATCTTTTTGAAACAAACGGTATAAGGAACGTTCACTAAATCCAAATTTTTCGGCCAGTTTGGAAAAAAAGATAGTTTCATCAAGATGTTCATCGAGATAGTTGATCACTTTTAAAAGACGCTTGTCTTTAGCTGTCGGCAAGGCTAAGGGCAGATTCGTTTCGCAAATTTCCGGCAATATCGCCTTAATCGCTCTGGCAATAAAATAATTGCGGCTTCCTTTTTTTAGATTTCCATTCCAACGGTTGGTAAACAACATCATTTGCAATAACAAATCGTTCACCGGATAAATCCCTTCATTACTATAAAAGGAATGTTCGTTTTTGTCGACCGGAAAATAGAGGTTTCGCATCATTACATTTTCCGAACTCGGGTGAATACTGTGCTTGATAGTATCAGGAATCCACATAAAATGGCGCGCCGGCAAAAAGTAGGTTTTCGTTTCAGTGGTCACATAAACCAGTCCGCCTTCGGTATACAACAACTGGGCTTTTTCGTGTTTGTGCGTTGGAATCAACAATTCACCCATCAGGTCGTGATGGCAATAAATACTGCTTTTATCCGTGTCCACATCCTTGGTATAATACTTTTCTACCTTAAGGCTTTCCTTTTCCATGCTGTCTGAAATGAATATTTTTTTGGCTTATTACGATAATTCGCTACTGGATTATTTCTTTAAAATTGTAAACTAAACCAATCAGAATAAAAACAAGTAAAAGCTTTTGTTATTAAAACTTTATTTTTTGGTTTAATTTTTTATCAAAAAATCATTTTATGAACCCAGAAAGAATTCAATTTCAAAAATACGAAGACAAAGTGATTTCCGCCCATCAGGCCGCCGCTTTTTTTAAAGATAAAATGGTAGTCGGTTCCAGCGGATTCACAAAAGCCGGCGACAGTAAAGCGGTTTTACCCGCCTTTGCTTTGCGTGCCGAACACGAAGCGATCGGGATTACCCTGATTACCGGTGCTTCGCTAGGTCATACTACCGATGCCGATCTGGCCAGAAGTAATGCCCTTTACAAACGAATGCCCTTTCAGGTTGATCCGGTAATGCGGGGAAAAATCAACAACGGTGAGATTCTTTTCATTGATCAGCATCTTAGTGAAACGGCAGAATTACTGGAAAACAAACACCTCCCCCAACTGGATTTTGCAATCATTGAGGCCACTTATATCGATACCGACGGGAATATCATCCCAACTACTTCGGTAGGAAATTCGGCTACTTTTGCCCATTTGGCCGACAAAATTATTATTGAAATCAACACCTCCATTCCTTTTGAATTTAAAGGAATACACGATATTTTTATTCCAAACCACTACCCTAACCGTGATGTGATCAACATTACAGCTTCCGACGATCGTATTGGCTCCGATGTTATCCGTATTGACCCGGATAAAGTGGCGGGAATCGTTTTTACCGAAATCCCGGATAGTCCGGCGCAAACTACCGCTCCGGATGCAAAAACCACTGCTATTGCCAACCATTTACTGGCCTTTTTTGAAAAGGAGATACAAAGCGGGCGTTTAACAAAATCTTTGATGCCATTACAGGCCGGTATCGGTAAGGTGGCCAATGCGGTATTGTCGGGGTTAGCCAAAGGGGATTTTGAAAATCTGGTGATGTATTCGGAAGTGTTGCAAGACAGTACGTTCGAACTGATGGATACCGGTAAAATGACGTTTGCTTCGGCTTCTTCAATCACCGTATCGGAAACCTGCTACAAACATCTACTAAACAATTTTGACCAATATAAAGACAAGATTGTCCTTCGTCCGCAGAATATCAGTAATGCTGCAGAAGTGATCCGCCGCTTGGGTATTATCGGGATCAATACCGCGATCGAATTTGACATTTACGGTAATGTGAATTCGACCCATATTTCGGGAACGAAAATGATGAATGGCATTGGCGGTTCGGGTGATTTTGCCCGTAATGCCTACCTGAGTATTTTCGTAACACAGTCGGCTTCGAAAGACAGAAACGCCATTTCACATGTCCTTCCGATGGTATCCCATACCGACCATACGGAACACGACGTGGACATTTTGGTAACCGAACAAGGTCTTGCCGATCTACGCGGATTAGCGCCACGGGAACGCGCTAAAGTGATCATCCAAAATTGCGCCCATCCCGAATACCGCGAACAACTACAGGAATATTTCGAAAGAGCCTGCCAACGCGGGGGTCATACACCACATATACTGGAAGAAGCTTTTAGCTTCCATACACGATACCTGGAAACAGGCACCATGAAACAAAACTGCCTTATACCCCACGAAGTGTAAGGTAACATTTGTGTTGTTTTCTTTGTTTATTTGCGAAAACTTTCCCCGATAGTAATTTTAATTATTCTACGGGGAATGTTTATTTTTAACCCCTTGTTATCGCAAAAATTTGTTTACTCTTACTATCTTAGCAATTAATTTTTTCACATGAAAACAATTCGAATTGCAGGAGTACCCGAGCATTTTAATTTACCCTGGCATTTATGCATTGAAAACGGCGAATTTAATGAGGTTGACATCGATTTACAGTGGACCGATGTGCCCGAAGGAACCGGAAAAATGTGTCAGATGCTCCGCGATAACGAAACCGATATCGCTATTATTTTAACCGAGGGCATTCTGAAAGATATCTCCAATGGCAATCCGAGTAGCATTGTACAAATCTATGTGCAATCGCCTTTGCTATGGGGGATTCATGTGGGCGCGCAATCCGCTTATCAAAACCTATCCGATCTAAACGGAAAAAAAGCAGCTATTAGTCGGATTGGATCCGGATCCCAACTGATGGCTATCGTCAATGCTAAAAACGAAGGCTGGGATACACAAAACATTCCTTTTGAAATTGTAAATACCATCGACGGTGCCGTAACCGCGCTTACCAATGGAACAGCCGATTATTTTATGTGGGAACGCTTTATGACCAAACCCTTGGTCGATAACGGTACATTCCGTCATCTGGGTAATTGTCCCACGCCATGGCCTTCGTTTGTAATTGCCGTTCGCAACGAAGTACTGGCAACCGACAAACACGTGATTGATCAAATACTAGATATCATCAATACCACAACCCGTGAGTTTAAAGAAATTCCGAGTATCGACCGAACATTGGCCAATCGTTTTAATCAAAAAACGGAAGACATTCAGGAATGGCTGCAATTAACCCGTTGGTCGCAAAAAAAACCGGATCAAAAAACCTTTGAAAAAATTCAAAATCAATTATTCGATTTAAAGATAATCGAAACCAAAGCCACTTATGAATCCGTCATAAAATAAGTATTTACAAGCCATCGCTAAAAAATGACTTTGTCCGAAAAAACCAAGATCCAAAAAATAAAAGAAAAGCTTTCTTTGCCAAAGCCTTGGGACAATGTTGTCATTTTTTTCCTGAATATCCTGATTGCCATTCCGATTTTTATTATTGTCCATCAGAACATTATCGATCCGGAATGGTTTTTACATATCGATCGGGTATTACTTTTTATCGTCATAGTGGTGATCATCCAATTGGCGTTGCGGATGCTTAAAACGGTGATCATTATTTGTATTTTCTTGTATTTACTAGCGTTGATATGGGGAACCTTGTTTGGTGGCTACGGTTTTAATTCGGTTTTTGAAGATTATCGGGCGATGATTTATACCATGTCGGAAGATGCCAATCCACAGGATATTATCATTGCGAAACTCCTTCCGTTTCCGAACAAATCCAAGATTATCGACGCCGTGGATTATACCAATCCGAAGGTTCGCAATTTTGCATTAAAAGCCACTACCCTGCATTTTCAGGACATAAAAGGCTTTCGCGAATACCGACAAACAATTCAATGTTTTGCGGTTTTTGCCGAAGTTAAAAAGCGATGGAATTATGTGAACGATCCCAAAGGACGGGAATACATCGCTTCGGCTAGTGAATCGTTACAGCACTTTTCGGGCGATTGTGACGATCATGCAATTTTGATGGCCGCACTGATTCGCGCGATTGGCGGTACACCGCGGATTATCCATACCGGTGGCCATTTGTATCCGGAAATGCTCGTAGGAACCAAAGCCGACCTTGAAAATGTAATTTACCTGATCAAGGAAGTACTGTTTAAAGACGAAAGTAAAGGAAAGGAGATCAATTACCATATCGACGAACGCGGTCAGATTTGGCTGAATCTGGACTATACCGCCAAATATCCCGGGGGCCCATTTATGTCGGAAGAAATTTTAGGAGAATTAACGTTTTACTAATTACCAGTTGATTTCCGGTTTGCCTTTTTGCTGTAAAAAGGCATTTGCTTTGCTAAAGTGTTTGTTTCCAAACCACAGTCCGCGATTGGCACTTAATGGCGACGGATGTCCGGTTTCCAATACAAAATGACGGCTTCTGTCGATTTTAGCACCTTTTTTCTTGGCAAAACCACCCCAAAGTAAAAAGACAACGTCCTGTTTTTCATTGGAAATCTTCTGAATTACAGCATCGGTAAAATCTTCCCAACCCTGGTTTTGATGACTACCGGCCATGCTTTCGCGAACCGTTAAGGTCGCATTGAGTAACAATACCCCCTGATCGGCCCAACGCTCGAGATTACCGCTTTTTGGAAACGGAATTCCCAAATCGGTTTCGATTTCTTTGAAAATATTGAGTAAGGACGGCGGAAACGCGATGCCGTCGTTGACCGAAAAACACAAGCCATTCGCCTGATTGGGTCCGTGATATGGATCCTGTCCGATGATGACCACTTTAACCTGGTCGAACGGACAACGGTCGAATGCAGCAAAAATATGATTTCCTTTTGGGTAGCAACGGGTTTGGGCGTATTCCGCTTTTACAAAGTGAATCAATTTGTCAAAATACGGCTTTTCAAATTCGGCAGATAGTACGTTTTCCCAGGAAGGATGTATATTTACTTGCATTTTATAATTTTTTACCAAAAATAACACTTTTAGCTAACTTTTAGCCTTAGCGATACGGCTTCTTCTTTGTAAATTTGCAATTCAATTTAAAAAAATGATTTCAATTACCGATAAAACCCTACAGGATTTAGAATTTAAAACCATACTGGAAACCATTTCGGACTTGTGTAATACCGAAACCGGAAAACAGAAGGCGCTTGAGATTATCCCTTTCAAAACAGAGGAAACGCTAATGGATGCGCTATTGCAAACATCCGAGTATGTTTCTTCATTTACCAATAATAATGTTATCCCGAATCACTATTTTGATGCGATTCACCACGAAATAAAATACCTGGCTATTGAAGACAGTTTTCTGGAGTTGAGCGGCTTTCGAAAGATTAGCGCGCTTTCCGAAACCGCCAATACACTGATTCAGTTTTTCCGAAAATTCGACGACTACTATCCGAAATTAAACCTTCGGGCTTCGGAGATCGAACTCACGAAATTCATTATTCAGAAAATTGACGAGGTAGTCGACAAATACGGGGAGATTAAAGACAATGCGTCACCTGATCTAGTCGAAATCCGTCGTAATATGAATCTGGTTCGCGGAAAAATCAATCAGAGTTTTGGTGCAGCTTTGTCCAGTTACAACAGTATGGGCTATCTGGACGATATCCGGGAAACGATAGTGGATAACCGTCGCGTTCTGGCCGTTTTGGCCATGTACCGCCGTAAAGTAAAAGGAACCATATTGGGCAGTTCCAAAACCGGAAGCATCGCCTATATTGAACCGGAAGCCACCTTGCGTTATTCGCGGGAACTGAGCAACCTGGAATATGAAGAACGCGAGGAAATTACGCGGATTTTAAAACAGTTAACCAATGCCATCCGTCCGTATATTCAGCTTTTAAAAGATTATCAGGACTTTTTGAGTGATATCGACGTGGTTGCCGCAAAGGCAAAATACGCCTATAAAATCAATGGTTTACTTCCAAAAATCACGACAGAGAAAAAACTGTATTTCCGCGAAGCCTTCCACCCGATTCTGTATTTGAACAACAAACAGAAAAATGCGCCAACCTATCCGCAAACGATTGAATTAACGCAGGAAAACCGAATTATAGTGATTTCCGGTCCAAATGCCGGTGGAAAAAGTATCACTCTTAAAACCATCGGATTATTACAATTGATGCTACAAAGTGGTATTCTGATTCCGGTACACGAACGCAGTGAAACGTTTTTATTTGACCGGATTCTGACCGATATTGGCGATAACCAATCTATCGAAAACCATTTGAGTACGTATAGTTACCGCTTGAAGAATATGAATTACTTTCTAAAAAAGTGTAACGCCAAAACCCTGTTCCTGATCGATGAATTTGGAACCGGTTCCGATCCGGAACTTGGAGGTGCTTTGGCCGAGACATTCCTGGAAGAATTCTACCACCGTGAAGCTTTTGGTATTATCACCACGCACTATACCAATCTGAAAATACTCGCGAATGAACTGCCATTTGCCACCAACGCGAACATGTTGTTTGACGAAAAATCACTGGAACCGATGTATAAATTACATCTGGGTCAGGCCGGTAGTTCTTTTACGTTCGAAGTAGCTCAGAAAAACGGGATTCCATATGGTTTGATCAATCGTGCAAAAAAGAAAGTCGAAGGCGACAAGGTTCGTTTTGACAAAACGATAGCCAACCTTCAAAAAGAACGCTCCCGACTGGAGAAAACCTCCCAAAACCTAAAAGAGGAAGAAACCAGAGCGCGCGAAGAAAGTCGAAAAATGGAAGGCATCAACACCAAGATTCAGCAAAAACTGGAGAGCTACCAGGAATTGTATGACGCCAACCAACGTTTGATCTATATGGGTCAGAAACTGGACGATATTTCCGAGAAGTATTTTAATAATAAAAATAAAAAAGATCTTATCGGAGAATTTCTAAAAATGGTCGAGATCGAAAACTCCAAGCGTAAAAAAATCACCGTTAAGGAGAAAAAAGCCAAAGAAGCGGTTCAGAAGGAGATTATCGAAGAGGTAAAGGAAAAGGTGGAAGTGATCCGAAAAGAGAAAAAAGAAAAGAAAATAAAAGCCATTCAGGAAGAAAGCAACAAACCTAAAATTCCATTAAAAGTAGGCGACCGCGTTCGTATGATCGACGGTAAAGCTGTGGGAAGCATTGATGCGATCGAAAAGAAAAAAGCGACGGTCAATTATGGCATTTTCACATCCAAAGTTGACCTTGATAATCTGGAACTGGTAGAACGCAAAAAATAAGCTATGGAAGGTTTACCTCAAGATAAGAAGATTGTACTTTTTGACGGTTTCTGTAACCTGTGCGACAGTTCGGTACAGTTTATCATCAAGCACGACAAAAAAGATGTATTTCGTTTCCTTCCGTTACAATCGGAATTAGGACAACAGGTGATTCGTCATATCGGTGTGGACACCTCCAAAACCGACAGTATTATCCTGTATGAACCTGGAATAGCGTATCATTATAAGGCCGATGCGGCGATTTCGATTGCCAAAACCATTGGTGGTGTTTATTCTTTATTCGGTTTGTTCAGTTGGATTCCAAAATCCATCTCGAATGCGGTTTACGATTATGTGGCTAAGAACCGTTATAAGTGGTATGGCAAAAAGGACCACTGTATGTTACCGAGTCCGGAAATTAAAGCAAAATTTTTATAACCTGATAATTATCATCATTTTACCGCCAATTTAAAGTTAGATTTGAGTAAACTAAATCACTTAAAAATGGCAAAGCTTTTTATTTCCCTCTATTCCTGGTCTGTTGGAGCCTTTATTATGATTGGTATTTTTTCGTTCGTCATCTTTTCATTGGTCGCTTATGTGTTCCTGATGATGAATAGCAATAAAAAGAAAAAAGAGCGGGACTAGCATCGCTGTCCCGCTCTTACAAATACAAATCAGAAAAAATAATTATTTTTTGACAATCTTTTTAGTTGCCATACCCTCATTTGTTGTAATATTCATAAAATACACTCCTGAATTTAAGTCGGCGATATTTACTTGAGCTTCTGAAACAGCCTCAAATGTTACTGTTTTTACCGTTCTACCATTGATATCGTTGATTGCAATTTGGTTAACCAAAACGTTGTTATTGTTTGCAACCGTTACTACATCATGAACCGGGTTCGGGAACACCGAGAATTTAGAAGCAAGGAAATCGTCTGTTGAAGCGGTAGCCATTGCAAGAACAGTAACATCATCAACACTCAAAAGATTCTTATCATTGTTATTATTCACCCAGGCAATGTAGATACTTTGTCCGGCAAATTGTGTTAGCGGATACGATCTGTTTTGCCATGTATTGGCTTCCGACGGAGTTGAATAAATTACGTGTGTAAAATCGGCTGCATTTGTTCCGGTTGTAGAAACTCGCAATTCATATCCATCCTGATACGCCACATCCGAATCACCCGATTTCGCTTTAAAAGCCACCTGAATCTGATTGTTGGCCGGAAGCGCGATTTGAGGTGTGATCAACCATCTGTTTGCCGTACCAGCCGGATTAAACCATGATGTTGTAGAAGCCACCTTATTACCCGGTTCTGAGTTCCAGGTAACCACTGCCCATGCATTAACACCAAAAGTAGCCGCATACGTCCCATTTGGTGTTAAACCGTCAAGATTACGCAAAGTCCATCCCGTTAAAGCAGTATTATTTTCAAAATTTTCCTGGAAAATTGTTGTTGTCTGTGCATTTCCTGCAAAAAATGTTCCCAGTAATAAACCGGTAGAAAGTAATGTTTTTCTCATTATAATTGGTTTTGTTTAAAAATTAAAGCTACCCATTAAACTTTAAGAAAAAAACCACAAAAGTGTTAATTCAAAATAAACACACTCTTTTGTTAACATACACCACTAAACCACATTATTAACTTAATATTTTATAATAAAATTACTTTTTTAATATTTTATCTCTTTCAAGAGAAATAATCACCAACTAAACTCACTCCTTTTTTTATAACGATACGAACAAAAAAGAGCGGGACTAGCATCGCTATCCCGCTCTTACAAATACAAATCAGAAAAAATAATTATTATTTTTTGATAATCTTTTCAGTCGTCACACCCTTATCGGTTGCGATGTTCATAAAATAGATCCCAGAATTTAAATCCGCAATGTTCACCTGAGCTTCCGAAACAGCATCAAATTTTACTGTTTTCACGGTTCTTCCATTAATATCGTTAATCGCAATTTGGTTAACCAAAACGTTGTCAGCATTGGCAACTGTTACTACATCCTGTACCGGATTCGGGAAAACAGAGAATTTAGCTGCTGTAAAATCGCCAGCAGAAGCCGTTACTTCCGAAAGACCGTTTAACGTTAAGGTTCCACTCCAGATTCCTGATGCACCTTCAGCATCATAACCATGACCTAACCAAACCGTATAGGTTGTTCCGTCGAAACTTAGTGGTGTATCCAACACAATAGTTCCGGTTACAGGAGTACCCGGCTCGTCCGAATCCCCATCGTCCCAGAAATAACTCTGATCAGCATATAGATCGTCATACCCTCCTATTTGCAATAGCCCTAATGAGTTAATACCTCCATCAGCCGTAACATATACCGTAAGATCACTTGCATAGGTTTCCATAGCTGAATCGTTAAGGATTGCGTTCATTGTAACACTGTTTAGTGTTCCAGAGAATTCACCAACCTCATTAAGCTTATAAAACATAAAGCTTTCTATTGCCATATTATTAAATGGAACCGTTACCGATTGTGCAAAAGTTGTGTTTATTGATGCCAACACAAAGCATAAACAAAGTAATGTTTTTTTCATTATAATTGGTTTTGTATTACTAAAAGTAAAATTAACTATTAAGTTTTAAGAAAAAAACCACAAAAGTGTTAATTCAAAATAAACATAACCTTCCGTTAACACATAAAAAAAAACCTTAATATTAACTTAAGGTTTTAAATAAAATTCATTTTTTTTACTAATTTTTCACTTCCTAAGGAAAAAATCCAATAAGACAATTGCAGCCATCGCTTCGACAATTGGTACCGCACGTGGCACTACACAAGGATCATGGCGTCCTTTGCCCTGTTGTTCGGTTATATTCCCTTTATTATCAAGTACTTCCTGTTTCTGCATGATCGTAGCAACCGGTTTAAAAGCCACCCGAAAGTAAATATCCATACCATTACTAATACCCCCCTGGATACCTCCGGAAAGGTTACTCTTAGTGGTTCCATCGGGATTATACAGGTCGTTATGCTCGCTTCCTTTCATCTTGGCGCCACAAAAACCGCTTCCATATTCAAATCCTTTTACCGCGTTGATCGACAGCATGGCTTTTCCCAGTTCGGCATGTAGTTTGTCGAATACCGGCTCACCCAAACCGATCGGTACATTTTGAATCACACAAGTTACGGTACCACCAACGGTATCGCCTTCTTTGCGGATTTCTTTGATATAGGCTTCCATTTTTTCGGCTGTCGCCTGATCCGGACAACGCACCGCATTACTTTCCGTTAATGAAAAATCCAATGCCTGATACGGTTTATCGATAAAAATGTCGCCAACCGATGATACAAACGCATTGATCTTGATTTCGGGCATGGCCTGTTTTGCAATCGCTCCAGCCACAACTCTGCTTGCCGTTTCCCGAGCCGAACTACGTCCACCACCACGATAATCGCGGATGCCATATTTTTGTTCGTAAACATAATCGGCATGACTTGGACGATAGGTGTCTTTTATATGGGAATAATCGTCTGATTTCTGATTGGTATTGGGCACAATAAACCCAATTGGCGTACCGGTTGTTTTTCCTTCGAAAATTCCCGACAGGAATTGTACGGCATCTTCTTCTTTTCGTTGGGTTACTATAGCCGATTGTCCCGGTTTCCGGCGTTGCATTTCATTTTGAATGGCATCAAAATCCAAGGCAATTCCAGCCGGACATCCGTCAATAATTCCTCCTAATGCTTCTCCATGCGATTCCCCGAATGTGGTAATTCGGAATAGTGTTCCGTATGTATTTCCTGCCATAACGCGTAATTTTATACAAAAATAAACTATTCTGTTTGCACGGCAATACTAAACTTTCCGCAAAGAACTAATAATTATTTAATGTTTCATTAAATTTTTAATAACAACAAAAGGGTTTATTTGTTAAACTTAAATTTCAATTCCTTGAAAAAGAGAAGCGTTGATATTGTTGTTATCTCCGACGTACATTTAGGTACTTATGGCTGTCATGCGAAAGAATTACTAAAATATCTGAATACGATCAAGCCCAAAACGCTGATCTTAAATGGTGACATTATCGATATCTGGCAGTTCCGGAAATCGTATTTTCCCAAATCCCACCTTAAAGTCGTAAAAAAACTACTGGACTTTTCTTCCAAAGGCACGCGGGTGTATTACATCACCGGTAACCATGATGAGATGTTGCGGAAGTTTAGCGACACCACTATGGGGAATTTTTCCATAGTCGACAAGCTGCTTCTGGATTTACACGATAAAAAAGCGTGGATTTTCCATGGCGATATTTTCGACAATTCGGTACATCACGCCAAATGGATTGCCAAACTGGGCGGCATTGGCTACGATTATCTGATTTTACTAAACCGCTTTATCAACTGGTGTTTGGTAAAAATGGGTAAAGAGCCGTATTCCTTATCCAAAAAAATCAAAAGCAGTGTCAAAAAAGCCGTGAAGTTTATCTCCGATTTCGAAACTACCGCAACCGATCTGGCCATTGAAAAAAACTACGACTATGTGATCTGTGGACATATTCACGAACCTAAAATCGTTGAAAAGGAAAATAAAAAAGGGAAAACACTCTATTTGAACTCCGGTGACTGGATCGAAAACCTAACCGCTCTGGAATACAATAAAAAAAGATGGAAATTGTATCAGTATTCTCCGGAAGCGGTGCAAGCCGAAGAGGAGGATGATTATTTCGAACAGGAAACCAAATTGAGTCAGGAGTTATTATCCTTAAAAATACTAATGAAAGGCTAGTATTTTAACATTTTTTAGTAAATTAGCTAAAACATTTTACTAAAATGATTTCAAGATATATCTCTGCCTTTCTGGGAGCTTTCCTTCTTTTCGCCTGTTCCTCTTCTTCTGAAGAAACGACAAGTGGTAGTACACCATCCAATTCCGATTATTTTCCACTGTCCATCAATAATTACTGGACCTATACTGTCGATGCGATGCGGGATTCCCTTTATATTGCAAGCGACACCCTGATTGCCGCTACGTCTTATAAAAAATGTAAAGCCAAAGATTTTCCGGTTGGTTTTTATTCCAATTCCTTAAATAAAAACGGTATTCGTAAGTCGGGCGATGAGATTCTGGCTTCCGGGACCTTCGATTTGGAAACTTTTACCGGACTTCCGATTGCCATTAGCCTAAATAATTTTATTATTTTTAAAGAAAATACCACCTCCGGTCAAACATTAGGAAACGTCACCGGAAGCATACAACAAACTGTTCAGGATTTCCCGTTAACCATTCAATATAAGGTTACTAGCATCGCCGGAGCCACACTTCCAAACTATACCGCTCCCAACGGTGATGCCTACTCAAATGTAAAAGCTGTTAACACAATCATAAATTTACAAGTCTCCACCGTTTATCTTGGCATACCTTTTGTAGTCTTACCTTCACAAGACGTTCTGGTTTCTACGCAATATTTTGCCAAAGACATCGGTGTGGTACATACCAATACTAATTTACAGTATGCGTTAACCAGCGGTATTCCATCGGGAATCCCTTTACCCATACCAAGTTCCGGAAATCAGACGCAACAAGAGTTCTTAGATAATTATCATATTAATTAAAAAAAACAACCCTGTAACACAATAAAATTGTATGTTAAAATAAAGCACACAATTGTAATAATTTTCTAATAACAGGGTTTTATTTGTTAAAATTTTTTATATGAAGAAACTATTTTTATCTGCCTTCATGTTAATGGGATTAGCATTTGGCACACAAGCACAGGAAATTTCTAAAAATGCTTTAGGGCTGCGTTTAGGCGACAACGATGGTTTTGGTGGTGAGATCTCCTATCAACGAGGTCTCTCTAAAAACAACCGTTTGGAAGTCGACCTTGGATGGAGAAACAGCAAACATGTAGATGCCTTCAAACTTAGTGGTTTGTACCAATGGGTTTGGAACATCGACGGTGGCTTTAACTGGTATGCCGGTGTTGGTGGAGGACTAGGAAGTTGGAGTTATCAAAATAATTACGCTCCAGTGGAAGTAAAAGACAGCGGTACTTTTGTATTTGTTGCCGGTGATCTTGGTATCGAATATGTATTCGACATTCCGTTGCAAATTTCATTAGACTTCCGTCCGGAGATTTACTTTAATGATACGTACAGAAGTAACAACTTTGGTCCGGATATCGCTTTAGGTATTCGTTACCGTTTCTAAAAATAAAAAAGGGCTGTTTAAACAGCCCTTTTTTATTTTCTAATTTATGCAAAATCTTCCAATGCTTTGCGATACAGATTTTCGTAAAGCGGCAGGATATTCATAATATCAAATTCTTTTGATGCTTCGAGCGCATTCTTTTTAAACGCCAATAACTTTTCGTCGTCCGATAGGATTTTAATCGCATTGGCAGCCATCTCCTGTATGTTGCCAACATCGCTCAAATAACCCGAATAACCGTCTTTGTTTACTTCCGGTAATCCGCCCGAATTACTCGAAATAATCGGCACGCCACACGCCATAGCTTCTAATGCGGCTAAACCAAAACTTTCGGTTTCCGATGGTAACAGGAACAAATCGGAATAACATAAAATCTTATCGATTTCGCTACTGTTTCCGAAGAAAATCACTTTGTCGGTGATTCCCAAATCGTCACATAATTTTTCGGCTACTTCTTTTTCCGGTCCGTCGCCAACCATCATTAACTTGGATGGAATTTCTTTTTGGATTTCGTTGAAAATTTTTACCACATCCGGGATGCGTTTTACTTTTCGGAAGTTACTGATATGTGTAATGATTTTTTCTTCTTTTGTCGCCATTAACGAACGATGGCAAGGGGAATTTTCATCGATTCTGTTTTTATCGATTTCGATAAAATTCGGAATTACGACAATTTCTTTTTTGATATCAAAAAGTCGGTAGGTTTCATCGCGAAGACTTTCCGATACCGAAGTCACCACATCCGATTTATTGATACTGAAACATACGGCCGGTTTGTAAAATGGATGGTTTCCAACCAACGTGATGTCCGTTCCGTGTAGTGTGGTTACCATCGGAATACGGATACCTTCATCTTCCAACATCTTTTTCGCCATATAACCGGCATAGGCATGCGGAATGGCATAATGTACATGTAACAGTTCGATCTTATGCAGTTTTACCATGTCGACCAACTTACTGGACAACGCCAGTTCGTAGGGTTGGTAATGAAACAACGGATATTCCGGTACGTGTACTTCGTGATAATGGATATTGGGATTCAGCAAGGCCAGTCGCACCGGCTGACTATACGTTATAAAATGAATTTCGTGGCCTCTGCGGGCAAGTTCCAAGCCCAGCTCTGTAGCCACTACACCACTACCGCCAAAGGTAGGATAACATACTATAGCAATTTTCATTTTTAGTTTTTAAAAGTGAACTAAAGTACAGCAAAAAAGTAAGGTAATCCGGATTTTTAGATAAAATTAACGAAACGAAAAAGTTAGCGTTTCAGCATACTTTCATAGCGTAAAATCCAGTCTTCTACCGTCATTTTGGTAAAAAGTTCTGCCAGTAGTTCATACGGAATCGTGTCCATTTTTTTAAAGCGGATACAACTTTTTCCCATATCCAATTTGGTTTTGACATGCTTCGGATATTCTCCAACAAACCAATCGTACAATGCCTTATCGGCATAAATCCCCATATGGTAAATGGCAATAAAATTCTTTTGAGAAGCCATTCCTAAAAACGGTAACGGTTGTTTCGGATCGCAATGATACCCATTTGGATAGGTTTCGTGCGGAACCGAATAACCTACCATCCCATAGCCCATTCCTTCGCGGAATCCTTGCGGCAAGTTTTCTTTTATGATTTCTCTTAATTTGATCATAGCAGATTTCCGATCGTCCGGTAACGATTCGAAATAAGCATCCGGAGTAGTTTCTGTAGATTGCATATGATTTATTTTTTGGTGGTTTAGTCGGTTATTGCTTCGTAAATCACTTTCTGAATATCTTCACGAATGTTTTCCTTTGACAGTTTGTTGACCGCACTTTCCGGATAGGTTCTGTTGGACAGGAATACATAAACGATATCTTTCTCCGGATCGGCCCAAGCCATGGTTCCGGTAAATCCGGTATGTCCGAAGCTCGTCATCGAAACACAGCCACAAGTTGGCCCTTCTTTTCCAAGTTGCGGTTTGTCGAAACCAATTCCCCTCCTATTTCCTTCCTTACAAAAAGCACAGTTGTTAAACTCGTCGAATGTCTTTTCGGAAAAATACTGGTGGTTACCGTAATTTCCTTTTTGAAGGTACATCTGCATCATTTTGGCCACATCGATGGCATTGGCAAACAAACCGGCATGTCCAGCAACGCCATCCTGCATTGCCGCCCCCATATCGTGTACATATCCCTGCACTTTGGTATAGCGGAAATAATTGTCTTTTTCGGTTGGCGGAATAATATCCATATCCATTTTTCGCAACGGATTATAGGTCATTGTGGCCGATCCCAAAGGTTTGTAAAAAGCCCTATCACTTAAAACATCCAAGGTAGTATGGTTGGTTTTTTCCAGGTAATCTTTTAAGATGATAAAAGGGAAATCGCTGTATTTGTATTCTTTTTTGGGTAGTAATTTACTATCGGCTATCCTTTTTACAATCGTATCGGAATAATCTTTACGCAAATACAGATTTTCAGAAACCTGAAGTGGGAACTCCGGCGAATAGGTATAACGATAGTATTTTTTAGACGGGTGTTTGGTACTGTCTAAAGTGGCTTGATAAAACGGAATCCAGGCCTGGAAACGCGCCTGATGCGTCAACATATCTTTTAAGGTGATGTTCTTTTTGTCGGTATTTGCAAAAACCGGTAACATGTCTCCCAATTTGGTATCCATGTTAATCTTTTTCTTATCGTACAATTGCATGATATTCGGCAAAGTCGACAGAATCTTGGTTAGTGATGCCAGATCGTACACATCCTGATTGGTCACTTTATCGGTGTTTTTATAATCGCGGTAACCGAATGATTTCTGATAGAAAATCCTACCATGTCGCGCGACAACGATCTGCAATCCCGGTGTCATTTTACCATCGATGGCTTTTTGCGCCAGTTTATCAATCTTCGCTAAAATTGCCGGATTCATCCCTACATTTTGCGGCGTCGTAAACGACAAGCGGTTTATTTTTTGCGTCTTGAGGCCATCGTTGACTTTAAACGCATTGTTGATTGAAACCGGTAGTTTTCCCTTCGCGCCAACGCCACCAAAAATTACTTCGGCCGCAACGGTTTGTGCGATATCGTTGTTTTGATACGCCAACACCACATTTCTAAAGACATTGAAATTATCAATAGCCAATAAGGTATACGGTTTTGCAAAAACGGTTAAGGTTACATTGTGGTTTGACGCGATCAGGTTGAGCATTGATAATTCCTTTTGCGTAAAATCGTGCTTTTTCCAGGCACCATCGGCCTTGTGGAATCCAACGATGACTTTGGTATAATTCCGCAGTTGTTCCAGCATTAAGGGTACTGTATCCAGCGGAATATCCGTGACCGGCGCATACGTTCGCAGCGTATTTAAAAACGTCTCATTTTTATCATCGCCTAGTTTGATATACGCAATCCGTTCGTTTTCCATATCTCCTATTGGTAATTCGTTATCGGTGTTTTTTAAAACCGTAACCGCATTTTCATATAATTGATAATTCAGATCATCGTATTCCGGGGCATTCAAATCTTTTACAAGATTGTTCATATCGATCGGTTTGTAATGATTCAATCCGATTCTGTATTTGTATTTCAGGATTTTTTTAACCGAATACTCAATTCTGTCGTCCGACAATATCGAATCGTTATACGCCTGACAAAACTTTTCGATGGCTACCGGTACATTTTCGGCAAACAATAAAATATCATTCCCCGCTAAAAAGGCCTCCAGATCAATATCGCCCGGCTGTTTGAAATTACTCGCCCCTTTCATGTTGAGCGCATCGGTAAAAATAAGTCCGTCGAAATCCAGTTTCTTTTTCAGTACATTGGTTACTACTTCATACGATATTGAACTCGGATAATTCGGTCGTGGCTCGAGACTCGGCACATTCAAATGCGCCACCATCACACTCGCCAGCCCTTCCCGGAACAATCTTTTGTACGGGTAAAATTCGACATCCTCGAGTTGTTCCCGCGTAGCATTCACTAACGGTAAGGTATAATGCGAATCGTTTTCGGTTGCCCCATGTCCCGGGAAGTGTTTTCCGGTGGCATAGACATTTTCGCTTTGAATCCCTTTCATCAGCGCCAAGGCTCTTTTGGTTACATTCTCTTTATTCTCCCCAAACGAACGGTTTCCGATAATTGGATTTTTCGGATTGGTATTGATATCCAAAACCGGAGCGAAGTTAAAATGCAACCCCATGCGTTTAGCCTGAATGGCCATTTGCTGTCCCATTTTTTCGATCAGTTTTAAATCCTGAACCGCACCCAGAGTCATATTCCACGGATAACGATAGGTAGAATCCAATCGCATGCTTAATCCCCATTCGGCATCAATCCCCATAAACAATGGCACTTTTGCTTTCGACTGGTAATAATTGGTCAGTTTTGCCTGTCGAACCGGTCCACCCTGAAAAAAGATCAATCCACCCACACCATAGTCGGTCACCAGTTTTTCAACCGATTTCACATGCGCCGCATCTTTATTCGAATAGGCTGCAACCATAAACAACTGTCCCAATTTTTCTTCGAAATTCAGGTTGTTATAAATGCTGTCCACCCAGGTTTTCTCTCTTTCCTCAGAATAGTGGGAAACAGGTTTGGGGCTTTGCGCAAAAATAAACGGGCCAATTAATAACAGTAGAAAAACCGGGTATCTCATTAACTTAATTTTTTAAATAAATAAAATCATCACGCAACGTTGCACGTGATGATTTTAGATGCTAGTATTTTTATTTTTTGTTTAGAAGAAGCGACTGTGCCAGCTTTCGCTAGCCGGAACTTCCCAGAATTCCTGCCATTCGCCCAGTGTATTCACCAAATTGTTAAATACAATAGTGTTACCGGATACGGCTTTTTCTTTGGCCATCTTCTTAAACTCAATCAACGGTTTGTGGGCAATGAAATCCCCTAAACGGAAGGTTACATTCATTTTGTCCAGCAAGTCGATTTCGTATTTCTTTTCCAGATCCTGTATAAACTGAACCGATGCATCGATCGAACAACCTGTAGCCGCCTGTTTCTCCTGATTAACCGTTAGAATGATAAAACGGTTGTATTTGGTGATAAACGACGCTTCCAAGCCCGTTCCATGAGCCGCCCAGTTGGATACGAATGCTTCCAAAGCGGTTTCAATTTCCTGAATTTCGTCGTCGCTAAGTTTTCGGTTGGCCTGATAAATCCAGATTCGGGATTCTTCAGGCATAGTATCAAAAGGTACGTACATAATTATAAATCTTTGGCATTAGCGATTAATTCTGCCACGTCCATTACCTTGATCTCGTGTTCTTTTTCTTTGAATTTCACACCGTCGGTCAACATGGTATTACAGAACGGGCAACCGGCTGCTATAATTTCCGGTTGGGTTTCCAACGCATCTTCGGTACGCTCAACGTTAATATCTTTATTTCCTTTTTCAGGTTCTTTAAACATTTGCGCCCCACCTGCTCCACAACAAAGTCCGTTGGCACGGGAGCGTTTCATTTCCACTAATTCCGCATCCAGTTTCTGAATCAGGTCACGTGGTGCTTCATAAACATTATTCGCGCGACCTAAATAACACGGATCGTGGAAGGTGATTTTCTTTCCTTTAAACTGTCCGCCCTCGATCGTTAATCGCCCGTCGTCCAAAAGGGATTTTAAAAATTGGGTATGGTGCACCACTTCGTAGCTTCCCCCCAATCCCGGGTATTCATTTTTGATGGTATTAAAGCAGTGCGGACATGCGGTTACGACTTTTTTCACTTCGTAGGCATTCATCACTTCAATATTCATCATCGCCTGCATTTGGAACAGGAATTCATTTCCGGCTCTTTTTGCCGGATCACCGGTACAACTTTCTTCCGTGCCCAATACGGCAAAGGATACGTTGGCCTGGTTTAATATCTTTACAAACGCTTTGGTTATTTTTTTCGCTCTATCGTCAAAACTTCCCGAACAACCCACCCAAAACAGGACTTCTGGTTGTTTTCCCTCTGCCATCATTTCGGCCATTGTAGGAACTACTAAATTTGCTGACATATCTTTTATACTAGTTGCAATACTGCAAGGTTTGTTTTTTTTAATTAGTTTTCGTCTTTCCAGTTCAAACGGTCCATCTGGTTGTACTGCCATGGTGCTCCGTTGTTCTCGATATTGGTCATCATACTGTTCAACTCCATCGGCGCGGCACTTTGCTCCATTACCAGATAACGACGCATGTCCATAATGATGGAAAGCGGACTGATGTTTACCGGGCATTCTTCCACACAAGCGTTACATGACGTACACGCCCAAAGCTCTTCGGTAGAAATATAATCGTTTAACAACGATTTACCATCCGGAACAAATACCCCTTTATTAGCATCGATGTTTTTCCCTACTTCCTCCAATCGGTCGCGGGTATCCATCATGATCTTTCTAGGCGATAGTTTTTTACCGGTTTGGTTTGCCGGACACGATGACGTACAACGTCCACATTCGGTACAGGTATAAGCATTTAACAACTGAACCCAGTTTAAATCCTGAACATCGCTGGCTCCGAATTTGGAATGTACCGGTTCTTCTCCTGCCGGTGCTGCTGCAAACGGATCGGCATTGGGATCCATCATTAATTTTACTTCTTTGGTAACCGATTCTAAATTGTCAAATTCACCTTGTGGTTTCAGGTTGGCAAAAAAGGTATTCGGGAAAGCCAATAGAATATGTAAGTGTTTCGAATAGTACAAATAGTTCAGGAAAATAAGGATTCCTACGATATGTAACCACCAAGCCGCTCTTTCGATCAACACTACGATGTTTTCGGAAATTCCGTTAAAAATTGGCGCAATAAACTGCGAAACCGGGAACGCTCCCGCCTGATTGTAATGTCCTACCCCTAATGTCTGTAGATGCAAATCGGCTGCATTTAAAACCAGGAATAACACCATCAATACCGTTTCGAAATATAGAATATTATTCGCATCGCTTTTTGGCCATCCCGTTAAATCATTGCTGATAAAACGCTTTAATTTAATGATGTTTCTTCGGATATAAAATGTTGCGATCGCAACAATTACCAAGAATGCCAATACTTCGAACGAACCGATCAACACATTATAAAATCCTCCCAAAAAGGAGAAAACGCGGTGTGTTCCGAATAAACCGTCGATCAGGATTTCCAATACTTCGATATTGATAATGATAAACCCTAAATATACTATGATGTGCAATACTCCGGCAACCGGTCTTTTCACCATTTTCGATTGCCCTAAAGCAATCATCGCCATATTACGCCATCTTTCCTTCGGGTTATCGGTACGGTCTACATCCTGTCCTAATTTAATATTACGGATCAGTTTTTTGACATTCTGGGCAAAAAAACCGATTCCTAAAATCAGGATAATAGCAAATAGTATATTATCTAAATAACTCATATAAAGTATAGATTAACGCTTATTGTTTTTGTTCTGTTGTTGTTTTCTCTTCCTCCGGTGCTACATAAGGCGCCGCTTTTTTTCCGAATAAAGAGAAATGTACATATCGTTTCGGGTTCAGTTTCATGTCGCCTAACAATTGCTCCAATTGTTTGGAAGCACCTGCCAGGTTTTTGTACATCGCATCGTCTTTTAACAATTTCCCCATCGATCCTTTTCCGGCTTGTAGGTCGTTCATTATTTTGTCGACATTCGCCAAGGTACTTTCCAGGTTTTTAACTGTTTTACCAATGTTCACTTTTGCTAACGAATCGGACATCTTGGCAAAATTGGTCGATACTTTATCGATATTTGTAATCGTATGATCCAGTTTTCCTTTATTATCGGCCAGCAAATGATTTACGTTTACCGATACCGCACTAAAGTTGGTCAGCGTTTTGTTTAATTCCGCCAGGCTGTTTTTTAAGTTCGCCTGTGTTTGCGCATCCATAACATTGTTGATGTTGGTTAGCAACACATCGGTGCTTTCCAAAACTTTATTCAGTTTTTCCTGAATCGGTGCCAGTTTGTCTTCCAGCTTGGCTGTCAAACCCAATTTCACATCAGCCTGTAAATAGTCGCCCGACTGTGCCATATTGGTATCTTTAAAATTCGGAAGAATTGCAATTTGTTTTCCACCGATAAATCCCGGCTCATAAATACTGGCAACACTTGATTTCGAAATCGCGAAATCATTTTTAATTTGCATTTCCACCAGTAATTTCCCGGTGTTTGGTTGGATTTCGATAGCGGAAATTTTCCCAACTACCAATCCGTTTATCGTTACTGCCGCCGAAGGTGATAAACCTTCCACGTTATCATATACAACATAAAATTTACGATTGGAGTCGAATAGATTTTTTCCTTTCAGGAAACTATAACCCCATAAACATACCAATATAGAGGTAATGACTAAAATTGCTGTTTTAACTTCTCTAGTTATTTTCAAAATTCAAATATTTAATGAGCAAAATTAAAAATAAATATTTTACCTACAGTATTATTTATTTCAATGCTTCCTGTATACTGATCTTTTTACCGTCTTTAAAAGCCACGATAAAGGCCGATGTAAAGCCTTTTTCTTTCGCTTCGTTTAAAAGTTCTTTCGCTTCGGAATGCGCTTTTACCTGTCCGTAATAATACTTAATAATGGTCTTATCTTCTTCCATCGAAATGTTATTCAGTCCTTTAAAGTTACTTGGCGTCAAATCCAGTTTTTTACCACTGGCCGAAATCTGCACTTTAAACACCACTCCTTTTGCCGAAGCGACCGATTTGATTTCTTTTTTTATTTCTTTGGTAACTTTAGTCGAATCCACTTTTACGACTTTGGTATCTTTTTCCTTTTCTCTTTCTTTTTCGACCGTTTTAGACGGTGTTGGTCTTTCATCTCTTCCAACAGAAACACCTGGTACGAAATATTCTTTTTTATATCCGGTGATTGCATCGGCAATTGCTTTGGCCAATTCCTCCTGACCACTATCCGAGCTTAAATAGGCACCTTCGTCTTTATTCGACACGAATCCCATCTCGATCAATACGCGTGGCATATAGATTTTACGCAATACCAGGAATCCCGCTTGCTTTACACCGCGGCTTTTGCGTCCCAATCCGTTTTCGAAACCATCCTGGATACGTGCCGCCAGATCGATACTTTGCTCGATGTATTCCTCCTGTAAAAGTGTCATTCCGATTAACGACTCTGGAGAATTCGGATCGTATCCGTCGTATTTCATTTTATAATCGCTCTCCATCGTAACCACGGCATTCTCCTTTTTCGCCACTTCCAGGTTGGATGCGTTACGGGTAACCCCCATTACATAGGTTTCGGTTCCAGAAGCTGCTGTGTTTTTATTGGCGTTACAGTGAATCGACACAAAAATATTCGCGTCATTTCGGTTCGCAATGTTGGCTCTTTCGTCCAATTCGATAAATATATCGGTCTTACGGGTGTAAATCACCTGTATGTTAGGGTCTTTTTCCAACAATTTCCCTACTTTTAGCGCTACATTCAAAGCGTTGTTTTTCTCAACAAAACCATGATACACCGCACCGAAATCGTTTCCTCCGTGCCCGGCATCCAAAACAACCTTAAATTTTGTATTATTTTGAGCAAAAGCAGTATGGATAAACAGTAGTAAAAAAATTGAACTTATAAAATTAAACTTGATGTTCCCTCTCATTGTCTTTGATATTTATCGATATTGGTTATAATTTTATTAAATGCTTATTTTTGAGAAAAAATATATGTAAGTTTGAACCGTCAAAAATTGAGCCATATTTTTACAAAAATAGTATTAAAACCTTTGCGTACAAACTTATTTCATATCGTTTTATTGTCATTTTTTCTTCTCGTAGGAAAACATGAAATCTATTCACAGGAAAACCGATCCCAATCTAAAAACATACCCGCTGAAAAACAGAAAGATAGTATCCATCTGAACCCCGACAGTTTAAAAAAACCGACAGTCGAGACCAAGAATGATACCGTCAAAAAAAAGAAGTCCTCTATAGACGGTATTGTGAAGCGTAAAGCAAAAGATTACGAAAAAATTGATCAAAAAAAGAAACAACTTACCCTATATAACGAAGCCGAATTATATTATAAAGACATCGAATTAAAGTCGGGGATCATTGTTCTGGACTATGACAAAGACGAAGTTTATGCTGGACGAATCAAAGACAGTTTAGGTAATTACACCCAATTTCCCTATTTCAAACAAGGACAAAACGTAGTCGAACCCGATTCAATTCGCTTCAATTTTAAGACAAAAAAAGCCAAGATTTGGAACTCCAGAACCGAGCAAAGTGATTTCCGTATCAAAGCCGAGGTTTCCAAAAGAGAAAACGACTCGGTGTATTTTATGAAAAATGCCCGTTTTACCACTTCAAAAAACATAGACGATCCGGAATATTATTTCCTGGCCCGAAAAATCAAATTTGTACCGGGCAAAAAGGTTGTTGTCGGACTTACCAATATGGTTATCGCCGATGTACCTACACCACTTGGACTTCCATTCGGCTATTTCCCGATGAGCGAAAGTTCGGCTTCCGGTTTTATCATCCCTTCCTTTGGTGATACCCGGGATCGGGGGTATTTCCTTCAAAACGGAGGGTATTATTTTGCCTTAAGCGATTATTACGACCTTGCGGTTTTGGGAGATTATTATACCAACGGAAGTTATGCCCTGCGATTTGAAAGCAGTTATGCCAAACGATATGCCTTTAACGGTCGGGTGAATGTGCGTTTTGAAAATCAGATTCAAAGCGAAAGAGGGTTTCCCGATTATACCAAACGACGCGAATACAACATTCAGTGGTCGCATTCTCAGGATGCCAAAGCCAGTCCTAACTCCCGATTTTCTGCATCGGTCAATTTAGGTAGTAGCCAGTATTTCCGTAATACACTAAACATGCTTAACGTGGGATCTTCCCTGAACAACAATATGAGCTCTTCGATTTCGTATTCGCAGACCTTACAAACCGTTCCTCAGGTAAACTTTTCGGTAACAGCCACCCACTCTCAAAATACCAATACGGAAATCATCGACATGACCCTGCCTACTTTTCAGGCCAGCGTAGATCGTATTTTCCCATTTGCCAAAAGAGACGAGCTTAAAAAAGGGATCTTTAAAAACATCAACCTTCAATACAACGTCAGAGCCGAAAACCGAATCCGTACAACCGATTCCCTGTTTTTCTCCGCTCAAATGTTCCGCGATTCCAAAGTCGGATTCCAACATAGTATTCCGATTAGTACCAACTTTAAAATATTTAAGTTTTTTAGTGTGACCGCCGGAACCAACTACAGCGAAGTATGGTATTTAAAAACGATCAGTAAAGATTTTGACGCGTCACAAAACAAAGTCGTTACCAATGATGTCAATGGTTTTGACGCTTATCGCACCTATAATTTCACCTCAAACATCGGAACCACCATTTATGGTACCTTTAATTTTGGGGATGATAAAAAAATTCAGGCCATCCGCCACGTCATGCGTCCGAGTGTTTCGTATTCCTACCTGCCAAGTTTTAGCAAGTATTACGACACCTATGCCATTGATGCCACCGGAGCGACACGGGCCGATTATTCCCGTTTCGAAAACGGAATCTTCGGAGCTCCCGGAAGAACCATGGCCAACAATGTTGGTTTTACGTTGAGTAACACCTTCGAAGCCAAAGTACGGGATAAAGACGAAACCAAAACCGAACCGAAAAAAGTAATGCTGTTAAACAACCTGAACTTCTCCACCAATTACAATATGGCAGCCGATTCACTTGCATGGTCACCGGTAATGGTTTCCGGAGGAACACAGTTTTTTAACAACAAAATGAATGTTAACTTCGGTTCTACACTCGATATGTATGCTATTGACAATGCCGGTAAACGGATCAACAAGTTTAATATCGACAACGGTGGTAGTTTGTTCCGTATGACCAGTGCCAATATTACCATTAACTATAGCCTTTCCAGCTCCGATTTCGGACCGAGTTCGGATAAAGACAACAAAGCCAACGATCAGAATGTTATGAATGGAGGTCGTGGTGATGATTTATTCGGGCGTGCTACCGATTTGAGCGACAACAGACATAGCTTATTTAAAGACAAAGACGACGACGGCAAAGACAAATTTAAAGGATTCTACCAATTGGCCTTGCCATGGGATTTACAATTTGCCTATTCCCTAACCTACGGCAACAGCAATCGTGAAAACGAGATTGTAACCAACTCCCTGATGGTTTCCGGAAATATCGATTTAACACCACAATGGAAAGTGGGTGTTTCAACAGGATATGACTTTGTTCGAAAAGGAGTAACCTTTACTCAGTTCCGTTTTGAAAGAGACCTTTTGAGCTGGCGAATGAGCTTTAACTGGGTTCCATTTGGCACCTATTCTTATTGGGGCTTTTTTATCGGGATCAAGTCTTCTGTACTTAGTGACATTAAGTGGGATAAGCGTAGTCTTCCGGATCGTCGTTTACGATAATCATTAAAAAATACAATAGCATGAAACAGATTATTTTTACCGAGAATGCACCGGCTCCGATCGGTCCATACAGTCAGGCTGTCCTGATAAACGAGCGAACGTTATATACCTCCGGGCAAATTGCTTTGGATCCGAAAACCGGCGAATTAATCACCTCTTCCATTGAAGTGGAAACCAAGCAGGTAATGGAAAACATGAAAGCGGTATTGGAAGCGGCGGGAATGACGTTTGAAAACGTTGTTAAGACGACTATCTTTATTAGCGACATGAACGATTTCGCCAAAATAAACGGGGTTTACGGCGCTTATTTTAACGAAAAAACCGCTCCGGCACGCGAAACGGTTCAAGTGGCTTGTTTGCCTAAAAACGTTAATGTGGAAGTTTCTATGATTGCAGAGAAATAGCTTTTAGCAATAATTCGGCTGTCGCCTGATTGGTTGCCAAAGGTACATTATGTACATCACACACCCTTATGAGCATGTTGATATCTGGCTCATGAGGGTGTTTTGCTAAAGGATCTTTAAAAAACAATACCATATTGCATTTTCCTTCCGCTACCCGTGCCGCGATTTGCGCATCACCTCCCAAGGGACCGGACAACATCCGCGTCACTTTAAATCCGGCATTCTGTGCTTTCGTTCCGGTGGTTCCGGTGGCAATAAGGGAGATCCCTTCCGATTGCAAAAAAGCTTTGTGTTCGTTTAAAAACTGAACCAGATCGGCTTTCATACCATCATGGGCAATTACTGCTATTTCCATTTTATACTGTGTGATAATTAATTAATCCGTCTATCGGTTTGCGGTAGACATTTCCTAAGGTCAGCCCGCTTTTTGCCAGTATTTCCTGAAGTTCACTTTTCAGATAATAGGCTATCGATCCGATAAAATGCACCGGTATCTCTTTACAGTTTTCATATTGCATAATATAGTGATCTACAAAGAACTGCATTTCTTTTACGACAATTGCACGGATAAACTCGTGATCTTTATGCTGAATCAGAAACTTGGCAAAAGTAGCCATATAGGCATTTGGATTCGGCACCTTATAAAAATTGTGTTTGATCACATCCGGATCGAGATCGTATTCTTTTTCAAATTTTTCGGCCAGTTCTTTTGGCATCGTACCAAAGTAATACGCCCGGATCAGATGGCGCCCAAAACGGTTTCCACTACAATCGTCCATAGCGATATACCCTAACGATTGCACTTTTTGATGTAATTCTTTTCCGTCGAAATAACTACAATTCGACCCCGTACCCAAAATACATACGATCGCCTCTTCATCACGTGGTGTGGTCGCATATACAGCCGCATAGGTATCTTCATGAACGACTACTTCTGCATTGGGAAAATATTCGCTAAAAACATCGGCTAAAAAATTCTTCATCCGGTCGGTCCCACAACCCGCTCCGTAAAAAAACAAATGGGTAACCTTGTCTTTATTCTGCGAAATATCAAAGCGTTGTGCAATCCGTTCCAGTACTTCATCCTTTTCCAACACTTCCGGATTTAACCCCAAAGTGGTTGCTGTAAACTGTATATTTCCTTTTTCATCCAGTGCAATCCAATCTGCTTTTGTTGAACCGCTATCCACTACTAATTTTAATGTCATGATCTACTATATTAAATTAACCTACCTATAAAAAAGCTGTTTAATCGTTTAAACTTGCTTCTATTTTATTATAGTTCAATTTACTGTTTTTCTGACTATAGCCAAAGTAAATTGCCAGGCCAATTAAGAGCCAAATTGAGAAATAAATCCAATTCCAAACACTTAGTTCCGCCATCATATACAGACAACAGATTAATCCCAGAAGCGGAATCAGGGACAAGCTCTTTTTATAGGCCCAGACGGTTAATCCTATCAAAACGATAAAAAAGATCCACATGGGTATTTTATGCTGAAATAAAGCCAATCCGCTTTCGTATTTCACGGAGTCTTTTATGGGTAAAGCGGCCACCATTTCCGCATATTTTACCGCATCTTCTTCTTTATAATTACTTAGAATGTGTTCTAAATCCTGTGTTTCTCTGGCGATATGTGCCTTATCCCCTTGTAACAACTGATTGTACACCATGGTCGTCTCTTCTTTTGACAATGCCGTTACTATAGCCGACGGTTCGTTAACCTGCGGCACATTAGTAATAAAATCCATCGTCGCTTTTTTATTCACGGTAAAAGCCATTACCAAACCTACGATAACCAATAACGGTGCGATGTATTTGGCATTAATATAAGGCGTTTTAAATTTTCCTCTTGGAATGTCTTTACGGTCCTGTAACACCAAAACTCCGGCACATACCAGTACGAACGCAAACAAGGTTCCGATACTACATAAATCGGTTACCATGGTAAGATTTAGAAACAAAGCCGGTACAGCTACTACAAAACCGGTTACAATAGTAGCATACGATGGTGTTTTGTATTTCGGGTGCACTTTGGAAAAACGCTTTGGCAACAACCCGTCGCGGCTCATACTCATCCAGATTCGCGGTTGCCCCATCTGGAAAACCAACAATACACTGGCCATCGCGACCACAGCACTTACGGCAATGATACCTGACAACCATTTCAAGTCGAGTTTTTCAAATACAAATGCCAGCGGATCGCCTACATTTAATTCTTTATAATTCACCATCCCGGTTAACACCAAGGCAATCACGATATATAATATGGTACAAATCACAATCGCCCACATCATTCCGCGCGGTAAGTCTCGTTGCGGATTTTTACACTCCTCAGCCGTTGTTGAGATCGCATCAAATCCGATGTAAGCAAAGAAAACCGCCGAAACACCTTTTAAAACCCCGTTAATTCCATTTGGCGCAAACGGATTCCAGTTTGCCGTATCTACATAAAATACACCTACGGCAATAACCAACAAAATAATCGCCAGTTTTACCACCACCATTACATTACTGGCATTACGGGATTCCTTCATCCCACGGTACACCAACCAGGTGATAATTATAATGATCAATAACGCTGGCAAATCGGCTACAAAGTGAAACGAACCGATAACCGGCGAAGTCGTCCAGGCTGTGTGCGCTGCTTGTAACGCTGCACTGAGGTTTTCGAAAGACTTCCCGCCCTGCATCAGTGCCGTAGCTTCGGCATAACCATTGGAAGCCGTCAGGTAATCCATTTGTATCCACTGTGGAAGGTGTATCCCGCCACTTTCGAGTAAACCGGTAAAATAATCACTCCAGGAAATCGCAACGGTAATATTTCCGATCGCATACTCCATAATTAATGCCCAACCGATAATCCACGCGATTAATTCTCCAAAAGCGACATACGAATAGGTATAAGCACTTCCCGAAACCGGAACCATCGACGCAAATTCGGCATACGCAAAGGCTGCAAATCCACAAGCCAAAGCCGTAAAAAGGAATAAGAAGATAACGGCCGGACCGCCATCGGAACTCGCCTTTCCAATCGTACTGAAAATTCCGGCTCCCACTATGGCTGCAATTCCAAATGCGGTTAAATCCTTTGTCGTTAAATGCTTACCAAGGGCTCCGTGACCATCGGCAGCATTCTGTTTTACCTGCTTTAATATGTCTTCAACGGATTTTTTTCGAAATAAATTGGAAAAACTCATAAATTATTTTTGTGCGTAATCGGTTAGTTTTAGGATTATTAACAATAAATTAAACATAACTTTTTTTTTTCTGCTAATAAAAACAAATATATAAAACCAATTTATAAATTGTCTTCTCCACTGAAAATAAAGTCATAACCCTTTTAAAAATAGTATTTCTTTATAGTAAAATAAAAAATAATAATCAAACTTAATAGAAAGGTCCAATCAGAATTGGCTACTTTTGTACTGCAAAAAAATAATAATCTTTAAAATTCATTAAAATTATGTCATTAGTAGGTAAAAAATTTCCAAGCATTGCAATTGACGCTATCTCCGAAATGGGTGATAATTTAAAAATCAACATCTTCGAAGAAGCAACTAAAAACAACAAAAAAGTATTATTATTTTGGTATCCAAAAGACTTTACTTTTGTTTGTCCAACTGAATTACACGCCTTTCAAGCTGCTTTACCTGAATTCGAAAAAAGAAACACAATCGTAATCGGTGCTTCTTGTGATACTAACGAAGTTCACTTTGCCTGGTTAAACACACCAAAAGCAAACGGTGGTATCGAAGGTGTTACCTACCCGATCTTAGCCGATACAACACGTAACCTTTCGAACATCTTAGGTATTTTAGATATCGAAACAGCGAATTACAATGACGAATTGGATACGGTTATTATCGAAGGTTCTAACGTAACCTACCGTGCTACATATTTGGTAGACGAAACCGGAAAAATTTTCCACGAAAGTGTAAACGATATGCCTCTTGGTAGAAACGTAAACGAGTACTTACGTCTTATCGACGCGTATACACACGTTCAGACAAAAGGTGAGGTTTGTCCTGCTAACTGGGAAGAAGGAAAAGAAGCGATGTTTGCTACCAGAGAAGGTGTTGCAAACTACTTAAATAACTAATTCTAAAAAAAATTGCTATGTTAATTGAATTAAATGAAGATAAACTACAGGAGTTGGTAAATGCTAACGAAAAAGTGGTGGTACAATTTTCTGCTTCCTGGTGTGGAAACTGCCGTATCATGAAGCCAAAATTTAAAAAACTGGCTTCCGAAAAAGAAAATATCACTTTTGTATTGGTTGATGCCGAAAATTCTCCGGAATCCCGAAAACTGGCTAATGTGAGCAACCTGCCTACTTTTGCTACTTTCGTGAACGGTGCTTTGGTAAACCAATCGCAAACCAATAAAGCAGAAGTGTTGTCGGAATTGGTAAATGAAATCGCATAATTATGAAATTACCTGTAATTAAACAACTTACGCAGTTCATTGAAGAGAACGACCAGGATTACCTTATTGAAACCATCGAAGTACTGGAAGCGCTAACCGAAGTTCCATCGTTAAAAGACGAAGAACTGGACGTTATCGGAGAATTAATCTCCAATATGTATGGCGCACTCGAAGTACATAAAATGATCAAAGAAGGAACCGACAAAAAAGAAGCTTTAAACAGCTTTATGAAACGGGTTCTGGGCTCGATCGACAAATAAGTCCGACGCTCCAAATTAGTATCAAAAACGCTTTCCGAAAGGAAGGCGTTTTTTGATTTATATCCGATTTGGTCGTATTCAAAAATAAAAAACAGTCAAAGTGCTTTATTTTTAATCCCATAATCATAAACTCATCTAAATTTAATTAGGCACTTTAAATCAAGTTTGCTATTTTTGTGGCACTTTATAATAAAGCTAAACGTATCCAATTATGAATTTACACGAATATCAAGGTAAAGAAATATTAGCTAGTCACGGTGTTAGAGTACAACGTGGTTATGTTGCTAACAATGCCGAGGAAGCTGTAGCAAAAGCAAAACAACTAACTGCCGAAACCGGAACCGGATGGCATGTAATCAAAGCACAAATTCACGCCGGTGGCCGTGGAAAAGGTGGTGGTGTTAAGTTGGCTAAAAACCTGGAGCAAGTTCAGGAAATTGCCGGTCAAATCATCGGAATGGATTTAGTAACGCCGCAAACTCCGCCGGAAGGAAAAAAAGTACACAAAGTATTGGTTGCGGAAGATGTTTACTATCCTGGTGAAAGTGAAACTTCAGAATTTTATATGTCTGTTTTATTAAACAGAGGTAAAGGACGTAACATGATCATGTATTCTACCGAAGGGGGTATGGATATTGAAGAAGTGGCTGAAAAAACACCTCATTTAATCTTTACTGAAGAAATCGATCCTGCTGTAGGTTTACAAGGTTTCCAAGCGAGAAGAATCGCTTTTAACTTAGGATTATCGGGTGATGCTTTTAAAGATATGGTGAAATTCGTTGCCGCTTTATACGATGCGTATGTTGGTGCTGATGCTTCTCTTTTCGAAATCAACCCGGTTTTAAAAACATCTGATAATAAAATTTTAGCGGTAGATGCAAAAGTTGTTTTAGACGACAATGCTTTATTCCGTCAGAAAGCGTATGCTGAAATGCGTGATGTTCGTGAAGAAAATCCAATTGAAGTAGAAGCGAAAGAAGTAGGATTAAACTATGTTGACCTTGATGGTAACGTAGGATGTATGGTTAACGGTGCCGGATTAGCAATGGCTACTATGGACTTAATCAAACATGCAGGTTTCGAACCGGCTAACTTCCTTGACGTAGGTGGAACAGCTGATGCGAAACGTGTTGAAACCGCTTTCCGTATTATCTTAAAAGATCCAAACGTAAAAGCAATTTTAATCAACATCTTTGGTGGTATCGTTCGTTGTGACCGTGTAGCACAAGGTGTGGTTGATGCTTATAAAAACATGGGTGATAGCATTAATGTGCCAATCATCGTTCGTTTACAAGGAACAAATGCTGAAATTGCAAAAGAATTGATCGACAATTCCGGTATGCCAATTTTATCTGCTGTTGAATTCCAGGAAGCTGCTGATCAAGTTAAAGCTGCTTTGTCATAATACAATACATTCTCGTTATATAATTATAAAAGCCTGAGTTTTAAACTCAGGCTTTTTTATATTCCAACAATCCCAAATACGGATCGCCTTCTATTTGTAAAAGTTGCGCAAAGGCCGGTTCGGTTTTGAGTCCACTTTTTTTTAAAGCGATAACCGCTTCCCGGAATGCTGCTCCCCTTTCCTGTAAAATTCGGTGTTCGATCAGCATATGTTGGTATCCGTTTTGTTCCCGGGTTGGGATATTTTGTCCGAAGATTTCAATTTCAACTCCGTCAATACTGAAATTAGCTACTATAGCTTCCATAGCGCCCGTATTCAATTCCTGACAAGAGAAATCCTGATATCCGGAAAAAGCTGTCTGTAGCGTCGTTATAAAAGCGTTTTTGTCTGTCCAATAACAACCGATATCCAAATCGCTCGAATCAATCGCAATAGCAATTGGAATGGTTCCGATCAGAATCGGATCAAATTCCGCCAATAAATAAAAAATACGGTGCTCCGTTAAGAGACCGTAACTTTTTTGTTGCAGTGGATCACCTGTTTTCAGATACTCCAGCGTATCGAATACGTTCAAACTATGCGTTTTTGTTTTTTCCGTTTTTAAAACGAACCTTTTCCACTATTGGTTCTTGTTTTTTCGCTTTAAATACCGGTTTTTTACCCACTGGCTTATTAGCAGCCGGTTTTGGAGTCGTCGGCTTTTGTGGCGCTTTGGCTTTTACTTCCGGTTTCCCTCCTTTTTTTACCGCTTCTTTATTTTGCGCCAGTACTTCCATTGGATTTTTCGGTTCTTCTTTAGTTCCTCTCAGGTGAATTACCAATCCGTTCAGGAAGTTACGCAATACCTGATCCCCACAGTCTACATACTTGGGATGGTCGGCATTACGGAAAAAATTTCCAATCTCTCCTTTGGATATTCGGAAATCGACCAGCTCTAAAATCTCCACAATTTGATCATCACGTAACTGCAATGCCACGCGAAGCTTTTTAAAAATATCATTATTCGTCATAGTCCTAATTTATCGTTCAAAGATACATAAAATCAATGGTCCCTTTTTTGAAACTGATTTTAATTTATTTTTGCAAAAAAAATACCCGATATGAATACCCACGAGGAACGAATTAGTCTTTTATCCGAAATGATTGCTTTTGCTATTGTTGACGGTGAGCTTCACGATAATGAATACGATTTTTTAGCTATTGTTGCCGAAGAGCTCGCTATTAAAAAAGAGGTCTTTCTGGAACTTTTCAGCAAACGCAATGAGATCATTCCGATTAAAAACGAACACCAGCGCATCATGCAGTTTTACCGTTTGGCGCTATTAATGCATGCCGACAATGTATTGCACGAACACGAAATCAAAACGATTAATGAAATCGGAATTAAAATGGGATTAAATCCAATGGGAATCCGGAAGACGTTAAAAGCCATGGAGCAATCGCCCAACCGAATGGTCGAGCCGGCTTTTCTGATTTGTGCCTTTGAAGAACAGCATAATTAGCCGTTCTTCAAAACACTAAATTTTTTCCTGTAAGGCTTTAATTTCGTCTCGTAATTTAGCGGCCTGCATAAAATCCAGATCTTTTGCGGCTTTTTCCATAACCTTACGTTTTTCACGAATCATTTTTTCAATTTCCGTTTTCGACATAAAGGCCGTATTCGGTTCTGCCGCTTTGGCTGCCGCTTCATATTGGTAGGAACTCGCCTGATTTTTCATCAGGGCGTTTTCAATTTTTTTATTCAACCCTTTCGGAACGATATTGTTTTTATCGTTATAGTGCATCTGCTTGGTACGACGGTAATTGGTCTCATCGATCGTTTTTTGCATACTATCGGTGATCTTATCGGCATACATGATCGCTTTCCCATTTACGTTACGGGCGGCACGTCCTACGGTTTGTGTCAGCGAACGGTGGCTTCTCAGAAATCCTTCTTTATCGGCATCCAAAATCGCTACCAACGATACCTCCGGTAAATCCAAACCTTCCCGTAGCAAGTTCACTCCAATAAGAACATCAAACAATCCTTTTCGCAAATCCTGCATGATCTCAACCCGCTCCAGCGTATCGACTTCCGAATGGATATAACGACAGCGTATTGACACTTTCGTCAGGTATTTGGTTAATTCTTCCGCCATACGTTTGGTCAGCGTGGTTACCAATACCCGTTCATCGACTTCACAACGCAACTGAATTTCTTCGATCAGATCATCAATCTGATTCTGACTTGGGCGCACTTCAATGATCGGATCCAATAAACCGGTTGGGCGGATGATCTGTTCCACATAGATTCCTTCCGATTTTTGCAATTCGTAATCTGCCGGAGTTGCCGACACATAAATGACCTGATTTTGCAGACTTTCAAATTCCTCAAACTTTAACGGACGGTTGTCCATCGCCGCTGGTAAACGGAATCCATATTCGACCAGGTTTTCCTTACGCGAACGGTCGCCACCATACATCGCATGCACCTGAGAAATCGTAACGTGACTCTCGTCGACCACCATCAGAAAATCATCCGGAAAATAATCCAGCAAACAGAACGGTCGTGTTCCGGGTGCTCGTCCATCCAGATATCGGGAATAGTTTTCGATACCGGAACAATACCCCAATTCGCGGATCATTTCCAGGTCGAAATTGGTTCGCTCTTCCAGACGCTTGGCTTCGAGGTGTTTTCCGATTTCTTTAAAATAATCGACCTGTTTTACCAAATCCTGCTGAATTTCCCAGATTGCATTTTGCAATACATCCGGGGATGTCACAAACATATTCGCCGGGTAAATATTTAACTTGTCGTATTTCTCGATTACCTGTGCCGTTTTCGGATCAAAAGCTTCGATTTCTTCGATTTCATCTCCAAAAAAGTGAATTCGAAACGGATCATCGGCATAACTCGGATATACTTCTACCGTATCACCTTTTATCCGAAAGGTACCCGGAGTAAATTCGGCTTCCGTACGCGCGTATAAACTCTGTACTAAACGGTGTAATAATTTTGTTCGGGAAATAACCTGATTTTGCTCGATGGAAACTACGTTTTTCTGAAACTCCACCGGGTTACCAATACCATACAAACAAGATACCGAGGCAACCACCAATACGTCTCTCCTACCCGATAACAGCGAAGAAGTCGTACTAAGCCGCATTTTTTCCAGTTCGTCGTTAATGGAAAGATCTTTTTCAATGTAGGTGCCGGTTACCGGTATAAAAGCTTCCGGCTGATAATAGTCGTAATACGACACGAAGTATTCTACCGCATTGTTCGGAAAAAACTGTTTGAATTCCGAATACAGCTGTGCTGCCAGTGTCTTGTTATGTGCGAGGACCAGCGTTGGACGCTGCACTTCCTGAATCACGTTGGCCACCGTAAAGGTCTTCCCGGAACCGGTTACCCCCAAAAGGGTTTGATACCGCTCACCACTGTTCACACCATTACTCAGTTTGTCTATAGCCTGTGGTTGATCACCCATTGGCTTATACTCGGAAACTACCTGAAATTTCATTGGTTACATTTTGCTAGCTGCAAAGGTACAAAGGAAAATACGAAAACAGATAAAAGTTTAACGAGCCTTTTTAGCAGTTGTTTTCATTTCGAAATAGACTCTTGTTTTTTCGTTATTGACCCGCGAACGAATCCATTCCGTGATTTTCTCCTGATCGTTTGATTTCAGTCCGTTGGCAATAGCCGAAAAGGTTACGATGGCTGTTTTTTCCGGTAGGCTATCGCTGTAAATTTCTGTTTCCGAAAACGAACAGGAGGTGATTACAGGATATAACGGTTTGATTTCGGTCAACAGTTGTTTTCCTATCCGAACCCGGGCATTGATACTGTCCTGTTGGTGTTTTCCTTCTTTGACCAAAAGACGCATCCGGTTGAGTTCGCTTTGCAGGTTTTCGACTTTAGTCAGGTTGTTATTATTGGCTTCGTCGAAGGTCAATCCTTTTTGTATGTCGACATTGGAACTGTCAATACTAAAGTCGATTGCTTTGCTCCGAATGTTTTTTTTGGTTTTATCCGTTAAGGTATTTCCGGCGTACATCAGGGTGATTTTCTTTTTATTGGAGTCGATTTCGTTTTTCAAAAGGTAGTTCCCGTCATAAACGCTGACACTTTTTACAAAATTTCCGGCCTCGGTTGTAAACTCCTCATTTTCGACCAATACATAGCCAAAGTAGATACTTGGCACTATCGTAATTAGAATTACAAACGATACCCAACGATTGACTTTTTTCTTTTGGGCTTCGTTGACCAGTGTTCGGATTGGGAATTTTAATAACTGTGAAACGAGAACAGACGACAACGCTATAAATACGGTATTGATTGTAAAAAGATAAAAGGCACCAAAAAAGTAATTCAGATTCAATGTCGCCAAGCCATAGCCGGCTGTACACAATGGTGGCATCAAAGCCGTAGCAATGGCGACACCCGGAATAACATTTCCCTTTTGTTTACTACTCATCGCTACTATTCCGGCCAGACCACCAAATAAAGCGATCAACACATCATAGATCGTCGGGCTGGTTCGTGCGAGCAATTCCGAATGGGCTGTCGAAACCGGACTGATGGTAAAATAGAGTGTCGACGCAATTAAACTCGCGATAACGGCGAATCCGAAGTTTTTAAAGGCTTTCCGGAATAATGGAAAGTTATACGTAGCCAGACTGTAGCCCATCCCGTTAATAGGCCCCATTAACGGTGAAATCAACATGGCGCCGATAATCACGGCCGTCGAATTCATATTCAGTCCGATCGACGCTACAAAAATGGCAAAAACTAAAATCCAGAGGTTTGTTCCTTTAAAAATGACATCTTTTTCGATATTCTCGTGAATCTTATCGAAATCGTCAACTTCTCTTTCCAGGTTTAAGTATTCCAGTATTCGTTTTATCATAAATCCTATCTTTTAAGAAACATTCTGTTTTTATACTTCTTTTAAAGATAGTGATTTAATTACTATTTTTTCGTTTCCCATTTTACACCTGACCCGTTTTGTCAATACTTTCACCCCACACCTGACAGGTTTTAAAAACGGGTCAGGTGTATTGTTATAAAAAAAGCTACTTCAAATGAAGTAGCCTTTTATTTATCTGTCGTATTCGTTTATTTTAAACTCATCAAACTTTGTTCGATCGTCTCGATTTTAGCAAGCGCGTCGGCCTCTTTCTGGCGCTCCATCGCTACTACTTTTTCTGGAGCAGACCCCACAAATTTCTCATTGGATAGTTTTGCCTGAACCGATTTCAGAAAGCCTTTGATATAGTTCAATTCTTCCGTTAACTTGGCAATTTCTTCCTCTACATTGATATTTCCAGTGATCGGAATAAAATACTCATTCGATTTTACACGATACGACAACGCACCGTCTACTTTTTCCGAAACATACTCCAAGGCACTAATATTACCTAATTTACAGATTATCGTATCAAAGAAAGTCGTTGTTTTTTCGTTATTGATCACTTTAAGTTCAATTGCATCTTTAAACGGAATGTTTTTGTCTTTACGGATCGTACGAATACCGGAAATTACTTCGGTTGCAAAATCAAACGCCTGAATTAAGCTCTCGTTATAAGCTTTCGCTTTTGGCCATTCGGAAATGATCAATGCTTCTTTTTCCGTTCTTTCGGTGATATGTTGCCAGATTTCTTCGGTTAAGAATGGCATAAACGGATGTAACAATTTCAGATTCGCTTCCAACATTTCGATCGCTTTTTCGAAAGTCGTTTTATCGATTGGCTGTTGGTAACCCGGTTTAATCATCTCCAGGAACCACGAACAGAAATCATCCCAAACCAGTTTGTAAATCGCCATCAAAGCATCCGAAATTCGGTATTTCTCGAAATGATCTTCGATTTCCACTAACGTTTTCTGTAACTTCGCTTCATACCATTCGATCGCCACTTTTGCCGATTCCGGTTGTGCGCTATCGCTTACTTCCCATCCTTTGATCAAACGGAAAGCATTCCATATTTTATTCGTAAAACCTTTCCCCTGGTTACACAATTCTTTGTCGAACAGGATGTCGTTACCTGCCGAAGCACTTAACAACAAGCCTACTCGCACACCATCGGCTCCGAACTCTTCAATCAAATCCAATGGATCCGGTGAGTTTCCAAGCGATTTCGACATTTTTCGACGTTGGCTATCCCGAACCAAACCAGTCAGGTATACATTGGTAAACGGTTTTTCTCCGGCATATTCATAACCTGCAATGATCATACGGGCTACCCAGAAAAACAGAATATCCGGTCCGGTTACCAAATCATTGGTCGGATAATAATAGTTGTATTCCGGGTTTTCCGGATCCATAATTCCTCCGAAAACAGACATCGGCCATAACCACGAAGAGAACCAGGTATCTAAGGCATCAACATCCTGTTTTAAGTCATTTTCAGTCAGAATCTGATTTCCTGTTTTTTGTTTGGCCAATACTAAGGCTTCCGCCCGGCTTTCGGCTACTACAAAATCTTCTTTTCCATCACCATAATAATAAGCTGGAATTTGTTGTCCCCACCATAACTGACGGGAGATATTCCAATCGCGGATGTTTTCCATCCAGTGACGGTAGGTATTGTTAAATCGGCTTGGATACAGTTTTACATCTTCGGTTTCCAATACCGCTTTGATCGCCGGTTTTACCAGTTCTTCCATTTTCAGGAACCACTGATCGGATAATCTCGGTTCGATTACGGCTTTGGTTCTTTCGGAAGTTCCTACTTTATTGATGTGTGTTTCCACTTTTACCAAAGCAGTCAACGTTTCCAATTCTTTTGCGATTTCTTCGCGCACTACAAAGCGATCTTTTCCTTCATACTGTAATCCGAACGAGTTTAATGTCGCATCTTCGTTAAAGATATCGATAATCTCCAGATTGTGTTTATCCCCCAGTTCTTTATCGTTTACATCGTGCGCCGGTGTTACTTTCAAACATCCGGTTCCGAATTCCATATCTACATATTCATCAAAAATAATCGGGATCACGCGGTTACAAATTGGAACGATTACTTTTTTCCCTTTCAGATGGAAATACCGTTCGTCATCCGGGTGGATACAAATTGCAGTGTCCCCCAAAATCGTTTCCGGACGCGTGGTTGCGATGGTCACATACTCGTTACTGTCTTCGATCTGATAACGCAAATGGTATAATTTCCCCTGGCGTTCTTCGTAGATAACCTCTTCGTCCGACAGCGTAGTTTTTGCTTCCGGATCCCAGTTTACCATACGATATCCACGGTAAATCAATCCTTTATTATACAGATCCACAAAAGTACGGATTACCGATGCCGACATATCCGGGTCCATTGTGAATTTTGTACGTTCCCAATCGCAGGAAGCTCCGAGTTTTTTTAGCTGATCCAGGATTACACCACCGTATTTGTTGGTCCATTCCCAGGCATGAACTAAAAATTCTTCGCGGGTCAGATCGTTTTTATTGATCCCCTCCTCCTTTAATTTTGCTACAACTTTAGCCTCTGTCGCAATGGAAGCGTGATCGGTACCCGGAACCCAACAAGCGTTGAATCCTCTCAGACGGGCGCGACGGATCAGTACATCCTGAATCGTATTGTTCAGCATATGTCCCATGTGCAGTACCCCGGTGACGTTTGGCGGAGGAATAACAATAGTGTACGGCGTTCTGTGATCAGGTTCCGAGTGAAAATAATTGTTCTTCATCCAGTAGTCATACCATTTCTGTTCTACTGCTTTGGCGTCAAATTGAGCTGGAATTGTCATATTAATAATTTGATTTGTTTTTTGTTTAACATAGCTTACCCGAACTATAAAGCACTTATTTTCAAAATGTTTCCTCAAAAAAGAACCCTATATAGCGTTATAATTTGGTACACTTTTTGTAAACTATATCGCAAAAATAGTTATATCTGAGCAAATAAAAAAAGAGCGTTAAAATATTTGTTCGTTTAGCAAAACAATGTAATTTTACAATAACAATTAAAAAAACTAAGTTGAAAATGAAAAAATTATTAGGATTAGTTGCAGTATTAGCATTTAGTGTTGCTTCATATGCTCAAAAAGGACCAAAAATTGAATTTAAAGCAAAAGACAACACTATCGATTATGGTATGGTTACCAAAGAATCGGATAACGGTATTCGTTCTTTCGAATTTAAAAACACCGGAGATGCTCCTCTAATTATTACTAATGTACAATCTACTTGCGGATGTACGGTACCTTCTAAACCTACAGAACCAATTATGCCAGGTAAAACCGGTAAAATTGATGTGAAGTACAACATGAACCCAGGTAAAATCAGCAAAACCATTACTGTAGAATCCAATGCGGTTAACTACGAAGGTGGAAAAGTAGCTTTGCGAATTAAAGGAGAAGTAGTTGTGAAACAAGAATCAGGCGTGCTTGAAAAACCAAAAGCAACACCACAGTCGTAACAACTTTACTTACTGATACAAAAAAGGGCCGTCGTTTTGACAGCCCTTTTTTATTTTGCTTATTTAGAATAGTTTTCGGATCGTGACCTGATATTCCAGGTTTTTGCCATCGCGTTCCACCTCGATCCGGATTGTCTTATTGTCTTCGACCTGCAACAACTCATTAATCCGCTGTTTCGTTAGGTTATAGGCATTTTTACGATCGATCCGAATAATCTTATCACCCGCTTTTAACCCGGCTTCTTCCGCTGGCGAACCTTTGCGGACACTCGCAATTTCAAAAACCGGTTTCAGGATAAACTTGTATTTAAAACTGGAGTTATCAAATACAATATCATCGATATTTGTCGTTCCGATTGGCAGACTTTTACTGACATTATTTTTAACCGATTCCTGTATCCACTGCACGCCATTGTGCTGCACCTCGATACCACTCATGTTATACAAAAACGGATCGTCAAACATTTTGTTTTTCTTTACAAAAATTTGTTTGCCGCTATAATCCACAACCAGATGAAAACGCTTTAAAATCTCACCTCCCAACGAACCATTTCTGTTTTTAACAATACGCAACTGTTTATAAGACGTTGTATCCGGATAGGAAACCAACGGCTCTTTAAACCGGAAATGGGCCGTACTAATCTCCGACAAGCGTGATTTTTTTCCGTAGATGGTGCCGCCGATTCCTTCGCCCAGCACGTCTTCAAAATACTTGTCGTTACATTTGATCACATCATCTTCAAACAACCATAAACCATCGGTTAGCCCGGTATCCATCAACAGTTTTAGCGGCAGTTCTTTACCGTCTAATTTTGCATTGACATTAACATAGGGTCTCCCATTTACAATATCCAGCGGTATCGGTGTATACTTTCGTATCCGTCTGCTTTTTAGCAGGTCGCTGTTTTTATATAAGGTGATCTTCTTTTTTATATAATTAATTTCGACCAGGTGATTCCGAAAAAAAGAATACCCCAGAATTCCATTTACCGGGATTCCGATCCGGGATGAGAAATTCAATTTTTCGTCCAGGATTACCAGAATTTCAAAATTGGTATCGATATAATTACTAACATTGAGTTTGTTTTTTTGCGACAAAAGCCCTTCAGCCATCTCTTCACTTCCCAACCCGGAAATCCGCACCTTTTTGGTGTTGTATAACTGCAGTGTATCACTTTGTGGGAAACTAAAAATCAGCGACGGTTCCGAACCCGAATCCAACAGCATATTCATTTTGGCATTATTGATTTCCACCGGAATGATGATCAAATTGTCAACAAAAACAAATGGAATATCGATCTTGTCTTTAGGAGAATGCCATTGAAAACCTTCTTGTGCCGAAAGTCCGGCAGGATACGTGATGAATAGCAGGAGAAAGACAAGTAACCGCATCACAAATTTTTTCTTAAATATAGCTCTTTTCGCCGATATTTCCTATTAATATAAAATTTGAGGGCGTATTTTTTATCAATTTCTTAAAAAAAAGTCGCAAATTTGTGCAACAAAAATTACGATCATGCCTAAAGTTTCATTAAAAGGGCAACAGATGCCTGAATCGCCAATCCGAAAATTGGTTCCTTATGCAGAAATTGCGAAAAAGAAAGGTCATAAAGTTTACCATCTTAATATCGGTCAGCCGGATATTAAAACGCCGGAAGTCGCTTTAAACGCTGTAAAAAACGCCGATATCTCGGTATTGGAATACAGTCATTCCGCCGGATTTGAAAGCTATCGCAATAAGCTTTCCAAATACTACCGCGATCACGGTCTTCCTATCGACACAGCTGATATTATCATCACTACCGGTGGATCGGAAGCGCTTTTATTTGCGATGGGTAGTACCATGGATACCGATGACGAAATCATCATTCCGGAGCCTTTTTATGCCAACTATAATGGTTTTTCAACCGCATCGGGTGTAAAAGTAGTACCCGTTATTTCGACTATCGAAACGGGATTTGCATTACCGCCAATCAGTGATTTTGAAAAACTGATCACACCTAAAACCAAAGCCATTCTGATTTGTAATCCGGGGAATCCTACCGGTTATTTATATTCGAAAGAAGAAATCATGCAATTGGCCGAATTGGTTAAAAAGCACGATCTTTTCCTGATTGCCGATGAAGTATACCGCGAGTTTACATACGATGGAGACAAACATTATTCTGTAATGAACATCGAAGGTTTGGAAGAACACGCTATTATGATTGATTCTGTTTCCAAACGTTACAGTATGTGTGGCGCGCGAATCGGTTGTATCGTTTCTAAAAACAAAGCCGTAATGACTACTGCGATGAAGTTTGCACAAGCTCGTTTGAGTCCGCCTACTTTTGCACAGATTGCCAGCGAAGCGGCTCTTGAAACACCACAAAGTTATTTTGATGATGTGATCACCGAATACAAAGACCGTAGAGATACGCTAATCGCGGAATTGAATAAAATTGACGGTGTTACTGTTGCCTCTCCAAAAGGTGCTTTCTATTGTATTGTAAAACTACCGATTAAAAACGCCGATGACTTTGCGCAATGGCTTTTGGAAAGTTACGATTTAAACGGAGAGACCGTTATGATTGCTCCGGCTGCCGGCTTCTACTCGACTCCAAATGTTGGTCTTGATGAAGTGCGTATCGCTTATGTTTTGAAAAAAGAAGACCTGATTCAATCGGTTCGAATTTTAAAAGAAGCCTTACATACGTATAACAATAAGTAATACTCCTTCCCAGATATTACAAAAAAGCGATGCCATGGCATCGCTTTTTTTATTCCCTGTATTCATAAAACACCTGTATCCATTATGCTACATCTAACAGGTTTTAAAAACCTGTCAGAATGTTTTTGCTTAACAGAGTAGCATCCCAACAAAAAGGGCTGTCCGTATGGACAGCCCTTCTATTTTGAGAATTAATTACTATTATCGTTTTAACGAGAAGTGTGCTTTAAACTCTTTAATTTCACCTTTCTCGGTATAGGTCACTGTGAACCAGTAATCCGTCGATGGCAGCTGTTGACCGTTCATCGTTCCGTCCCATCCACTTGAACGGGATGGTTTAATCTGTTTCAATAGTTTTCCGTATCGGTCAAATA
>Ga0206118_100068_pt1 | contig 162664 bp, 123 predicted proteins | sample 3A20Ametagenome_FD_177999 | JGI IMG/M metagenome (GOLD analysis project Ga0206118, IMG submission 177999) | Enriched microbial communities from leaf-cutter ant dump, University of Wisconsin, Madison, United States - 3A20A | ecosystem: Environmental > Terrestrial > Nest > Insects nest > Nest...
GGAAGCGAGTGAGAACCAGATTTGCGAACCTAAAATCACTTAGTATCCGTATCCAGCAAGCATGGGAATACGCCAATACAAGAAAAGGCTACTGGAGAACATCCAACAGCCCCATTCTCTCCAAGTCTCTCGGAAACAACGTCCTCAAAGAACTCGGATACTTATTCTTTTCGGATTACCACCGACAAGTCACAACGTAAACTTAGGAACCGCCGTATACCGAACGGTACGTACGGTGGTGTGGAAGGTCGGCTACCCAACTAATGGGTAGCCTCCTATCCGATTGCAGGAAGAAACGCGGTTTCCGGGCAATCATTTGGGGCAGGTTATTATGGTGCATCGCAACTTCAACGCACTCCGAAGGAGAGATTCATGAACACGCGCCCACAGCATCGAGACGGACGATTGGACGGTCAGACGATTCTCTTGCTCGCGGTTAACGGACTGTTCGTCATGGCGACCGCTCTATCCGGCACTTATTTCGGAGTCTATATCTGGAAAGCCAGCAACGACTACTTCAAGCTGGGATGGTTTACGCTCATTACCCATCTGTGCATGGGAATTACGTTCTGGATCGCCGGCAACGCGGCCAAAGAAGGGAACAAGATGATCCTGCTGAGGCTGGGTATCGCGATCTCCGCCGGTTTCTACGCGCTGGTGCTTCTCTTGAAAGGGAACGCCATCCACTACATATGGCTGCTGGGCCTTGTTCAAGGAGTCGCGACGGGCTTGTTCTGGCTCTCGTACAACGTCGTCTACTTCGAAGCGACGGAGCCCGACAATCGGGACAAGTTCAACGGCTGGGCGGGAACAATCGCTTCGTTGATCGGAATCGTCGTGCCGTGGACTTCGGGATGGCTAATCTCCCTGCTCGGCGGAGACAACGGCTACCGCGCGATCTTCATCTCTTCGGCTTGCGTATTCGTGGCGGCGATCGCGACGAGCTTCTTCATTCGCAACCGCAAAACCTCGGGCAGCTACCACTGGCGATGGCCTTACAAACTATTGAAGGAACGCAGCTCCGCATGGCCTGCCGCGCTGGGCGCGCTGGCTTCGCAGGGAGTGCGGGAGAGCGTGTTCGGGGTCATCATCGGTGTGCTGATCTACGTTCAGACCGGCAGCGAGATGAAGCTGGGCAACTTTATGCTGCTGACTTCGGCGGTCGGATTCGCCAGCTTTCTGGCTACGGGCAAGTGGCTGAAGCCGAAATGGAGATACTGGGGGATGCTGGCGGGCGCCGTTGCGCTGATCGCGGTCATTCTGCCGATGTTCGCCGGATTCAGCTATGGGACGCTGCTTGCTTTCGGATTGGGAGCGGCTTTGTTCTTTCCGCTCTACATTCTGCCCATTACCGCGGCCGTCTTCGATCTGATCGGGAGAGACGAGGAGAGCGCGGAGAGAAGGGTGGAATATGTCGTAGCCCGGGAATTGGCGCTGAACGTCGGCCGGATCGTCGGGATGGCGGTCTTCATGGGCGTCATCTCCTTCAGCAAGACGCCGCTGGCGATGAAGTGGCTGCTGCTGGCGGTGGGCAGTTCGCCGCTTCTAAGCTGGTTGTTCATGCGCAAGGTTCTGGCGAGGGGGAAAAAGGCCGAGTTGAGCGAGGGTTGACATGAAACCGAAAGGTTTCATATAATGGGGCAAGAAATGAAACTAAAAGGTTTCCTATGTGGAGGAGAAACGAATCGTGACCGATACAACTCAGGACAAGCTGCCCGATATTCGTCAGACCCAACTGTTCGATGCGCCGATCGATAAAGTATGGAAGGCCGTCGCTACGGCGGAGGGAATCTCGGTTTGGTTTATGCCGAACGACTTCCAGCCGATCGTCGGGCACGAATTCCATCTCGATGCCGGTCCTTTCGGCAAATCCCCGTGCAAGGTGACGGAGATTGTTCCCCCGAACCGCCTCTCCTTCAACTGGGGCAAGGACTGGTTCGTGACATTCGAGCTCGTCGACAAGGACGGCCAGACCGAATTTACGCTTATTCACGGCGGCTGGTCCGCGGAAGGCGCGACGGAGTACGGCGAGCCTCACGAAGTGGTCCGCGACCGGATGAACGGTGGCTGGATCGGTATCGTCGCCAAGCTGGGCGAATATGTCAGAGCCTAACGCGGCTTCGGTGGAACGGAAGCACGACGTCTTCCAGGCGATCTCCGACCCGACGAGGAGAAGCGTACTCCGTCTGCTCGGGGATCAGGAGCTGCCGTTGAACGCGATCAGCAGCCATTTTCCGATGACCCGTCCCGCCGTCTCCAAGCATCTGCGCATTCTCGCCGAAGCCGGCCTGGTGAAGGAGCGCAAGGTCGGTCGGGAGACGCGCTATCGGCTGGACGCCGATCCGCTTCGCGAGCTCAAGAGCTGGCTGGCTTTCTACGAGCGTTTCTGGGAGAACAAGCTGGACGCGCTTAAGCGCTATGTGGAGACGGACGACTGACTGATGGCAGGGGCTGAGAGACCGCATTGGAGTAGGATGGATCGTAAAATAATTATATAATGATTTGCGAATTTGGACGCGGTAAAGACGCCTTTAGCTTGCGCTGCCGACGGAGTCCGTGGTATTCTCGGAATAACGATTAAGGACTGGAGGTGAAGGTAGGATGAATCGAGAGTTTGTGAACAACCAAGTAAGCCGGCTGCCGATCGCGATGGCTGGCATCGTTCATGGCGTACGCGAAGACGGGAGAGGTCTGTCCATTTACGCCCATACGATTTCACAACTCGCGAGAAGGTTCCTACCTTGACCAGAGCGGATCGATTCAAATCCGAACAGGGCGTAGGGGATTTTCCCTGCGCCCTGTTTCTATATGCAGGGCGGGAGCCTCCGATATTCAGGAGGAACCGATATGTTAACGATTAATTGCCAACATGTACGCAAATACAACGCCGCCCAGCTCGTGCTGGACAGCGTGACATTCGAGCTTCATCACGGGGAGAAGGCCGGTCTCGTCGGTCGCAACGGAAGCGGCAAAACGACGCTGATGAGGCTGATCGCCAAGCTGGATACGCCGGACGAAGGGCTGCTGACCGTGCGCAAGGATGCCAGAATCGGCTATCTGGAGCAGATCCCGGCGGGTTCGGAGCGGCGCGCCGTCTATGACGTGCTCGCTCTTGGGTATCGCGGTCTGATGGAATGTCGCGCCGAGATGACCGTCTTGGAGCAGCGGATGGCGGAGCCGCGGACGGGGGAAGACCCGGCGCTGCTGGAGACGCTGCTGCAGCAGTATGCTGCGCTGCAGGAGCACTTCGAGCGGGAGGGCGGCTACGAGATCGACGCGCATATCGACCAGGTCGCAGGAGGCTTGCGAATCGGGAAGGATTGGTACGAGAGGGACTACGCTTCGTTGTCCGGGGGAGAGAAGACGAAAGTGGGGCTCGCTTCCCAGCTCATCCGCAAGCCCGACCTGCTGCTGCTCGACGAGCCGACGAACCATCTGGACATGGGCGCCGTCGAGTGGCTGGAGGAGTTTCTGCTGAAATACGACGGCGCGTGCCTGATCGTCTCCCACGATCGTTATTTTCTGGACCGGGTTGTTACGAAGATCGTCGAGTTGGAGGACGGAGAGTCGCTCGTGTTCCATGCGAACTACACGAAATATATGAAGGAGAAGGAAGAACTGGTCCTGCAGCAGTTCGCCGACTACCAAGAGCAGCAGAAGAAAATCAAGAAAATGCGCGAGACGATCAAGCAGCTCATGGAATGGGGCAGAATCGGCGACAACGGCAAGTTCTTCCGCAGAGCCGCGTCCATGCAGAAGGCGCTGGACCGGATGGAGAAGGTGAAGCGTCCGGCGATCGACCGCAAGGAGGCGGAGTTCGAGCTGCGGCCGACGGATCGTTCGGGCAAGCAGGTCGTCGCGCTGAACGGAGTGGTCAAGCGATACGGGCAGGCCGACATTCTCAGAGGCGCTTCGGCGCAGCTAGAATATGGGGAAAAGGCGATGCTGATCGGCCCCAACGGGGCGGGCAAGTCGACGCTGCTCCGGCTGATCCTCGGCCAGGAGGAGGCGGACGGAGGCGAGCTTAGGCTCGGTTCGCGGGTCGAGGTCGGTTATCTGGCCCAGCAGCAGCTTCCGGCAGATCCGAAACAGTCGGTGCTGGATTATTTTCGCCGGGAGGCCGGCATGGAGGAAGGGGGGGCCAGGTCGCGGCTGGCGGCCTACCTGTTCTACGGAGCGGACGTGTTCAAGCCGGTCGGGCTGCTGTCCGGAGGGGAGTGGACGCGTCTGAGACTGGCGCTTCTCGTGCTCCGCAAGCCGAATCTGCTCGTGCTGGACGAACCGACAAATCATATGGACATCGCATCGAGAGAGGCGCTGGAGGAAGCGCTCGAGGAATACCCCGGAACGATACTGGCGGTCACTCACGACCGCTACCTGATTAACCGGCTGTCGCAAAAAATCTGGGAGCTGGACGAGGGGCGGCTGACGATGTACTTGGGCAACTTCGACGACTACAAGGCGGAGAGCAAGCGCAGGCGGGCGGCCGGCAAGCCCGCGGAACCGGCGAGCGGTCGCCAGTCTCGGACTGAGGCGGAGCGGCCGAAATCGGTCAATCCCGTCGCCGCTCGGCAGAGCGAGCCGGACCGGGAACGCCTGGAAGCGGAGATCGCCGAGCTGGAGCGGCGTCTGACCGAGCTTGACGACCGGATGAACGGCGACGCGCCTGCCGGGCTTGAACTCGAACGGGAGTGGGCGGAAAGGGAAGGCGTGCGGGAAAGCTTGGATCGCCTGTACGAGCAATGGATGGAGAGCTCCGGAGAATAATTCGCGGGCGTCCGGGAACGATAGCATCGACAAAAGCGTTCCAAAACGGAGGCGATCGAGCGGATGGCGAGAAGAAGAAGGAGATTGGCCGTGCCGGGAGCGGAAGAGGGCGTCAGCGCGTTGAAGGCGGACGTCATGCGCAAGGAAGGTTACCCTGTCGATCCGCAGCGGCCCGACGATGTGAAATACGAGGTCGCCAAGGAGATCGGAGTGCCGCTGAAGCGGGGAGACAACGGCAAGCTGACGACCGAGGAAGCCGGACAGGTCGGCGGGAGAATCGGCGGAGCGATGGTGCGGGAGATGATTCGGCGGGCGCAGGAGCAATTGACGCGCAGAACGTGAAAAACCAAGAAGCGAAGACCTCTTCGGGGGATCTTCGCTTTTTTTATGCCATTTTCACGCTAAACGGCCCTATAGCTGGCGAGGCCAAACTTAACAGGAGGCCGGGGGTGACTTATAATGAACAGATACGTTGCCGACCGACACGACTCCAGGACGAACCTGCATGCTAATAGGCGGGTTTTTCATTTTGCGCGGCAGCGGGTATATAAATCTTAGGAAACTTTAAGAAACCGTTGGCAGAGGAATACGATAGAATAATAGAAAAAGGTTCACCGCAATTCGGTAAGGGGGATGAAGCGGACATGAATCTGTTAATCAAGCTGGGTAACAGAAGGTTTATTCTTTTTACGTTGATTTTGCTGCTGAAATGCTGTCTGGCGTGGTTCGTCGTCTTCGAGGACGGCCCTTCGGTCGCGACGATGCTGACGGAAATTCCGTTCTTCTGGGTCGTCTTCTGTCTGATCGAATGGTTCGCGACCAAGCGCAAGCTGCTCTACTACACGATCGCCAACCTGCTGTTTACGCTGCTTTATTTTACAGTGCTGATGTACTACAAATATTACGGCGTTATCGTAACTTATCATGCGCTTAACCAGGCCGATAAGGTCACGCAGGTCGGAGACAGCACCTATTCGCTGATGGACCCGTATTACTTGCTTGTTTTCGTCGATATTCTCGTTCTGATATCCATTCCGTTGTGGATGAGAAGCCGGGCCAAGGGCGTTCAGCTGAATTTGAGGCCGATCAGCCGCAAGGCGATTTCCGTGCTGTTCATCGTGTCCGTCGTGCTGTGCTATCTCAGCATCTGGCCTAACCGCGCCAGCATGAACGAGAACAAGCAGGCTGAGGAAATGGGCATTCTGAATTACGAGTTTTACACGATTTTCGCGGACGACAAGGTCGATGCGGCAATGGTGGACATGAATGAAATCACCCAGGAGAGAATCGATTGGCTGAAGGGCAACGCCCTCCCCGGGGAACCGCGGTATTACGGCGCAGCCAAAGGGAAAAATCTGATCATCATTCAGATGGAATCGCTGCAGAACTTCCTGATCGGCCTGCAGGTCGACGGCCAGGAAGTCATGCCGAATCTGACCAAGCTGGCCCGGGAAGATTTTCGTTACGACAATTTCTACACGATGGTCGGACAAGGGACGACTTCGGACGCGGAATACGCGGTGAACACCTCGCTGTATGTGCCTAAGCACGAGCCGGCCACGAAGAACAACGTGAAGAAGGATCTTCCGAGTCTGCCCAAGCTGCTGAAGGCCCAAGGCTACGATACGGCTACGTTCCATACGAACGATGTCCAGTTCTGGAACCGGACCGAGCTGTATCCGGCTCTCGGCTTTGACCGTTACTACGACAAGAGCTTCTTCGGGGATACGGACCATATCGCGTTCGGTTCGTCCGACGAGGTGTTGTACGCGAAGACGATCGAAGAACTGAAGAGGATGGATGAGAGCGGCAAGCCTTTCTACGCGCACGTGTTGAGCATGAGCGCACATCATCCTTACAATCTTCCTGAAGGCAAGCAGCGGATGAGCATTCCCGAAGAGATGCAGGGATCGATGATCGGCAGGTATATCGCGGCGCAAAATTACGCTGATTACGCGCTGGGCGTCTTCATCGACGATCTGAAGAGCAGCGGGCTGTGGGACGACAGCATCGTCATTCTGTACGGCGACCATCAAGGCTTGCCGGTGTATTCGATGAGCAACGTCGAGCGCGAGTTGATGCGCGAGCTGATCGGCCACGAGTACGGATATGCCGATATGTTCAACATCCCGTTCATTATGCACGTTCCCGGCGTGACCTATCCTTCCGTGATTGAACAAACCGGCGGCCAGGTCGACATTCTGCCGACCGTCGCGAATCTGGTCGGAGCTTCTCTCGACAACCAGCTTCACTTCGGACAGGATTTGCTGAATTCGGACTCCAACGTGCTGCCGATGAGACACTTCCTGCCGACCGGCTCGATCGTGATGGATACCGGGGTGTTCATCCCGGGCAACGATTACGAGGACGGCACGAACTATCCGTTCGACGGCGCCGAGCTTCCCGAAGGATACGGCGCTTCGCGCGACGAATACGAGCGAGCGCTCGAACTGCTTAACTTGTCCGACAGCTACGTGAAGCAATTGCCGGATAGAGTGCCGCAATGACCCAAAGCTGCCCGGTCCATTCGCGCTTAAGACGCGCGAACGGACCGGGCAGTTTTGTTAATCGTGCATCAGCGAAGTTGCGCGTATTGTCGGATTTGCGGGGGAGTATCGGGAAGTATTGGGAGCGGACAAGTGGTATAATAGGCACATTACTGCGAAGCGGAAAAGGTGTTGGCTCCGGATGAGTCTCGTATCGGATATTCTCTCCAACCTTACCGAGGAGAATTTGACATACGTATTGGAACGGTACCGCGAGTTCGGACCTTTGCCGGGTATAGCGCTTACGTTCATGAAATCCTTCGTCCCGCCCCTGCCGACGCTGCTGATCGTCGGAGTGAACGCGGCCGTCTACGGCTTGTGGCTCGGCTTTCTGTATTCCTGGATCGGGATCGTCGGCGGTTGTCTCGTCACGTTCCTCGTCGTCCGCAAGGCGGCGGGGCATTCTTACTTCGTGCGCTTCGCGCGCAAGCCGAAGGTCGAGAAGAGCCTCGTCTGGATTCGCCGCAATGCGTTCAGCTACGTGTTTCTTCTCAGCATTTTTCCGGTCGGGCCGTTCGTCGTCATCAACATCGCCGCCGCGATCGCGCAGATGAGACTTCGCTCGTTCTTCATCGCGATTCTGTTCGGCAAGGCGATCATGGTCATGTCGGTGTCGATCATCGGCCACGACTTCATGCGGTTCGTCGAACGTCCGATCGAGCTGATCTATGTCGTATTGTTCTTGGGGATATCCCTGTGGGTCAGCAAGAAGATCGAGCGCCGGTTCACTCGGGACGACGCGGAGAAGCCCACGCTTTCCCGCGATCGTGCCGGGGCGTAGTTGGAGAGTACGACGGCATGACGCTGGCAAGGCTAATTTTGCTGAGGTGCGCCGAAGATAGATAGGACTATGAGCGCGAATGAGAAAGGGAGTTAAAGGATGCTGAGTTTCGAAGAAAAGCTCGCGATTATGCAGTCGTTCCCCGAACTGGAACGCAGAGACGTCTCTCTGGGGAGAGTCAACTTTCATTATGACGGCAGCTTGAGCGACAAGAAAAACGTCGGCTACCACTTCCATCCGAACGGCAACGGATACATCTACGCAGCCGGGGTGGACGGAGTGGAGACGGACGGGAAAGGTTTCGTGAACGTTCGCGACTACGGAGCCGAGCAGCTTCGTCAGCTCGTCGAGCAGGCGATCCGCTCGCTTGGCGGAGCTTCCGCGGGCGGTACAACATCGGCTGCTAAGGCTGCGGCGGGAACGGCACAGGACAGTGCCGGGGCGAACGGTGAGAAATGGCGCAACCCGGACGGCGACGAGCTGTCGCTGCAGTTCGAGGATGACACGTGGTACCTGTTCGCCGGACTGAATCTGGAGATGGCGTTCGAGACGCGCGAGGAAGCCGAGGAGTACTTGGCGGACGAAGGGTTCGTTATTGCAAGAAATTGACAACCTGCCGCAACGCGCGCATAATGAAAGAAATAAGGTCGAGGAAGCACCTCACAAAGATAAACACAGACGTGTTTCTTTGCTGGGGTGCTATTTCTGTTGATGCGAAGGGAGCTGGGACGAACATGAAAAAGAAAACATACGAGGAGTTAATCAAGGAATCGCCCGTCACGTATGAGATGTACGCCGAGATGATCGACGACGGCAACCGTTACGAGATTTCCGACGGCGTGTTGGAGCTGATGAGCCCGGCTCCGACAACGACGCATCAATCATTTGTTAATGAGCTGCAGTACAAGTTTAATGTCAGTTGCCGCAACGAATACATCATCTACTCCTCGCCGGTGGACGTCATTTTGTCCGCTACGGAAGTTCGGCAGCCGGATCTCGTCCTCATTCACCGCAGCAGAATAGATATTATTGAGGAACGAGGCATTAACGGCGCTCCCGACCTGGTCGTCGAGATTACTTCCAAGCATTCACGCAGACGGGACAAGGTGCAGAAACGAATCGCATATGCCAAATACGGCGTGCCGGAATATTGGATTATCGATCTTGCTAGTTTTACTTTGGAGCAGTATGTGCTGGATGGAGAGCGGTATGAATTGGCCGAAGTATACGCGGAAGATGAGACAGTCCGTTCCAACATTGTCGCCTGCGCCGCGTTCAGCATGAACGAGCTTGTGCAGGGTCTGCCAGTACCCGTGCGTTCGGATAAGACAGATTAAGCTCCGGCTTTCTGAGTCGCGGGGATTTCATTTTGATGAGGAAGGGGGGCAGTATGGGTGGGATGAAAAAGAAAACGTACGAGGAGTTAATCAAGGAAGCGCCTGTCACTTATGAGATGTACGCCGAGATGATCGACGACGGCAACCGTTACGAGATTTCCGACGGCGTGTTGGAGCTGATGAGCCCGGCTCCGACAACGACGCATCAGTCGGTCAGTCAGGAATTGTTATTTTCGCTTAATGCCAGCTGCCGTAATGAATACATCATCTACCTGTCGCCTATCGACGTTATTTTGTCCGCTACGGAAGTCCGACAGCCGGATCTTATCATGATCCACCGCAGCAGAATGGATATTGTTGAGGAAAGAGGCATTAACGGCGCTCCCGACCTGGTCGTCGAAATCTCCTCCAAGCATTCACGCAGACGGGACAAGGTGCAGAAACGAATCGCATATGCTAAATATGGCGTGCCGGAATATTGGATTATTGATCTTGCTAGTTTTACTTTAGAGCAGTATGTGCTGGATGGAGAGCGATATGAATTGGCCGAAGTATACGCGGAAGATGAGATAGTCCGTTCCAAGGTAGTCGCCTGCGCCGCGTTCAGCATGAACGAGCTTGTGCAGGGTCTGCCAGTACCCGAGCGTTCGGATAAGACAGATTAAGCTCCGGCTTCCTGAGTCGCGGGGATTTCATTTTGACGAGAAAGGAGGCAACATGGAAATGAAGAAGAGAACGTACGAGGAACTGATCAAGGAATCGCCCGTTACTTATGAAATGTATGCCGAGATGGTCGACGACGGCAACCGTTACGAAATTTCTGACGGCGTGCTGGAGCTGATGAGCCCGTCTCCGACAACGACGCATCAGTCGTTTGTTTACGAGCTGCAATACAAGCTCAACACCAGTTGCCGCAACGAATACATCATTTACTCCTCGCCGGTGGACGTCATTTTGTCCGCTACGGAAGTCCGGCAGCCGGATCTCGTCCTGATTCACCGCAGCAGAATGGGAATTATTGAGAAGAGAGGCATCAACGGGCGCTCCCGACTTGGTCGTGGAGATTACCTCCGAACATTCGCGCAGACGGGACAAGGTGCAGAAACGAATCGCATATGCTAAATATGGCGTGCCGGAATATTGGATTATCGATCTTGCTAGCTTTACTTTGGAGCAGTATGTGCTGGATGGAGAGCGGTACGAATTGGCCGAAGTATACGCGGAAGATGAGAAAGTCCGTTCCCAGGTAGTCGCCTGCGCCTCGTTCAGTATGAACGAGATTGTGCGGAGCCTGCCTATTCATCCGGATTTGCTTGATTGAGGGCTGGCAGGAGTTTGCGGGGACAAAGGTGAAACGTAATAAGAGGTTCATTCGTACATAAAGATTAATAAAATCTCATTCCATATGTGTTGAATGGAGATCAAGGAGGAACTCATGAAACGCATTCTGCTGTTTATTCTAACCAACTTGCTCGTGATGGTGACGATCGGCATCATCCTGTCTGTATTCGGAGTCGGCTCGTATTTGAACGAATCGGGCGGCATCGACTTCAGCGCGCTGCTTGTGTTCAGTGCCATCGTCGGTTTCACCGGAGCGTTCATCTCGCTTGCGATGTCCCGCTGGATGGCCAAGATGATGATGAAAGTCCAGGTGCTCAAGCCAGAGGCCAACCTGAGCTACGCGGAGCGCCAAATCGTCGACACGGTTCACCGCTTGTCCCGCGCCGCGGGCTTGACTCATATGCCGGAAGTCGGCATCTACGAATCCCAGGAAGTGAACGCGTTCGCCACCGGCCCGTCTAAGAAACGTTCGCTCGTCGCCGTATCGACCGGACTGCTGAACGAGCTGGACGAGGACGCGGTGGAAGCGATCATCGCGCACGAAGTTGCGCACGTCGCCAACGGAGACATGGTGACGATGACGCTGCTCCAAGGGGTCGTCAACACGTTCGTCGTCTTCCTGTCGCGCATCGCCGCTTGGGCGGTATCCCGTCTCGTGAAGGAAGAGCTGGCCGGAATCGTTCATTTTATCGCCGTCATCGTGTTCCAGATCGCCTTCTCCATTCTCGGCAGCCTCGTCGTGCTGGCATACTCCAGATACCGCGAGTTCCATGCGGACGCGGGCGGCGCGCACCTGGCGGGCCGCGACAAGATGATTCATGCGCTGCGCGGGCTGAAAACCTATCAGGACCGCATGCGGGGCAGCGAGCAAAACGCGTTCTCCACGCTTCAGATCAGCGGCAAGAAGAGAAGCGCATTGTTCTCGACGCACCCGGATCTGGAGGAGAGAATCCGCCGCCTTCAGGCAGGATAATCCCCCCCGGGAGAAAAATAAAGGCCGTTCCGCAGCCATCATGGCATGCGGAGCGGCCTTCCTCACGCTAACGAGATTCGTTGTACGTTTTCAGCAAGGTGTGGCGGTTGGGACGAATGCGGTGGGCTTCGCGCAAGCTGCGCTCCAGCAGTTCCTGGCTGATGCCGAGCTCCTCCGGAGCGATCGGCCCGCCGGCCAGCTTAAGCAGTCTGCGAATTTCCTCGCCGCGCGGAATGCGGGAGATCGCCTCAGTCAGCGCCTGTCGGTGCTCCTCGGGGAACAAATCGGCTTCGTCCTCCGCAAGCTTGCGATACAGGTCCGAGACGATCGCGCAAGCGATGCCGACCTTGGCGCCGTGCAGCACCTGCTTGCGTCCGAGCCGCAGCAGCTCCATCTCCCAGTAATGGGACAGATGATGCTCCGCTCCGGAAGCCGGGTGGGACTGGCCGAACTGCAGCATGGCGAAGCCGGACTCGACGAGCGCGCGCATCAGCGTCTCGACGCCTTGCGGCGTGCGGCGTCCGATCTCCTCGCTGTGCGCAACACACGACAGAAGCGCGCGTTCCGTTCGCTCGTACACCTCGCGCGAGAACGGCTCTCCGCCCGCAAGGCTGCCGAACGTCCAATCGAACAAGGACGTATATTTGCCCAGCATATCGCCGAAGCCTGCGGCAATCATCGCGTCGGGGGCTTGCGTCAGAATGTCCAGATCCGCGAATATGGCGGAAGGGCCGATCGCGCCGATCGTCTTCTTCTCGCCGCGCAGAATGAGCGGCGCCCCGACGGAGTTGAAGCCGTCGACGGAAGGAGCGGTCGGCACCGATACGAACGGGATGTCGACGGCGTAAGCCGAGAAGCGCGCGATATCGTGCAGCGTTCCCGAGCCGACGGCAACGACGGCTTCCGCCGCTTCCTGGCGCAAAGCCAGAATCAACTGGACGATGGAAGCTTCGTCCGCGATCACGTCGCCTTGGCGATCGGGTTCGATCCGGGTCGTCCGCACCCCGATTCCCGCACGCTCGATCTCTTGCTCCAGCCGCTCTCCCGCCACTTGATACGTAATCTCGTCGGCCGCGATGGCCACATGCCGATAACCTTGCTCCTTCAGAAAGGGAGCGACCTCTCCGATCGCGCCAGCCTCGATTTTTACCGGTCCGTTAAATGACATAGTTAATTCCCCTCTCCCGATTGAAGCAGAGGCCGAATGTCCGAGATCGAATCCCAGATGAAATCAGGACGCTCCTCAGCCGTTTCCGCGCGTTCGCGAGTCGTCGATCCGCTGAGCACGAGCGCCGTGCGAATGCCGGCTCGCTTGCCCAGCGCGACGTCGGAATGAAGGCTGTCCCCGATGACGAGACAGCGTTCCGGCGGCAGTCCCAACGAGCGAAGAGCCGCATTGGCCATATAGGCCGAAGGCTTGCCGACGACGACGGACACCTCCGCATCCGTCGTATGGACGATCGCGGCGATGGTGGCGCCGACGTCGATGCACTCGCCACCGTCTCCCGGGAACGTCTTGTCCTCGTTGGTGACGATCAGCTTGGCGCCGTTGCGCGCCGCCCGGAATGCGGAGTTCAGCTCCGCGTAGGTCAGCGACTCGTGCAGCGTGATGACAAGCCAGTCGGCCTCTTCGGGCTTGGAGGCAAGCTTGACTCCGTGACTCTTCAGTTCTTCGTGAAGTCCTTCGTCCCCGAACAGCCACGCTTTGCTGTCCGGCTCGTTCTCGAGCAAATAAGAGGCGGTGACGGTGGAGGTCAGAATAATCTCCTCCGCCGCTGCCGGAATGCCCATCGCTTCCAGTTTCTCCTGGCACATTCTCCGGGAATAGTTGCCGCGGTTGCTCAGGAATACGACTTTTTTGCCGGCGGCGCGGATGCGGGCCATTGTTTCTTGGGCGCCTTCAATCATTTGCGAGCCGAGGTAGATGGTGCCGTCCAGGTCGATAATCAATCCGTCGATTGCGTCTAGCGTCATGCTGCGTTGTCCCCCTAAATCGCGAATTCTCTCCCTCTTATTGTCCTGTCGTTTGCTTGCGAATGTCAACGATTGAGTGTATTTATCGATGTTCGCATTCGCTTGTATATGAACGTTCGTTTAATGGCGATTTCAATCGGCTATGAGTACTTCCTTGCGTTGGCATTGCTTCAGGAACGCGGGGTCCGCTTTCTTGTCCGTAATGAGCGCATGGATTTCTTCGAAAGCAACCGAGGAGGCGATCGACCTTCTCCCGAGCTTGGTGTGATCGACCAGCGCGATCGTCTGGCGGGCGTTGCCGGCCATCAGCTTCTTGAGCTCGGCTTCGTACAGGCTGAAATCCGTCATGCCTTCCTGGATGCTGAAGCCCTCCGACGAAGTGAAGAACAGGTCGGCGTGAATGCCGCTCAGAATATCTTTCCCCAGCACGCCCTCGACCGTCTTGGAGCCGACGCGCAGCACGCCTCCGACGAGAATGACGTTGTTGCGCGGGTTCTGGTTCAGCGTCATGGCCGTCTCCAGACCGTTCGTCACAACGGTCAAGTAGTTGTGGTCGGTCAGGCTCTTGGCCAGCTCGAGCACGGTCGAGCTGGCGTCCAGAATGATGCACTGGCCGTCGCTCACGAGCTCGGCCGCTTTGCTGCCAATTGCCTGCTTCTCCTCGAAATTGAGCTGGCTGCGGGAAGGGTCCCGCGAATCCCTGGCGAAGGCTTGCTGCTTCAGCGGAATCGCTCCCCCGTGAGTTCGCTCCAGCAGCCCCTCGTCCTCCAAAATCCGCAGATCGATCCGCAGCGTCCCCTCCGAGACATTGAACATACGCGCCAGATCTTTGACGAGCACCTGCTTGTCCCGGTGCAGCAGCTCCAGAATTTTATCTCTTCTATGCGAAGCGAACATCGCTTTCCCTCCCATGCATTTGTTTTCATTGTAGAAGAAATGAAGGTAAACGACAACAAACGAAGGCAAAATACGGCGGAAAATCCGCTTGTCATTTTTCGTCTTGGTGACCTATAATAAAGACAAAAGTTTAATCGCTTTAACTTTAAGTTAAAACGCATTAATTTATCGAACACGAAACATTCGCAGGTCATTTTCCATCGCACAGGAGAATCGAATTTATGAAGATCAGCATTTTCGATGTCGCCAAGAAATCGGGGTTGTCGGTTGTAACCGTATCGAGAGTGCTGAACAACTCGAGCTCGGTACGGCAGAAGAACAAGGAAAAAGTGCTGAAAGCGATGAAGGAGCTCAACTACCAGCCGAACGCTGCGGCTCGCAGTCTGGCTCGCGGCAAGACCGGAATCATCGGATTGACGTTGACCACGCTGGACGACTCTTTCCTCGACGCAGTCGTGAAGGAGACGAACGAGCGGCTGGGCGAGCACGGTTATCTGCTGGCGCTCTCGATTGCGCGAAGCTTCGAGGACGCGTTCCGGCGCTCCTTGTTCCAAGAAGACCGGGTGGACGGCGTCATCTTGCTGTCTCCCACGGATGAAGACGAATTTATTATGGAGCTCAAGAATAAGAAAATACCGCTGGTTCTCGTAGACAACTCGAAAAGCCATCCCTCCGTATCCTCCGTGATCGTCGACAACTTCAAGGGCGGATACGAGGTCGCGAAGCATCTGATCGAGCTGGGGCACACCGACATTGCCCATATCGCGGGGCCCGATCCGTTCCTGAGCAGCCGCGAGCGCGAGCACGGGTTTCTGACGGCGCTGGAGGAAGCGGGGCTTAAGCCTCGCAGCATTGAGCGGGGGACGTTCAGCATGTCGTCAGGTTACGAGATCGCGACGCGCTGGATCGATGCGGGCGAGCTTCCGTCGGCTCTGTTCGCCGCAGACGATTATATCGCGCTGGGCGTCATTGACGCCTGCCTGAATCGCGGCATTCGTATCCCGGAACAGTTATCCATCGTCGGGTTCGACGATCAGAAGTTCGCGTCGGAGTTCCGGCCGAAGCTGACGACGGTTCGTCAACCGGCGGACAAAATCGGCGCGGCCGCCGTGGAACTGCTGCTGGAGGCGATGAACGATCCCGCGCAGCGCCAGACGACGGTGACCATCGAGCCGACGCTCATCGTGAGGGAATCTACGGCGAGGAAAAAATAAGGCTGGGGGGAGTGAGGGCTATGAAATATTATTTGGGCGTCGACGGCGGGGGGAGCAAGACCTACACGCTGATCGTCGATGAACAAGGCAATATCGTGGGAAAAGGAAGCAGCGGCAACGGCAATCATCAGATCGATTACGAGGCGGCGAAGGCCAACATCCGCGAATCGGTCGAGACGGCGCTGGCTCAGGCCGGGTTGACCCGGGAGCAGATCGAGTTCGCTTACTTCGGCTTGGCGGGCGCGGACAGGGAGATCGATTACCGGATTTTGCGGCCGATGATCGCCGAGCTCGGATTTCCGCGGCACGAAATCAATTGCGATACGATGATCGCGCTTCGGGCCGGAACGGACCGTCCTTACGGCGTCGTGCTGATCTGCGGCACGGGCTCCAACAGCGCGGGGGTCAGTCCGGAGGGACAATTTTTCCAATGCGGGGGCTTTACGTATTTGTACGGCGATTTCGGAGGAGGCGGCACGCTGTGCGTAGAGGCGTTCCGCTCCGTCATTCGCGCCTGGGACGGTCGTGAGCGTCCGACGCTGCTGACGCGATTGGTGCTCGAAGACCTCGGTTACGGCAGCGTTCAGCAGATGTTCGACGATTATTTGGACCATAACAAGGTGCCTCCGCTTCGCCTCGCCAAGCTGCTGTTTGCGGCGGCTAAGGAAGGGGACGAGGTAGCCACGGACATTTTGCGCAGACAAGGAATCGAGCTCGGCAAGTCGGCCAAGGCGGTTATCCGGCGGCTGGTGATGGAGAGCCTGACGTTCGACGTCGTTCTTGCGGGCAGCATCGTGACGCGCGGCGAAGGAGATTTCGTGCACCGTTATATCCGCGAGGCCGTCAAAGAGATCGCGCCGGCCGCGAGCGTCGTCACACTGGAGGTCGAACCGGTCGTCGGGGCGGTATGGCTGGCCGTGGAAGCGACGGGCGCCGAGCTGCCTCCGGCCATTTACGAACGGTTGCGCGGGGTGGCGGAATTCAGCCTCGCTTAAACAGATCAAGCATCGCGACTATCCAATCAAGGAGAGGAAACGACATGACGAACAAACAAGGCTTAAAGATCGCGGTTATCGGCGGAGGCTCCTCGTACACGCCGGAGATTGTGGAAGGATTCATCAACAACTACGCGCAGCTGCCCATCCGGGAGTTGTGGCTGGTCGATATCGAAGAAGGCCGCCGCAAGCTGGAGATCGTCGGCGAACTGGCGAAGAGAATGGTGGTCAAATCCGGTCTGTCGATGGAGGTTCATCTGACGCTCGACCGCAGGCAAGCGATCGAAGGGGCGGATTTCGTCTCGACGCAGATGCGCGTAGGCTTGCTCGAAGCGAGGAAGTGGGACGAACATATCCCGAACAAGTACGGCGTGATCGGTCAGGAGACGACCGGCCCGGGGGGCATGATGAAGGCGCTCCGCACGATTCCGGTGCTGCTCGACATCTGCAAGGACATCGAGGAGCTGGCCCCGAACGCCTGGCTGCTGAACTTCACGAATCCGGCCGGCATGGTCACCGAGGCGATCTCTCGTTACTCCAAGGTGAAGAGCATCGGACTCTGCAACGCGCCGATCGGACTGCACAAATGGTTGAGCAAGAAATACGAGACGACACCGGATCATCTGTACACCGAATTCGTCGGCCTGAACCACTTGCACTGGGTGACGCGTATCGAAGTGAACGGCGAAGACAAGTTGACGGAGCTGCTCGACAAACGCGAGGAGTATTCCGGCAAGAACGTGCCCGCAACGGAGTGGGATCTCGACTTCCTGCGCGGCCTTGGCGGTTTCCCTTCGTACTATTTGAAATATTTCTACCTGACCGATGTCATGCTGGAGGAGCAGCTGGAATCGCTGAAGGAGAAAGGAACGCGCGCGGAAGTCGTGAAGCGGGTGGAAGACGAGCTGTTCGAGCTGTACAAGGACCCGAACCTGGAAGAGAAGCCGAAACAGCTGGAGCAGCGCGGCGGAGCGTACTATTCGGAAGCCGCGGTTAACCTGATGGTCTCTCTGTACAACGACAGACGGGACATTCAGACACTGAACGTGACGAACGGCAAGACGCTCGACTTCCTGCCGGAGGACGCCTCCATCGAGGTCAACTGCGTCGTAACCGGCAAAGGTCCGATCCCGCTTCCCGTCACGAAGGTGCCGGAGCAGGCCAAAGGACTGATCCATGCGGTCAAGTCGTACGAGAGATTGACGATCCAGGCCGCCATCACCGGCGACCGGGAAATCGCGCTTCAAGCGATGGCCTCCCATCCTCTCGTTCCGTCCGTCAAAGTCGCCAAGACTCTTCTGGACGAAATGCTGGAGCAGAACAAGCCGTATTTACCGCAATTTTTTTCGATAAAATAAACGGGCGTGCCTCCTCGGCCGGATCGCTTCCGCCTTAATCGGTATCCGACCCGTCGTCCTGATCCCGCTCCTCCCGTGTGCGCCGGATTCCTGTGCGGATGCCGGAGGCGATCGCTGCTCCGGCGTCGTCGTCCAGCAGGGAATAATTCGTCTTGCCGCTGCCTTCGGCCGCTTTGATGCTGTGCATCATCGGATGAGGCCCTTCGTCGTACTTGCGGTCGTCGTTTACGAGCACGAGATTGCGCGAGCGGACTTGCCCGATCGGGTAGCCTTGCGGGCCGGCTTTGTTGACCTTGTGCTCCAGCGCCGGAGGTTTGTCGCGGCCGCTGCGCAGGTCGAGCCTGCCGGATTCGAGCATTTCCTTGAACGCTGGGGAGCTGTCGGGCTGCATGCTTGCGGCAATATCGTCCTCTTCGAAGCCGTTGCGATCCATAAGGTATTGAACCGACTTGGGAACGGCCGTATTGAATTTTTGGCGATAAGCGTCGTAGCCCACCGGAATTCTCGTCTTTTTGGCTGCTTGCGCGTCCTCGATCGGAATAATGCTCCGGTGCGCCTCGAACAGGATCGGGTTGTCCCGGACGCCGACAACGCCCGAACGGCTATCGTGCAGCCGGCTCACCTCTTCGAACGTCTGCGCGGACATCTCGCCGTCGTCCTTCCGTTCCTCGCCTACCCGGTCGGACAGCTTCTTCAAATCGGCTACGCCTTGATAAGGCTTCTTGACCGATATGATCTGCTCCAGCGATCGGACGAACGTATCCTGGTCCAACTCGCTTTCGTTGTCCGACGAATCGTAATCGAGAGCTTCACGCACATATTCTCTCGCCTTGCCTTCCTTTTTTCTCTTTTTATAGGCGAGGTGTTCCTCATCCGACGGTCCGCTGCCGGAAGCCGTGCCGGTTGACAGCGTCTGTCCGATCAGTTGCTGCGCAGCGGTGTTGCCGATTGTTCCGAGCAGCGGGAGAGAAGGGGCCGTGCCGGGCATGAAGCCGGGAGAGGGTGCGCTCGCCGGACCGGCTTGCGATCGCGATTTTGCCCGGCTTTGGGGTACGGCGCTTTTTTTCGGTCCTCTGGGCATAGGATCAACCTCCAATCGTCGGGCGCTTGGCCTGACTGCCATCCAGTTTTTTCTATTCTACCATTAATGAAGGAGGCGGGGGTGAGCCTTTTTGAAAAAAAGCGCCGCTGCCGTCAAATCGAATAGGACACCTTGCGTCTGTCCGGGCCGTCGATCAGCGCGCTCGTCAACGGTCAGCCCAAGAGATCGATCATCTGGGCGTCACGCCCTCGGCAGCGTGATCCGAAACGTCGTTTCCACGCCCGGGATACTGCTCATCTCTATGGTCCCCTGATGAGCTTCGACGATATCTTTGACAATGGCCAATCCGATCCCTAGCCCTTCTCCTTTTCTTCCCCCATCCACACGGTAGAAGCGTTCGAAGATCCGCGCATGATGCTCCGGAGTAATCCCTTTGCCCTTATCCTTCACGATCAAATTCACGGCTTGTTCGTCCGCCGTTAACTGGATGCCGAGGTAGCGTCCTTCGTTGCCGTAACGGACCGCATTATCGAGGAGATTACGCAGCGCTCTCTCGATCAGAGGAGCGTCGACGGCAATCTGAATATCCTCGTCAGGCATCTCGACATCGAACTGAATCTGATCGCCGTCGAGGATCATGATATATTCAACGGCGATTTTGCGAACGACCTCGGATAGATTGTGGTCGGCCAAACGAATGGTCAGATCGTCCGCATCCTGACGGGAGATGTCCAGCATCTGATCCAGCAGCTTGTCCATGTATCTGCAGCGTTGAAGAATGATTTTGGCTCTGCCTTGCAGCTCTTGTTGATCCTTATAATTGCCGGTGCGTATCATTTCGGCGCATCCGAGCATTGTCGTCAGAGGCGTGCGCAGATCGTGCGACAGATTGGACAGCAGGAGCTTGCGCTTGTTCTCGAACTGTTGGATTTCCGCGAATTGGGAGCGGATCCGGTGCGCCATGGAATTATAATGCTGCGTAAGCTGGCCCAACTCGTCCTTGGAGCTGTCGACCAGTTCGACGTGAGGGGAATCGCTCTGGATATTCAGTTGATTCAGGGCGTGATTGAGTTTGCGGATTCTTTTATTAATGGAAGAAAACAACCATATGGCCAGTAAAAAAGGCAGCGAAAACGAGAGAATAATCGGAACAACGAGCGTTAACAACGATTTATACGTACGGACCATAAAATACACTTCGCCTTGCTTCATCTCGGAAGCCGGAATGCTGAGGAGCAAGAAGTACGATTGCCCGTCTCTCGTTGCCGGCGTAAGAATATGAACATCGTCATCCGTCAAAAATCTCTGGGGCATCTGCTGCATCAGCATGGCCAAGTCTTTGAAGGATAAGGTCGGATTGAGCCCAGCCGTATCATACATAGACTGACCCTGATCGTTCAGCCACAGCCATCGGATAGCGGGATGCTCCGCATGCGCGTTATCCAAAGTTCTTTTCAGAGCGTCCTCTCCGAATTCAGGTTGTTCCTCGATCGAATCCACGATAGATTGCGCCAGCGGATTAAGCTGGAACAGGGCGTAGCCCTTATTCGCGGCTTTGCCGATCCAGACCGAACTGTAGCCGAACAGAACCATACTCATTGCGGTACTCACGACAAGCAGCAGCCATAGCTTAGTGCGCAGCTTCATATTCCGGCACCCGTCAACCGGTAGCCTACGCCGCGCACCGTTTGAATTTCCCAGGAAGACTGCGCTCGCTCCAACTGTTTGCGCAGCCGGCTCATATATACGCTCAGATTGTTGTCGTCATACCGTTCATGCTGCCACACCTGCTGATAGATTTCGAGCTTCGTCATCACTTTGTCGGGATTTTGCATGAAGAGCTGCATCAGGCCGCACTCCACGTAGGTCAGCGAAATTTTCTCGTTATCGACGAGCAGCGTATAGTTATCGACATCCAGAATCAACTGATTCAGTCTGATGACTAGAGAGGGGTGCTTGGAGACCGGGTATCTTCTGCGCAGAACGGCTTGTATGCGGGCCATTAGCTCCATCGGGCTAAAAGGTTTGGTCATATAATCGTCGGCTCCCAGGCCGAGGGTGTCGATCTTGTCTTGTTCCTGTCTTCTGGCGCTGACGACGATCGTCAAGGTGTCGAGTCGGCGTGCGTTCAAGTAGCGCAGCACCTCGAACCCGTCGCGGTCATCCATCATGAGATCCAGAATAATGACATCTATGCGCTCCGTTTCCAGTCGTTCAATCGCTTGACGTCCGGATTCGGCTTCAAGGACGCTCATGCCCGATTGTTCAATATGGGTGCGGATCACTTCGCGGATTTGCGGATCATCGTCCACTACGAGTATTTGTTCCATGGTATGGTCGCCACCGTCCAGAAATTTGAGTTAGCTTGATCATAGCACGATTTTTCTGTTCATTGTCATTTCGACGGCAGGGCTGTCCAATCTTTTAAGATTTCATTAAGATTTCGAGGGAGGAACTGTTGATATAATTCACTCTATAATGGAAGTTGACGCGAATCTACGCTAGGGCGTGTAAGCAAACCCGCTCAGAGGCATCTATCACCGCCTTTTCGCCCCCTGCTTCGTCACTTTTGCTTGACGTACCCCCGGTACGCCTTCACAAAAGTTTCTTGCATGGAACGAAAATTCGGCAACATCTGCTATCCTCGGAGTATGCATACACGCCCTAGCAGCGGGATACCCGTGCAGTAAAGGAGCCAGGTTTATGAAATACATACGCAAGCATAAAGGAACGAATATAAAGCGGATCAACGTATGGATGGCCGTCATTCTGGGGTGGCTGTGCGCTGTCCCTGTTGCGAATCCGGCAGAGGCGGCTTCAGCGGCTGCAGTCAAAGTGATTCAGATCGCAGCGGCTCAGGATAATTCCGTCGCCTTGAAATCGGACGGTACGGTCATCGTATGGGGCCAGCAAGCTGACAGTTGGGCCAAGCCGCCTGTGGGGCTGAAGGACGTAGACGAAGTGTATGCGAAGGACAGCGTTTTCCTTGCGCGCAAATCTGACGGCACGATTGTGGCATGGGGAAGCAACAATGCGGGCGAGACAGTTGTCCCCGCCGGTCTGGACAATGTTATTTCCATGGCGGCGGCAGGCTCGCATACTTTGGCGGTCAGGGGAACGGCTGCGCTGCCAGGTGCAGGCGAGGTGTTCGGATGGGGGCTGAATGGCGATGGACAATCGGTTGTGCCGACTGCGGCGAAAAGCGGCGTGATTAAAGTAGCCGCAGGCTCTTATTATTCGCTGGCTTTGAAATTTAACGGCACGCTTGTCGATTGGGGTTCGAACGGGCCGGGAGCGACGAGCATACCTGTCGGCTTGTCCAACGTAGTTGCGATTGATGCCGGAACCATGTACGCGTTGGCATTAAAGTCGGACGGCACGGTTGTCGCCTGGGGGAAGGAGTTTAACGGGAACGGAATACTCAACGTACCGGCAGGGCTGAACGATGCGATTGCGATATCGGCCAATCGAACGCACGCTTTGGCCTTGAAGCGGGATGGCACAGTTGTCGGCTGGGGGGATAATGAGAAGGGAAAAGCAACGCCTCCCGTCGGCCTGAAGGATGTGATTGCCATAGCGGCGGGCCCCAACCATTCCTTGGCATTGAAGAGCGATGGCACCGTCGTTAGCTGGGGCTCGCAAACCTCTGTGCCGGGCGACAACGAGTTAATCGGTTTAACGCTTGCGGAGGGCGTGCCTTCCCCTGCATTTTCTCCATCCGTTACTTCGTATCACTATGATATCGCCCCGACGGTATCGAGCGTTCAGATCAAGGCGGATTTGAAAGATTCCGCGTATTCCGGCTTGTATATCAATGACCAACTGCAGCCCAGCGGCCAGTCGGTTGCAGTTGCGGTTCCGCCTAGCGGAGCGGTGATCAAAGTTCGCGTGGAACCGTATATGAAGCCGTCCAAGACGTATACGCTGACGGTATCTCGTGATCGGGAGCCGCCTTCTGTTGCATTTTCGCCCAATGGCAGCGGCGCTGCGCCGTTAAGAACGATTAACACCTTCGTTCAGGTCACGGATGCGACGAGCGGTATCGATGCGTCTACGTTGGAATATGTTTGGTCACAATCGCCTTCTGCTCCCGCTAGTGGGTGGGCAGGCTTCTCTCTCTCACCGGCTACGCAACTCGCACAATTTACGTACGCCGGCGCGGATGGCAATTGGTATTTGCACATTCGGGGTAAGGACTATGCAGGGAATTCGGCGAATGCGGCTTCGGCGCCATTCTTGATTGATAACACGGCTCCGGTGTTGAACGTGACGATGAAGACAGAGGACGATGCCGACTATCCGAACGATACGTGGACCGGCAAAGATGTTACCATCATCGCCGAAGCGACAGATTCGCTAAGCGACATCGTAGCCTTTAAATATACGCTTGATGGCGGCAAGACATGGACGAATTATTCCGATCCTATTACGATATCCGATCCCGGAATTTACACGGTTATCGTTCAGGCAAGCGATGCAATTGGCAACGTGCGAATCGAGAGTCGCACCGTGAAAATTACCAAAGGCGACTTAAAGCTGGCGATATCGATGGTGAAGTTGGACGGTAGCGGCAATTATTTGAGCGGAGAATGGACGAACAGCAGTGTTCGGGTAACAGCTACGGCAGAAACCAGAGCAGATGCGACGATTACCAATTTTACCTGGTCGGTATCGGGACAACCTACAGATGACTATACACCTGGGATAACCTCAATATTTTTCCTCCCTGACCGCGACCGCATGGACTCTGGCGAGTTCACGGTACAAGATTCTCTTGGGAATACTTTGATTGTTCCCTATGCGATCAATATTGATCGGACGCCGCCAACGGTTACCTTCAGTCCGGATGGCGCTGGCTCATCTCTGCAGTCAGCTCGAGTAACGCCAACGGTTACCGACAGCGGCGGCAGCGGGCTGGCAGAATCGGCGCTGGAATATGTCTGGACGCAAAATACAGACATACCAACGGCGGGGTGGCTGCCTTTGGATAATGGCAGTGAATTGATGAAAACTGGCGCAGGCGGGGAGTGGTACTTGCACGTTCAAGGACGGGATACGGTCGGAAATAAGGTATACGCCGTATCCAACGCTTTTGTACTGGAAGATTCGGCACTGAACAGTACGATCAATCCCAATACAGCCCATTTCGATAAAAATACGACTGCGCAAACGGATATCGCAACAACGTTGTCGCTGAACGGCAATACATTAACCGGCATCCGCAACGGATCTGAGGAGCTTGTGCAGGGCATCCACTATGCGATTGTCGGAAATACGGCGATGATCTCCAAAAGCTATCTGGCGACACAGCCGGTCGGCACAACCAGTTTGATATTTTCGTTTTATGCGGGAGCGGATCAGACGCTGACGATTACGGTCAGCGATACGACTGTTATTCCCGATGAGGGATCGCCGACGATCAGCCCGGCAACGGTCAGCCCGAAAGAGGTAAGATACGATCTTGATTTCCCTGGCGATGTAAGCACCGGAATTACCTGGAACAATGCAACTAGCGTGACCAATGTTGTCTATGGCAACACTCTGCTGGCAACGTCCGATGACTACAATGTTAGCGGAGACGTGCTGACGATCAATAACAGCTATCTTGCAGCGCAGAGTTTCAACGAAGGGGACGAAGTGAAATTTACGATTTTCTTCGATAAAGGAAATTCTGCCGAGCTTACGCTGGATATCGTAAGGAATTACACGCCCGCAAGCAACGCCGACCTGAGTATTCTGACCGTAGGCGGCAATATGATAACCGATTTTGACCCTGGTGTGACTGCCTATCAAGTGGAACTGCCCTATGGCACTCTGCCTGGCAGTATGGCGGCAACAGTAGGTGCGGACGCTGACGACAGGAAGGCTGGCGTAGCCATCACGCAAGCGGTGTCCCTACCCGGAAGTGCGACTGTGTTGGTAGTTGCCGAGGATGCGGCAACCGTCAAAACCTATACAGTGAACTTTACTATGGCCGCACCGACGCCGGTAACAGGGATCAGCATCATCGGCGGGAATGTCATTACGACAAAGAACGGTATATTACAGCTTGCGGTTGACGTTACGCCTGTGAACGCCGCAAACAAGGCGGTTCACTGGAGCATCGTGAGCGGCAGCTCCTATGCGTCGCTGAACGCGAGCGGTCTTGTGACGGCGCTGGGCAATGGCACGGTTACGGTGCGCGCTACCGCACAAGATGGCTCCGGCGTGTATGACGAATTGCAGATTGCCATCTCCGGGCAGAGTAGTATTACCGGCAGCACGGGCGGCGGTGGCGGTTCTGCACCAACTGTGGCGAAGCCGGAGATCGATCTGAACGGCAAGCCGTTTGATCCGACGGGCATCGACACGTCCAAACCGTCGGTTACGCTGGAAGTGGAGCCGAAGAACGGATCGGCCTACGCCAGCATTCCTGTGAGCCTGTTGGCAAGCTTCGCGGATAAGAACGCCGCCTTTATCATGGAGATCAAGACGCCTTACGGAAGCTATCGCATTCCGGTTAATCTGGCATCGCTTATCCCGAATTTGCAAGAGTTGCTGGCGATGATCAACCTCCAAGCCGAGGATGTCAGCTTCAAGATCAGCTTGACTGACAAGTCCGGCGATAAGGCGCTGCAAGCCGCATTTGCGGATGGTTTGCCGAACGGCAAAATGATGGGTGCGATGGTCGATTACCATCTGGAGATCGTGAATACGAAGACGGGCCAGACGATCGGGACGGCGGACCAGTTCTCGCAGGCAATCACCCGAATCATTCCGATGCCGAAGAATGTGGCGGATATGCCGCAGCAATGGGGCGCTTTCCGCTACAACGACAAGGCGAAGAAGTTCGAGTTCGTTCCCGCTAAAGCTGTGAAGCTGGATGGCGTATGGTACACGATAATTAATTCTTATTCCAATAGCGCGTATGTGGTTGCGGAAAATGCAGTGAGCTTTGCCGATGTGCAGAAGCATTGGGCGAAGTCATATGTGGAGCTGGCGGCGGCCAAGGGGCTTGTCGAAGGTGTGGGAGGCGGACGTTATGATCCTGGCAAAGCGGTGACTCGGGCGGAGTTTACCGTCATGCTCGTTCGAGCACTGGGACGCGGCGGTGCATCGGCCAATGGCAACTCTGCCTCCTATAGCGATGTTGGAGCCGGTACTTGGTACTCAGGCGCTGTGACGGAAGCGAAGGCGCTTGGTCTGCTGGACTTCGCGAAGGGCGGCAGCTTTAAGCCGCATCAAGCGTTGACCCGCGAGGAGATGGCGAGTATGCTGGCGGCGGCGATCCGACTGGAGCAGGCGGCGATGGCAACGGGCGCAAGCAGCGCCAAGCTGGACGGCTATAAGGATATCGGCAATGTGGACGAATCCAATCTGGAGAATATTCGTTTGGTAACGAAGCTTCAGATTATGACCGGCACGAGCGAGACGACGTTCAGTCCTGCAGGCGTAACGACACGCGCGCAGGCGGCGGCCGTATTCGTTCGTACGCTGCAAGCGCTGGACATGATCGACTGAATAGCCTATTGAAGCGATAAGAGGGTTGCCCTGGAAGCTGTGAAAGACCAGCTTTAGGGCAACCCTCGTTCTTGTTCGCTACCTTTTTCATGATGAACCCTTTAAGATTTCATTAAGAGTTTTGAACAGGAATGGCTGTTATAATTCCCTCTATATGGAAGTGAGCGCTATTCTGTACAGAGGAGGGACAATGCAAATGGAAAGTTTGCGCAAGCATAAAGGAACGAATGGAAGATGGATCAAAGTATGGATGACCGTCCTATTGGCATGGTCGGTCGCTGTGCCTGCGGCTCGACCGGTGTCAGCAACAGGTGCGGGAAACATTCAAAAAATAAGTGTAGGGCAATATTATTCTATGGCGTTGACGAATAACGGCAAGGTTCTGGCCTGGGGCAATAACAACTTTGAACAAACGAACGTTCCGATTGGATTATCCGATGTTCAGGACATCGCGGCTGGCTATACTCATGGAGCGGCGCTTACGGCGGGCGGGGGTATTGTTACATGGGGAGCCAAAGGGATCAGTAGCGCGCCCAATCTCAATGTGCCTGCCAACTTGACCGATGTTAAAGCCATTGACGCAGGCGACAGCTTTACTTTGGCGTTGAAGAATAATGGCACGGTAGCTGCCTGGTCAATCATAAATGACCCCATTAATGCTAATTTACGGGACCCGTATAAGATAGAGACTCCCCCAGGCGACGCGGTCGGCATCACAAAGATCTCCGCAGGGAAAGGTCATGCGCTGGCGTTGCGGTCAGACGGTCGGGTTGTCGCATGGGGCTCGACATCCGAAGGCGCTTCCAATAACCAGGGGCAATCGATCGTGCCTGATGAGGCCAAGAGCGGAATTATCGCGATAGCAGCAGGGGGATACCACTCCCTGGCCTTGACGAATGGCGGCGAGGTGATCGCTTGGGGAGCAGGAAGTGATAATAATGGCTTGAATCATGATTTTGGCCAAACCATCGTGCCTCCGGCAGCCAAAAGCGATGTTATCGCGATAGCCGCAGGGAGATACCATTCCCTCGCGCTAAAGACGGACGGCACCGTTATCGCTTGGGGGAGTAATGGGTTTGGTCAATCCACAGTACCGCAAGGCTTGACCGATGTGGACGCCATAGCGGCTGGAGACGACACCTCCCTGGTATTGAAGCAGGACGGTGCTGTCGAAGGTTGGGGATATAATGGTTATGGCGGAGCGGTCATTAATGGTGACTTAAGCGGATTAACAGTGCAGGAAGGAACGCTTAATCCTGCATTCTCTCCTTCCCAGCTTTCATACGAGGTTGCCTATGTCGGGGCTTCAACCACCAGTGTGAATGTCAAAGCGACGCTAGTTGACGCGAAAAATGGCATTTTGTATATCGACAACAAGCCGCAGACGAGCGGCAGCTTTGCAGCCGTCAATCTGTCAGGGCTAAAAACCGTCATCCCGGTCAGTGTTGAGCATCCGATCTATCAGCCGAAATACTATGAGATTGCCGTTTTCAGGGATAACACGTTTCCAACGGTTCAATTCAGTCCGAATGGGAGCGGCAGCACACCGATGAAATCCGCCTCCACTCAGGTTGCGGTTGAAGACACGATAAGCGGAGTGGATCACGATTCGCTTCAATATGTCTGGACGCAATCCGCTTCCGCTCCCGCAAGCGGATGGAACATATTTAATGCCTCAGTGCCGCTTACAAAAGCGGATGAAGACGGACAGTGGTATTTGCACGTTCGGGGCAAGGATAGGGCAGGCAACTGGACGACTGAGACTTCGAATCCATTTCTGATCGACCAGATGCCGCCGGTGATCGATATCACGATGAAGACGGCGGACAATGCCCCCTATTCGGATAATAACTGGACGAACCAGAATGTGATCGTATCTGCTGAGGTGACAGATGCCAGCGTGACAGCGGTGACGTATTCGACCAATAGCGGAACGACATGGTACCCGTATACGGCTCCTTTCCAGTTACAGGCGGAAGGCGTCCATCCTGTGACGATTAAGGCGGTAGATAGCGCGGGAAATGAAAATACCGCAGCTCGCACGGTCAAGATCAGCAAGAGCGGGTTGGAGCTGACGCCGACGATGAAGAAGGCGGCGGATGACAGCGACTATACGAGCGGAGAATGGACGAACAGCGATGTCCATGTGACCGCCAAAGCCGAATGGGGAGTTAGCGGCCTACAGGCATTGACGTATGCGCTGAATGGCGCAGCGGAGCAAAATTACTCGAATGAGAGCCTGATTCCGTTTACCGCGTCAGGTATGCACACGATCGCGTTCAAGCTGACGGATCATGCGGGCAACAGCTTGAGCGCTCCGCTGGCGGTGAACATCGACAAGACCGCTCCTACAGCCGATTGGAGTGAGAACGGCCGGGAAGCATGGTCGCGAACGGCCAGAACTGTTGTCACGATCAGCGACACCGGCGGCAGCGATATTGTCGATGCTACACTGAAATATGCCTGGACGACAGAGGCGACGGCCCCGACATCGGGTTGGATCCCGTTCGATAATGGCGCCGAGTTGATCAAAGCCGATGGAGATGGAGACTGGTACTTGCATCTGGAAGCGCAGGATCGGGCCGACAATGCGTTGGCTGCTGCAGCGGCGGTGTCGAACCGCTTCCGTCTGGATAATACGGGGCCAGCAGTCAATCTGGACGTGTGGACCGCAGACAACGAGCCGTATATCGACGGCAGTTGGACGAACCAGGATGTGACTGTCGCTGCAAGCGCAACGGATGGGAACAGCGGCGTCCAATCGCTCTCCTACGCGCTCGACGGCGGTACGGCATGGGAGGACTATACGACTCCGATCGTATTGCAGGAGGACGGCGTATACGATGTAGCAATCAAAGCCGTCGATATGCTCGGCAATGAAACGATCAAGCATCGCACGGTCAAGATCGGCCAACTGGGACCTGCGATGACGCCAACGATGAAGAAAGCGGACGACAGCGACTATGTTAACGGGGAGTGGACCAACGGAGACGTCACGGTAAGCGTGGAGGCGACAGGGGGAGTGAGCGAATTGGATACGCTGACGTACCAACTGGACGCAGGATCGCCGGAGACCTACACAACTGGGACGCCGATTTCGTTTAACGGGGCAGGCACGTATATGCTCCTGTTCAAGGCGAGGAATAAAGCAGGTAATGAGTCAAGCATTCCGCTGACGGTGAACATCGATAAGACGGCCCCGGTAATTGCGCTTAACGGTTCGTCCAGCATGAATGTGACACAAGGCAGAGCCTACGTCGAAGCAGGAGCGACGGCGACGGATGTCGGCGGCTCGGGAGTCGCGGGAGAGGTCGTGGTGACCGGAACGGTGAATACGAATGTGGTCGGCACCTACACTTTGCAATATCACGTAAGCGACTTGGCGGGCAATGCGGCGGCAGAGGTGGTACGTACGGTGAGGGTCGTTTCGCCATCGGGCGGCGGAAGCGGTTCGACGCCGGAGCCGATCGCGACGAATCCGCCGATCGACCTTAACGGAGTGTCGCTTGACCCGGCCGATATCGACATCTCCAAGCCGTCTGTCACTCTTGAAGTTGTGCCGAAGAACGGCACGGCCTATGTCAGCATTCCGGTTAGCATACTAACGGGTCTGGAGGGACGGAACGCTACCTTCTATATTGAAATCAAGACGCCTTACGGCAGCTATCAAATTCCGGTTAATCTCTCGTCGCTCATACCGGGATTGAAGGAACTGCTGGCGAAGAACAACCTCCAAGCCGAGGATATCGGCTTCAAGATTACCTTAACCGACAAGTCCGGCGACAAGGTGCTGCAAGCCGCATTGGCGGATGGGCTGCCGAAGGGCAAAGTGATGGGCGCGATGGTTGATTATCACTTGGAGGTTGTGAATATAGAGACAGGCGAGACGATCGGAACGGCGGATCAATTCTCGCAGGCGATCACTCGGATTATCCCGATGCCGAAAAATGTGACCGCGATGCCGGAGCAATGGGGCGCATTCCGCTACAACGGGACGACGAAGAAATTTGAGTTTGTCCCTGCCAAAGCTGTGAAGCTGGATGGCGTATGGTACGCGATGATCAGTTCTTATTCCAACAGCACCTACGTAGTTGCGGAAAATGCCGTGAGCTTTGCCGATGTGCAGAAGAAGCATTGGGCGAAGTCGTATGTGGAATTGGCGGCGGCAAAAGGGCTTGTCGAAGGTGTGGGCGGCGAACGTTATGATCCTGACAAGGCCGTGACGCGGGCGGAGTTCACCGTGATGCTCGTTCGTGCGCTCGGACGCGGCACATCTAGCGGCGGCAACGCGCCAGCTTATAGCGATGTAGGGGTTGGGACATGGTATTCGAGCGCTGTAGCCGCAGCGAAGGCGTTTGGGTTGCTGAGCTTCGCGAAGGGCAGCAGCTTCAAGCCGAATCAGACGCTGACCCGCGAAGAGATGGCCAGCATGTTGGCGGCGGCGATCCGGCTGGAGCGGCCAACGATAACTTCAAACGGAGAGAGCCTGGGGAATTACAAAGATATCGGGAGCTTGGACACGTCCGATCTGGAGAATATTCGCTTGGTAACAAAGCTTCAGATTATGAACGGAACGAGCAAGACGATGTTCAGTCCTGCAGGCGCAACGACACGCGCGCAGGCGGCGGCGGTATTCGTTCGTACGCTGCAAGCGTTAGACTCTATAGATGAATTGGATTAGAGATTAGGTACGAAAAAAAAGATACCTCACAGGATAACAGTGTCCTGTGAGGTATCTGTCTATGCGCTGTTTTAATTAATCGAACCAAGCGCTCTTAGTATTCGAATGAATACAGCTGCCGCCTGCGCGCGAGTCGTTACGCCATTAGGGCTAAACGTAGTTGCGCTTGTACCTGTCATAATGCGAAGTTTCGTCATCAAATGAATGTTCTGCAGATCGGATGCGCTCACGCTTCCGATATCCTTGAATCCTTGCAGGCTCGCATCGCTCGCGTTCTGCGCCATCGTCGGCTTCTCCAACCGGATCGCCGCAGCCAGCATACTCGCCATCTCCCCGCGAGTCAGCGCCTGATTCGGTTTGAAGGTGTCCCCCTTCGCGAAGTCCAGCAACCCAAGCGACTTCGCTTCCGCCACAGCGCCCGCATACCAAGCACCGGCTCTAATGTCGCGATAAGGCGCATTGCCGCCAGCAGATGTCGCGCCGTCGTTAGCCGATACGCCGCCGCGTCCGAGCGCACGAACGAGCATCACGGTAAACTCCGCTCTCGTCACAGACTTGCCAGGGTCGTACCGTCCGCCTCCCACCCCTTCGACAAGTCCTTTCGCGGCGGCCAGTTCAACGAACGGCTGCGCCCAACCTTTTCGTACATCGGCGAAGCTCACGGCATTTTCTGCGACAACGTATACGCTGTTAGTATACGAGCTGATCGTCACATACCCGACGCCATCGATCCGCTCCATCCGAGCGGGGACAAATTCGAATTTCTTCGTCTTGTCGTTGTAGCGGAATGCGCCCCACTGCTGCGGCATCGCTGTCACGTTCCTCGGCAGCGGAATCAGCCGGGTCAGCGCCTTGCTGAACTGATTCGCCGTCCCGATCGTCGCGCCTGTCTTCGTATTCACGATCTCCAGATGATAATCGACGATCGCGCCCATCACTTTGCCCTTCGGCAATCCATTCGTCAATGCAGCTTGCAGCGCCTTATCGCCGGACTTGTCGGTTAAGGTAATCTTGAAGCTGATATCCACGGCCTGGAGATGATTGGCAGCCAGCCAGCTTGCCAGCTCCGGGATAAGCGATGCCAGATTAACCGGAATGCGATAGCTCCCGTAAGGTGTCTTGATCTCGATGTAGAAGGCGGCGTTCTTATCCGCGAAGCTTGCCAATACATTGGCCGGTATGCTCGCATAGGCGGTTCCGTTCTTCGGTTCCGCTTCCAGCGTGACCGACGGTTTGGACGTGTCGATGCTCTCCGGATCCAACGGCTTGCCGTTCAGATCGATAACCGGCTTCGCCACAAGAGGCTGCCCGATGCTGGACGGAGAAACGACTCTGACCGTACGCACAACCTCTTCGGCTTCATTGCCTGCCAGGTCGCTCACGTTGTAGTACAAGCTATAAGTGCCGACCACATTCGTATTCACCGTTCCGGTCACCACGACCTCTCCGGCAACACCCGAGCCGCCGGCATCGGTCGCCGTCGCCCCTGCCTCGGTGTAGGCTCCGCCCTTTGTCAGACTTACGCTGGACGAGCCGTTAAGTGTAATCACCGGAACTGTCTTATCGATGTTCACCGAACGTTGCTCAATCGTCTCATTGCCTAATCTATCGATGGCTTTTATCTCTACAGCGTAGATACCTTCCTCTTGCAATACGACCGGAGTCGTATAGTCCTCCCATGTCGCACCGCCGTCTATCGAGTAGGAGACCGATTGGACCCCGCTGCCCGCATCCGTTGCACTTACAGCGACGGTCACATCCTGGTTCGTCCAATTGCCGTCGAAATACGGCTCACTATCCGATGTCAACACGTTCAGATTGACCGATGGTCCCGTATGATCCAAGCGGAACCGGCTCGATACAGCCGATGCAACTGCCAACTCATTGCCGGCCCGATCTTGCGCTTGCAGATGCAAGTACCAGTCTCCATCTCCTTCGGCTTTGATCAACTCGTCCCCACTATCAAAAGGTATCCAACCCGAGATCGGAGTCGCCGTATCCGTTGACCAGGCATATTTCAGCGTAGAGGGTGCAATGCCGCTGCCGCTACTGTCGTCATGGATCGTTACGGCAGCCGAGGCGGTATGGGACCAAATATCGTTGCCATTCTGATCTATAACGGAGGTAGGTGCGGTCTTGTCGATGTACACAGCTAGCGGAGCGCTCAGGCTGTTGCCAGCGTTATCCGTCACCTTGAACGCTATGGTGTGCATATCTGACGCGGCAAACGGAATCAGGCTCTCGTTCGAGTAGGATTGCTCCGCCGCGCCGTTCAGCGCATACGTTAGGGATAGCAAGCCGCTAACTCCCCATTCGGCTTTGGCGCTAACATTGACGTCGCTGTTCGTCCATTCTCCGCTCGTATAGTCGCTGCCATCTGTCATCGTCAATGTCGGTGTCAACTTCACCCCGCTCTTGCTGATCTTGACCGTACGGGATGCGGCATTTTCATATCCGACTTCATCTATTGCCTTAATTGTTACAGGATAGACGCCTTCCTCCTGCAGCTGCAACGGACCGGTATACGGGTACCATGCTGCGCCGCCGTTGGTCGAATACGTAACGGAAGTCACACTCGCGTCTGTCACTGCGGCAGATACGATCACATCCTGATTCGTCCAGTCATTGTCTGAATAGGAGGTGTCGTCGGCCTTCTTCATCGTTATATCGATTGCCGGTGGCGTGTTGTCGAGGAGGAATGAATTGGAGGTGACTGTGCTCGAATTGCCCGCGCGATCCTTGGCTCGAACGTGCAAGTACCAATACCCGTCTCCGTCGGACTTCACAATGGGAGCGGACATATCAAGCGTTGGAAGGAGCGAGAAATCCGTCCAATCGGATGTCGCTGCGGGAGCGGAAGCAGATTGAGACCAGGCATATTGAAGCGAGGCGGCATCCAGTCCGCTTCCCGTATCGGTGACAGTAACCGAACTGATTCCAATCGTTCTTGATGGCAAGGTGCTGCCATTCCCGGAAAACTGGATGTTCGGCAAAGAGGAATCCCGCAATACGTTTATCGTGTACGTTTTGTCCGGCAGAAAGTAGGGTTCGACGCGAACCGTAATTGCAGTTGAGGAGTCTGGCATATTGATTATTGCCGGACTGCCGCTGGTCTGCAACTGGCCGTTGATATACAGCGCTTGATAGGAATTACTGGACAGCGTTGCGGTTAGGTTGAAGCTAGTGACCGATGCTCCGACGTAATGGGTATAGGAGGTTCCGGATGAAGTAAACGATGGTGACATTACGCCCTCATTCACGGTCAGTCCGTTCAGGTTTGCACTGCCTGGAACGTCGAAGAAGCTAGTTCCTCCCCACTTCACAAGGGTGCCGTCCGATTTCAACGCCAAGCTGTGGCTTTGTCCCCCTGCAACAGAGATTACGTTGGTTAATCCTGCAGGAACAGTCGCTTGCCCACGTTCGTTATCCCCCCAAGCGACGACGGTACCATCCGATTTCAAGGCAAGGGAGGTGTTATAACCTGCAGCGATTGCGATGACATCGGTTAACCCTGCAGGAACAGTCGCTTGCCCATCTCCGTTCACCCCCCAGGCGACGACGGTGCCATCCTCCTTCAGGGCTAAGGAATGAGCGTCGGATGAAGTGATCGCGATGACATTCGTCGCCGTTGCCGGAATGTTTAGATTGCCGTAAGGGTCATTTCCCCAACCGACGATGCTTCCGTTCCTCTTCAGAGCTAAGGAATGGCCGAGACCTGTGGCTATGGCAACAACATCGGTCAATCCTGCGGGTAAATTCGTTATTACGTTATGGGCATCGCGTCCCCAAGAGACGACAGTGCCATCCGCTCTTAGGGCTAAGGAATGGTCATTGGCCGCGGCAATGGCGATGACATTCGTCGCTTCCGCCGGAATGCTGCGTTGACCATACATATTATCGCCCCACCCGACGACGGTGCCATTTCCCTTCAAGGCGAGAACGTGGTTTTTGCCTATTGCTACAGATACGACATCGGTCAGTCCTGCCGGAATATCCCTTTGATAGGGGAGATTTCCCCAGATCGCGACAGTACTGTCCGTTTTCACGGCTACGATAACGTCTTCTCTGATGTAGATGGCTTTTGTTTTGATCGGATCATTCGGAGCCGCGGAAGCTGATTCTGTATAAAAAATAGCGGATACGGCACTTGTCCATAAAAGTAGAAGGGTCATTCCGATCTTGATCCATTTCGACATCCTGATCTTGACTGTTCGTTCCATTACGAGACTTCCTTCCTCAATTCCCGAATTTCGCTTCTCTATCAGATAATTATATTAACCAATCTCTTCCAACACTCTTAATGGAATCTTAAAAGATGTTAGAACGGCGAATCGACTCGAATATCTTTTAAGATTCCATTAAGATTATGGATTCTCTGACAATGATATAGTCACTTTTAGAAGCGATTATTAGAAGTTTCAGGAAGGAAAGAACAATAATGAAGCTCCAATTTCGGCGTAGAATAGCGCTATTTGCAGTTTGCGTACTTACTTTAGGACTGTTTGCAGGACTGATGCCAGTCGGAAACGAGCGTGCTTATGCAGGGACGGGCGGAATCATCGACACCGTGGCTGGAGGGAGTTATGGCGATTCGGGCGATGGAGGACTCGCTGTCAATGCCGAATTGGCAAACCCGTCAGCAATAGCAATAGACGGCAGCGGGAATCTGTATATCGCCGATACGGGCAACAACAAGATCAGGAAAGTAGATACGAGCGGGAATATTAGCACTGTGGCCGGTATGGGGGCGGGGGCGGGCTACGGTTATTCGGGGGACGGAGGGTCGGCTCTCAGCGCACAAATGCGAAGTCCTTCAGGGGTGGCGGTGGACGATGACGGCAATTTGTATATCGCCGATAAATATAACAACAGAATTCGGAAAGTAGATTTTTCGAGTGTGCCTGCCACAATCACTACGGTAGCAGGGGGAGGGACTGAAGATGAAGATGATGACCTGGGCGACAACGGTCCTGCCGTTGATGCTATTCTGAGCTCCCCAAGCGGGGTAGCGATAGACGGCGATGGAAATCTATATATCGCGGATACAAACAATCACATGATACGGAAAGTAGATTTTTCGAGCGGGACCGGCATAATCACTACGGTAGCGGGAAAAGGTTATGGCAAATTTGAAGGGGATGGGGGACTGGCTGTCGATGCTGAATTAAACTACCCGAGCGCAGTAGCGATAGACAGTCACGGAAATATATTTATCGCCGATACCTACAACAATCGGATACGGAAAGTAGATTACTCGAGCGGGATCGGCATCATCAGTACAGTGGCCGGTTCGTCGAGTACTGACGGTTACTCAGGAGACGGGGGTCTGGCTACTAGTGCGCTGCTGAACGAACCGGAAGGCATAGCGGTGGACAGCAGCGGGAGTCTGTATATCTCCGATACAGATAACAACAGGGTCAGAAAGGTGATTCCGAGCGGCACGATCATGACGATAGCGGGAACCGGGACAGGTGATTATTCAGGAGACGAAGGCCCGGGTATTTTGGCAGAATTGGATGGCCCGCGCGGGATAACGTTGGATAGCGGCGGCAACTTGTACATCGCGGATTATTACAACCATGCGATACGCATGCAAACGCCTTACATTCCCTCGAGTGTTGCGAGTTTGAGCGGCATTGCGCTGTCGAGCGGTACGCTTAGTCCGGCGTTCGCACCCGGCACGACCGACTATACGGCCAGTGTTGTGAATGGAATAAGCACGATTCGCGTTACGCCTACGACGACGGATTCCTTCATGAGGGTGAAGGTCAATGGCGAATGGGTCGCCAGCGGAGCCGAGTCCGGGGACATCAATCTGGATGTGGGAGACAATCTGATTACGGTAACAGCGATAGCAGAGGACGGCGTAACGGAAAGACCGTACACGATAATCGTACGAAGAGAAGTCAGCAGCAATGCGAATTTGAGTCAATTAACGCTGTCTAACGGCACGTTAAGCCCGACATTCATTTCGACGACAACGAACTATACGGCGACCGCAAGTCAGAGCCAGATTATGGTCACTCCGACGTTGTCGGACGCTATGGCTACGGTGAAGGTGAACGGTACGACAGTGGCGAACGGTACGGCATCCCTGCCGATTCCGCTTAGCTTGGGCAGCGTCACCTCGATTGAGATCGTTGTGACAGCGCAGAATTTATCAACAAAGACCTACAGGATAGACGTAACGAGAACGATAAGCGCGAATGCGGATTTGAGCGGATTATTGTTGTCGAGCGGCACGCTAAGCCCGGCGTTCGCAGCGGGCACGACCGGCTATACGGCGAGTGTCGAGAATAGCGTGAGCAGCATTACAGTGACGCCGACGACAGCGGACAACAGCGCGGAGGTGACGGTGAACGGAGTGCCGGTAAATAGCGGAGTTGCCTCCGCCCCGCTGCCGCTTATCGTGGGGAACAATACAATTTCGTTGCTGGTCACTGCAGAGAACGGCGCGACGAAACCCTATACGATAACGGTAACGCGAGTCGAAAGCAGCAATGCGGATTTGAATGATCTGACATTGTCTAGCGGTACGCTGATTCCATCGTTCGTGCCGGGGACATATAAGGCGAGCGTGGATTATCAAGTGAGCAGCGTCACGGTGACGCCAACGGCAGCGGATGCGGCCCACGCCGCGGTTGCGGTCAGTCTCTATTCCAGCGGAGGAACGCTGGTGAGCGGGCCGATTGCGGTACCGAGCGGAACGGCCTCTCCTTCTCTGCCGCTTGTCGTGGGAAGCAATACGATTACGGTGCTGGTCACGGCGCAGGATGGAACGACGAGGACGTACACGGTGACGGTGACGCGAGGTGCCAGCAGCAACGCGGATCTGAGCAATTTAACGCTGTCGCACGGTACGCTGGTTCCGGCGTTCGCAGGAACTTATACGGCGAGCGTAGGTTATTCTGTCAGCAGCATTACCGTAACGCCGACATTATCGGATGCAGCTAATGCTTCAGTAACGGCGAGCGTATATAACGGCAGCGCGACGCTGGTAGGCGGGCCGCATACCGTGCCGAGCGGAACCGCGTCGCCATCGCTTCCGCTGAGCGAGGGCAGCAACAAAGTCGAAGTTGTTGTGACCGCACAGGATGGCGCGACGAAGACGTATACGGTAACGGTGACGCGAGGCGCAAGCGGCAGCCAGGCAAGCTTGAGCGGATTATCGCTGTCTAGCGGCACGCTGAGCCCGTCGTTCGAACCGGATACGATTCAATATACGGCAAGCGTGGGTGCTGCCGTCTCCAATGTCACGGTAACGATGACGGTGTCTGATGCAGACAAAGCGACGACTATGGCGAGCGTCTATAACAGCGCCGGAGCGTTGATTAGCGGACCTTTCGCGATGACAAGCGGAACGGCGGCCTTTTCGCTTCCGCTGAACGCGGGGAGCAATGAGATTTCTCTTGTCGTAACGACGCAGGGCGGCGCGACCCAAACCTATAAGGTCGCCATCACTCGCGCAGCTTCCGGCACTTCACCCGGCGGAGGTGGTGGAGGAGGCGGCGGGGGCGGAGGCGCATTCGTAGGCAAACCCGTCATCGACTTGAATGGACAGGAGCTGGACCCTGCCCGCATCGACACGAAGAAGCCGTTCGCCACGCTGGAAGCAACGCCGAGAGACGGAGAAGCCTATGTCAGCATTCCGGCGAGTATTCTAACGGATTTGGCCGCAAAGAATGACGATTTTTACTTAGAGATCAAAGCGCCATACGGCAGCTATCAAGTACCGGTTAATCTGGCTTCTCTGATACCGGAGTTCGATGCCTTGCTGACGAAGAACCGACTCAAAGCCGGCGATGTCAGCTTCAAGATTACGTTGACGGATAAATCCGGAGACAAGAGTCTGCAAAGGGCGATCGCGGGCGCCTTGCCGAATGGCAATGTGCTGGGGGCGATGGTGGATTTCCATATCGAGATCGTCCACACGACGACAGGCCTGACGGTCGGCACGGCGGACAAATTCAATCAGGCGCTTACTCGGTTAATTCCGATGCCGGGCAGCTTGGCTGATTTACCGGAACTATGGGGGGCTTTCCGCTATAACGAGACGACCAAGCAGCTCGAATTCGTCCCGGCGACGAAGTTGAAGCAGGACGGCGTGTTGTATATTGCTATCCGTTCCTACACGAACAGCATCTATTTCGGGGCATCGAAGGCCGTAGGCTTTTCCGATATGGAGAACCATTGGGCGCAGTCGTTCGTTGATCTGGCGGCGGGGAAAGGGCTCGTGGAGGGCATTGGAAACGGGAAATACGCGCCGGATAAAAGGGTGACCAGGGCAGAGTTTGCAACCTTGCTTGTCCGGTCGTTAGCACGAGGAGCTTCGGAAGCGGGCTCGGCTGCATTCGCAGACGTAAAGCCCGGGGCATGGTATTTCGGCGCTGTCGCTCAGGCGAAGGAGCTTGGCCTGCTGGATATCGCAAGCGACGCGAGCTTCCGCCCCGATCAGCCGCTGACCCGCGAGGAAATGGCCAGTATGCTGGCGGCCGTCGTCGCTCTGGATAAGAGGCCAACAGCAACGGAAGAGGTTGGCGTGAATGACAGCTACAAGGATATGGAAAGCGTGAGTGCAGTCTACTTGGAAGACGTTCGGCTAATGGTCAAACTGCGGATCATGACAGGGATATCGGAAGACTCGTTCGACCCGCAGGGTCAAGTGACGCGTGCACAGGCGGCAACCGTGTTTATCCGAACCTTGCAAGCGCTGGGTATGGTGGACTAGACCCGCCCAAATAACGGTAACCAAGCTGTCGAAGATTGGAAGCCGACTGAGCCGGGCTAGAGCGACCCACCTTATGAATGGTTGAACCGGAAGTCGACTGCATCAAATTAGAGCATGAACTAACCGCAAGTATGTTGATGATCGGAGGTTGCCCATGCCCAGAGAACGCAGTAACGCCGTTTCTTCGAAGAATGCGCCCTTCATTGGAGCCAAGCCGTCGAAAAAACCGATAATCGGTTCGCACCGCACGAGATCGCCAATCGGCGGACACCGCATGCAGCAGGTGTTAGAGATGCAGGAGACGATCGGAAACCAGGCAACGCAACAATTTGTACCAACATCGCCCAAACCAACGCTTGGCTCGCATCGCATTAAGACGCAAATCGGCGGACACCGCACGAAGCGGACGGTGGAGCCGCAGGTTGTGACCGAGAACAAAACCGAACAGAAAGTGGAGCAGCAACCGCCGAAGTCGTATGTCAGCAACGCATACAAGCGCGAGCCGGTGCCTCCACAATCCAAACCGCTGCCGCCGGGATATGTACCGTTTGAGTCCGGGGAGTCGGACGACGCTGGTTCCAGCTTTGACTGGAATATGAGCAGCAGTTCAACGACAATGTCGAAGTCGAAACCGCTGCCGCCGGGATATGTACCGTTTGAGTCCGGGGAGTCGGACGACGCTGGTTCCAGCTTTGACTGGAATATGAGCAGCAGTCCAACGACAACGCCGAAGTCGAAACCGTTGCCGAAGGGATATGTGCCGTTTGAGTCCGGCGAATCGGACGACGCTGGTTCTGACTTCGACTGGAATATGAGCAGTCCAACGACAACGCCGAAGTCGAAGCCCTTGCCGAAGGGATATGTACCGTTTGAGTCCGGTGAATCGGACGACGCTGGTTCTGACTTTGACTGGAATATGAGTAGCAGTTCGACGACAACGCCGAAGTCGAAGCCTTTGCCGAAGGGATATGTACCGTTTGAGTCCGGCGAATCGGACGACGCTGGTTCTGACTTTGACTGGAATATGAGCAGCAGTTCGACGACAACACCGAAGTCGAAGCCTCTGTCGAAGGGATATGTGCCGTTTAAGGAAGATGCTGAGTCGGATGACGATGACGATTTTAGTTTTGACGAGGACTTCGATAGCAGCAACAAGAGCAGCACTAAGTTATCCTCCCCTCCGTTGACGGGGAGCAGGACCAACGACAGGGCGACCATTTCCAGCACGGGGATGATTACGCCGGAGCAGGGCGTATTTCCGGCTCGGGTCAGGGAGGACTTGTTCGACGATGAAGACTCCTTCGATTTTGACGACGACTCTGACGATGATTGGGATGACGATAAGCAGGACGATTTGTCCGGGATGGTCGCTCAATCCCTCCAGCCGGCTGCGGCGGGGTCGCGGTTTGCATTGGAAAACAACAAGGAATCGTATTTTGACAAAGAGATGTTGCACGGGGGGCGCCTCCGCGGTGTGGATCTGGATTCGACGACTTTCTATGCGAATGATTCGCAACGAGCTTCTTATGCTAGGGGTTTCGACAAGTCCGGTAAAATGGTCAACTCGACAGATGGTAAATCGACGGACACGATGGGGGCTCTGGAATCGGCGACGGTGGGGGCGAAGGCTGATCGGCACATCTTCACGATGAACGCTCAGGGCGAGTTTCATTCTATAGATGCAGTTAAGGAGAATTCGGATCGTTCCAAGCGTGTTCATGACCAACGTAAACAGGATTTGAAAGATTTGCAAGATAAACCGGAACTCCAAGCGGAATTACGAAATATGCAGCTTCCTTCGATGGAGAGAATTCACCATTCCACCTTTAACGCCGGAGAAGATATCGCCGGAGCGGGCGAGCTTCAAGTTCGCGATGGACAAATTGAGCTGATCTCCGATGCAAGCGGCCACTATAAGCCGGGTTCGAAGCAGATGGTGCAGACCGTGCAACAGTTGGAGAACAACAATGTTCCGATTGAACAGCTTGGTGTGGAGTTTATAGGAAAGCCTGAATTCCAGTACGAAATGGATTATTTAACAGGCGGCGATCGTATCGATCCGACGACAGGGAAAAAAGTGCGCAGACGCGATCTTGACGGCAACCTGATGCCTAAGATGCAAGGGGGGGAGCAATCGCACACGAAGAACATGCAAGTGTCTGCGCTGGAATTGCTCGGATATGCCAACCACGCTCCCGATGCTGCCGAAGAGCGTATACGGGACGCGCACGACCAGAAAAACAAAATGTTGCGGGAATTGATTTTGAAGACGAAGCGAGAAGAGCCGATCGCATACGATTACCGCGGCGACGTGCAGTCGAAGCACGGAAATGTGATGAAGGAATTGCTGCAGAAGAGAAACAAGGTTGCACCTATTCCGGACCTGCCGCAGGAGAAATATTTTGGCTATGGTTCGATAAGCAATCTCCCTGGAAAAAAGCTGGTTGATGAGAGCGAGCACAGTTCCCAGAAAAGCCTGCCAATTGCCGGAGACAACAATGCCAAGACGTCGAGTGATGAAGAGGTCTGGGGTGCCGCGGCAGGAAATAGCGCTCCTTATACAGAGGCTAAAACAGGCGGCAAGGTGAAAGCAGTCAGCAACGCCTACAAGAACTCGACTCTGCTGAACGACAGTGACGCCTACAAGAACTCGACTCTGCTGAACAACAGTGACGCCTACAAGAACTCGACTCTGCTGAACGACAGCGACGCCTACAAGAACTCGACACTGTTGAACGGAAGCGACGCCTACAAGAACTCGACTCTGCTGAACGACAGTGACGCCTACAAGAACTCGACTCTGCTGAACGACAGTAACGCCTACAAGAACTCGACTTTGCTGAACGACAGCGACGCCTACAAGAACTCGACACTGCTGAACGGAAGCGATGCCTACAAGAACTCGACACTGCTGAACGGAAGCGACGCCTACAACAGAGCGCCTCTGTTGAACGACAGCAATGCCGGCAATACAGGTAAATTTATCAGCCATGGCTACAATGGCCCTGAGAATACCAATTATAAAAAATGGGACGAGGATTCGTTAGATTAACGTCGTGCCCGCGGTCAAGCGGGCACACTATTTTCCCCCACCCCACCCCAAACATTGTCAGATTAAGCTCCGGAGAGGCCCGAGGCCAATAAAGTGCCTTGGCGGTATGCGCTCGGAACCGATGGAGAGGCCCGAGGCCAATAAAGTGCCTTGGCAGTATGCGCTCGGAACCGATGGAGAGGCCTCAAGGCCAATAAAGTGCCTTGGCAGTATGCGCCCGGAACCAATGGAGAGGCCCCGAGGCCAATAAAGTGCCTTGGCGGCATACGCTCGGAACCGATGGAGAGGCCCCGAGGCCAATAAAGTGCCTTGGCAGTACATACCTGGGGGCAGTTGGGGGCTGCAATTGCTTATCCTGACAACATTGACCCCACGCAGGCTCCGCTACCCCTTCACCGACCCGATCGTCAAACCTTTCACGAAGTAACGCTGCAGAACCGGGTACAGCAGCACGATCGGCCCGATCGTGACAAGCGTCGTCGCCATCCGGATCTGGTACGTCGGCGCTTGCAGGGCGATGCCCGCCCCCGACGGGATGAGGTTTTTCGCCGCTTCGAGGTTGGAGACCATTCTTCTTAAAATCATCTGCAGCGGGAATTTGTTTTCCTCGCTCAGGAACAAGATACCCATGAACCAATCGTTCCAATAGATAAGCGCGTAGAACAGCCCGACCGTCGCCAGTATCGGCTTGGAGATCGGCAGCACGAGCTGGACGAAAATCCGGACCTCCCCGGCTCCGTCGATCCGCCCGGCCTCCTCGAGCTCCTCCGGCACGGTGCGGAAGAAGCTGACCATGAGGAAGACGAGGAACGGCTGCACCGCCAGCGGCAAAATGAGCGCGCCCAGCGTGTCGGACAGCTTGAGCCAGTTGGAGATCAGAATATAGAACGGCACCATGCCCCCATTGAACAGCATCGTGAAGTAGACGTAGAACGAGATGGCATGACGCAGGCGGTTGCGGCGGTTGGCGATCGAATAAGCCAGACTGGCGCTGACAAGAAGTCCGAGTACCGTGCCGGTCGCGGTAATGAACAGCGTAATGCCGTAGCTGCGCAGCAGCGCGCCCGACTGGAGCAGAATCCGGTAGGCTTCGAAGTTCAAGCCTTTGGGCAGCAGGCTGTAGCCCTCGTTGATCAGAATTTGCTCGTCGGTCAGCGAGCCCGATATCATGAGCAGGAAGGGAATCAGGCAGAACGCGGCGAAAAGGGTGATAAACCCCCAAGAGAATGCAGTCATCATACGATCCGATTTCGTGGCTATCATCGTGCTTCTGTCCTCCTTAGAATAGGGCGGAGTCTTGCGAATAGCGCTTGACGAGGGCGTTCACCGCCACGACGAAAATAAAGCCCATCACCGATTGGAACAATCCGACGGCGGCGGCCATCCCGAAGTCGTTCAGCACCCTCATCGAACGGAACACATACGTATCGATAACGTCGGTCGTCGGATACAGCATCGAGTTGTCGCCGACGATCGCGTAGATCATCGCGAAATCCCCGTTGAAAATTTTGCCAATCGCCAGAATGGTCAGAATGGAGATCGTCGGCACGAGCAGAGGGACGGTAATCCGCCTCATCATCTGGAACCTCGAGGCCCCGTCGATGCGAGCCGCTTCGTAGATTTCGTCCGGGAAGCTCGTCACGGCGGCCAGAAAGATGATGGACATGTAGCCCGCCCCCTGCCAGACCCGGATCAAGGTCAGAATCCAGGGCCACAGGTGGGCCTCGTAATACCAGTTGAGCGGCGCGATCCCGAGGCTCTCCAGCCACCCGTCCACCGTCGGATGCATGCCTCCGAGGAACGATTGCACGAGCATGCCGATAACGACCCAGGACATGAAATACGGCAGGAAAATAAGCGACTGCGCCGTCCGCTTGAACCACTTGACCCGAATCTCGTTAAGCAGAAGAGCCAGCAGGACGGCGCAGCAAGTCGTGGCCGCGATGAACAGCAGGTTCAGGAAGACGGTGTTGCGGAGCACGAGCAGCAATTTGTCCGTCGTGAAGAAAAATTCGAAGTTGCTGAAGCCGACCCAGGGGCTTCCGAGAACGCCTTTGCGAATGTTGAACTCCTTGAAGGCGATGAGAATGCCGTACATCGGCACGTAGCTGAACAGGAACACGAACAAGATGCCGGGCAGCGCCAGCAAATATAGAAAAGGGGAGCGCCCTATTCCGCGAATCCACGTCTTACCGCCCATAATCGATCCTCCCGAATAGTTGATGATGTTTGCATCGTAACCCGGTTCGGGAAGACCGCCTAGCCGCCAATATGCCTAATAACGTCAGAAAACAGCGAATCGGCGGGTTCAGAAAACAACAAAGCTTTCGAGAAACGCGTTTGCGCTTCCCTGAATCCGTATTCGAATTTATAATTTCGAATAGAATGTATGGCAGCGCTTACAGGTGAGTGCCAGAGAGGGGGAAAAGGATTGAAGCTGCTGTCCAGAGCGAAGATCGGCTTGCGAAGACGCAAGACGTTCGTGCAGATGCTCGTTTATTTTATCGTGGCCAGCGTAGCCGGGCTGACGATCAGCACGTTCTATATGTACTATCAATCCTCCCGCACGATCGTCAAGGAGATCGGCAATCACACGGAAGACTCGATGCGCAAAGCCGCCCACAGCACCTCCTACATGATGGAATGGACGCTCAGCTACGCCCAGAACTGGAGCCGGGATTCGGCGCTCGTCGCCTACGCGCTCGGCGGGGAGAAGGACTATTACGAGGATTACAAGATCTGGTCCGCGCTGCGGAAAATTCAAGCGAACAATCCGTTGATCGAATCGATCTACATGGTGAACGATTATACGGATACGGTGGTGGACACGCGGAGCGGCATCTATACGCGGGCCGACTTCTACGACAAGGAAGCGCTCGATATGGTGGCCCCTGCCGAGCTGCAAGGACATCGCAAGCTTGTTCCCCGCGGACTGGAGGGCTTGCTGAACGATATTCGGCCTTTCCGGGCCAACCTGCTGACTTACGTATTTCCTTACGAGCCGAATCAATCCTCGTCCGCGTTGATCATCAATATCGACGAACGGACGGTCGCCGATCTGATCGGCAGAAATTTCTCTCCTTCCGAAGGCTTGTACATGCTCGTCGACGAGACGGGGACGATCGTTGCATCTCCTGGACAGGATCTGTTCCGGACGCGGACCGACTATGCGAACCGGATCGATGCGTCGGGGCGCTCCAGCGGCTGGCAGGAGATCGACGGTCAAGGCAGCCCTTCCCTGCTCGTATTCGCCGACACTTCGTTCACCGGGCACGAAGGCTGGAGGATCGTCTCGATCATTCCGGAGAAGCAGCTGCTGGGCAACGTTCATGCGCTCCGGAACTGGACGCTGCTGATCTACGTTCCGGTCGTGCTGGCGACTTTGTTCATCGTGTGGCTGCTGGCCAAAAAGATTTATTTTCCGATTCAAAGACTGGTGCGGGACATCGCGGGGGAACGGAGAGAAGAGCGCGAGGATCAGGAGGAGAGCGAGCTCAGTCTGCTGTCGGGCGTGTACCGGGACCAAAAGTCGCGCCTCGACCGTCTGTCGAATACGTGGCGGCATTACAGGGGGGATGCGAGGAACGCGTTCCTGCGCGGCCTGATCGAGAAGGAGGCGGAATATCCGGAACGGGAAATGGAGAGAAGGTTCGCCGACCTTGGGATGAGGCTGCCGAGATGGCCGATCCGGTTCGTTCTCGTCCGAATCGACGGGTACTGCGATTGGGCTTCGTCGTACACGGAGCAGGAAGTCCGGCTGCTGCGCTACGCGATGGCGAACATCGCCGAAGAGACGATGAAGGGCTACGCGCTCACCGCCGTCGATCTGGACCGCGACAGAGTCGTGCTGATCGTGGAGACGGAAGCCCGCTCCGAAGCCGAGCTGCTGGAGCATTTGCGGGAGAGCCAGTCGTCGATCAAGGATTACCTGGAGATTGAGACGAGTCTGACGGTCAGCCCTCCTCTGGAAGATTACGCCGACATGCACGAGGCTTACAAGCTGACGCTGAGACAGGCGGAGGAGCGCTATTTCCGGGGCAGGGGAACGATCGGGGTGGCGAAGGCCGAGCGCCGCGAATCGGCGTCCGCGTACAAATATCCGGAGGAGCGGGAGAGAAAGATTCTGAACGCGCTGAAGCTCGGAAACGAGGAAGAGACGGTTCGGCATCTGCGGACGTTCGTCCGGGAGACGACGGACATGTCGGTGTCCGAAGGGCAGTTGGCGCTGACTCAGCTTATTCTGAACATCGGCAAGACGATGAATCAGATTCGCAAGTCGGACGCTCTGGGGGATACCTGGGACATTCCGTTCATTCAAGAGACGATGAGCCGGTTGGAAGTGCTGCAGGCGGTGGAGAATTGGCTGGAGGAGCGGGTGGGGGAGTTTCTGGAGCTTCAACGCCAGGCGGCGAACAAGTCGAGCCGCAACGGGCAGATCGTGGCGGAGGCGATCACGCTGATCGATCTGCAGCTCGCAGACCCGAATCTGTCGTCCAAGTGGGTGGCCGACCGGATGAAGATGTCGATCAACTATTTGCGGTCGCTGTTCAAGGAGGAGACGGGTCAGCCCCTGGCAGATTATATCGCGAAGAAGCGTCTGGAGCGGGTCGTCGAGCAGCTCGTCGAGACCGACCGGACGGTAGAGGAGATCTCGGTGCAGATGGGCTTTCCCGCGATCAACTCTTTCTACGTCGCGTTCAAGAAGAGGTACGGCATGACGCCGAATCAATATCGGAAGGCGTACCAGCAGACTCCCGCGCCGACGCCGGAGCACAAACAAAACCTTGCCAAGTAGCAAGGTTTTGTTTGTTAATAGGACGCCGAAGGCTTATGGGCTTGGCTCAGGCCGTGTAGAGCGCTTCCCGGGAGCTTTGCTCGTATTCGAGAAAGGGGTCGGGCAGGTGCATGACGTGCGCTTCCGCGTCGCTGACCCCGACGTAGAGAGCCGCCCGGCCGCCGGGAAGCCGCTTGAGGCCTCCGCTGAACAGAATGTCCGTCAGGTCGGGGCGCTTGGCGGAGCCCGGCTCGAAATTGTCGCGGACAGCAATGATCTTCATCGCGGTCCGCGCGCCGGTATCGGGATGGATGGCGAACGTTATCGGGTAGTAATGGCGATCGCCGGCTTCGTCGTACCGGGCGATATGCCCGAGTACGCCGATATCCCCGTTGCTCAGCAAGTGCAGCTCGTTCGCTCCGCCCCACTCCTCCGGAATGAATTGATCGTCGTAGATCGTTGCCTGCTCCAGCCTCCGGGCGGTTAGCTGCTCCAAGGAATCGAGCACGGTAAAGCCGATCTGCCCCAATCCGCCGACGGCGCCTTGCGGCCTCGTGCACACCGCGATCCGGCCGTCCGGAAGCTCCAGCAGGCGGATGTCCTTCATCAGATCGGGGCCGGTGGCGAAATGCCGCAGCTCGCCCAAAGTTCTTCCCCGGAAGAAAACCGTCCTCCAGCAGGAGAAGCCGTTCGGATCGTCCGGGATCGCCCAGGCTTCCACGCCGCCGACGATCCATTCGCCGCCGATCGCGCAGACGAACGGATCCTGGTAAGGCAGCGAGGGAGCGCCGGGGAGCGGACGCCACAAGCCATCCCGCTCGGCGAAGAACACGATCTCCGCGTCCTCGGAGTCGCGGGCTTCCACCCGCCCGGCGATCACGTCAACGCCTTCCGCTTCGAAGGGGGCGGTAATGTTGTAGACGTCCCGCCCGCCCACTTCTGCGAACCGCAGCTTGAAGGGGGTTCCTTCATGGCGGCTCGCCTCGTATTCCTCCAGCAATTGCATGCACGATTGCGGTCGATGAGAGAGTGTCTCCATATGCGGTATCCTTGTATCTCCTCTCGCTTATTGGGCTTTGAACTCGTCGTATTGCCGCTGCAGTTCCGCCAAAATTTTGGCGTTGCCCGCTTTCTCGTACCGGTCCTTCAGTTCCTTGAGCCCTTTCTCCGCGCTGAGCACGCCCGCCCCGAGCGGCTTCAGAACTTCGTCCTTGATCGGGCTGAGCTGCGCGAATTCGGTTTTGAACGGGTCCGTGTTCGGCGTGAAGCCGGCGTAGGGCGACAGCAGGAAGTTGTCGGCGTCCCGTGTGAAGTTGAACCACTTCAGATCGTCCGGAATCATATGGTCCGGCGTGCGGGCCAGGTTCGGCCGCCACGTGATAACGTAGCCGGGGAACGAATATTGGCTGCCTTCCACGACCGCGTACTTGTCGTCGCCGACCGCCGTCCAGTGCTTGCCCTCGATGCCGTATTCGAGCAGATCGTGGTTTTCCTTGATCGACAGCCAGTTCATGACGGCCATCGCCTTGTCGGGATGCTTGGAGGAGGCCGGCACGCACAGGAAGTTCCACTGCTTGAAGTCCGAATAGACCGGATCTTCGGGGTTGACGATGACGACTTCCAGCTCGACTCCGGGCACTTTCAGCGCGTCGGTGAATTTCAGCCCTTCGACTCCGTCTCCGGAGTATTGAATGGCGGCGACCTTGCCCTGGTTGAAGAGGGCTGTGGAGTTTTCCTGCTGGGCGAGGTTTTTCTCCAGGATGCCGTCCTTGAAGTAGCGGTTCAGCTTCTTCAGGCTGTCCTCGAAACCGGGGCGCTCGTAGATCGGATAGATTTTGCCGTCCTTTGTCCCGTTATAGAACACGTCCATGGCGATCTCCATCACTTTGTTCTCTCCGGTCGTCTCGGAGTTGAACAGATTGACGAGACCGTCGGCGTAGCGGCCGTCGGTGGCGAACGGAATAATGTCCTTGTCTTGGGCCTTCACCTGATAGAGGTATTGCTCCAGTTCGTCGATCGTCTTGATCGGAGGCAGACCGTATTTCTCGCGCAAGTCTTTGCGGATCAGGAAGCCGCCGATTTTGCCTTGGGAGATGCCGAGAGGGATGCCGTAAATTTTGCCGTTGAACTTGTTCGCTTCCCACATCTGCTGCGGGATCGAGTTCTGCAGCTCGGAAGATTGGGCGACAAGCTCGTCGAGCTCGATGATGGAACCGCTGCTGATCATCTGCGAGATGTGCAGCCACGGGGCGTCCAGGAACATGTCGAATTCTTCTCCCGCCGAGGCTTTGAGCGTCGTGACGTTGCCGTAGTCGTTCCACCCGATAAATTGGATGTTCAGCGTAGCGCCGATTCCGTCGGCGACCAGTTTCTTGTTGACCTCCCCCAGCACGAGCTCGAAGTCGACGGGCTTATCTCCGGGAAACAGCGCCTTGAGCTCGACCGGCTGCGCGGACGGCTGTGCGGAAGGCGACTCCGACGCCTCCGCAGTCGGCTGCGCGGAAGACGACGGCGAAGGAGAAGTGGAAGGGCCGCTCTCCGACGAGCCGCCGCCCGAACAGGCCGAGACGAGCAGCAGGACAAGCGCAAGCGCCAGTGCGGCCCCGATCGTTTTCTTGCCGGTGCGTTTCTTCGTCATGTGGTACAAACGTTCTTTTCCCCCTGATGGCAATGGAAAAACCTCCTTAACGAAAATGGATGGATTGCGCGATCGTTCGTAATCGGCATAGCGAAGCGCAGTTCCAGAGTAGACCGGGACGCCCCGCTTCGTATATGGCAGAAAGCGACGGCAATGTCAGAAAGAGAGGAGGCGGAGGCTGCAGAAAACAACGCTCCTTCCGAATTCCATGAATCTTCGTTTTCGAGAATACCCGATGCTCCGTGTCGGCCGTTATGATGGCATTGATTCACGTTGCAGGAGGATGGAGCATGCGTTGTCGGAGGGATTGACGGACTATGTATCCTAATATTCTACGAGGGGGTTCGGGAAAGCAATGAGAAAATGGGGAACGCTCGCGCTTGCCTTGCTGCTGTTGTGGACGGCCGGATGGTCGCCGCCCGCTGCGGCGAACGGAGCGGACACGATTCAGGTCGTCTACGCGATCGACAATGGAGATTTCGGTCAAGGGCTGACAGGGTGGGACAGCAACAACCCGCCGGGAACGACGGACGCCATCCGGGCGGTGCGCTATCTGGAGCTGCAGCCCGGCGCCGCCATCTGGCAGCCGATCGACGTGACGAACGCCGACGGCGAACCGAGCGTGAACGATGCGGTCTACGCCAAGGTGTACGCTACGCTGGACGCGGACGTAACGACCGACGACAACGTGCTTGTCCGGTTGGTGGCAGGGGAGCAGCTTGCGGAGATCAACAGTCTGGCGGGCGTTCCGAGGGGAACGGCGGTCGAGTTGACGACGTCGGCGAAAAGCCTGGAAGGCCGTATCCCGGCGGGTCAGGACAAGCTGTGGATCGAGCTGCACAACGATACGGCGGGCAAAATCGAAGTGACGAAGGTGGAGGTCTGGGGAGTCGGCGAGGACGGGGAGACGAAGCCGTATCCGCTGCCGAACGGAGATTTCTCCTCGTCGTTCGACGGCAATTGGGAGGGTGGGGGCACGGCTTTCCGGACGGCGGCGTTCATGCAGCCGAACGCGGCGGCTTGGCGCGCGCTGCCGGTCGGCAACGGGGCGGGGATGCCGCAGCCCGGGGACAAGGTGAGCGTGCAGGCCGAGCTGTTCGTGCCGGATGGGGTCAATCGCGAGGATGGCGTGTTCGTGCGGGTGAACGACGGGCAGAATACGCTGCTCGACCTCGACGATATTTCCGGAACGGCGCGAGGCAAATGGTTTGCATCGCAAGGGCGGATCGTCGGCAACGAAGGCGTCGTCAGGAACGGGGCCGCGGAGCTGTGGATTGAGCTGCACAACGAGACGAACGTTCCGGTACGCCTGAAAGGACTGAAGGTGACCGTGGAACGGGCGGCGACGTCCCTCTACGATCTGAACGGAGATTCGGAGGTGAACGAGAACGACGCGGAATGGCTGGCCGAGAGGATCGGAAGCGGACAGTTCGACCCGCGGGGGGATTTCGATGCGGACGGGCAGCTGACGGAGAAGGATTCGTCCTACTTCCGCAAGTTCGCGCTTCATCGCGCCGACGAATTTTATTTGAATCTGAAGCATTTCCGCTTCATGAACGAGGACGTGACGATCGACGGCGTTCCGATGATGGTGACGCATTTGTATTCCGAGCCGGTCGACCGGAGCGATCTGTCTCAAGGCTACGCCTGGGTCGGCGATCCGCAGGAGGGATTCGCCTCAGTGGACGACGTGTCGCGGGCGGTGATCGCCTTCGCCGAGCATTACGGCAAGTACGGCGACGAGCTCAGCTACGACAAAATCAAGCGGGGACTGGAGTTCCTCATGTGGATGCAGTACGAGGACGGAGACTTCGACAACTTCGTCGTGAAGGATCCGGACGGCACGATTCGCCCGAAGGACAGTGCGTCCTCCCGGAAGAGCTTCAGTTGGTGGGCGGTGCGTTCCTACGAGGCGATGGCGGTCGCGCTTCCCCGGCTCAAGGCGGAGGATGCCGCTCTCGCGGCCAAAGTCGAAGCCCGGCTGGCCCTCTGCTTGAAGCGGTTGAAGGAGATGACCGACCCTCACTACGGCCAATACTCCGTTAACGGGGGTGTGCGGACTGCCAAGTGGCTGCTGCTGGGCGACACCTGGCTGACTTCTTCCGCGATCAACGCGCTTGCCGAGCATTGGAAGGCGGCCGGAGACGAGTCGATCCGCAGCGCGATCCGCGAATCGGTCCGCAAGCTCGCGGAGGGACTCATGCCGGCGAAGGCGGGCGATTACAGGGATTATCCGTACGGCGGGTTCATGCATCATTACGACGGAGTGTCCGGCGTCCACAACTGGGACGAATGGAACAGCATTCAGGTGCGGGCGATGGCGTATGCTGGAAGAATCGCGGGCAACGCAGCCTGGGTCGAAGCGGCGGAGCATGCGGCGGACAGCTTTCTCGGCGATCTGCTGATCTCCGGCCGCGCGGAGACGATGCATCCGAACAAGAAGCCGTATCCGCTCATCCAGTACGGGACGGCCAGCTACGTCGATAATCTGCTCGCTCTGCACGAGGTGACAGGCAAGGAGAAATATGCGGTCCTGGCCGGCATCGCGGCTTCGTGGTGGACCGGCAACAACGTTCGCGGCTTCCCGATGTTCAACCAGGAGGAGGGCTACGCGTACGACGGCCTGCACGCCGACGAGGTCAACATCAACAGCGGGGCGGAGTCGCTGGACGAAGCGATTCGCGCGCTGATCCGGGTGCTGGACAATCCGATCGCGCGTCCGTACTTGTTCGCGCGGCAGACGGCCGGGAACGGGGCGAAGACGATAGAGGCGGAAGGGCTGTATCAAAGCGCGGCTCCGCCCGACGAGGAGATGGCGTTCCCATTCGGCTTGTTGAACGATCCGAACGCGGCGCTGACGAAGCAGGACGCGGATTCGGGCACGGACGAAGCGAAGGTGCACGAGGATGCCCTGGCCGTCGGGGAAGGAACGGAAATCTACCCCGGATGGACGGGAAGCCGCGCTTTGTTCGTGGAGGGAGTCGGGTATAACAATGTGAGGCTGTTCGACGGAGGCACGCTGCGGACGGAGCTGCCGATCGGGGAAGACGCCGCAAGCTTCCGGCCGGGGGATGCGGTGAAGCTGGAGTTCGCCGCGCGGGTCGAGTTCGATACGTCTCTGAGAGCCGAAATGTACGCCGTGCTGGCGAACGGGAACAAAGTCAAGGTGGCGGACGCGAACGACATGAAGTACCATGCCCGCACCTGGTACTCGGGAGCGGGAGCGGTCCGCACGACGCCCGTGGAGAAAATTCCCGAAGGGGCGGCGAAGCTGGAGATCGTGTTCGCGGCGAGCTCTTCGAAGAACCCTCCCCACGAAGGCTACGCGGTCGTGACGGAAGGGAAGCTCTACCGGATGAGCGTGCCGGAAATCCGCTATTCCAACACCGATTTGTCGGGTTCCAGCTACGTGCGGATGCCTCCCGGTCAAGCGAGAACCTTTGACATCGAGGTGCCCGAAGCCGGAACTTACGACGTGATGCTGAGCTTTATCGCCGATCCGGAAGCTGGAGTGTCGGTCGGTTTTGGCGATCGGGCTCCGGTAACGGCGAACCTGCAAGGCACAGTCGCCGATGCGGTCCAGATCAAGCGCATCGATACGGTTGAGCTTCCGGGCGGGACGGTTTCGCTGAAGCTGGAAAATCCGGACCTGCGGGTTCCGGCCGACATCGACGCTCTCATCCTGTATCCGGTTCGTTCTTACGCCGAATATTCGGCGCCGGGGGCGGCTCCGGTCAAGGTGCTGCGGGACAGTGTCAGCGGCATGCTGGCCGCCGGCGCGCCGGAGCAGGTGGACGGCCGTCATGTCGTGACGTTGGATGCCCCCGTATCGGCGGTTGCGACGGGTTCGAGCGTTCGACTGAGCGGCACGGTCAAGGGCGGCGGAGACGGAACACCGGTTGCCGGCGTCAGCGTGACGGTGCAGGCGGCAGGAAGCTCGGCGACGGCGACGACCGATGCGCAGGGCAAGTTCGCCGCTGCGCTCGCGATCCCGAGGACGACCGAGGCGGGACAGATCCGGGCGAAGGCCGTAACGGAGCGGGGTGAAGCATCGGTCATGCTCGTCATCGTCCCGGGAAGCTCCGGCGGCGGAGGCGGCGGTGGAAGCGGAAGCTCCGGAGGGGGCTCGGACGGCGGCTCGGGCGGCGAGGTGTCCGAAGGCGTCTGGACGGTTCGCGGGGAGTCGATCTCCGCACAGCCGGAGGGGATCGTTAAGCTGACGCTGCCTGAGGGAGCGGAAACAATTCGGCTGGCCGGGCGTCTGCTGGAGGAGCATGCCTCGCGAACGTTCGAGTTCGGCAGCGCGGGCGTTGCTCTGACCGTTCCGGACGGACTTGTGAAGGAACTGATCGAACGCGCGCAAGCCGCAGGATTGAAGAATTGGAGCCTCTCTCTGCGAATGATCAAAGCGGGTGAGGACGAGGCGACTTCCGCTGTCCGGAGGTTCGAATCGTCCGCCGGGGCCAGGCTGAAGCTCGCCGGCGGGTTATACGAGCTGAGTCTGTCTTTGGAGGGAGAAGGCGTCGAATCTCCTTTGCTTATACGCAAATTCGATCATCCGATCCGATTGACGTTCGATATCGGGCAGGGCGTCTCCCGCTCTCTGCTCGGCGTCTACTATTTGGGAGAGGACGGCTCTTTACGGTACGAGGGCGGCCGCGCGGAATCGGAGAGCCGGATATCGGCGGACGTACGCCATTTCAGCCGCTATGCGGTTTTGGAATACGCGAAGGAATTCGAGGATGTGCCGGCTGCCCACTGGGCGCATGCCGCGGTGAGCGAGCTTGCCGCCAAGCAGATCGTCCAGGGCGTCGGAGAGCGGAAGTTCGGAACGAACGCGAAAGTCTCCCGCGCGGAGTTTGCGTCGCTGATTGTGCGTGCTTTCGGCCTGCGGGCGGAAGGCGCCTCCCATTCCTTCGCGGACGTGAAGGCGGGAAGCTGGTATGCCGAAGACGTGGCGTCGGCCGCGAAGGCGGGGCTGATTCTCGGCAAGACGCCGGATGCCTTCGATCCGGGCGGCAAGCTGACTCGGCTGGAAGCGGCGATCATCCTGGATCGCCTGTTGAAAAATGCGGCGGACCTTACGCCGGGGGCGAATGCGCTGGAAGGATTCGAGGATGCCGGGAAGCTGTCGCCCGCCGCTTACGAAGCGTTCTCGCGCCTCGTCGGCATCGGCCTGATGCAGGGGGATCATCGCCAGCGGCTTCGTCCGAACGACAGCCTGACCCGGGCGGAAGCCGCCGTCCTGCTGGCTAAGTTGTATCGCCTCGTTCCACCGCAAGATTAACTTTTCGCGCATTGTCGCCGGAAAACGCCAGAGGCGCATGCCGCTCCTTTCGCCATTGCGGCGGCTCGGGAGCGCATGCGCCGATCGGCATTTTCTCGAGGAAGCCGTCCCTTGTGGGCGGCTTCCTTAATTTTAAATCTGCACACTGCCCAAATGAAGTAGGAGAGGAACGCAGTCCGGCTCCATCTATGATACAATAGAACAAATGTTCTGTGAGTGGGAGAGCGCATCATGACCGATACCATATCCCTGTCCGTCAGGGGGCTCGTGGAGCACGTGTTTCGAAGCGGCAGCCTCGATTCCGGCTTCCGTGCGACAAGCGCTTTGGCCGAGGGAACGAAGGCGCATCAGAAGCTGCAGGCACAGTACGGCGAGCATGATCGCAAGGAAGTCTACTTGAGCGCGGAGATCGTTAGCGGAGATCTCGTATTCGCGGTGGACGGACGATGCGACGGCTTGCTAATCGGAGAAAACGACGAGACGACGATCGAGGAAATCAAATCCACGGCACGCGATATCGCCTCGATGACGGAGGACGGGACGCCGGAGGTGCATTGGGCTCAGGCGTACTTCTATGCTTATATGTACTCGGCGGAAAACGGCGTCGATCGGCTGCGCGTCCGATTAACTTACGTTCAGGTAGACACGGAGGAAGTCAGACGGTTCGAACGGGAGACGACGATGGCCGAGTTGGAGGCGTACGTTCGGGGAGTGACCGAGGCGTATGCTCCATATGCGCGCATGCTTGCCGGGAATAGGCGGGTCAGGGACGACAGTATAGCGGGGCTGAAGTTTCCGTTCGCGGCCTATCGCGAAGGGCAGCGGAAGCTGGCAGGGGCCGTGTACAAAACGATCGGCGAAGGACGCAAGCTGTTCGCCCGCGCTCCGACGGGCATCGGGAAGACGGTCTCGACGCTGTTTCCCGCGATCAAGGCGATCGGAACCGGCAAGATGGAGCAGCTATTCTATCTTACTGCCAGGACGATTACGAGAACGGCCGCGGAGGATACGCTGGCGCTCATGGCGGAGCGGGGGCTCGGGATGCGCTCCGTGACGATTACGGCGAAGGAGAAAATCTGCTTTCAGGACGAGGTGGATTGCCGTCCCGAGAGTTGTCCTTATGCGAACGGCTATTACGATCGGATCAATGAAGCGATCCTCGACCTGCTCGGCAGCGAGACGCTGATCCGCCGGGAGACGATCGAGAAGTATGCGCGCAAGCACGTCGTATGCCCGTTCGAAATGTCGCTGGATGCGGCTTACGGAGCGGATGCGGTCATCTGCGACTACAACTATATTTTCGATCCGAGAGTTTCGTTAAAGAGGCTGACGGGTGAACAGAAGAAACGGACCGGCCTGCTCGTGGACGAGGCGCACAACCTGGTCGACCGCGCGCGTGAGATGTATTCGGCGGTGCTGGAGAAGCGGGAGTTTCTGGAGCTGGAGCGGGAGTTCAAGGGAGTCAGTCCACAGTTGCACGCGGCGGCCAGAGCGATCAACAAGTGGTTTGTGGAGTTGAAGAAGCGGGCCGGCGGGGAGGCACTTGTGTCGAAGGAGGTTCCGGAAGGGTTGCTGGAGCTGGTGGAGGAGTTCGCGGCGCGAGCGGAGCGGGAGTTGGCCGGAGGCGGCCCGAGCGTGGGAAGCGAGCGGCTGCTGAATGCCTACTTCGCCGCGGCGGCTTGGATTCGGACCGGGAAGCTATACGACGAACGGTACGTCGCTTACGCGGAGTTCGAGCGGAACGAGGTTCGACTCAAAATGTTCTGCCTGGACCCGTCGCATCTGCTAGCCCAGATGGGCAAAGGGTTTCTGGCGCACGTCTTTTTCTCCGCGACGCTGTCCCCTCTGAACTACTACATGGATATGCTCGGAGCCGGGGAGGAGGACTACTCGGTGACGCTCGGATCGCCGTTCGCCAAAGAGCAGTGGGAGGTGGAGATCGTCTCGCTGTCGACGAGGTATGCGGACCGGGAACGGACGAAGGAGCCGCTCGCGGCGGCTTTGCTGGATTTTGCGGGAAGGCGGCGGGGCAATTATCTTGTGTTCTTCCCCTCTTACGCATATATGAACGGGATGTATGAGGAGTTTGCCGCGCGAGCCGGGGAGGGCTGGCAGACGCTGCTTCAGACGCCGGATATGGCGGAGGAGGAGCGGGAGCGGTTTTTGGAACGGTTCGACGCGGCGAACGAAGGGACTTTGATCGGGTTTGCGGTCATGGGAGGCATCTTCTCGGAGGGGATCGACTTGACCGGGGACCGACTGAACGGAGTCGCCGTCGTCGGAGTGGGCATGCCGCAACTCGGGCTGGAGCGCAATCTGATCCGCGGCCACTTCGACGAGCGGGGGATGAGCGGCTTCGATTACGCTTACGTGTACCCCGGCATCAACAAGGTGCTCCAAGCCGGGGGCCGGCTCATCCGCACCGAGCGCGACCGCGGCCGGCTGATGCTCGTCGACGACCGCTATCTGCAGCCCAAATACGCCCGCCTGCTCCCGGAGGAGTGGCGGGGGTAATCGCCGCTGAGCAGGCGGGATAGCGGTCTGATGGACCGTTAAGAGGTGGCGGTTGCCCTGTGCGGAGCGATTAGCGTTCTGGTGGACCGCTAAATCGAATAAGACACTTTGCGTTTGCTGGCGACGGAGCTGTCGTCGCGTTCGAGAATCCGGTCGAGAATGAGCTTCTCGTAATGGGCGAAGCCGCTGTCGCGCTCGCGCGGACGATCGAGCGCGATGTTCACGTCCAGCGCGATGCGCCCGTTCTCGATCAGCACGACGCGGTCGGCCAGCGCCACCGCTTCGCTCACGTCGTGGGTGACGAGCACGGAGGTGAACCGCTGATCCTCCCACAGTTGCTCAATCAACTGCTGCATATCGATGCGCGTGAGCGCGTCCAGCGCCCCGAGCGGCTCGTCGAGCAGCAGCAGCCTCGGCGAGCTGGCGAGCGCGCGGGCCAAGGCGACCCGCTGACGCTGTCCGCCCGACAGAACGCCAGGCCACTCGCCCGCACGGTCGGCCAATCCGACCTGCTGCAGCGCCTTCAGCGCTTCGTCCGCATCCCTCGATTTTACGCCGACCTGAACGTTGGCGAGAGCTCTTTTCCAAGGCAGCAATCGCGCGTCCTGGAACAGCATCCTCGTATCCTCGCGAATGCCGGAGATCTCCGAACCGTCGAGCGACAGCTCTCCTTCCGTAGGCTCCTCCAGTCCGGCGATCAGCCGCAGCAGCGTGCTCTTGCCGCAGCCGCTTCTCCCGACGATGGCGACGAATTGGCCGGCGGGAATGTCAAGGTCCACGCCACGCAGTACTTCCTTGTCTCCGAACTTCTTGGACGCGCCGCGTACCTGCAAGCGGGCGCCTCTGCGAATCGTTGCGCTCATGTCCGCGCTCCTCTCCTATTGCTTAGCGTAGTTCGGATTCCACTGCAGCAGCCGGCTCTCCAGCCACTTGGCCGCGGAGTCGGACAGCTTACCCAGCAGGGCGTAGAGCAGAATCGCGAACACGACGATGTCGATGCGCATGAATTCCCGGGCGTTCATGGCCATGTAGCCGATTCCGCTGTCGGCGGAGATCGTCTCGGCAACGATCAGCGTCAGCCACATGAACCCGAGGGCATAGCGGAGACCGACGAGAATGGACGAGACCGCGCCCGGCAGAATGACTTCCCAATACAGGGAAAACCCTTTAAGCCCGTATACTTTCGACATTTCCACGAGTCCGGGATCGATGGAGCGGATGCCGTGCAACGTGTTGATATAGATCGGGAAAAAAACGCCGAGCGCGACCAGGAAAATTTTCGCGGTCTCGTCGATTCCGAACCAGATAATGACGAGCGGGATCAACGCCAGATGCGGAACGTTGCGGATCATCTGCAGCGTGCTGTCCAGCAGCCGGTTCGCTCCGGCCGACATGCCGTTGAGCAGGCCGAGCGCGAAGCCGATGCCGCCGCCGATGAACAGTCCGATGAACGCTCTTCTCGTGCTGTCCCAAATATAGAGGAAAATATCGCCCGACCGGACAAGCGAAATGCCGGCCTCCGCTACGGCGAGCGGAGTCGGCAGCGTGCGGGTCGAGATGTAGCCGAGCTGGCCGAGAAGCTGCCAGACGGCGAGAATGAGAACCGGGACATAGACCGGAGCGAGCCGGCTCGCCGCGAGTTTACTTAGCCACTTCATGAGGCGTTCCTCCTGACTGGGGTCCGGTCAGCTTCTGCGGGGGCTTGTTATAAGCGACCAGCTCTCCTACCGCTTCGATGCTCCCCGTCTGCTCGCCGCTGTCCTCGCGCTTCAGAGGCAGCAGAGGGAACAGCAGCTCGGAGGCGCGGTAAGCCTCTTCCAGATGCGGGTAGCCGGACATGACAAACGTCTCTATGCCAAGCTCGGCATATTCCTTCATACGCGCCGCGACCGATTCGGGGCTGCCGACGAGCGCCGTTCCCGCGCCGCCGCGCACGAGCCCGATGCCTGCCCACAGATTCGGGGCGATCACCAGGGAGGAGCGATCCCCTTTATGCAGGTCGGACATGCGCTTCTGTCCGACGGAATCGTAGCGGGACAGAATGCTCTGCGCCTCCTGGATCGTCTTCTCGTCCAATCGGCTGATCAGCCGATCCGCGGCTTCCCAAGCTTCCTCCTCTGTCTCCCTCACGATGACGTGAAGACGGATTCCGAAGCGGACGCGGCGGCCCCTCTCTTCGGCAAGCGCGCGCACTTCGGCGATCTTCTTCGCCACCTCCTCCGGAGGTTCTCCCCATGTCAGATAGAAATCGACATGATCGGCCGCGATCTTCTGCGCCGCCAACGAGGAGCCGCCAAAATAAACCGGCGGATACGGCTTCTGCAACGGAGCGAACAGCAGTTCACTGTTCTCCGTGCGCAGATGCTTGCCTTCGTAGGTCACCCGTTCCCCTTGCATCAGGCGGCGCCAGATCGTCATGAATTCGTCCGTCTGCTCGTACCTCTCTCCGTGCGAGAGGAAGATGCCGTCGCCCGCCAGTTCATGCGGATCGCCGCCCGTGACGACGTTGACGAGCAGTCGCCCGCCGGAGAAGCGGTCGAATGAGGCGGCCATTCTCGCCGCCGCGGACGGGGACATGAGCCCGGGCCGCACGGCGACGAGAAACTTCAGCCGGCGCGTGACCGGAATAAGGGAGGAGGCGGCGACCCAGGCATCCTCGCAGGCTTTGCCCGTCGGTACAAGAACGCCGTGATAGCCGAGTCGGTCCGCCGCTTGGGCGATCTGGCGAATGTAATCGTGATCGACCGCCCGGGCTCCTTCCGATGTGCCTAAATATCTGCCGTCTCCATGAGAAGGAATGAACCAAAACACTTCCATGCTGTTTCTCCTCCGATTGCCCTCGTGGGCTTATTTCAACACGGCTTCCTTAACGTCGATGGCCGACGGAATCAACTGCAATTCGAAGAATGCGTCCGCGATTTTCTGCTGCGCGGCGATAATGTCGTCCGTGATCGGTTCGACGCCGAAGCCGCGGTGGGACAGAGCCTGCTCCAGGGACGGAACGTCCAGATCGAGCGCGGGAGCGAGAATGTTGGCGACTTCGGACAGGTTGGCCTCGGCCCATTTATCCGATTCCTGTAATGCTGCCAGAAGGACGTCGACGGCCGGCTTGTTGTTTTCCGCGAAGCTCCGCTCCGCCAAATAAAATTCGTAGTTGTCGACGAGTCCTTCGCCGTCGGCGAGCACACGAGCTTTCGTCGCCAGCTGAGCTGCGGAGTAGAACGGCTCCCAGATGACCCAAGCGTCCACGTTGCCGCTCTCGAACGCGGCTCTGGCATCGGCCGGAGGCAGGAACACGACTTGGATGTCCGAATACTTCAAGCCTTCCTTCTCCAAATACTTCACGAGCAGATAGTGAACGTTGGAGCCTTTATTCAGCGCGACCTTCTTGCCCTTCAGATCGGCTCCCGTCTTGATCGGCGAATTTTCCGGAACGAGGATCGCTTCCGCCTTCGGACTTGCCGGGGAATGCCCGAGATAGACGAGCGGCGCTCCGGCCGCCTGCGCGAAGATCGGAGGCGCTTCGCCGACGTTGCCGAAGTCGATGCTTCCGACGTTCATTGCTTCCAGCAATTGCGGCCCTCCGGGGAACTGCGTCCATTCCACTTTGTAGCCGGCCTCCGCCAGCTTCGCTTCCAGGCCGCCCTTTTCTTTCAAGATGTTGATTGAGGCGTATTTCTGATAACCGATTCGAACCGTCTTGCTGCCCGAGGCCCCGGTACTTCCTTGCGCGGATGGGTTTTCCGAGGATTTGGAGTTGCCGGATCCGCATGCGGACAACAGGGAGAGGGCGATGGCGAGCGCCAGCAGAACCAATCCTGTTTTCGCAGACTTAAATGAGTTGAGATACGTTTTGTTCAATTGAATCACTGCCCCTTTGATCGAATTTTACTTTTTCATAACTCATAATTCAAATGAATTTACTTGGTTTTGTTAAGAAGGTAGCATCTCGCTTTTTCGGTGTCAATAACGTGAGGAAAGATGAGGAGGAATGAGGAACAATGAGGCGGATAACCAATTCGTTCCAAGTTCGTTGAAGTTTCGCGGGAGATCGATTATGATAAAAATAACTTATAATTCCTATAATAATAGTTTGTATTAGACGATGAGGAGGAGCGGCCATGAGCGGAGAAAGGTTCGATCTGCTAAGCCTGCGGGAAGCGATGGACATTCTGGGCGTGAGCCGCGCGACCATCGATCGTTGGCGCAAGGATAAGCAGCTGCCGCATATCAAGATTGGCAAGGAAATCTGGATCGATCCGGCCAAGCTGCAAGCTTGGGTGCATCTGCACGCCCATGTCGCGGTTCCCGCGGAAGCTGTCAAGCAACCTGCACGCAATCGCGTCATCCGGGTCGGTTATCAGAGCGGCGCCGCGCTGTTGTGGAGCACGTTGATTATTAAGTCGCTCGGCTTGTTCGAAGACGAGTTGAAGCGAATGTCCGCTTCTCTCGAATACGAGGTTCTGTGGCACGACGCCCCTAACGGAATGGAATTGGTGGAGGACCTGATCGGGGGAGACGCGCATATCGTCTCGATCGGGGACTATCCGATCATGGCCGGCATGGCGCTCAAGCGGGTATTGCCCCGATTCAATCCTCTCTTCCTGGCGTTCGACGGCAAAACCCGCGGAGGAGACGGGATTTCGCTGGTCGTTCCTTCCCGGGCGCTGGCCAACCGTCCCGAGGAGCTGTCGGGTTCCCCGATCGCGACCGTAGGCCACTCCAGCGCGTCTTATCGGCTGGAAGAGCTGCTCAGCGCGCATGGGCTCAATTCCGAAGCGGTCGTTCATCGGACGATGAGGGATTGCTTTAACGGGCTGCTGAGAGGGAACGCGGGAGCGAGCGTCATGTGGGAGCCTTATCTCAGTTGGGTCAGAGCGACCGGCGCGGGGGTGCCGATCCGTACCGACGGTATCGGCGGAGATTACTTGACGGGGCTGATGGCGGACGGAGAATGGGCCGCGCGGAACGAAGACGTCGTGATCGCCTACTTGAAGGCGCACCTCCGCGCGCATGAATATATCCGAAGAGAGCCGGAAAGCGCGGCCGCGATGATCTCCGGAGCCAGCGGGGTTCCCGTGGCGGTCGCGGCGGAGGTGCTGGCGTTGATTCGTTGGGACGCATCCTTGTACGAACGCGATGTGCTTACGCTGGCCCGCCTTGGCGAAGCCGGCTCCAATTCGCTTCCGAGAGCTGCGGGCGCTGGCGCGGAAGGGATCGCTTACGGCAACGCTTATTTGCCGCATGCGGTCCAGGCGCTGAAGCTCCCTTATTTGTCCGATTCTCCGCTGAAGGGAGATTGGTCCGGAGAAATGCTGTACTAGGGCGTGTATGCACACCCGCTCAGGGGCATCTCCCCTGATGTGTCACTTTTGCTTGACGTACCTCCGGTACGCCTTCACAAAAGCTCCTTGCATGGAACGAAAATTCGGCCATATCTGCTGTCCTCAGAGTATGCATACACGCCCCAGGGAGGCGCTAGGGACTCTCGTTCTCCCGCATTCCCCGATCCCGGCCCGCCGCTAGCGGGACGCGAGAAACTCTTGTGAGAGCAGATGCACTATGATATATTAGGTGCTACCTAATATTTTAAGGCGCTGGTTAAATGACCGGAAGTACGGAGAGGGGGCCGCGGGATGCTGGAGTGGGTGCTGCGCAAGGTGATGCTGGAGAGAGGCATATGGTCGGGCGCGGAGCTGCTGCGGCTGCTGCAGGACAAAGCGGGTTACCGGATGTCCGCGCCGTCCATCAGCGCGCTCGTTAACGGGCAGCCCAAGCAGATGAAGAGCGAGACGCTGGACGCCCTGTGCACGGCATTGGAATGCACGCCCGGGGACCTGTGGGTCCACACCTCTCCCGGTCAAACGAAGGGAGCTTAGAAGAAAGTGTCCGTATTGCATATCGTTCCTTTTGGGGAATCCATTCTGCGCAAGAAAGCGAAGCCGGTAGATGCGGTGACGCCGAAGATCGCCAAGCTGCTGGACGACATGGCCGAGACGCTGTACGCGGCGGAAGGTCGGGCCGGATTGGCCGCGCCTCAGGTCGGCATTTTGCGGCGGGTCATCGTCATGGACTGCGGCACCGGGCTGATCGAGCTGATCAATCCGGAAATTATCGAGACGAGCGGAGAGCAGGAGGGGGCGGAAGCCTGCCTGTCCTACCCCGGATATCACGGCTTCGTGAAAAGGGCGAACTACGTCAAAATCACGACGATGAACCGGCAAGGAGAGACGGTCGAGCTGGAGGGAGAAGGGTTTCTGGCCCGGTGTATCCAGCATGAGATCGATCACCTGAACGGAGTTCTGTTCGTCGATCACGTCCAGGGGCCTTGGCTGTTCGCGGATCAGACGCAGGATAAGATCCCCTTGTTCGAAGTCGTCAAGATGACCAATCAAGGGCTTTAAGCGGGGAAACGCACCACCATGACGGAATGCGGGAGTCGACTATGAGCACAATCGGCAATCAGCAAATGATGCGCGAGATCAACAAATCGCTGCTGCTCCACCAGATTCACGCGTTCGGACCGATCTCCCGCGCGGAGCTTGCCCGCAAGACGAAGCTCAGCCCTTCAACGGTATCCATTCTGATCGAAGAGGCGATTCGCGAGGGCATCGTCTACGAGTCGGGCACGAGCGGATCGGGCGTTGGGCGCCGGATGACGCTGTTGAAGATCAAAGCCGACAGCGGCTATGCGCTCGGGGTGGATCTGGCCGGTTCCCGCTGCGCGTTGCTCGATCTGAACGGGGAGCTGCTCGCCTGCGAGCCGATTCCGGCTATGCGGGGAGAGGCCGAGATCACGGGTCGGCTCCCGGGAGTCGCCGCGGCGTTTCTGAAGAACCAACGGATCGACCCGGCCAAGCTGCGGACGGTCGGCGTCTCGATTCCGGGCCGAATCGACGGGACGCAGCGCACGGTCGTGCGGGCGAAGCCGCTGCAATTGGAGAACTGCGCGCTTGCCGACGTAGTGGAGAAAGCGCTGGGCGCTTCCGCTTTTCTGGTCAACGACCTGGACGCCGCCGGCTTCGCGGAACGGTATAACGGAGCGGCGCAGGGTTTCGGCACGATCGTCTATATTCTGATCGGCTACGGCGTCGGAGCGGGAATCGTCATCGACAACCGCGTCTATCGCGGCAGCGAAGGCGGCGCGGGCCGACTGCCCGGGCTGTTTGCTTACGGCACTCGGGCTCTTGCGGAGCGGATCGCGCTGGAGCTGCCCGGGACGTTCTCTGAACGGGAGGAGCCGGAGGAGACGGTGCGGCGGTTCGTCGCGTTGGGCATGGAACAACGGTCGGACGGAGAGGTGCGGGAACGGCTCGAACAGGCGACGGAAGCTATTGCAGGCCATTGCGCTTCGATCGTGGAGCTTCTCAATCCGGAGCAAGTCATTCTGAGCGGCTGGATCGCCGAGAACGACGCTTATTTCGAGTGGCTGCGGGGCAGGATTCAGAGCTTGGAGAGCGGGCAACTGGGACGCCCGACTCCGATCAAAGCGGCGCATTGGAAGCTTCAGGGGGCGGCGGTAGGGGCGGCAACGCTGGGCTTGCATCACATTTTCCGGATGAAGGAAGTCGGTTGAGCTTTCTTTGTCCGATTGTCGCAGGATAATTAGTTTATTCGTCGAATAAATTAATTAAACAACGACTGAGGAGGAAATGAGATGAAGCTGTCGATCGGAGGATATTCCTTCAACCATCTGTCTCTGGAAGGGAAAATGGATGTATTCGGCTATTTGGAGTCGGTCAAATTCCGCTATGGATTGGATGCCGTCGACCTGTGGAACGCCCAGATCGCGGAGAGGACGGCGCCGCTCCTGACGTTGGCGGATGATTCGTATTTGAAGAAGGTGCGCGAAGCGTTGGACGAGAAAGAGCTTCGCCTTGTTAATATCGCGGTGGATACGGCTCATCTGTGGGACCCGGATTCGGACGTGCGCGCGGCGCTCAGGAACAATGCGATGGCGCATCTGAGGGCTGCCGTCCTTCTGGGAGCGGAGACGGTGCGGATCGATACGGGCGGCTATGGCAGCGACAGGTTTTCGGACGAGGCGTTCGAACATATCGTGCAAGGCTTCCGCGAATACTGCTCGTTCGCGAAGGACAACGGACTAAGGATCGGTCCGGAAAATCATATGGGCCCATCGCTTGTGCCAGGGGAGATGAAGCGATTGGCGGAGGCGGTCGACGATCCGGCGTTCGGCATTCTGCTGCACATGGGCCGCTGGAACGAAGAGCGGGACACCGGGGACGAGCAGGTCTCGCCATGGGTGTTCCATACGCATTTCGACGCGCGGACGGCGGCTTCTCCGGAATCCGCGCAGACGGTCGCGATGCTGAGACAGGCCGGGTTCGACGGATACTGGGCGATCGAGCACAACGCGACCGACGAGCCTTACGCGGAGATAGCGGCGCTGCTGGAACAGGCTGAATCGCGGCTTGCGGAAGCGGGAGTTTCTCCGCAGCGGCATCCCTTTTCCAGGAGAGGAGTTCGGCAGGAATGAGCGAGGTTAGAGTAGCCATTATCGGGGCCGGCCAGATTGGCAAGACGCATATCGCCAACTACAAAGCCATTCCCGGAGCGGAGATCGTCGCCGTGTGCGACGTGAATGTCGCGGAGGCCGAGCGGGTGGCGGCCGGGCACGGCATCGCCGGAGTGTATTCCGACTTCCGGGAATTGTTGAAGCGGGACGATGTGGACGCGGTCGACGTATGTCTGCATAATAACTATCATGAGCCCGTAACGGTTGCGGCCTTGAACGCAGGCAAGCATGTATACTGCGAGAAACCGATCGCGGGAGCTTATGCGGACGGGGCGTGCATGGTCGAAGCGGCGCGGGCCAGCGGCCGGATGCTGCACATCCAGTTAAACCGGCTATTCTCGAAGGAGACGGCGACGGCCAAGGAATTGATCGACGCGGGCAAGCTCGGCAAGCTGTTCCACGCCCGCTCCTCCGGATTTCGAAGAAGGAACCGACCGTTCGTGGACGGTTACGGCACAGCTTCGTTCACCCGCAAGGAAACGGCGGGCGGCGGCGCCTTGTTCGACATGGGCGTCTACCATATTTCTCAGCTGCTCTATCTGCTCGGCAATCCGCAAGTCTCGCGAATATCGGGCCAACTCTATCAAGAGATGGCGATGGACGAGAGCAGGCGGATCGAAAGCGGCTTCGACGTGGAAGAGTTCGCCGCGGGATTCGTCAAGTTCGAAGGCGGCGTCACGATGGATATCGCGGAATCTTGGGCGATTCACCTTGGCGGCTTCGAGGGAGGGACCATCGTCGGTTCGGAGGGAGGAATCCGTCTGTCCGGAGCGGTGTCCGATACGGAGCCGAATCAATTCGCGTTCCATACGACGATCGCGAATCTGGATATGGATTGCTCGGTTAACCTGGAGCTGGCCCATCTGCGGCGTCGCCGTCTGGCCGAATATCCGGACGCCTACGAATCGTCGCAGCACCATTGGATCGCGGCGCTCCGCGGGCAGGCGCCGCTGCTGCCGACCGCGGAGATCGCCTTGAACACGATGCTGATCAGCGAAGGCATCTACTTGTCTCATGAGAAGGGCAGGGAAGTAACGGCGGAGGAGACGATAGCTTGCTCCGTATCCCGTTCCGTCCGCATCTAAAGACATTCAGATCAAGCGTTATGACGGGAAAGGAACGGAACGAGTATGACGGACAGCCCTGCGATGCGATTTCATGTTTTGCGAGTATTCAACTTCGTGATGTACGGCGCTCTGGCCGTATACGGCACTTTTTTTGCTCTATACCTGAAGGATATCGGCGTCTCTCCGGTCGAGATCGGCGTTTTGCTGGCGGGAGGCCCGATCGTCTCGCTCGTCGCCAACCCGCTCTGGGCGTATTGGGCGGATCGGATGCGCAACAATCGCATCGTGCTTATTCTCGCTCTGCTGGGCGCGTTCGCGACCATGCAGGGAGTATTTCTCCTGGGCAACGAGCCTTTGATCTATGGAGCGATTCTGCTGTACTTCATTTTCCAAAGTCCGCTGTTCACCCAGAGCAACAGCCTGATCCTGAACGCGATCGAGGGCACGCGGCATAAGTTCGGTGCATTCCGGATGTGGGGGTCGCTAGGCTGGGCCATTACGGCCGCGGCAGTCGGTCCCCTGATCGGCCATCTGGGCATCCATAGGCTCTGGATCGTCTTCGACGCCGCGATGCTTGTAGCGATCGCTGTCGCCTTTCTTCTGCCGCGCGGCGACGAGACGTCAAGGTCCACCTCCGCGAACAAGGGATCGTACGCCCGAATTTTCGCGAATCGACCGTTTCTGGCGATGCTCGCCATTGGGGTGCTCGTGTCCGTGCCCAATTCGATCAACGGGACGTTCGTAGGCTTGTACATCGACGAGTTGGGCGGCTCCGCGTCTGTAATCGGCTGGTCGATGTTCGCGACGGCTTTCCTCGAAGCTCCCGTGTTTCTGCTGCTGGACAAATATATGAAAAGAAGCGTCAGGCCGATGGTCGGCTGGCTGGTCCTGGCCAGCCTGCTCTATTCGATCCGCTGGGCGCTTATGGGCGCGGCGGATACGGCGGGACAGATTGTCGCCATTCAATTGCTGCACTGCGCGACGTTCGGCGTCTACTACTATGTCGGCACCCAGTTGACCTCCTTGCTTGTGCCGGCCGAGTATCGTTCTTCCGGGCAGGCGATTTATGGCTTGACCTGGGGCGGCGTGTCGGGCGTGTTGGCGGGAACCGTCGGGGGATGGATGTTCCAGGAGCTAGGCCCGCACAGCATGTACAAGATCAGCGCGGGAATTACGCTTGTCGGCACGGTCGCTTTTGGCATTATGCTCAGGATGGTTTCCCGAACGAGGTTCGATCGGCAGCAGGAAGGGAACACTGGGAAGGCATAACCAAATCAGCGCAAGGAGGATTTCGGATGTCCGAGCATAACCATGTAGTCGACAAGGACGGCGATATCGAGCCGGGCAAGGTAGGGGCCGCCATTTCCAGAATCGAGCCTTCGGAGCGGGACCGCATCTTGAGAAATTTCGAGGAGTTCAAAGGCTATCTTCACAGGAGAGTTCGCATGGCCGAAAGCATCGGCATGAGCGAGGAGCAGATGGCGGTCATCGCGCAGAAGGTCGCCGACTATTTGTCAAGCCATGAGGAGCCCCGCAATAACGAAGAACTGTTGCTGCAGGAGCTGTGGAAAGCCGGCACGGAAGAAGAGAGGCATGCGCTCGCCCATATGCTGCTAAGACTGGCGCAGGGAACTCGGACGCATTAACGCGATCGTCTAACTGACAAGGCAACCGAAACCTATCTGCCGCACGTTACGTCTGATTAAAGAGGTGATTGCGCAGATGAAAAGTAGGTACTGGATAGCTGCTTTGGCCGGCCTGCTGATCTTGGCGGGGTGCGGGGCTTCACAGCCCGAGGGAGGGCCGCGGCCGAGCACGCAGGAGGGGAAAGCAAAAGGCAAGGCAGAGATTGTACCTGTCAAATGGCAGGACACGCAATTCGCGCAAGCGGTCGTCAGCCGTTCGCAGCGATTCGGAAGCGTCTATCCGGCTCCTCTGGGCGCCTTCGCGGAGCAGACGAAGCTTGAGGCGTTCGTCGAAGCGTTCCGGGACGGGGAGAAATTGGAAGGCATACTGGATACGGTCAGACCGGAGTATGACGTGTCGTTCATCGGCGAAGACGGCAAGACGGCGGGGTTTCATCTGTGGTTAGGTTATGAGCCGGGATTGAAAGGCTTGTACATGTACGTAGAGGATACGAGCACGGGATACCGGCTTACGGAAGAGAACACAGACCGGCTAAGGGAGCTGATTCGGTCGCTGGACTACACGCCGGATCAAGCTGTCAGCAACGGGGACATCGTGAACCTGCACGGTACACTGACCCATTCGGACAAGTGGACGCATTTCGTCGAACAAGTCCGGGCGGGCAATCCGAGCGAGGCGCACATTACGTCGTACACGACCGAAGGAGATCCGATCTTCCAGGATCTGCTGTTCGACGGACAGGTGATCCAACGGACTTACGATAACTCGCTGGACGGCTTCGGGGTACCTCAAAGATCGATCAATTTCTGTAAAAGCCTGGATCAGAACGGAACGCGCTATACGTTGTCCAAGTGCGGCGACGAAGAAACGAGGTTCGTGCTGGACATGCCATCCGGAGAATAACTTGACGGGCCGCTTCCTGCGTGGAAGCGGCCCGAGCCGTTACGGGGTCTTACTGAGGGCGAATGCGGACGACGCCGATCTCGACGGCATTGATGGCGATGGAATTGCCGCCCTGATTGTTGGAAGCGCTGGCGGTCTGTCCGACGTTGATGCGGGTTTTGCCGTTGTTCCACTTTTTCACGTTTTTGGCGGTTTTACGCGGCATGGCGAATCTCTCCTCTCTTATCCGTGTTATCTGCGACGTTTGGCCTGCTTCGAAATCTGTATGCTTAAGGCGTTGCTGGCCAGCGCGTTGCCCTGAGCGGAATGCGCGTCGGCCCGCTGGTAGATTTGAATGACGATATATTGATTTTTGCCGATGCGGTAACGGTATGATTTGATACGGGTATGGTTCACGTTCGGCCTCCTTGCCCTGCGCGGATACAGCATCGTATGCGGGCCGGAGTCAAGCCGTCGCGGCATTTGGAACGTCAAACGGCAAAATAAGCCCCATCGCTCGTTGCAGAGCGGAGGGGCCTATTCGCGATAGGGAAGAAGGCGTCACTTGTTCGTGCTATGCTGCTTGCCAGGCAAATGTTTGCTGCTGCTTTCGCCTGCATTGCCTTGCGTACGGCGCTTGCGGTTTCTGCGGTCCTTGTCTTGGGTGTCGTGCACTTTCTCAACGAATTCATGCGTATTGTCCATGCGAAACGAGAAGCCTCCTTGTATGCGGATCTCGTCTATACGATGCCCAACGAGTTCGGCGAGGATACCGAATAAAGGGAAGAACATGGCCTCTCAGAACGGACAGGGGCGTCTCCCGCGTTACTTGAACTCAATGGACCCGGCCAACTCCGCGCCGTTTTCTCCAGCATGGTAGACTGACAGCGTCTCCTGTCCGTCGTCTACGACAAGATAAGGGCAGCAATCGAACAAGATCAGTCCTCTCAGCTTTCCTTTGACCCGAATCGATTCGTGGAAGCCTTTTTTCAGATCGGTAAAATCGTTGGCGGTGTAAGCCACGATCTCGTCGCCGATTTTCTCGGCGTAGTGATGTCCGGTTCTGCTGACGACTTTGTCGCGCGGAGCGGCATGAACCCGTCCGCTGAAGTAGGCGTCCACCGTATCGGTTTCTTTGCCTACGGCAAATTCCGGCCAGAGATCGCTGAACACCATGTAGCCGTTCTTGTCGTTCTTGATCAGGATCATCGGAACTTGCATCGGGCCGTACGGGAGGACGAACAAGTCCTGAAGCTCTCCGATGCGGTCCTTGCCTTTCGTCTGGTACAGTTGGCCGTTCTTGTCGTAGACGTACACTTGCTTCTCGATCTGGACGGCGGCGAAGTCGCCCTCCGTCTTTACCGAGGCTTTCAGTGCGCTTGATGCCGGAGTGGCGGCATGGGCAAGCGCGGGGACCGACAGGGCGCATGCAAGCGCGGCGGCAGTCATGAAACGGACGGTTTTCTTCATCTCTCGAAATCTCCTTTAATTATCTTGATTCGGCAAGCCATAGCCGTGGGGGGCTCAGGCTTCGATCAGATCCTTCGAGGAGTATTATAGTCCGCTTGTTGTAATGGCAGTAAGTTACTGTCGTCATCGTTTTGGTCACGTTACGGTCATACCGCGCTCGGCCGCTTCGTTGGGAAGGCGAACGTTTCTCATTAAATAAGGATAGAGCAAGATAAGTCCGGCTACGTAAAGCCCCGCCGCGAAGTAAGCGGGCAGCAGATGGACGAAGTCCCGGTATCCGATGCTGAAATGCACGCTTAGACCGGCGACGAACGCCGGAGATCCGCCCGCAAGCAGCGTCCACCACAGCCAGCGCTGTCCCTGCTGAATGCCCCACAGGGCGAGAATAAGCAGCATGACGGCATCCGCGAACAAAGCTCCGCCGAACCCCGCCCGGTCGTGGGCGATCAAGGGGATCAAGCGCGGGTTGGCCGCTTCGAGCTGCTCCGGGGTCACTCCCATGAAAGTCAGATCCTGAGGGACGAATACGTCGGTCACGCCGACGCCCGCGATGACAAGTCCGCCGACGCTAAGAGAGACGCCCAGGGCGACAAAGCAGAGCTGGCCCCATAGCCCGAGCCGCCACTCTCTGCTGTTGCGCAGATTAACCGGCTCGTGCAACGGCCGGTCCGGATTGCGGCGCATGGCGAGCAGGAACATCGGAAACAGGATGATCGCCGCCGCCGCGTGCAGCGGATCGAAGAAGCCGTACCCTAAGTACAGGAAGAAGCTCGGGAAGCCGACGACCCCGGAGGTCAGCACCGCCGTTCGCGCCCAATGCTGGCCGTGTCTCATTCCGTATTTGCCCAATCGGTAATAGAGAATGCCGATGGAAATCATCGTTCCCGCGAGCGTGATCCGGTCGTGGGACATGAAGTGCAGCAGATGCTCGTTGATCCGGCCGACTTCGTCGCGCGTCATCCCCAAGTAATCTTCGTCGTAAGGAAGCAGAACCGACGATTCCGCGATAAGCCAAGCGACGACGCCTCCGATGATCATGCCCAGGCCGAGCAGGCACATCCATCCCCAATGCTTCCAGAAGGAAGGAGGCTGGGGAGCTGGCGTATCGGCTAACCGCTCATGGATGACGGCTTCGTTGATTCGCTTCGGCAGCCCCGGACCGGAGTGGACGAGTCCGCTGTTCAAGAGAAGCTGGTCGGCCCCGGCCCGAAGCGCCTCGATGGCGTCTTGCGGCTCGTGGATGCCTGCGGCCGAGTGGATCAGCCAGCTTTCCGGGGGGAATAACTCGCGAATCAGCTTGATTTTTTGCAGCGCGGTTTGTTGGCTTGTCGTCCCGAAGCTTGCGGTATTCCCGGATGATCGCATTGCGCCTCCGATGACGCATCCGCTCCATAGCTGGCAGTCTAATGAGGACAAGATCCGTCCGAGCTGCGCATCCGGGAAATCCAGAGGGATGTAGATGAAGAGCAGTTGCGACAAGGGTTCCGGCAAGCCGCGAACGAAGGCCGAGAACCGCTCCACTTGCGCGAGATTGTCCGTGAAGTCGCAGGTGGAAGACAACGCTTCCACGTAAAAGCCGGCGACCTTCGTCAGGGAGAAGGTGCCGACGAGAGATCTCAGCTGTTCTATCGTTTGCTCGGGGGCCGAGCCCGGTTCCGGAGCGATGCGAACAAACCGCGGCAAGGCGTCCTTGGCGCCGTCCAGTATCCGGAGGGAACGGATCAGGCCGGGATTCTCGTATTCGTGCGGATAGACGATCGTTCCCGTCTTCCGTTCGTTCAGGATCGGACCGCTGCTGTCGATCGGGCGTACCGTCACCGGCCCGACTTCGATGAACCCGAAGCCGAATTGCGACAGCGCCCGGTGGGCGGTCCCGGACGGATCGGCGCTTCCGGACAAGCCGAGAGGCGTCTGGATGGGCAGCGTCGCGATTCGATCTTGCAGCAAGGGAGAAGGCTCCATATGGCCCAGCGTCTTGATCAGGAAAGTTCCGCCCGGAATTCGGCTGATGCGCCCCATCGCGCCAAGCGTGAAGGCTCGGGCGGCCCTGGACGGCAGCCGGGATAGGACGGGTTTGAACAAAGTTTGGTAAGACCAATCCGGCACACAATCCACTCCCAGTAACAAGGTCAGCAAAAGTATACCATATCCGGCAGGATGAGGGGGCGTTCGGCTAGCGATGAAGCGAGGGAGGCAGTTGGAGAAGTGCGGGGACGCGGGGCGAATTGCGATGTTCTAAGGAATCGATTAACGGGTGGTGAAAAGGGTGCTGGAGAGGCGAGATGTTCTAAGGATCGACTAACGGGAGGTGAAAAGGGTGCTGGAGAGGCGAGATGTTCTAAGGAATCGATTAACGGGTGGTGAAAAGGGTGCTGGAGAGGTGAGATGTTCTAAGGAATCGACTAACGGGTGGCAAGCGCATCTGCTGGCAAGGTTGTCGTCCGATATCGAACCTGATAAGATTCGAATAGGCTACACGAATCCATTCGAGCGATAGGAGACAGACGTCCGACATGAAATTTGCCGTGCAATTTTTATCGTTTTTCGTTATTCATAACGAGGGTTCCGACCCGGACGGTCCTAAGAAATATAAGCACTACCAGACGCTGACGCACGAGGAGTACCAGGACAGCGAACTGAGGGCGTTCCTCGACGGGGAGTTCAAGCGCATCGCCAAACGGAAGGCCGAGATCAACGCGGTGTCCGAGAACGTGCCGACGAAGATCGGCAGGTTCATTGTCGAGCCGGGGCATGACCTGACGAGCAACCCGAACTACAACCTTTTCCAACGGCTAAGAACCGCTGTCGACAAAACGGAGTTCCACAATTTCAGCGATGACGTTCTCCGTTTATACATGGATACCAATTCGGTGCGGGGCGGCGCGTTCGTCCTGGCGACGGCGAAGCTGAACGAGCTGTACGACGATCCGTTCCTGTTCCTGTTCAAATGCGACTTCGAGTCGAAAATCGCCCGCGTATCCGACGAGCGCAGCCTGATCACGCAGGTCGAGATGGCGATCAACGCCAAAAACATCAAAGCGATCCAATACCCGCATATGCCTGAAGAAGGCATGATTGAGGAGTGGGAGCTCAAAATCCATCAGGCTTCCCACGCGCGGTATTTCGAGGATTTCCTGAAGTACGTCAGCTATGAGAAGTCGAAGCCGGAGATCGTCGCGGACCAGGTGATGGAGATGGTTCACCAGTACATGGAGACGAAATGGCAGGCGGCGGACATTCCGTATTACGACGCAGGTCCGGAAGAAGAAGCTGCGGCGGACGTCCCGGTGACGGAAGAGGTCGCGGCTTTGAGGCAGGAGAAGCAGCAGTTCGACGTATGGGCGGCGGGTGAGAAACGGGAGCTTCAGGAGAAATGGAGCCACGACCACGTCATGGAAGCGACCAAGCAACTCGTGGAGCTGCAGCCGGATCTGGAGCTTCGCTTCAAGCTGGACGACATCCTGATCAAAGGACATATGGAAGATTACGGAAGCAACATCCACATCGCCAAAATGAACGGAAGATTCGTCGTCCTGATCGAAGGGGATGCGTTCCAGTTCGAGAAAGGCGTATCGCCGATCGAGCTCCTTCACCCGGAGGAGATGCAGGAAGTGCTGCATCGCGTCGGCAACGGCGTTCGCAGGCTTGCAAGCGGCGAGGCCCCTTCGTTGGATTAAACGAGTAGGAGGTTTAGTCCGAAGACGTTCACCGTAATTCACTAACTGGATTATTTATTGGGTCGCATACTCGTCAATGGCTTGAACCGCCAGCTCCAAAGCTTTCCTTCTTCTTTCTAAAAGCGTTCTTTGGGGACTGCCCGTCTTGGACTTGGCGTAACTATTTTCTATGGATGGAAATAGCCCGGTAATAACAATACGAGCTTCCGTCAAATCTTCCTGAGTATGAGGATGGGGGCTTTGATTCCAAACGTGCTCAAGCATGGTTAGGCCGATATGGACAGCTTTGAGTCGTTTCTTCACCAGAGTAGTATTGGCGCCATTACGTGTCATCTGCGACAAGGCATTTTCCAGTTTATTGATTGTAGATTGCAAAGATGCTATCGATTCCGTTTTATCCTGATTGGATATATCCCTCATGTCGGTATCGTCCTTTCTTAAGGCTTGAGCCGTTCATCCGCTCCTTCAAAAGGCTAACCTGTCACCTTTACAGCCCTGGCAGCAGCCGATATTGCGCGTCCTTCTTTTTGGGAAGTTAATTATACCATAAGTGGAAATATACGATCCGTACATTCGAGGCGAAATCCACTATGAATCTTGAATATACCGAAACAAACGCGGAAAAAAGAATAGCAGCAGGAAAGAGGCTCAAGCTTGTCTATCTGCTCGAGCGCGACCGAGGCGTGTGGAAGTACGCGCTGGCCGCAATGTGGGCGCTCGACAGCGGGGCAGTCTCCGTCTCCGCGCTCGGGATGCCGACAGGGCTGGGCAGGACGTTCGACATCGCGGCGGCGCTTGTGCTGAACGCGGCGGGAATGGTGCTGGCCGCCTGGATCGTCGCCATTCTTCTCGCTCTCGGGGGAGCCGGTAAAGTTCCCCGCTTCACGGTGGGAGGAGTGATCTACACCGGCGTGCTTGCGTATTTCGTGCTGTATTTCTCCGAACTGGGGTGGAAGGCGTCCTTGGCGATGGCAGCGACGATTACGTTGGTTGCTTGCGGGATCGGACTTCTCGTCGGGTTCATCGTCAGGAGGGGCGCACGAAGCAGAAGGATCGCGATTGGCACGCTGGCCGTCGTCGCGGGGCTGACCGTCCTGCCGACGGTTCCGTCCTTCTTCTCGGGCGGTTCCGCAACGGATGCGGACGAAGCGGCGGACGCGGGAGATTCCGGGGTTTTTGAAGTGAGGGCCTTAGCCATGCTTCCCTCCGATCCTTCGCAGCCAGGCAGCAACGCTTACCGTCAGTTCACGTATGCAAGCGGCAAAGATAAGCATCGCGCCGAGTTCGGCAGAGACGCGGATACGTTGTCCCCTTCCGTCGACGCCTCCGCCTACATCGAGCATTGGCCGTGGCTGCGGCAGCAGTTCTGGGGCTTCGACGAGACGGGGCTGCCCTTGAACGGCAGAGTGTGGCTCCCCGAAGGAGACGGGCCATTTCCGATCATGCTGATGGTGCACGGCAACCATTTGATGGAGGATTTTTCCGACGAGGGGTACGGTTATCTGGGCGAGCTGCTGGCGAGCAGAGGAATTGCAGCCGTGTCCGTAGACGAGAATTTCGTCAACTATTCCGTCTGGTCGGGCATTCCCGAACAGGATATGAAGCTGCGCGCGTGGCTGCTGTTACAGCATATCCGGCTTCTTCAAGCCTATTTCGAGGAAGAAGACACGCCTTTCTACGGACGAATCGATCTGGGTCAGGTTGCGCTGCTTGGGCATTCCCGGGGAGGCCAGGCTGCGGCGATGGCGGCGGATGCGCAGCGCTGGTTCGCGGACGATCCGTCCGTGCCGGATATAGCTTCCTACAAGATCCAAGCCGTTATCGCGCTGGCACCGACGGACACAGAGGTCGACGGAGAAAGGCCTCGCTTGGAGGACGTTTCCTACTTGACGCTGCAAGGCGCCAAGGACGCCGATCTGGTGAGCTTCTACGGGGATAGGCAGTATGGGCGCGTGGCTTTTCCGGGAGACGATTCCGCGTTCAAGGCGTCGCTCTATATCGAGGACGCCAACCACAGTCAGTTCAACACAACGTGGGGGCGCTCGGACAACGCGATGCCTGCGGGGTTGTTCATACGGCCGAAGCATCTGCTCCCGGCAGAGGAACAGCGTCGGATAGCTCAGATATACGTGTCCGCCTTCGCGGAAACGGTGTTTCATCGGTCGCGGGAATACGACGCATTGTTTCGCGACTATCGGGCGGGCTTGGCTTACCTCCCGGATACCCGGTACTTCAATCAGTACGAGAACGGGGATTTTCGGCAATTGATCGATTTTTCCGGTGAGGATCCTGAAAGGCTTTCGAACGGGGTGACGGCCGAGGCATCCGGCTTGACCGATTGGCAGCATGCGAACGCGCTCGATCGCGAGGGCGAAGGCAAAGCGGATAAAGGCGTTGAACTGGGATGGCAGGAGGAAGGCTCGTATACGATCGTTCTCGGCCCAGCCTTGCGGGAAAGCCCCGAAGAGGAGGACCTGCTCCTGTTTTCTTTGGCGAATATGAATCGGGTGTTGGAAGATGAGCTTCGGGAGGAGGACTTGGATGAGCTCCAAGCGCTTGAGGAAGCGTTAGAATCGAGCTTGTCGATCGAGATCGAGCTGGAGGACAGTTCCGGAAATTCCGCAAGACTTCCGCTGGACCTGTTCATGGAGGCCGAACCGCCGGTCGAGACCGAATTCACCTGGCTGCCCGCGCTCGAGCCGGTGCTGGCCAAAGGAAAGTTCAAGGATGCGTCAGAGCCGGTCTACCAGACGTACGAGCTGCCGCTTAAGGAATTCGTGGAAGAGAACCCGGACTTCGATCTGTCCGAGTGGGAGCGGATTACGTTCCATTTCAACGAAGGACCCGGCAAGGTGATGCTGGACAGCGTCGGTTTGATGGCGGGGTAGAGAGGCGTAAGAGAGAAGAAAGAGAGACCCGAACCCCGGGTCTCTCTCTATTTTGCCCACAACCTTACCGCCACTCCACGACTTCCGAGAGCTCGCGTCTCGTCTTGTCGCGGGGTTCGCGGACGCGGTAGCCGAAGGCGACCATACAGGCGAGGTTGAAGCGCGAACCGTCATTGATCCCTTCCTCCCGCAAAATGCGTTCGATCGGCTCCCGCTCGAACCCTTCGATCGGGCAGGAGTCGATGCCGACGAGAGCGGCGGACGTCATCATGTTGCCGAGTGCGATATAAGTTTGCTTGGCGGTCCAGTCGTCGATGGCGCCGTCGCGACCGAGCAGAGCGAAGTCGGATTCCAGGAACTTGCGGTACACGCGCTGCTTGTTCGCCGCGGCTTCCGGAGGCAGCTTCTGGACATCCGTCATAATCGATTGAACGTAGTCGGAGTCGTCAAGCATCTCCCCGGCGTTCCGGGCGAAGATCAGCACGAAATGGCTGGCCGTCGGCAGTGTCTTCTGAGCGCCCCAGGTATGCGCCCGCAGCTTCTCGCGAATTTCGGGATTTTGCAGCACGACGAACTTCCAAGGCTCGAAGCCGTAAGAGCTGGGAGACAGTCGGCCCGTCTCGAGTATGAAGGCGAAGTCATCCTCGGAAATCTGGCGAGCCGGATCGAACTCCTTGCAAGCATGGCGGAACCGGTACGCTTCCAATACGGTTTCTTTATAGACAAACATTTGGTGATTCCTCCTTTACGCAAAATATTGTATAACTGAAGTGGAGAAACGGATAGTACGCACATTCATGTGGTATAGTATCCATTTGTATACCGGGAGGCGGAGAAATGAAGCGGCAAGAGGATGAGGCGTTGGACGGATTCAGCAAAGCGGAGAAGTTCTACTGCGACGTGGAGGCGACGTTGGCGGTAATCGGAGGCAAGTGGAAGGGCATCATTTTGTACCATTTGCTGGAGGAAAAGAAACGCTTCAATCAGTTTCGCAAGCTGATGCCGGGCGTTACTCAGCGCATGCTGACGCTTCAGCTCCGCGAGCTGGAGAATGACGGTGTCGTAGCGCGCAAAGTCTATACCGAGGTGCCGCCCAAGGTCGAATATTCTTTGACCGAATTCGGGCGGACGCTCGAGCCGATCATCATGAGCATGAAAGATTGGGGAGCGGAATATTCCAAAAGGCTGCGAAATGGACTATAATAAAACCTACAAGTAAATCCGATCGCTGTGAGAATGAAGAGAACAGCTGCCATGCAGGTGCGAACTCCCCGAGTCCGTGTCCGATTCGGCAGCTTTTTTTGCATTTTTCGGCGGTAAGCCGGGAGGGGTGAGGGGCAGATGGGCTTATTGAAGAAGCATTCGGTCATTCCGGCCGTTCGCAATATGAAGGAATTCGAGCAAGCGCTTGCTTCGCCGCAGGAAGTCATCTTTTTGCTCGAAGGCGAGCTGATCCACCTTCAAGGCATCGTCTCGAGCGCCAAACAGGCGGGGAAGAAGATGTTCCTCCATCTCGACATGGTCAAGGGGATCAAGGACGACGAGGCTTCGATTCATTTTCTGTCCAAGGCGATCAAGATCCATGGCGTCATCAGCACCCGCACTTCGAGTCTCATCCATGCGAAGAAATACGGGCTGATGGCGATCCAGCGCGGCTTCCTGATCGATTCCCACTCGGTCAAGACGATTATCAATTCGGCGGCGCACGTCAAGCCGGATTACATCGAAATTCTGCCGAGCTACTCGCACCCGAAGATCGGGATCATTCAGCGCGAGACCGGCATCGACATTATATTGGGCGGCTTTATCGACGGGCCCGAAGATTTGCCTCCTCTGTTCGGGGCAGGGGCGATCGCGGTGTCGACAAGCCATGCGAGCATGTGGAAATAAGTCCGGTTAACCGGTATTGGGAGGAATATAGCGGTGGAAAAGTACATTCTGTCATTGGATCAAGGCACGACCAGCTCGCGGGCGATTTTATTCGATCATGAGGGACGAATCGTGCATGTGGCTCAGCAGGAGTTTAAGCAATATTTTCCGAAGCCGGGCTGGGTGGAGCATAACGCGAATGAAATCTGGGGCTCCGTTCTCGCGGTCACCGCGACGGTGCTGTCCGAATCGGACGTCAGGCCCGAGCAGATCGCCGGCATCGGCATTACAAACCAGCGCGAGACGGCGGTCGTGTGGGACAAGGAGACCGGAGTTCCGATCTACAACGCGATCGTCTGGCAGTCTCGGCAGACGGCCGACATTTGCGAAGAGCTGAAGAGTGCAGGCTTGAACGAGACGTTCAGAAACAAGACGGGCCTGCTGATCGACGCGTATTTCTCGGGGACGAAGGTCAAGTGGATTCTTGATCATGTAGAGGGAGCCCGCGAGAAAGCGGAGCAGGGCAAGCTGATGTTCGGCACGATCGATACGTGGCTGGTCTGGCGCTTGTCCGGACGGCGCGTGCACGTAACGGATTATTCCAACGCGTCCCGCACGCTGATGTACAACATTCACGAGCTGTGCTGGGACCCCGAGCTGCTGGAAATATTGACGGTGCCCGAGTCGATGCTGCCCGAGGTGAAGCCTTCGTCGGAGGTGTACGGGCTGACGGATACGCATCACTTCTTCGGGTGCGAGGTTCCGATCGCGGGCATCGCGGGGGATCAGCAGGCGGCTCTGTTCGGTCAGGCGTGTTACGAAAAAGGAATGGCCAAAAACACATACGGAACCGGCTGTTTCATGCTGATGAACACAGGCGACAAGGCGGTTGTGTCCGATCACGGGCTGCTGACCACGATCGCTTGGGGCATCGGCGGCAAGGTGACATACGCGCTGGAGGGCAGTATTTTTGTCGCCGGTTCGGCCATTCAATGGCTGCGCGACGGCCTGCGCATGTTCGCCGACGCCAAGGACAGCGAGCGCTATGCGGCCAGAGTCGAGTCGACGGAAGGCGTCTACGTCGTGCCTGCCTTCGTCGGGCTCGGGACGCCTTACTGGGACAGCGAAGTTAGAGGCGCCGTATTCGGGCTGACGCGCGGCACGACGAAGGAGCATTTTATCCGGGCGACGCTGGAGTCGCTTGCGTATCAGACGAAGGATGTGCTGGCGGCGATGGAGGCGGATTCGGGAATCCGTCTGAAAACGCTGCGCGTAGACGGCGGCGCGGTGAAAAACGATTTCTTGATGCAGTTCCAGAGCGACGTGCTCGGAGCGGCGGTGGAGCGTCCCGTCGTGAACGAGACGACGGCTCTCGGAGCGGCTTACTTGGCGGGATTGGCCGTCGGTTTCTGGGCAAGCACGGATGAGATCGCGCGGCAGTGGAGCATAGACTATTCGTTCGCACCTGCGATGGACGCCCAAGAGTCGGCGCGTCGGTATGAGGGCTGGGGCAAAGCGGTGAAAGCGGCGATGGTTTTCAAATGACCGCCGACGTGTTACAGTAGAGATAAGTAAATACATCGGGTCAGAGATGAGGAGAGACCGCTTCACGTTATGTGTAATTGCGCATAATGTGTTTGCGGTCTCTTTTTCTATACCTGGCGAAAAGAGGGATACGTCATGAAGGAACGCGCATTCGCAGGACACGGCCGAACTTCGGTCTTCGAGAGCATGAGGAAGGAACCATTCGATCTGCTGGTGATCGGAGGAGGCATTACGGGAGCGGGAATCGCGCTGGACGCGGCGAGCCGCGGCTTGCGCACGGCGGTTGTCGAGATGCAGGATTTCGCGGCGGGCACGTCCAGCCGGTCGACGAAGCTCGTGCATGGCGGGCTGCGCTACTTAAAGCAGTTCGAGGTGAAAATGGTCGCGGAGGTCGGCAAGGAGCGGGCCATCGTATACGAGAACGGGCCGCATGTGACGACTCCGGAATGGATGCTGCTGCCGATCTACAAGGGCGGCACTTTCGGTTCGTTTTCCACGTCGATCGGGCTTCGGGTGTACGATTATTTGGCCGGGGTCAAGCGGAGCGAACGGCGGAAAATGCTGAAGGCCGGAGCGACGCTGCAGAAGGAGCCGCTGTTGAAAAAGAACGGCCTGCTCGGTGGCGGATACTACGTGGAGTACCGGACGGACGACGCCCGGCTGACGATTGAGGTGATGAAGCGCGCGGTGGAGTTCGGGGCGACAGCCTTGAATTACGCGAAGGTGGAGAAGCTCGTCTATGACGGAGACGGACGAGTGTGCGGGGCAAGCGTGACGGATCTGCTGACAGGGGATAGCGGCGAGGTGCGCGCCAAGGCGGTCGTGAACGCGACGGGGCCGTGGGTCGACACGCTGCGGGAGATGGATCGCTCCAACCACGGCAAGAAGCTCCGGCTGTCCAAAGGCATTCATCTGGTTATCGACCAGAGCCGCTTTCCGCTGCGGCAAGCCGTGTACTTCGATACCGACGACAAGCGGATGGTGTTCGCCATTCCGCGTGACGGAAAGACGTACGTCGGCACGACGGATACGTTCTACGATGGAGACAAGGCGAACCCGACGATGACGGAGGCGGACCGCAAGTACGTCCTCGACGCGATCAACTTCATGTTCCCGGAGACTCGTCTTACGGAGAAGGACGTCGAATCGAGCTGGGCGGGCATTCGCCCTCTGATCTACGAGGAAGGGAAAAATCCTTCCGAAATATCCCGCAAGGATGAAATTTGGGAATCCGCGTCCGGCTTGATCACGATTGCCGGAGGGAAGCTCACTGGCTATCGCAAGATGGCTGAGGACACGGTCGACCTTGTCTCGCGCAGGCTGCAGGGCCGCGTGCAGGCGGGGGCTTGCCGGACGAAGGGAATGGCGATCTCCGGCGGCGAGGTAGGCGGTTCGGCCGGGCAGGCCGCTTACGCTTCGCGGGTTGCAGGTGAAGGAAAGGCAGCGGGCCTGTCCGCAGAGGCGAGCCTGCGGATCGCGCGCTTTTACGGTTCCAACGCGGAGCGGGTGTACCGTTATGGCGATGCCGCGGAAGCGGAAAGGCTTGGGTTGCCTTTGGATCTCTACATGCGGGCGAGGTATGCAGTAGAGGAAGAGATGGCCGCCAAGCCGGTCGACTTCTTCATTCGCCGCACGGGAGCTCTGTTCTTCGACATCGAGACTGTGCGGAGATACAAAGCCGGCGTCATCGCGTTGATGCAGGAGCTGCTCGGCTGGAGCGACGAGTCGGCTGCGCGCTATGCGGCGGAGCTGGACGACGCGGTTCGGGACGCCGTCGTTCCTCAGGATTTGCAGGGGGCGGGGGCGCAGTAAGATAGCAGGCTGGATTGACCGCGGAGAGTTTGCGGTCGGTCCGGCCTGTTTTTTTCAGATAGTAATGGGCTTTTACAATTCATATTGCCCTGTTTGATGCCGATAAATATAGGAGGATGAAGGAATAAATGGAAGTTCATCACTGGAGATAGGGGTAGAAATGATGCTGAGGCACATTCCTAAGACCGAAAAGGAATTCTATCTTATTTATATAGTTTGGATAGTTATCCTTCTGCTGCAGTATGTTAGCGAAGGAGTTTTGATGATCCTCTTTTTTCCACTTTTTATTTTCTACCAAGCGTTTATTCCGCTTTCCGTTATATTTTCAGTTAACTTATTCTTGAAGGGTAAAAAATGGCGCTCCAGAGAGAGGGTGGGTGCGTTGCTTTTTTTGATTCCGAGCGTTGTCATAGTTGTGTATCCTCTTGTCGTCCATCAATTCCATATATATACGTCTCCTCCAACTCCTGAACTTATTAAATCCTATATTCAGACGGAACAGCTTGGCGGGCCTTCCGACATTGATATGTCGCTACCCTTTACGAGGTATGATAAAGAAGCAAAAGCGCTTGAAATAGAGATAAGAATCGACCCTGAAAAATACATAAAACACTATTACAACAGTTCTTACGTATTGGATATAAATACAGCTAAACCATTTATGGATAGATTATTCATTAGGTATATTCAAATCCCTAGTAAGTTAAGTAAGGTAACAAAGGTTCCTAAAACGATCATCGTTAAGGGATACTGGGGAAAGGAGCTGATTCTGACTGGGTATTTTACACGCGGGCTAAAGGGGTACAAATTGATTGATCCTTATCCACAGATCTCCTTGATAGGATCTCAGGGAATTTGGTATTTGGAGTACGAATCAAATAGCAACAGACAAAGAGTGATGATCAAACGGATTGAGGGAGAAGATTTTAGGATCGATTTAAGTGTTTCCAGGTAAAGGGGGGAGGAGATCTTGGAACAAGATAATCTGTCGCCGGGTTCGAAGGTGGAAGTTCATCTGATTTCCGATCAAGGCGTTCTATTAAAATTGGCTGAGAAGAATAAGCGTAAATCTAACCGGGAATTGCGCAAGTTGTATTTGTCCAAGCGCGGAAAAAACACGCCGCAAATGTCTCAAGGCGAACTGATTGACGATTCCGTAGGGGATGAGTTTTGATAATACAAAACAGACCAGACTTTTCGCAAGAGGTGTGGGTCCGGCCTGTTTCTAGACGTTTTCGGCTCAATTGTGTACGGTGGCACTCTGCATAATGAACTTCCCAATCACCGTTTTACCGTCTACATCGTATAGCGGAATTGTACGATCTCCTTTTTGAAGTTTCTGTTGTGCAATGGCTTCTTCTGGATTTTTGGGCTTATCCCTCTAAGTAGGATTTTAGAACATAGCCAAGGTTCCCTCTAAGCGAGCTGTTCTAGAAAAAAATCGAGTAATGTCGTCCGAATGGCGCTCAAACGGGAGGCGTTGTTCTAAGGAATCGAGTAACGTCGTCGGAATGGTGCTCGAACGGGGGGCGTTGTTCTAAGGAATCGAGTAACGTCGTCCGAATGGCGCTCAAACGGGAGGCGTTGTTCTAAGGAATCGAGTAACGTCGTCGGAATGGTGCTCAAACGGGAGGCATTGTTCTAAGAAATCGAGTAACGTGGTCCCGATACTGCTCAAACGGGGGGCGTTGTTCTAAAAAATAGAACATCGGCACATAGACGAGACCCTGCGAAGGGTGCAAGTTAATTAAGTAGTCGTAGATTTTTTCTTGATCCTGTATCGACCCGAAAAAAAGATGCATGACTTCCCACACGCCGTAGAGGTAAAGGCAGAGGAAGATACATGCATCTTTTATCGTTACACCCGTATAGCCGCTACCCGCAGGACGTCCTCCCGGAATTGTTCGGCGATCCGTTCCAGAGCTGCGGAGTCTGCCGCTTCGGCATACAGTCGTTCCAGCCGATCCTGCAGGGCCCGGGCTTCCGCCAGCAGTCCGATCGAGCGCTTCATGTTGGCGGAGTATTGCTGCTTAATTGGAGCAAGCTCTTCGGCATAGGTTTCGTCCGTTCCCGCAGCGATGCAGCGTTCGTACATGTCGACGATTTCGTCGGAAGGCCGGTCGGGAAAATATTCGTGAGGAGCGGTGCTGTCGAAGATCGCGAAGCCGATCTCCCGCACGACGACCATGTCGAGGCTGTTCGGATCGAAGCCGCAATGGTAGACCTCGGCGTCGAAGCCCCGTTCGGCGGCCGCGGCGGCGAGCTTCTTCAGCATCGTCGACTTGCCCGAGCCTGGGCGCCCCTTGAGCAAATACCGCTTCAGCCCGTCCGTCAAGCCGGGAACGAAGTCGACCGCCCCTTGCGGAGTCGCCGCGCCCAGGAAGCGGTGAACTTCCCGAGCCTCCCCCTCTTGCTTCCGATCGCCGAACAGACGAGAGATCGATTCGTCGGTCAATTCGTCCGCCGCCTGGAAATCCATATTCCCGATATAGATTTTCTCCCAATCGTCATGAACGCGAAGCGCCTCGGCGAATCCGGCATACGCTTCCTCGTACTTGCCCGATATGTCGCGTTCCAAGCTGGCGATTTCGGCCGCGCGCGCTTCGAGAGCGGACTTATCATAAGCTTCTGCCAAATCGACTTCCTCTATCGTCGCTCCCTCCACCTCCGGTACGAAAGCGTTGGGGGTCGTGCCGTCGATCACTCCGAGCTTCAGTCCGGGAACGATTAATCCGTCCAGCGCGTCCGGATCGGAGGCGCAGGAGATGCGCCACACTTCATGTCCGGCGTCCGCCAGCCGGTCCCCGATCGAGCGAAGGCCGCAGGCTTTTCCCGATCCGGCGCCTCCCCGCAGCACGTAAAGCTTCTCCAATCCCTGCAAGGAGGAATGAAGCAGGCTCGTGTAGCCTTTCGCCGTATTGCCGCCCGCATAAAAGTCGTAAACGGTGCCGCTCATCTTCGTCACACCTTCCTAGGCTGATGTCATGCCTATACTTATCGTATTTCGTCGCCCTTGATTTGGTGCGGCCGAAGGCGGGCTCCTAATAAGCGAAGAGTTATCTGGCGAACCGCCGGACTATCTTCTATGCGCTCAGGATCATCGGTTGGAATAGCGCACGCCACGCAAGGTTCAGCCGTCAAAAGTATCGTACACGTCCTGCAACGAAAATTCCGCGAGAGCCATCGTCTCGTCGGCCGCCCCGTAGTACATGCGGATCGTGTCTCCGTCCAGCAGAGCGCCGCAGGAGAACACGACTTTGTCGAAGAAGCCGTTGACCTCGTAGTCTGCTTCCGGCTCCAGAATCGGGCGCGAGGAGCGGGCCAGCACCTTGCCTGGATCGTTCGGATCGAGCAGCGTCGCCCCCATGCAATAGCGGTGGGACGCATCCGCTCCGTGATAGAGGACGAGCCACCCCCGGTCCGTACGAATCGGAATTGCACCTCCACCGATCCGCGCGCCGTCCCAACGTCCGGGCCGGAGTCCGAGCAGATGACGATGATTGCCCCAATGGGCGAGATCGGGCGACTCGGAGATCCACATCTCCGGTTCGCCGAAGGAATGCGGAACCGGGCGGTGGAGCAAGAACCAGCGCCCTCCGACGGGCTCGGGAAACAGGGCCGCGTCTTTGTTTTCCGGGGGCAGCATCAGGCCGAGGCGTTCGACTCCGCGGAAGTCGGCCGTCCTCGCCAGGCCGACCGCCACACCGCTGGAAGATACCGCGCTATAGGCGATGTAGAAGCCTTCCGGCAGCGGGGTAACCCGCGGATCTTCGATGCCCCAGGCTTCCGAAGCGTTTTCGGGGTACAGGAACGGCTTTGCGTCGACGGAGAAGCGTATGCCGTCGCGGCTGCGGGCGACGCGCAGATGAGACATCGAAGTGAGCCGAACGACCCGCGAGCCCTCCCGGATAACGCGGCTGTCCGAGAAGTCGTAGCGCGGATCGTCCGGGGAGAAGCGCTCTGCGACGACCGTTCCTCGGTTCTCGTCAAGCAGCGGGACGCGAATTTCCCTTTCATTTTCTCCCAATGGCGCTTCGGCCACCCTTAGCAGCAGAATCGTTTCTTCCTCATGGACGGCAACTCCCGCGTTAAAGACGCCCAATACCCGGAAGTCGGGTCGGGACGGCGGCACATCTTCGGGTCCGAGTATCGGATTGTCGGGGTGTCTGGCGATCGGCAAACGGGACCAACTCCTCTTTCTCGTAGAATATGCAGCCTTGGAGCGGGAAATACAGTCCGTCTCGTTCGCCAAAGAAGGATAGACCGGACGGCGCGGCGAAAGGAAGCAGTACGGAAATCGAGTCCAATACAACGGAAGTGAAGCGAATGATCCTATGGATTAACGGCGCCTTCGGCGCGGGCAAGACGCAGACCGCCTACGAGCTGCACAGAAGATTGCCGGATTCCTTCGTCTATGATCCGGAGAATGCCGGTTATTTTATTCGCAAGAATGTTCCCAAGCGGATCGCGCTGAGCGATTTTCAAGACTATCCGATGTGGCGGGAGACCAACTACGCGATGCTTAAGCATCTGGACAGCGAATACGACGGCGTCGCGATCGCGCCGATGACGCTCGTGAATCCGCAGTACTTCGACGAGATCGTCGGACGGTTGAGGGAGGACGGGGTGTCGGTGCGCCATTTCGCGTTGTGCGCCGGGAAGGAAACGCTGCTGAAGCGGCTGAGGGGCCGGGGAGAGGGAAGCGAATCGTGGGCGGCCGCGCAGATCGACCGATGCATGGCGGCGCTCTCCGACGAGAAGTTTGCCTATCATCTCGACACCGAGGGCCATTCGGTCTCGGACAACGCGGAGCGAATCGCCGAACTGGCGGGGCTGGCGCTGCAGCCGGACGAACGAAGCCGCATGCGCAAGGCGTACGACCGCATCCGGACGCAGATTAAGCATATCCGCTTCTGACTCAGGGATCGTCCAACCCGCGAACCCGCCTATTCGCGTCGCAAAACATGAAGCCCGATCGGGTTTCATGTTTTTTTCATTCATTGTGCCGATTATAAAAGGATTTTGAAACAAAATGTTGAAACTTGACATAACAGTTAATTATTCTTCCTATGCAAAGAAGGCAGGGAGCATCATGGTTCAGGAGTACCGGATCGGCGTCATCGCGCCGTATCTGGACGGCGAATACTACGGCAGGCTGCTGCCTTACATTCAAGAGGCCGTTCGGGAGAGACGTTCCCGTCTGTTCGCCGTGCAGGTCGCAGACGACTATTTGGGCATCGATTCATTGGAGGAACCGATCGCCGCAGGGCTTATCGACGCCTGGATCGCCATCCTGCCCTCCGCGAGCGAGACGGTTCTCGAAACGTTGGAAAACAGCGGCAAGCCTTTCGTCTGCATCGGCTTTCCTTCGCCCGTCCCTTCGGGTCACTCCGTGCTGGTCGAAAATCGTTCGAGCATGCGAGCGGCGGTGCGGCATCTGATTGATCATGGACATACGCGGATCGCGTTTATAGGCAATCGGGCGCAGTACGATCTGTACGAGCGTTACCAAGGGTATCTGGAGGCGCTGGCCGAGAGGGGGCTTGCGCTCGACGAACGGCTCGTCGTCGACACCGAAGACAATCTCATGAACGCCGGAGAGAAAGCGATGCTGGAGCTGCTGGAACGGGGCGCCGAGTTTACGGCGGTCGCCGCGGGCACGGACTTCAACGCGCTCGGCGCCATCGATTGCTTGCAGATGCGCGGATTCGGAGTTCCGCAAGATTGCGCGGTGACTGGGTTCGACGATATCTATCAGGCGGCGGTTAACTACCCGTCGCTCACCACCGTTCGCCAGCCCCTTGAACGGATGGCCGCAGAAGCGGTGAGAATCGCCGTCGAGCTGCTGGAAGGGCGTTCGCCATCGGAGGAGGCCACGTTCGTGCCGGCCGAGCTGGCCGTCCGGTCTTCCTGCTCCTGCTCGGAGAGGTCGCAGTTCCGAACGGCGGATGAATTCGACCGCTACTTGATCAACCTGTCGCAGCTGCGCCGTTCGTTCCATACGATCACGAACAACAATTATCGGATGACAAGAGGACTCATCAACGCGACGCGGGACGAGAGAGTCGACTTCTCCAAGCTGTTCTGGAATCTCGCGCATTGGGGCTGCCTGGCTCTGTGGGAGACGGACGAGAGCGGCGACCGGCGCTTGGTCGTGCGCCAGACGTTCAGCAAGAGGGGCGACCCGGTGCCTCCCGACGGCTCGGCGTATTCGTTCGAGCATTTTCCTCCGCTCGAGACGCTGCCTCCGGGAACGCTGCCTGGGGGAGGGGACGTCGTCGTGCTTCACCCGGTCAAGTCGGAGATGAAAAATTGGGGCTATATTGCGCTGGTCGGACCGCTGGACCCGAACTCCAATTTCATCGCGAACGATCTGTTCCGGCACAGCTTCACGATTCTGGCCGTCGCGTTGGAGAGGGAACTGCTGTTCAACCGCGTCCGTTCGATCGCGGAGAAGCTGGAGATCGTCTCGAACGCCACGAACGACGGAATATGGGATTGGGATCTGAGCACGGGCAAGATCGATTGGAACATCCGCGCGCACAAAATATTAAGCCCGTCCGCCGCCAAGCTGACGAGCGATCCGCGCTCCTTCTTGAGGCTGGTGCATCCGGAGGACCGCCGGGCGATGTGGCGGGCGCTTGAACACATCCGTTCCAAGGCCGACCGGCAGCCGATCCAGATCGAGCTGCGAATCGGCGGAATGACGGAAGGCGACCGGCAGATCTGGGTGCATCTTGCCGGCGATCTGGTTCGCGGAGCTTCGGGCCGCGGCGACCGAGTCATCGGTTCGATTACCGATATTACCGAGAAGAAGTTCAACGAGGCGAAGATCACGCAACTGGCTTACTGGGATTCCTTGACGGGACTGCCTAACCGCATGCGGTTCAAGGAGCTGCTCCAGGAGGCGATGGAAGAGCGGGGCAAGGACGGCAAGAAGCTGGCCGTCATGATGATCGATCTGGACCGGTTCAAGATCGTCAACGATACGCTCGGCCATCAGACGGGCGATTTGCTGCTCCAGTTGGCTTCCGCCAAGCTGCAGGAATGCGTCGGGCCTCACGGGATCGTCGCGCGGTTCGCCGGAGACGAATTCATCGCGCTGCTGTCCAGGATCGAAGGCGCCGAGGAAATCAACCGCATCGCCGACCGGATGCTGCTGATGCTGACCAAGCCGTTCGTGCTGGAAGGGCAGGAGTTTTATTTGTCCGCGAGCCTCGGCGCGTGCATGTATCCGTGCGACGCACAGGACGTCGATTCGCTCATCCGGTTCTCCGATCTGGCGATGTACTATTCGAAGGAAAACGGCGGCAACCGGCTCAAGGTCTACACGCCGGCATTAAGTTCGAAGAGAGTTGAGAGGTTCAATATGGAAACGGGTCTCAGATACGCGTTGGAACGGGGAGAGCTGGCGCTGAATTTTCAACCGCAGGTGTCTCTCGTGTCGGGCAAAGTGTACGGAGCGGAGACGCTGATCCGCTGGAGCTCGTCCGACGGAAAAACGATACAGCCGGGCGAGTTCATTCCTCTGGCGGAGGAGACCGGGCTGATCATTCCGATCGGCCAGTGGGTGCTGGAGCAGGCTTGCCGGGCGTGCAAAAGCTGGATTCACGCGGGGATGCCTTCGCTCGTCATATCCGTCAACATCTCGGCTCTCCAGTTCCAGCAGGAGGATTTTCCGGACATCGTCCGCAAGGTGCTGAAGGACACGGGCATCCAGCCGTACAATCTGTGCCTGGAGATTACCGAGCATACGGCCGTCCAGAATATGGAGCACAGCATCCGAATGCTGGGCCAACTGGTGGAGATCGGGGTCAAAATCGCGATCGACGACTTCGGCATGGGCCAGTCGTCCCTCTACTGGCTGAAGAAGCTGCCCTTGCACATCGTCAAAATCGACCCGTCGTTCATTCGTAATCTGACGAAGGATTCGGACGATGCCGCCATCGCCAAAGCGGTCATCGAAATGTCGCACGGGCTCGGACTGTCCGTTACGGCGGAGGGCGTCGAGACGGAGGACCAGCTCAAGCGGCTTCAGCAGCTTCAGTGCGACCGCATCCAGGGCTTCTTCACCGGCCGCCCGATGACGTCCGATCAGTTCATTGCGTACTTCCTCGAAATCGCCAACTGGTAAGCCGAGAAGCGGCTGCGCGGGATGCGCGCTTCACCTCTCGTAGAGCGCGGCCGCGGCCAAGCACTCCTCCCGCACGGCGGCGCGAAGCTCGTCCGGAGCGAGCGCCTCCGCGTCGCGGCCGTATTTCATCACGATGTCGCGCGCGGATTCCAGCGTGTTGAACTCGACGACCGCCTCCATCTTCTCTTCCCCTCGCACTTCCTCGCAGGACACCGTCTTCACGTATCTTTCGCCCGCGAACGTTTCCCATCTTGCCGAAGCCACGCGAACCCGAGCGGGATAGCGGGGCAGATTGGATTTGAATCGTTCCATGGACCGTTCCCAGTAGGCGGCCAGATCGAAGCCCACCGGCCGGACGAAGGTTTCGTCCAACATCGCGGCGCCGTGCAGGCGAGACAGCCGGAAAGTGCGGAGAGAATCCTCTTCCGCAGCTTCCTCCATGGCGACCGCGTACCAGACGCTCGTCTTGGCGACCAGGCCCAGCGGCAAGACGATCCGCTCCGTGATCTCGTCCGCCTCCCGTCCGCGATAACGGATGCGAAGCTTGCGCTGCTCCCAGACCGCTTCCTGGACGGTCTGCAGATGCGCGGAGCGCGCGGGAGCGGAGTGCCAGCCCGCGCCGTCGATATGGATGCGTTCCCGCACGTATTCCGCGTCCCGGCGCGCCGGTTCGGGCAGGGCGGACAGCAGCTTGCGCAGCGCGGTTCCCGACGGCTCGTTCAGCCCCAGATCGGCGACGACGCTGGAGGAGTGGAGCAGCAGCAAGGAACGGATCTCGTCTACCGTCATGGCTGTAATCCGGTTGCGGTAGCCTTCGGACAGCTTCCAGCCTCCCGCTGCTCCCCTCTCCGCGTAGACGGGAATGCCGGCCGCCGCCAATGCCTCCATGTCGCGATGGACGGTCCGTTCGGAAACTTCAAGCTCGCCCGCGAGCTCCTTGGACGTCATTTGCCCCCGGGCTTGCAGAAGGGAAAGCAGCGTAAGCAGTCGATCGGCTCTCATACATCGTTCCTCCGTTCGTTTCGGTTATGCTCAGTATATCCGATTTATATGACAGCAGGTGTCATATATCAAGGCTAATCTGAGGATGCGGGATAAAATCAAAGGAGGACAAGAGAGTATGAAACCATTGGCAGGAAAAGTGGCGGTTGTCGCGGGTGCGACGCGGGGAGCGGGAAGGGCGATTGCAATCGCGCTCGGAGAGGCGGGAGCAACCGTGTACGTGACGGGAAGAAGCGTCAGGGGAGCGCCCTCCGATCTGGCGAGGCCGGAGACGATCGAGGAGACGGCCGAGCTTGTAACCGCCCGAGGCGGGCAGGGCATCCACGTACAGGTAGACCATACGGAACCGGAGCAAGTGAAAGCATTGTTCGAACGAATCGGAGACGAGCAGGCGGGCAGGCTCGACATCATCGTTAATGACGTCTGGGGTGGAGAGAAGCTGACGGAGTGGGGTACGCCGTACTGGGAAGGCTCGCTGGACAAGGCGCTGCTCATGCAGCGAAGGGCCGTGCACTCTCATATGATTACGAGCTATTATGGCGCTCCTCTGCTGGTCAAGAGGGGAGAAGGGCTGATCGTGGAGGTGACGGACGGATACGATTACCGCTATCGGGGCAACTTGCCGTACAGCCTGGCGAAAGTATCGGTCATTCATCTTGCGGAGGCGCAAGCGGCGGAGCTGCGTCCGCATGGCGTGGCGGCCGTTGCCGTGACGCCTGGATTTCTGCGGTCCGAAGAGATGCTCGATTACTTCGGCGTCACCGAAGCCAATTGGCGCGACGGAGCGGCGAAGGAGCCGCACTTCCTCCAGTCGGAGACGCCGTTCTTCCTTGCGAGAGGACTGGCCGCGCTCGCCGCCGAACCGGATCTGCTGAGCAAGTCGGGCAAGGCGTACACTTCCTGGGGATTGTCGGATGACTACGGAATCGAAGACGTCGACGGGAGGCGTCCTCATTGGGGCAACTATGCCGCGGAGCAAGGGCTGTGACGAACGCGCAGGTCACTCCGGATGGTTGCCGGTGTCGCTCCCGATCTGATAGGGCGTCGTGATGCCTTCGTACATGAGATGCATCGACATGCCTACCGAAGCGTGAACCAGGTTGTGGCAATGGTCCATCCATAATCCGGGGTTGTCGGCGACGAAGGCGACCTCGTAGATTTCGCCCGGCTGCACGTCCAGCGTGTCGGAATACCAGGGGCTGCCGGTGGACGGTTCGCCGTTGCGGGAGAGGACGAGCATATGGTGGCCGTGCAGGTGCATCGGATGATCGACGGCCCCTCGGTTGCTGATCGTCGTCTTGACCAGATCGCCTTCCTGCACCATGAACATCGGCGTGTTCGGGAACACTTCGCCGTTAATCGTATACAAGGAGCCGAATTCCCCGTTGTAGAAAGCCAGCTTGTTGTCGAGAATCATTTCGAATTCGCGGTCGAAGTCGCTGCCGGCATGAATGGCGGTGTCGGCGGCCGTGCCGTAAACGATCGGATTAAACGCGGTCGTCTCCGGGAGATCCGGCACGCTGCCCGTGCCGTCCCGGCTCAGAAGCATGCCCAGCTTGCCGGAACGGCCGACGCTCAGGAATACAGGTGTGTCGGGCATCAGGAACGTCAAATCCATGCGGCCGCCCGTCGTCAGCTCGATCCGAACGTTCTCCAGCTCCTGCGGGCCGTTCAGATCGGTGCCGTCTATGGCGGCGACGCGGAACGGCGTCCCGGTCAGGGTATAGTCCTGCCGGACCCAGTCCTGGGTGTTGATCAGCCGAAGGCGCACCGGCGTTCCCGGAACGACCTTCTTGCGCTGGATGCCGCTGCGGTCGCCGATCGCCATTCCGATGCCGTCCCAGACGTGGGTCATGACGGTCAGGTCCTCTTCTTCCGCGCCGCCCTCTTCGGAGGCTTCGGGCTCCACGACCAGACTGCCGAACAGCCCCTTCTTCACGGCTTCCTGGGAATGCTGATGGGAATGATACCAGAAAGTGCCCGTCTGCTCGGCGACGAACCGGTAGACGTGCCGTTCGCCTGGCATAACAGCTTCCTGCGTCGCTCCGGCGACTCCGTCCTCCGCGTTCGGAACGTCGAGTCCGTGCCAGTGAATCGTGGCTCCTTTCTCGATGTCGCGGTTGATCAGCGTAACCTCCACGAGCTCTCCCTGCTTCATTCGGAGCTCGGGGCCGGGAACCTGGCCGTTGAAGGTCCAGGCTTCGAACGCTTTTCCCGGGTTCAACTCAATCGTCTTCTTCTCCGCCGTCAACGTGATCTTCCGGTCCGGCTCCCGGTCCCTCGGACCGGTCAGCATAGCCAGCGACAGATCGGTGCGGGGATCGTGGACGAGCGCCGTTCCTCCTCCGAAGTCCATCGGACCGTCAGCCATGCTCATTGCGGCCGGCAGCCGGCTGCCCCGGCTGCCGACAATGAAGATCAAGGCGGCGACGCCGATCACGACGCAGGAGATGCCGGCAGCGCGCAGCCATCTTCCACGCGGCAGCGTCGGAGCGGGAGCGTTCGGATCGCCGACTCTGCCGTACTTTCGTTCTTGAGCGTATCCCAGCGCGGCGACGGCTGCGGCGGCCAGCAAGATCGGAACGAGCACGGGGCCGAGCCGGAATGGCATGGGAGTCACCAGCAAGAAATAGAAGATGGTCGCGGCGCCGATCGCCGACATTCGGTAAGGCAGAATGACCAGCGGCTGGGCGGTCTGCTTGCGGATTTCGACGGGCAGCGGGGCCGCGGACACGTTGCGCGTCGCTCTCCAGAGCTTCGTCAGGCGCGGTACGGCAAGAACCCATACGGACAGCAAGGGAACGAGCGTAAGGGGAAGATGAAGCAGCACCCGGTCTTCCCAGAAGACGGGGTTCATCGTCGCGGCCATCGCCAGGGTGGCCGCGACGAGTCCGATCGCGGGCAGCGTCAGGTAGACGGCCCAGACGATTTGCTTGCGGGTTTTGCGGTGAAGCCTTTCGGTCGATCCGCCGTAGAGCAGCTTGGAAGCTTTGCTGCCGGCGATCCAGGATAGAATAAGCAAGAAGAAAACGCAGGCATATATGATGCCGGTAAGAATAGTAAACAAGAGATGTGCCTCCTCGTCAGTCGGTTCCGTACGGGATTGGTTACTGATTCTATCCTACCTTCCGCGAGCTGCCCGGCGTAACCGTCCGGGGTTTGGAATGCGTCCCCGACTTAAGTTGGAGCGGGTTCTCCGTCTTGCAACGGGTTACAAGGCTTCCGCAAAGCGAATAAAGGCGCACCGCTTCACCCCAAGGGGGTACGGGTGCGCCTGTTGGCGATCGTCCGGCAGACCGGAGATCAGGTTACCGAGGAGCTTCCTCGATCGTAATGTTTCCGCTGTCGGTTCTGACTTTAATGGTATCATTCGTCTGGCGTCTGGATTCGGGCGCGCGTACTCTGCCGGAATCCGCCTTCAGGTCGTACACGCCGGCGAAGTCCGCCGGGACGCGAACGTACGCGTTGCCGGAATCGACGGAAATGCTCGTATCGGAGCTGTCCAGCTTATACAGCTTAACGTTGCCGGAATCGGCCGAAAGCTTGACCTTGCCGGTCATGTTCTCGATCGTGATGTTGCCGGAATCGACAGAAGCGGTCAGGTTCGCGGTGACTCGCTCCGCCTTGACGTTGCCGGAGGAGACATCGATCTCGAGCGTATCGCTGACGAATTCTCCGAGGGACATATTGCCGGAATCGGAATCCAGCACCGCCCTCGAGATTCGCAAGAGCGAGGCATTCTTCAATTCCAGGTTGCCGGAGTGGAGCTTGAGCTTCAACTTGTCCAGAAGCGCATCGTCCGTCACGGAGACGACGAATTGCTCCGTAGGGCGGTCGAAGTTGAATCCGAATAAGTTTATATATCTGCGGGGCAGGCGGATAAGCTCCAGATTCAGCTTGCTGCCGGAAATTTCCGCCGCCTGGATTTTCTCGACCATTTGTTCCGTTCCGCGACCTTTCAGATGGATCGAGTTGGTGCCATCGGTGCTTTTGACGAACGTCATGGTGACGCTGTATTCGCTCTTGATGCTCAGATCGCGAAGTTCCTCCGCCGAGAAGGTCCACTTTTTCTCGAAATCCCGCATATCCTTGTCGACCGTATTCCAATTATGGTTCACTGCGCCGGCGATCCCGATCACGATCAGACAGAACGCCGTAAAGTACCAAAACTTTCTCATCGCTGATTTCCTCCTTTCAACGTCTTGTAATTCCATCCCGCGTAGGCTTTCGTGGCGCGGAACAGCCCTTTGCCGAACAGGAGGGACAGGTCGGCGAGAATCATTCCGATGCCCGTTATCCCCAGCGACATCATCAGCTTGGCGCTCGTGAATTCCCCGTACAGCGACGTCTCGACGGCCAGTGCCAGCGGAGCCAGCAGAGTGATGAGCGCGGCGATGCAGACGGAGACGAACGCCGCGAATAATGAGGCGAATACCGGGATCGCAAGGATCAGATTAAGAAAGAGCAGCAGAATCCCCACCCCGATGAAACGCGGAACGTCGCGATTCGGCTCGTGCGGCCGTTCCGGCGCGGGAGCGGCCCAGGTCTGAGGCGGAGGAGGAACCCGGTCGGAAAAAGGGGCCTCGCCGTAGGGGGCGCTGCCGTAAGGAACGTTGCCGTGAGGAGCATTGCCGTAAGGAGAGCCGGCGTAAGATGGTTCGAATCGGGGTTCGGCGGGCTGTGCGGGATAGCCCAGTTCCGCGACGATTTCCTCTTCCGTCTTCCCTTGCTCCCGGCCGATTCTGAAGCATTCCTCGCAGCGGACGAGCAGTTCGTTCCTCTCGTGCTCCGGCAATGGCGCGAGATCCGCGCTCATTTTATCCATAAACTCCATTTTATTCATGGCAAAGACTTCCTTTCAATGAACTGTTCCCATCATAGCTCATCGTTCGCCCGGCTGTCATCAGACGCGAGGTGACGATCGACCTCGACCTAAGTTGGGGAAGCGGAATTCCAGGGAAGAGTATCCATAGGCCTATACTCCCATTTCACCCATAATCCGCCATTCGCTCAAGAGGTGTATGGTACAATATGTAAATCAGAAGCGGGAGGGGGCCAGGCCGGGCAAGTTCCGACGTCTAATTCGGATATACCATTTATAGAAGGAAGTGTGGAAATGCAATACGGGAAAAAGATGGCGGCAGTGCTGTGCGGAGCGCTGGTCGTCGGAGTCGCGGCGGGGTGCACCGGGGGCGGAAACGAAACGACGAACCAAGAGAAAACCCCGATCAAGGTGATGCATTACAACGAGAGCAGCTTCTATCAGCAGTATGGCATGCTGTTTGCCGCGCTGTATCCGGACATCGAGATCGAGGTCGTCTCGACGTCGGCGGTCGTTTACGAGGAAGGCAAGGATATGCAGAAGGCGATGGAAGACTTCATCGCCGAGCAGAAGCCGGACGTGCTGATGATCGGGGCAACCGATTACGCGCGCATGGCAAGCGAAGGCAAGTTGTACAACTTGGACTCGTTCATTCAGAAAGACAAGTTCGATCTGGAAGGAATCGCTCCGGGGATTCTCGAGTACATCAAGCAGCAGAGCGACGGCATTCTGTACGGGCTCGCTCCGGATTTTTACAGTCAAGCGCTGTTCTATAATAAGGACATGTTCGAGAAGTACGGGGTCACGCTTCCTACGGACCGCATGAGCTGGGATGAAGTGCTGCAGCTGGCAGCCAGATTTCCGACGGACGGCAGCGGGGACGACCGCGTCTACGGGCTGAAGGCGGGCTACCAGATAGACCTCTACCAAATGGGGCTGATGATCGGTTCCATGAAGGGGCTGAACTACGTCAATCCGACGACGATGCAGCTGACGATCAATTCGGATTCCTGGAAGACGACGTTCGAGACGGCGAACAAGGCCATCGAATCGGGCTCCCTATACGTCGAAGATCCGAATAACGGTGGATTTTCCGGCTCTTATGAAGATTATTTGTTAAGGGACGCGTTTATCGGAGAGAGAGTCGCGATGGTGCTCGAAGGCAATTATATGATCGAGCAGATCAAGGAAGCGAAGACGAGGCTGAAGGACAAAGGCGTCAAGAACTGGGACATCGTGACGGTGCCCGTCAATCCGCAAACCCCGGACGAAAGCTCTGCGATGTCTGTGGGGCAAATCTTCGCGATCGCCGCGAATTCAGCCAACGCGGAAGGCGCATGGAAGTTCCTGAGCTACATCAACGGCGACGAGTTCGCGAGGGTGACTTCCAAGCTTCGCAACGGAGGTTTCCCGTCCCGGATGAAGTACATCAACAACGAGGAAGGGCTCAACATGGCGGCGTTCTACAGCTTGAAGCCGCGCTCCTCCGACATGTACAAGGATTTCGACAAGCTGCCGCGCGAGTTCTACATGAAGTTCGATGCGCTGACGCAAGAGGAATTCCAAGCTGTGAAGGACAGCAAAGCGACGATCGCGGAAGCGCTGGACAATCTTCAGGCCAAAGGCCAGAAGCTGCTGACCGAGGAGAGCGAGAAGGCCGCGACGGCCGAGCCGAGTCCGGCCGGGGCTTCCGCTTCGGGAGAGTCGATCACGATCGTCACCGAGGGAGCGGCGTCGGCGGTTCCGGCGGAATAAGCTTGGCCGCCGCCCATTTTTGTCCAACTTGTGAATTCTGCCTTTAATTCGTCACATCTTTGTGATAGAATATTCACATATAGCGCTTTCACAAGGAGGTTGGACCCTCATGAAGAATAGAGAGATGTCCCGCATGTTGAAATGGGTGGCAATGGTCGTTATCGCGGTGGGCATCGTCTGCTGCGTACTGAATATCGCGCAGTTCAACGATCAGAACCTCGGCCTGATGATCGGCCTCGGATTCCTGATCGGCGGCGCACAGATTATGCTGTTCGGCGTCATCGCTCCGCTGATGCAGAAGAACCAAGAAGCTCCGGCATCTTCGGCTTCTGCGGCGGAAGAGCCTGTCTGAAACTGACTTATTTAATGAGAAAGTCCGTTAGGAACGATTCGTTCCTGACGGGCTTTTTTGTCGTGTGCGGCGTTGCATGCCGCAAGGCGGGAAGCGCGACGCTATCGCGCGCGCGGGAGGAGTCGGACGCAGCGACCGACCATTATTCGCCATGGAACAGGCACCCATGTAACAAAATTCACATGTGTCAAAGCAGTGAACAAACTATTGCGAATTTTCAACGTTTCGTTGTCGCCTTTGTTAACTGTGAGGAAAGTCGCTGAGCTTTCTGATATGTTGAGGTCAGCGACGAAGAAATCGTCCGTTGCAACGAAATGAAGCGGTAGCAGCAAGAGGATGGGGGAGATGGAAATGTTGAAAGGGCTGCGGAGGCTGACGGTCGCGCTGTCGCTCGCCGCGACGGCAGTCTTGCTCGGCGGGTGCGCCGATAAGGTGGTCGTGCTGAATCCGAAGGGCGAGATCGGACAGCATCAATTGGACTTGATTATTTTGTCTACGGTGCTCTGTTTGATCGTTATCGTGCCGGTGCTGATCTTGACGTTCTACTTGGCTTGGAAGTATCGTCACAAGCCGAACGGGAAGGCGAAATACGACCCTACCTGGGAACACAGCACGAAGCTGGAAGTGATCTGGTGGGGGATACCGATCATCATCATCGCCATCCTCGGAACGATTACCGTTAAATATACGCATATGCTGGAACCGTCCAGACCGCTCGAGCACGAAGCGAAGCCGGTCGTGATCCAGGTAACCTCGCTCGATTGGAAATGGTTGTTCATGTATCCGGAGCAGGGCATCGCGTCGGTGAATTACCTCGAATTTCCCGATAACGTGCCGGTCCGCTTCGAGCTGACCTCGGACGCGCCGATGAACTCTTTCTGGATTCCGCAGCTTGGCGGTCAGATCTATACGATGTCCGGAATGGCGATGAAGCTGCATCTGATCGCGGACGAACCGGGCTCGTACATGGGGATGGGCGCCAACTTCAGCGGCAAGGACTTCGGCAAGATGAATTTCACGGCGAAGGCGACTTCGCTGGAGGAGTTCGAGGCTTGGGTCGAGCAAGTGAAGCAATCGTCCCCTGAGCTGACGACGGACGGGTACGTTCAGTTGGCGAAGCCGGGCGTGTCGGATGTGCAAACCTTCTCTTCGATTCCGGAAGGCTTGTTCGAGAAGATCGTAACCAAGTACAGCAGTTCGCACAATCATGGATCGGACTCGGCCAAGAGTGACTGAACCGACAAGCTATGAATCAAGGGAAAGAAGGTGCCGACATGTGGGATAATATAACGGAGTTCGCCTCCGAGTTTTTCGTCACGGGCGATCCGCTGATTTACGGCGCGGACGTCGCCATCGTGCTCACGATGGTCGCGATCGTGACGGCTCTCACGTATTTCAAAAAATGGACGTGGCTGTGGAAGGAATGGCTGACGACCGTCGATCATAAGAGAATCGGGATCATGTACGTCATTGCGGCGCTGCTCATGCTGTTCCGCGGGGGCGTCGACGCGCTGCTCATGCGCACGCAGCTCGCGATGCCGGAGCTGGAGTTCTTGAACGCGGAGCACTATAACGCGATCTTTACGACTCATGGGGTCATCATGATTCTGTTCATGGCGATGCCGCTCATGTTCGGGTTGTTCAACCTCGTCGTTCCGCTCCAGATCGGGGCGAGAGACGTGGCGTATCCGTTCCTGAACTCGCTGAGCTTCTGGCTGTTCTTCTTCGGAGCGATGCTGTTCAACATGTCGTTCGTCATCGGAGGCTCGCCGGATGCGGGGTGGCTGGCTTACCCGCCCCTATCGGGAACGCAATTCAGTCCGGGCGTCGGTCAGGACTTCTATATATGGGGGATACAGATTTCCGGGATCGGCAGCTTGATGACCGGGATCAACTTCATCGTCACGATTCTGAAAATGCGGGCGCCGGGCATGAAGCTGATGAAAATGCCGATGTTCTCGTGGTCGGTGCTGTCCAGCTGCTTGACGATCATTCTCGCGTTCCCGATCTTGACGGTCACGCTGTTCCTGCTGTTCATCGACCGCTACCTTGGCGCGCACTTCTTCACGCTGGACGGCGGCGGCAACCCGATGATGTACATCAACCTGATCTGGATGTGGGGTCACCCCGAAGTGTACATCGTCGTTCTGCCGGCCTTCGGGATTTTCTCCGAGGTGGTCGCGACCTTTTCCAAGAAGAGGCTGTTCGGCTACAAATCGATGGTGTTCGCTCTCATGAGCATCAGTGTCGCGTCGTTCTTCACCTGGGCGCACCACTTCTTCACGATGGGCTCGGGGGCTAACGTCAACGCGTTCTTCGCAGTCACGACGATGATCATTGCGATTCCGACCGGGGTCAAGGTGTTCAACTGGCTGTTCACGATGTATCGAGGGCGGCTGTCGTTCCCGACGCCGATGCTGTGGATGCTCGGCTTTATTCCGTGCTTCGTCGTCGGCGGGATGACCGGGGTGCTGCTCTCCGTCGCGCCGGCGGACTTCCAGTTCCACAACAGCTACTTCCTGATCGCCCACTTCCACCAGGTGCTGATCGGAGGCGTCGCGTTCGGATACTTCGCGGGCTTGTACTACTGGTGGCCTAAAGTGTTCGGCTTCAAGCTGAACGAGAAAATCGGCAAATGGGCGTTCTGGTTCTGGAATATCGGCTTCTATGTCTGCTTCATGCCGCAGTACGTGCTCGGCCTGATGGGCATGACGCGCCGGGTCAGCAGCTACGGCTGGGATAGAGGCTGGTACGAGCTGAACCTGACGTCGACGATCGGCGGATTCCTGATGGGTATCGGCTTCCTGTTCCAGGTGTGGCAGATCCTGCACAGCATCAAGTTTATGGAAAAAGATACGACGGGAGATCCGTGGGACGGACGAACGCTCGAGTGGACGATTCCGTCGCCTGCGCCGGCGTACAACTTCGCCACGCTGCCGGCGGTGCAAGAGAAGGACGACTTCTGGGAAGAGAAGCAGCGCATCGCCGCCGGAGGGGCTCCGCGGCCGAAGCCGCCGCTTGAACCGATCCACATGCCGAAAAACTCGGGAATTCCGATCATCATGTCGTTCTTCTTCTTCGTAGCCGGTTTCGGATTCGTCTGGGATTGGCTGTGGATGATCATTCCGGGGCTTGCCGGCGTCGCGGTATGCATGCTTGTTCACTCTTTTAACTACAATACGGATTATTATATCCCGGTTGAGGAAATCAAACGCACGGAAGCTGCGGCGGGGAGGGCTGTGTAATGGCCAAGTCGGGTAACCATATCGTCTCTGCTCCGTCGCACGGCGGCGGGCATGCCCACGAGGGGCATCACGACCTGGAAGGCATGCGCTTGATGGGATTCTGGATCTTCCTGATCACGGACTGCATTCTGTTCGGCACGCTGTTCGCGACCTATGTCGTGCTTAGCGGCAATACGGCCGGAGGGCCGACCGGCGCCGAGTTGTTCGAGATGCCGGGGGTTATCGCCGAGACGTTCATTCTGCTTACGAGCAGCTTCACGAGCGGGCTTGCGGTGCTGGCGATGAACCGGGGAGACCGCAAAGGGCTGATCTCCTGGCTGGCGGTCACGGTCGTGCTCGGCGCAGCGTTCATTACGCTGGAAGTGACGGAGTTCTTCACGCTCGTGCACGAAGGAGCGACAATCTCGACGAGCGCTCACTGGTCCGCCTTCTACACGCTGGTCGGCACCCATGGACTTCACGTTTCGCTCGGTCTTGTGTGGATGATCGCGATTATGATCCAGCTCGGACGTCACGGCATCAACTCCGTTACTCGCCGTAAAGTTAACGTCATTAGCTTGTATTGGCACTTTCTCGACGTCGTCTGGATTTTCGTCTTTACGATCGTCTACCTGCTGGAGGTGATGTAAGATGGCGCAGCATACGAATCACGGCGCGCACGCTCATGGGGCGCATGACGATCATGGCGCTCACGAGGCTCATGGCTCGCTTAAGTCTTACGTCATCGGCTTCGTCCTGTCATTGATTCTGACGGCTATCCCGCTGATCATCGTGCTGAACGATGTACTGGAAGGTACGGCGGCCAAGGTCGTGCTGCTGGGAGCGGCGATTCTGCAATTCGTCGTCCAACTGGTGTACTTCATGCATCTGAAGGAAGAAGGCAAACCGCGCTGGAACTTCATGGTGCTCATTCTCGGTCTGATCATCGTGCTCACGATCGTGGCGGGTTCGATCTGGATCATGACTTACAATAAAGTCGCATAACAATAAGGAAAAGGGACTTGCCTGCACGAGGGTGCGCGGCGAGTCCCTTTTTCTTGTTGTGCAGATTACGAGGTGCAGCGGGCGTATCGGTAATCGTTGGGGCGGTCCGTGCGAGCGATGATGGTCAGCCGTCCGCCCGTCTTGGTCAGGGTGTAGCGGATCGTTTTGTTTCCGGTTCCTGCGCCGGACAGAACCGCGCTGATGCGGATGCGGGACGTATTCTGGCCGAGAATCTTCAGGCTCTCCACCTTGCGGAGGGCCGGTCCGGGAGCGTCGGATAGAACGTATCTTCTTCCTTGGTAGTTGATCGGATCGAGGTTGCACAGCATGAAGCGGCTGAGCTGCTTGCTCCAGCAGCGGCCGAAGTAGTCCTCGATTTTCTGACGGGAGCTGAACCGCTCGGGCAGGCGTCTGTATTCGTCTCCGTTGAACTTGAACGATTGTCCGTCGGCAGCGGAGCTCCGGACGGCAAACCATTGCTCCTCGGCTTCGTTGATGAACGCGGTAAGCTGGCTGACGGTATAGGCGACAGCGGCATTCGGCATATCGGCATCCCTCCATGACAGCGTATGAGGCTGGCGGAGGGAGTGCGAGGGTGGTTGTCCGGAGGCTAATGGAGGATTTTTGTCCGGACGATCGGCTCGAATGCCGCCTGCTATATGGGCGGAGCGGCGTTCGAGCCGATGGCAGGGGTTAACCGATCGGTTCGCCTGCCTCCCAAGGATTCAGATGGATCATGACCTCGACGACGTCGGGGTCGTAGTCCATGATGAGCTTTTTCAGCTTGCGGCTGATGTCGTGTCCTTGCTGAATCGTATAGTCGTGGGGGATGCCCACTCGAACGTCGACGATAATGTAGTGGCCGTGCTCGCGAGCGCGAACCCGGTCGATCCGCTTCACATGGTCGTCCGTTCTGAGCAGCGCTTCGTATTTTGCCAGCTTCTCGGGGCTTACGTTGTGCTCCATCAGAATGTCTACGGATTCGCGTCCCATCCCGACGGCGAGCTTGAGGACGAGCAGGGATACGACGATGCCGGCGATCGGGTCGCCGTATGCGGCCCAGCCCCAATGAAATCTCTCTCCCAGCAACCCCAGGCCGATGCCGACGACGGCGGCGAGCGAGGCGTAGACGTCGGCGAGGTGGTCATAGGCGGTGGCAAGCACGCTCTTGCTGTTCGTCGCCTTGCCTACGCGGATCGTATAGAGGTACAGTCCCTGCTTCCAGATCAGGGACAGGAAGGCCGCGCCAAGGGCGAGCCAGTTCTCTCCGCCCGCGGGCTCGAACAGGGCGAGGATCGATTGATAACCGATCCATAAGGCCGCAAGTACAAGGATAACGGCCACGAAAGCGGATGCGACGACTTCGGCTTTGCCGTGACCGTAAGGATGGTCGTCGTCGGCCGGCTTGTTCGAGATCATCGACGAAGTCAGCGCCGCCACGGTCGCGATGATGTCCCCGGCGTTGTGCACCCCGTCCGCGAGCAGAACGGGGCTGGACAGGAGAAGACCTGCCGCTACTTTCATGACGGTCAGGAGGATGTTGCTGATCAGACTGATCCAGATGGCCAATAAGCCGGAATGATGCCCTCTTGCCACAATGATTGCCCCTTCTAAGATTGTTTACTTCGCGCAAAAATAAAAACAAGCTTCCGGCGCGTTGGCTGGAAGCTTGTTTTCGGAATATGGATATATCGACGTACGATAAGTCTGCATAGGTAGAACCGCCCTCTCCCGATTGCCAAGACGGATTTCGACAAACAACTTTTCTATAGTATCATATTTCTCTTGCTTGCGCGAATGACAAAGCGCCTCATTTATCTCATATAAATTACTCATTAAGTTATGTATATGTTAATTATAAATAAATACGAGATCTTAAATGTAACTATTATTGACATAGATATGCCAAGGTAATATGATTACAGTAAAAACCCGGTGGGGAGAAGGAGCCGCTGAGCATGGGAATAACGAACAAAACGCCGGTACCTTCGCTTTCTTCCCTGTACTACAACGAGATGTACGACGGATCGCAGGTTCGCCCGCATTACGGCAAAGTTCACGAGTCGATCTCGCGGATGACGCCCCAGGAACGCGTCGCCAGGCAGACGAAGATGAACGGAAGGCTGCTCGAGGAAGGCATTACGTTTACGCTGTCGGGGGCGGGACAGCCGGAGGCGCTGGAGCGGACGATTCCTTTCGATCTGATCCCCCGTATTATCCCGATGGAGGAATGGGAGACGATTGAACAGGGGACGAAGCAGCGAGTAAGGGCGCTGAACGCTTTCCTCGCGGATATTTACCATGAACAATGTATTCTGAAAGACGGGCTCGTGCCGCGTCGGATGGTGATGGGCAATCGCTATTTCCGCACAGAGATGATGCGTCTCGCGGTGCCCGGAGGAACATACATGACGGCCTCAGGCATCGATCTGATCCGCGATGAGAAGGGCGCTTATTACGTTCTGGAGGACAATCTTCGTTCCCCGTCGGGCTTCTCCTACGTGTTCAAGAGCCGCTCGATCCTGACGCATGATTTTCCCGAGTTGATGTTCTCCCATCCCGTACGCGGCATTGACCGTTTCCTGCAGGAATTCAGGTCGTCCTTGCGCAATCTCTCTCCCATCGACAAAGCCGAGCCCGTCGTCGCCCTGCTGACCCCGGGAAGCTACAATTCCGCGTATTTCGAACACGTCTTCCTGGCTCAGCAGATGGGAATCGAACTGGTCGAAGGCCGGGATCTCGTCTGCAAGGATCATAAAATCTATATTCGCGGCCTGTCGGGGCTGAAGCAGGTGGATGTGCTGTATCGGCGCATCGACGACGATTATCTCGATCCGCTGGCGTTTCGCCCGGATTCCGTGCTGGGCGTGGCAGGGCTGATGAACGCATACCGCTATGGCAACATTACGATCGCCAACGCTCCCGGGACGGGCGTCGCGGACGACAAGGCCATCTATACGTTCGTGCCGGAGATGATCCGCTACTATTTGAACGAGCGTCCCATTTTGAGCAATGTGCCGACTTATCTGATGAGTCGTCCGGACGAAAGGGAGCATGTGCTGGGCCGTCTGGAGGAAATGGTCGTCAAGGAAACTTCGCTGTCGGGCGGATACGGCATGCTGGTCGGTCCCGCCTCGACGGAGCGGGAACGGGAGCTGTTCGCCGCGAAAATCCGGGAAAATCCCGACAATTACATCGCCCAGCCGACGATCAAGCTGTCCACCTCGCCGATCAATCTGGACGGGCGAATCGCCCATCGGCATATCGACTTGCGGGTGTTCGCCGTTGCGGACGGGGCGAGCGTCCGCGTGCTGCCGGGAGGGCTGACGAGGGTCGCGATGAAGGAAGGCTCGCTCGTCGTCAATTCGTCCCAGGGCGGAGGCGTCAAGGATACTTGGGTGCTGTCTCGATAATTCGTCCATAAGGAGAGGGTCTCTATGTTGGATCGGATCGCGGAATGCCTGTTCTGGATCGGACGGTACACCGAACGGGCCGAAAATCACGCCAGGCTGCTCGACGTCTACTATCACTTGCGCGAAGAGGACGGCGAGGACGCCGAGGCGACGTGGAGAAGAATCGCCGAAGCGATCGGGGATTGCGCGCTGTACGAAGAGCGGTACGATGCATACCGGGAGAATGACGTGCTGTTCTTCCTGACGCTCGATTGGACGCAGCCGAATTCGATTCTGTCCTGCGTGACGCAGGCGCGCAACAATCTGAAGAAGATCCGGGAGCAGCTGCCTGCCGAGCTGTGGAACCTGTTGAACGGCTTCTACTTGTGGTTGAAGAGCGTGCGAGTGGAAGAGATCGTGCAGATGTCTCCTCACGGCTTCTTCCAGGGATTGAAGGAGCGGCTGGCCGCGTTCCAGGGGACGGCCGTGTCCATCGCGCTGAGAGACGAGTCGTGGCATATGCTTGAAAGCGGGCGTTACCTGGAGCGGTCGGAGAACGTCGTGCGGCTGCTTCAATCCGTCGGCAGAATCGCTCCGGAGCAGCGGAAGGCAGCCTACGGCTATACGGTCGCGCTGCTCAAGTCGGTCGGAGGCTACGAGGCGTTCCGCCGTCTTGGTCAAGACGATCTTACGCTGGAGGGGGTGTCGAGGTTCCTTGTGCTTCAAGAGGCTTTTCCGCGTTCGGCTCATTTCTCGCTGGCCGCGTTCGAGCGTCATCTGCAGGACATGAGGCGGGAATCCGACAAATCGGGCTCGGCTCTTGAGCGAACCATCCGGCTTGCGGGCAAGGCGCGGTCGGAGCTCGGCTGGCTCGACCGGGACGACATTACGCTCGATACGCTGAATTCCGTGCTGCAGCAGCTGCTGACGACGAATCGCCAGTTGGGCGAGGCGGTTGCGGGCACCTTTTTTTCCCCCGGACGGGAGGTTACGGCATGAGACTCGAAATTTGCCACGTCACGAAATACCGCTACGATTCGCCGGTGACGGACAGTGTCAATGAAATTCGCCTGACTCCCCGAACCGACGAGCGGCAGGCGTGCTATCAGCACCGGCTTGTGGTTGAGCCTAACGTTCAGCTGCAGTCTTATGAGGATTTCTTCGGGAATCGGGTTCATTCGTTTACGGCCAACGCGCCGCATTCGGAGCTGGTGATCACGGCCCATTCGACGGTGGTGACGCGGGACCGGGACGTGCTGTGGAAGGCCGCCTGGGGGCCGGAGGAATCGTGGCATCGGGTGAGAAGTCTGGAGTTCGTCGATGCGAACGCGGAATATTTGCTGGCGACAGATTATACGTCGTTCCATCCTTCGGTGGAGGCTTATGCTGCCAGGATCGGTGGAGAAGAGGAGGGGGTCTTCGGCTTCGTGCGGCGCGCGGCGAACGCGATCTTCGGAGATTTTCAGTACAAGCCGCTGTCGACCGGGGTGCATACGAAGGCGGAGGAGTTGATCGAGATCGGCTCCGGCGTATGCCAGGATTTCGCGCATTTGCTGATCGCGTTGTGCCGTCTGAGAGGGGTGCCGGCGCGTTATGTGAGCGGGTATCACTTCGTCGGGGATTTGCAGGGGCGGGATGCGGACTTCGAGCAGGCTTCGCACGCCTGGGTCGAGGCGTACGTGCCCGGAGTCGGCTGGCAGGGCATCGATCCCACGAACGACAATCTGGTCGATTGGCGCTACGTCAAGCTCGGGCACGGGCGCGATTACCCCGACATCGTCCCGGTCAAAGGGATCTACCGGGGCACGTCCGGCCAGTCTTTGCACGTCACGGTGGACGTTCAGTTGGCGGAGACGGGGTGAGCGAGTGTGCTTGCGAGTGGTTAACGGTGTGGCGGGCGGGGGAGTGGTTTAATGTTCGGAAAATATTGTTTGTTTGATGGATGTTTGTCCGAATGTTGCGATTGTACGATCCATTTCCGAATAATTGGGCGCAAAACAGCTTGACGTGTACGGGGTGATCGGTTAAGCTACGTAATGGAAAAAGAACAAAGCATGTGATGTTCATCCATTCGTATATCCTTGGCGATATGGGCCGGGGGTCTCTACCAGGAGCCTTAAATTCCTGACTACGAAGGATGTGGGATACCCACACCCTTCGGCGGTCGGGATTTTTTTATGCTGTTCGGACGGCTGGAAGGGAAAACCGGGAGGAGAAGTTGCGAATGAGTTATGACGTCATTGTGGTGGGCGCCGGTCCGGCGGGAATTTTCGCATGTTACGAGTTGACGAGAACCGCTCCGCACCTGAAGGTGCTTCTGGTGGACAAAGGACACGAGATCAAGCGCCGCCACTGTCCGATTCTTGAAAATAAAATCGAGCTGTGTCCTCCTCCCGCCGGGAAAAAGGAATATGCAGGCTGCTTGCCCGCCTGTTCGATTACGGCCGGGTTCGGGGGAGCGGGCGCATACAGCGACGGCAAGTTTAACATTACGACGGAGTTCGGCGGTTGGTTGACCGACTATTTGCCCCATTCGCGGGTATTGGATCTGATCCGCTACGTGGACGAAATCAATCTGGAGCACGGCGCGACGACGAATGTGACCGACCCGACGACGGAAACCGTACGGGATATCGAGCGCAGAGGGTATGCTGCCGGGCTCAAGCTGCTGCGGGCGCAAGTGCGCCATTTGGGTACGGAGCAGAACCTGGAGATTCTGAAATCGATCTACGACTATCTGGACAGCCGGATTGAGATGAGGTTCAAGACGGAGGTAGCCGATCTTCTGACGGTGAAGGAGGACGGCAAACACCGCGCCCGGGGCATCGTGCTGAAGAACGGGGAAGAGATCGAAGCGGATAAGGTCGTCATCGCTCCGGGAAGAGACGGCTCCGGCTGGTTGGCCGACGTGCTGAAGAAGCGGCGGCTGGCGATGGTGAACAATCAGGTGGACGTCGGCGTGCGGGTGGAGACGTCGGACGTGGTGATGAGGGAAATTAACGAGCATCTGTACGAGGGGAAATTTGTGTTCAATACATCTGTAGGCACGCGAGTGCGGACGTTCTGCAGCAATCCTTCGGGACACGTCGTCGTGGAAAACCACAGCGGCGTCATGGCAGCGAACGGCCACGCGTTCAAAGACCCGGCGCTCGGGTCGGCGAATACGAACTTCGCGCTGCTCGTCTCGCATAAGTTCACCGAGCCGTTCGATAAGCCGAACGAGTACGCGCGGGAAATTTGCAAACGCGCCAACGATCTGTCGAGCGGCGGGGTCATCGTGCAGAAGTTCGGAGACATTATGCGCGGGCGGCGGTCGACGGCGGGCCGGATTAAGGAAGGCTTCATCGAGCCGACTTTGCACGAGGCGGTGCCGGGCGACTTGGGCCTCGTGCTTCCGTACAACACGATGAAATCTCTGGTCGAGATGGTGGAGGCGCTGGATAAGGTGACGCCGGGCATCGCCTCCGAGCACACGCTGTTCTATGGCGTCGAGGCCAAGTTCTACTCGGCGCGCCCGAAGCTGAGCGAGACGCTCGAGACGGAGATTGCCGGCCTCTACTGCGGCGGCGACGGCGCTGGCGTGACGCGCGGCCTGGCTCAAGCCGGAGCGGCCGGCGTCTGGATCGCTCGGGCGATCTCGGAGCGGTTGGAGAAGTAGGCGTTGGCCGGACGCGGGCGCGCTTAAGCGGGAGGCCGGTGTGGGGGCCGATGCGTGGGCGCTGTGTCGGGGGGCCAAGGCCAGAAAAGTGCCTTGGCGGTCGGCGGTCGGATGAGAGTGGTGAGTGCGGAGGCCACGAAATGGCCTTGGCGTAGGTGGTGCGTCGAGATCAAGGCCAGAAAAGTGCCTTGGCGATCGGCGGCCGGGTGAGAGTGGCGAGTGCGGAGGCCACGAAATGGCCTTGGCGTGGTGGGGTGTCGAGACCAGGGCCAGAAAAGTGCCTTAGCGGTCGGCGGCCGGGTGAGAGTGGCGAGTGCGGAGGCCACGAAATGGCCTTGGCGTGATCGGTGCGTCGAGACCAAGGCCAGAAAAGTGCCTTAGCGGTCGGCGGCCGGGTGAGAGTGGCGAGTGCGGAGGCCACGAAATGGCCTTGGCGTAGGTGGGGTGTCGAGACCAGGGCCAGAAAAGTGCCTTAGCGGTCGGCGGTCGGGTGAGAGTGGCGAGTGCGGAGGCCACGAAATGGCCTTGGCGTGGTGGTGTGTCATAGTTAAGGCTGTGCTTCCGGCTACAGAGACCAGTAAGTCAGAGCCGACAGAAGCACGGAGGCGATGAACATGGCCGCAAGCGGGCGGAGGGCGCGGCTGCGGAGATCGCGGAGGCTGACGTTCAGGCCCAAGCCGGCCATCGCCATACCGAGGAGCAGCGTCGTGGCATACGACAGCTCGTGCAGCAGAGGTGCAGGATCAGGCAGCAAGGCTGGCAGCCCGTAGCTGCCGAACAGGCTGGCGGCGATGAAGCCGACGAGGAACCAGGGGAACTTGAAGCTGCCCCCGGCGGTCTGGTTCCGATCGCAGGTCGTATCGCCGATTTGATGATTGGCATGACAACCGACTCGATCGCCACCAGCGGACGCCCGCCCATGGCCACTTGCCTGATTTTCGGCCCGATCACCGCCCTCAACCTTCCAGTTCTGCTCGCTACCCCTGCCGCTAGCCCGATCGCCACCCCGGAGGCTGCGAAGCTTGGCAGCTCCCGCGATGGCGAGGCACACCGGCACGAGCAGGGCGACGCGGCACAGCTTGGCGAGCAAACCGTCCGCCAAGGCGTCCGGTCCGCCCGGGACGGCGGCCATGGCGACGTGCGCGATCTCGTGGAGCGTCAGGCCCGCCCAGATGCCGTAGCTCTCCGGCGAGAGCGGCAGCCAAGGCAGCATGAGCGTATAGGCCGTCGCGAATACGGTACCGATCACGGCAATCAGCCCGGCGCTGATTGCCGTGTCTTCGTCTTTGGAGCGGAGCAGCGGAGCTGCGGCCGCGATGGCAGCCGCGCCGCAGATGGCGGTTCCGATCGCCAGCAAGGCAATCAATTTGCGGTCGGCGCGGAGCAGACGGCCGATCGCGAATACGGCGACGAGCGAGAAGGCGACCGTCGCGCCGCTTCTTAGCAGCAGCGGTAAGCCCTGCCGCAGCACTTCGACGATGTCGAGCTTGAGGCCGAACAGGACGATGGCGGCGCGAAGCAGCGTTCCGGAGGAGAAGCGGACTCCCGCGCCCAGGGCGTGCGGATAGCCGAAGCGATGGCGGTAAGCGGCCGCCAGCAGCAGCGCGCAAGCGAGCGGGCCAAGCTTGGACGGGCCGGGAATGAGCGAGACGGCCCATCCGGCCAGTGCAAGCGACAGCGTAAGCAGGATGCCGGTCAGGCGCGGATGATTCGACGGCCAGGCGGCAATGGGGCGGATCGGGTTAGCGAGCATGAGGGCTGACACCTCCGTTGTCGGTTCTGTTGCTTTCAGCATACTCGCGAATTTATAATAAGGAAAATTAATTATATTTATTTTTAATATAAGTATTTAATTATGATTGGGGGGCAAGAACAAACGTGGAGCAAGCTCTGACAGTGTTCGTCGAAGTCGCCGAGACGAGGAATTTCTCCCGCGCGGCAGAGCGCCTGCATATGACTCAACCGGCGGTTAGTCAGCACATCCGGGCGCTGGAGGAGCGGCTGAACGCCCAATTGCTCGTTCGCAGCAACAAGTCGGTCGCATTGACGAAAGCCGGGGAAATCGTCCTCCATCACGCCCGGGAAATCGGAGAGTTGTATCGCCGGATGAACGAGATGGTCGGCGAGTTGATCGGCCATGCGGGAGGACCGTTATCGATAGGGGCGAGCTATACGTTCGGGGAATACGTGCTTCCGCGCACGTTGGCGAAGCTGCATGAGAATTATCCGGATATTCGGCCCAGCGTCATGATCGGCAATACTGCGGATATCGCGGAAAAGGTGCGGACTCGCGCACTGGACGTCGGAATCGTAGAAGGTGAAGAGATCGGATCGGGTCTGGAGGCGGAGAGGCTGGCGGAGGACGAGATGTTCGTCGCGGCTGCGACCGGCCATCCGCTGGCGGATCTCCCCCGGATCGAGCCGGCGCTGCTGGAACGGGAAACGTGGCTCGTCCGCGAGAGAGGCTCGGGAACCCGGGCAGCGGCGGATAACTTGTTCGCAGAGCTTGGCATCCAGCCTGTCCGGCTGATGGAGCTCGGCAGCACGCAATCGATCAAGGAAACGGTAGAAGCCGGGCTCGGCATCTCTTTGCTGTCGCGCTGGGCGCTGCGCAAAGAGCTCGGGCTCGGCTCCTTGAAGCCGCTCCGCGCCGAAGGGCTTCCCTTCAGGCGGAGCTTCCATATTCTATCCCGTCGCAACGACTTGCGGACGAGGACGGTCGACGCGTTCCTGGAGACGCTTCGCGCCGTGACCGACGAGATGCTGGCGGAGGATAACCGCGAACCGAATTAGCCGCCTTGAGCGATCTTCTTGAACGCCTCAAGGAACTGCGCCGAAGGATAAGCTCCCGACAGAGCGTACTTGTTGTCGATGATGAAGAAAGGCACGCCGGTAATGCCGATGCCTTGCGCGGCGGCCATGTCTTGCTCCACAGCCTCCTGGCCTTCCCCGTTATCGAGCAGCTTCCGGGCTTCCGTGGCGTCGAGTCCCAGCTCTGCGGCGATCTCGAGCAGAACGTCCAGCTTGGCGATGTCCCGGCCGTCCTCGAAGTAGGCCTTCATGACGGCCTCGATCCAGGTCGCCTCGTCCTCTTGAGGAAGCAGGGCGGTGATCCGGTGCGCCAGCACCGTGTTCGGCATGCGCTCTACCTTGTCGAAATGGAAGGTGACGCCTACGTTGGCGCCTGCCTCGGTAACCCGCTGAAGCATCGGGCGCAGCCGCTCCGCCCCGCCCATCTTTTTCTCCATGACACTGTTGAAAGGCAGTCCTTCCGGCGGCAGCGACGGATCGAGCTGATAAGCGTGATAGCTGACTTCGACGTCCTGACCGGTCTGCTCCTGCCAAGCGTCGATCGCGTCGTTCATATTCTTTTTGCCGATTCTGCACCAGGGACATACCATGTCGGAATACACGTCTATTTTCATCGCGGACACCTCTTCGGATTGGAATGAGTCTGTTCCCCTAGTATGGCAGACGGTCCGGCCGGATTCAATGTCCTGGTTTTGAGATAGATATAACGTTATAATGTTTAAAGGGTTGGATCGTATTTAGAAGGCGCCTTCTCGCCTCTGTCGCCTGCCATGGCGCTAAAGTCATCCGTCCGGCTATACTCGTAAGGTGTACCAAGAAGCATGATCTTCAGGAGGTCCCCGTGAACGTATTCGTTAAGCCATCCCGATTGAGATCAGGCGTCCGCCTGAATTGGAACCGCTTTAAATCGAAATTACTCGTGACCTACACTTTATCCTATATTCTCATTTTTTTGGTTCCGCTCTCGGGCTTCACCTTCATTATTTATCACAATGCAACGGCCAATCTGCGCTCCGAGATCGAGAAATCCAGCGTCAACCAGCTCAACCAGGTGAGGCTGTCCATCGACGATCAGATGCGCAACCTGCTGGAGACCGCCAGCAAAATTTCATTCGACGAGCATCTCACCAAGTTCATGATCAAGCATCCGGATTACAGCAGGGACGCCATCGCCTCGCTGGCGCGTTACAAGGCCAATAACACCATGTTGGAGGAGCTGTTCCTCTACTATCGCGGCGACCATCAAATCTATTCCAACCTTGGGGTAACCGACCTGGGCGTCGTCTTCGACGGCATGTTCAACTTCGAACGCTGGCAGCCTCAGGAAATCGCGCAAGCGCTCAACGAAACGGCGTTCACCACCGTGCGGCCAGCCGAAAATGTCACTGTGAACTCGCGTAAAGAATCGATGTTGGCCATGCTGGTTCCCATTAAAACCAACGATCCGTATCCTTACGGGACCGTACTGTATCTCATGAAAGAAGAACGGCTGACGGGCGTCATGGATTCGATCCTGCAAGACTTCTCCGGGAGCAACTATATTTTCTCGGGTACAGGCAAGCTGCTGACCGCCAACTATCGGGGAGACGCCCTGCGCGGTCACGATCTCGCATCCCTGTCCGAGCTGGAGCCCGGTATCCACAGCATGGAACTGGGCGGCGAGCGCTATTCGGTCGTCACCGTCACGTCCGCAGAGAACGGATGGACGTACGTCTCGGCTATTCCCAGCTACCAGTTTTTCGAACAGGTCGGCCAGATTCGCACGATCATCCTGCTCGTCTTCGTCTTTACGGTGCTGACAGGCATCGTCGCGGCGATGCTGCTCGCCAGGCGACAGTATCACCCGATTCGCGACCTGCTGGAGTTCGCTTCGCTGCAAGGCGGGGTCAAGGAGACGCCAAAAAGCCGCAACGAATGGGACTGGATCAAGCAGATGATCCACGATTATCACGCCCGCATCGACATGCAGGAGCCGTTCGTACGTACCCAATACCTCATGCTGCTGTTCAAGCACGGCAAGCCCGACGATCCCGAGATCGAACGGATGATCGTCCAGTCCGGACTGGAGCTGCCGGATCAAGCCAGCTGCTTCACGATCATTCTGAGCTGGGATAAACAGAGTCGTGACGAGCAAACATGGGAGGATAAGCAGGCTCTGCGCAACTGGCTAAGCCAGCTGGATCTGCCCGAGCTGCAGGCCCGGATCTACGGAGTCGAGTTCTCCGTCACTCACCAGTACGCCCTCATGGTGACGCTGTTCCCGTCGGAGGAGGATGAAGCGAGCCGAGTCGGTCTCGTCGTCTGCGAGCTCGACGCAAGGCTGGCAGAGTGGTCGGACAGGCCGCCTAATCTGGGCGTCGGTACAGTGTACGGGGATTTGTCCGGATTAAACCAATCCTTCCTGGAGGCGGCTTCGGCGTTGGAGCAGCGAATGCTGACGCTCGGCGGCCGGATTGCTTACTTCGAGGAATTGACGGATTTATCCATGCCGACTGCCTCCAACGAAAGCTATTGGATCCCCAAGAAGTCGCTGCTCAAGCTGGAGCAGGGTCTCAAGCAAGGCAACGAGGCCATGGCGCTCCGCCTGATCGCCAGCATGATGGTGAAGATCAAGAGCGAGACGCTCTCCGTCGGTGTGCTGCGCTGTCTATGCTTCGACGTGCTCAACTCCCTGCTGCGGACCGCCGCCGAACTCGGCATGGACGAACTGCATGGAGAGATCTCTTCGCTGCACGCCTTCGAGACGCTGGAAGAGCTGGAGAGCCGGCTCAGCTCGCTCGCGGTGCGAATCTGCAGCGAAGCGGCTCGCCAGAACGAGACGGTTCAGCCATCTCTAGTGGATGACATCGTCGCCTACATTGAGCAAAACTACGCAGACTATACGCTCAGCCTGGAACATGTCGCCCTCAAGTACGATACGTCCACCTCGTACTTGAGCCGCAGCTTTAAGGAGAAGACCGGCTACAACTTTATCCAGTATATCTGGCAATGCCGGCTCAAGGAAGTGTTCCACAAGCTGGTCCATACCAGCGCACCGCTCAAGGAAATCATCGAAAGCGTCGGTTATCTGGACGCGCCGAACTTCATTCGCAAGTTCAAGAAGGAAACGGGGTATACGCCCGGCCAGTACCGCAAAATGCACGGCATTAGCGGTACCGGCTCCGAAGAGACGTAAAGCTTATAACGAAGGAACTGTCCCCCCGCGGGGGGACAGTTCCTTTTGCTGATACGCCCAGCATGGCGTCATCTCTATGGGGGCGGTTACCCCTTCGACTCGCGTAAAACGTAGTCTACCAGTTCATCGAGGGGAACGGTCGCGAGAGCGATTGCCGTATCCGTTACGCCGTAGTAGATGTAGAGCAGACCGTCTTTCACCACATTGCCGGTCGGGAAGATAACGTTCGGAATCTGATAGCCAAATTTCTCATAGTAGGTTTCCGGTTCCATGATGAAGTTATGCGTCCGGGCGATAACCTTCTCCGGGTTGTGCAGATCGAGCAGCAACGCCCCGACGCGGTAGACCACTTGATCGTCGACGCCGTGATAGAGCACAAGCCAGCCTTTGTCCGTCTTGATCGGCGGCGTCGATCCGCCGATCTTGCGGGATTCCCAGGCCATGTTCTCGGCCTTGGCCAAGAGCTTCGGCGCTTCCCAGTGGACGAGGTCGTCGGAATACGTAATCCACATGGCCGCCTTCTCCGTGCCGTAGGCTTCACCGACATATTCCTCCGGTCGACGCAGCAATACGTATTTGCCGTTAATTTTCTCCGGGAACAAAATATTATCGCGATCATTAATGTCCAGCTCGGTCGTATCAGCGACAAACTCCCAATCGATGAGATTGTTGGACTTGGCGATAGAGGAACGCGTCAGCCAGTGTCCTTCTGCCTCTCCCCAGCCATCCGGATACTTGGGGAACGACCGTTCCGGCACGCTCGTGTTCGTCGGGTAATAGTTCATTGCGCATGGCCGCAGCGCATAGTTCATATAGAACGTGTCGTCGATTTTGACGACGCGCGGATCCTGCACGCTGCCATACGGGAAGCCCAACTCGTCGGGCGTCAGGACAGGCTTGTCCGTCACATGAGTGAAGTGGACTCCGTCCTCGCTCTCCAGCAAGCCGAGATAGTTTTTGCACGGAGTAAGCGAGCCGGCGGTGCGCTCGATCATATAGAATTTATCCTCATCGATAATAACGGCCGGATTGAACACCGTCGCTTTCCGCCATTCGTACTTGCCCGGAACCACAATCGGGTTGGAGGGATGTCTGGTTATTTTCATGTGTTATTCTCCTTCGGGCGATGATGGAATCCGACGTTTAGTTGGCCTTCCAGCGGTCGTAAGCGGATTGATAAATCTCGGCCATACGTTCGCCGCCCATCTTCTTGATCGTGCTGACGTAGTTGTCCCAGTTCGTCAGCGGCTCTGCGCCGGTGACAAATTTGGCTTCCATCTGGCGTACATACGTATTAAGGTCGGAGGTCATGGTCGTAACCTCGGTCTGTTCTTCCGGCGTCAGGAACAGCACAGGGAACGGAATGCGCGCACCGTTGTCGAGAAGCTTCGTCTTGGTCTCGTTGGCAATCCAGTCGTCCACGTCGCCCAACAGCCCGTTGCCGATCTCCGGCAAATTGATCGTCGGCGCCGGAATGCCATAGTTCGGTGTAATTCTGGAGCGATACTCCTCACGGTCTCCGCCGTCCGGAACAGGCAAATATTCCTTTACGTAATTTTCCTTGTCTGTATACTGCCACAGAATGCCTTCCGGCCCTTTGTTAAACATGGTAGCGCCTTCAATCGAGTACGAATGGTCAATCCAACGCAGGGAAGCTTCCGGCGACGGGTTCGTCTTGGAGATCGCGTATGCGCCGGTATTAATGCCCTTATTCATGGCGATGGCCGGAGCGTCCACGGAATCGCTCTTGACCGGAAGGAACATCGGATCGTCGGTGTTCGGCTCTTCCCCCATCATCTGGAAAGCGGTCCATGCCGAGAACAAGCCCAACTGATTATTTCGCGCTTTGGCCTCGCGCTGCTCGGCGGTCTGCAAGAAGCTCTCGCGATCCAGCAGCTCTTCGTTCCACAACCGGTTCAGATAAGCCAAGTATTCCTTGTACCCCTCTTCGATAGGGGTATAGTGAACTTTATCATTGTTGTCGACATAAATTTCTTCTTCGTAGATGCCGAAGGCGCCCAGCAGCCAGGTACGGATATCGCGCAGGCTATTGCCGGGAGAAGCGGAGGACAACGGAATCTCGTCCTGCTTGCCGTTCTTGTTCGGATCTTCTTCCTTGACCCGCTTCAGATAGACATACAGTTCCTCGGTCGTTTCAGGCAGCTTGTCTATGCCAAGCGCTTTCAAAAATTCGCCGTTGTACCACAGCGGATTCCGATACCAAGGTTGATTGAACTCAATGACCGGCAGCGCGTAAATGTGGCCGTCCGGCGCCGTAATCGATTTGCGGATGGACGGGTTTTCGTCGAGAATCTTCTTGATGTTAGGCGCGTAACCTTCGATTAGATCCTCCAACGGCAGGAGAATGCCCTGCTCGCCGTAATTCATTTGCTCCGCCGGAGTCAAACCCGCCGCATAGAAAATATCGGGATAAGTACCGCTGGCGAACACAAGGTTTTTCTTGGTTTCGAAGCCGTCTTTAGGCGCATTTTGGAACACCAGGTGAATGCCTGTCAGCTTCTCCATCTCTTCGAACAGCGGCATCTTGTCCCAATTTTGGATACCGACGTCGGGACCCATCATGGTGAGCGTCAACGGCTCGTTAACAACCGGGAAACCTTCCTTATTCACCTTGTTCGCACTGGCGCTCGGCTCGCTTCCTTTCTCTTTATCTGCCGCGTTGCAGCCGGACAGCACTCCTGCCAGCATTGCGCCTGCAAGCAGCAAACCCAACCCCTTACTTGCTGTTTTCATACGTGCTCCTCCTTTATGGATGGAATATGGGTAATACATATAATAAACGAAGACAATGGCCGCTTCCTAAACCCGAACGTTTAACTGCCGTGATGAAGTAAAGAGTTCATCCGTGTTAGATAAGGGCCACAGCTTCGGTTATCATCGTTTTTCTCAGTCGGCTTCAGCCGGACGAGCCGGCAGAGGGGCCGACACCCCCTCCTGGGGCGTGTATGCAAACCCGCTCAGAGGCATCTATCACCTCCCCTGCTGCGTCACTTTTGCTTGACGTACCTCCGGTACGCCTTCACAAAAGTTCCTTGCATGGAACGAAAATTCAGCAATATCTGCTATCCTCGGAGTATGCATACACGCCCTAGCCCTTCACCGATCCGATCATGACGCCTTGCACGAAGTAGCGCTGTAGGAAAGGGTACACGACGATGATCGGCAGCGTGGAGACGATAATGACGGCGTACTTCACCAACGATGCAATCTCCGCCTTGGAAGCGGCAAGGCTGGCCACTTCCCCGCTCAGCACCGCGCCGTTCATCTCCGCTCCCATCTGCTGGAGCACGAGAATCTGCCTGAGCACCATCTGCAGCGGAAACAGGCTTTCCTTGTTGAGATAGATGAGCGCGGAGAAATAGCTGTTCCAGTGTCCTACGCCGTAGAACAGCGCCATGACTGCGATGATCGGTGCAGACAACGGCAGCACGATACGGACAAACAATCGCAAATTGGTGCAGCCGTCGATGTGCGCGGCCTCTTGCAATTCCTTGGGAATGGTGGACTGGAAGAAGGTCCTGGCCACGATAATGTTCCACACGGAAGCGGAGACCGGAAGAATCAGCGCCCACATCGAGTCGACCAAGCCCAGATTTTTGACGACCAAGTACGTCGGCACCAGACCGCCGCTGAAAAACATCGTAATCAGGATCAGGATCATAAATAAATTTCTGCCGTAGAAGTCGCTGCGGCTGAGCGCATAGGCGGCCGGCAGCGTCACCGCCAAGTTAATGACAGTTCCGACGACTGTATAGAAAATGGTGTTGCGATAACCGGACCAGATTTTGGCGTTGTCGAACACGAGCTTGTAGCCTTCCAGCGTCAAGCCCTTGGGCAACAGCCACATCTCGCCGGAGTTTACGAATTTGGGCGTACTGATCGACGCGCTGATCATATAGATCAGCGGATAGAGTACGACGATCAGCGCCGCGGCCAGGAAGAGATAGACCAGGACGAGAAAGAGCTTGTCCCCTTTGGATTCTTTAATTGCCGATACCATTGATGAAGCCTCCTTTTACCACAAACTGCTGTCACTGGTCTTTTTGGCGATCCGGTTGACCGTAATGAGCAGCATGGCATTGACCATGGAGTTGAACAAGCCGACTGCCGTAGAGAAGCTATACTGATTGTTCAGCAAGCCCGACCTGTAGACGAAGGTTGATATGACATCGGAGGATTCGATGTTCAGCGAGTTTTGCAGCAACAGTATTTTTTCGTACCCGACGCCGAGAATGTTGCCTACGTTAAGAATCAGCAAAATCGCAATTGTCGGAACGATCGTCGGAATATTGATATGAAGGACCCGCTTGAGACGGCTTGCGCCATCGACAATGGCCGCTTCATGAAGCTGCGGATCGACGCCCGATAAGGCGGCAAGATAAATGATCGTTCCCCAGCCCGCGCTCTGCCATACGCCCGAGAGAACGTAGACCGTCTTGAACCAGCGCGGATCCTCCAGGAATGCCGCCGGCTGCAAGCCAATCCACTCGATGATCCGGATCAGGATTCCCGATGAAGGACTCAGGAACGTAATGATCATCCCCGCCATGACGACAATGGAGATGAAATGCGGAGCGTAGGTAACCGTTTGCACGCTCTTCTTAAAAACTCCGTTCTTGATCTCGTTGAACGCCAGCGCCAGAATGATCGGCAGCGGAAAGCCTACCGCCAGCTCGTACAAGCTGATGCTGAACGTATTCCACAGCAGGTCCCAGAAATAATAAGAATTAAAAAAACGTTCAAAGTGGTCGAACCCTACCCAAGCGCTGCCAAGTATCCCCTTGGAGGGTACGAAGTTTTTGAAGGCGATCTGAACCCCGTACATCGGCACGTAATGAAAAATAATGAAATACAATAGGCACGGTGCGATAAACAAGTAGAGCTCCCAATTGTGCATGATTGTTCTTCGTCTGGACGCTTTCTTGATTCCAAGCTTCGGCTGAGTCGCCAGCTCTTGATTTGCTTTCAAAATCGTACCGTCTCCTTTCCCTGAACGATCAGCCTCTCTGCTGTCTTGTCCGATAGCGGGCCGATCTTCTGCAACGCAAGCGCATTCATCTCCGTCTCGCTCCGGCTCATACGTCACATTCTAGGAACTGCGGCAGGCCCCCGTAAATATGTCGATTATGCATTGTCAATCGAAAAAGCCCGTCACGCCAAGCGTGACAAGGCTTTCATCCGATTGATCGCCCCTTTCGAATTGTCGTTGTCAGGGGAGAAATGTGTTGTTTTTTACCTGCTATTCCGCACGCAAATGATACATATTGTGCATCGCCGGGAGGTGTGACACTCTTTCTTGAGACCGATTACATTCCCGTTTGGAGGTTTGTTCATCCCATGAATATACCCGTTTCCGTAACCCGATTCCTTGACCAGGCCGACGAGCGGCTGGCCCGCCGGCCCAAGCTGCAACGGCTGTTCCGCAACTGTTATCCCAATACGCTGGAGACGACGACCAGACGGCTGGACGACGGCACGACCTTCGTTTTTACCGGCGATATTCCGGCGATGTGGCTGCGCGACTCTACCGAGCAAGTGCGCCACTATCTGCCTCTCGCCAGAGAGGACGAAGAGCTTCAGCGCATTCTGAGCGGGTTGATCGCCCGGCAAATGTTCTATCTGACCATCGATCCGTACACCAATGCCTTTAACGAAACGGCAAGCGATGCGCACTACCGCGCTAACGACGACTGTAATCTGAATCCATGGATGTGGGAACGCAAGTACGAGCTCGACTCCATCTGTTTCCCGGTACAGCTGCTGTACTCCTATTGGCAAGAGACCGGGCGGACCGATGCGTTCACCGACACGTGCTACCGGGCGCTTACGTCCGTCGTTGATCTGATGATCACCGAGCAGCGGCATATGGAGCGGTCTCCGTACCATTTTATCCGCGATACCGATAAGGAGACGGAGACGCTGCAGAACGACGGTCGCGGACTTCCCGTGAACTATACCGGCATGACCTGGTCCGGTTTCCGCCCGAGCGACGACGCGTGTCTGTTCGGCTATAACATTCCGAACAATATGTTCGCCGTAGTCGTGCTCGGGCATATTCGTCGCATCGCCAGCGAAATATACAAGGAAGAGCGACTGGCCGAGCGCGCGGAGAAGCTGCGCAAGGAGATCGACTTCGGCATCCGCGCCTACGGGATTGTCAATCATCCTAAGTACGGCCTCATCTATGCGTACGAGACGGACGGCTTCGGCAACTACTGCCTGATGGACGACGCCGGCACGCCGGGACTGATCTCGATCCCGTATATCGGCTATACCGGCACCGACGATCCGATCTACCGAAATACTCGGCGGTTTGCGCTTAGCTTCGACAACCCCTTCTACTTCGAGGGCAAGCACGCTCGCGGCATCGGCAGTCCGCACACTCCGGGAGGCTATGTCTGGCATATGGCGCTCTCCATGCAGGCGCTCACCTCCGACGACGACAACGAGATCCGCGAGCTGATCGATATGCTTGTGAACACGGATGCCGATACCGGCTATATGCACGAGGGCTTCCACCCCGACGACCCGACGGACTTCTCCCGCCCCTGGTTCGCCTGGTCCAACAGTCTGTTTGCCACTCTCATCGTCAAGGCGATGGAGCGCGGACTGGTGTAAGCGCATCTCAGGATAGAAGCGAGGCTCGGCAGGGGATAATACGGAGCGAGCGCAGCTATTGACAGCCTCAACTGTAACTGTTATTATTACAGTAATCACCGGGGAGGCTGAAGGAATGAACAGTGAGTTTATCATAGCTGTCCACAGCTTGGTCCTCTTGGCGCATCGCCCCGATGGAATGGCTTCCAGCGAAGAGATCGCGACCAACGTGTGCACGAATCCGGTGCGCGTCCGCAAGGTGATGAGCTGCTTGCGCAAGAACGGCTTCGTGGATACCCGGGAAGGCTCGGGCGGCGGCTACAAGCTGTCGCGGGAGCCGGGAGACATGACGCTGGCCGACGTCTATCGGGCTCTGGCCGCGGGTTCGCTTGCGCCGAAATGGTGCAGCGGGGACCCCGAATCCGACTGCCTGGTCGGATCGAACATGGGCGAAGTGATGAACGCGGTGTTCTGCGGTGCGGATCAGGAGCTGGAGAAGTATTTCGAATCGATTACGATCGGACAGATGCTGTCCAGGCTGACCGCCATGGCGAGGGCGTAGTCCGGTTCGCCGGTCGACAAGGGATGGAGCGGGTCCTTCAGAAGGCCCGATCATCATAGGTGAATCAACTTATACATTGAGGATAGGAGAGATGTCTTATGGCAGTTGTAGTTACGAAAGACAACTTCAGCGAGAACGTAGCGCAAGGCGTATCCTTGCTTGACTTCTGGGCACCGTGGTGCGGACCTTGCAAAATGCAGCTTCCGATCGTGGAGGAACTGGCCGAGGAATTGAAAGGAACGGCGAACATCGCGAAGGTTAACGTGGACGAAGAGCCTGAGCTGGCCAGCCAATTCGGCGTCATGAGCATTCCGACGCTGATCCTGTTCAAGGACGGTCAACCGGTCGACAAGTTGGTCGGCTTGCAAAGCAAGGAATCCCTGAAAGCGAAAATCCAAAACCAACTGTAAGTTGGCATCGAGAACGCCGCGGCTGTCCCTTATCGGGAGCTGCGGCGTTTTTTGGTTGTTGCCAACCGATTCGGAACGTGCTATGATACATTCTGACCGATTGACCAAAAATGAATTTTAGTCATAAAGTTAGTTTCGCGGCAAGGGAGGCGAGCGGGAATGGCGATCGATCGCAGGAAGCAGGTCGTGGAAGCGGCCGCGCAATCTTTTTCCTTATTCGGCTACAAGGCGACGACGATGGATCAGGTGGCTAAGCTGGCGAACGTCGGCAAGGGCACGATCTACACGTTCTTCGACAACAAGGAGGAACTGTTCGACGAGATCATGAACAGCTTGATCCAGGAGATGAAGCGCGTCGCGGAAGCCGAGTACGATCCGGAGGGCTCCTTCTTCGACAATCTGAACCGCGTCCTCGGACGGATTCTCGATTTCCGGGAGAAGCACCAGCTCGCGGTCAAGATGGCCCACGAGGTCCGGGACATCGGCACGCCGAAGGCGCTGGAGGGCTTGAACCGGCTGGAGAGCGCGATTCTGTCCTACATCCAGATCAAGGTGCAGGCCGCGATCGACAAGGGCGAATTGAAGCGCTGCGATCCGGAAGTGACGGCATTCGTGATGCTGAAGCTGTACCTGGCGCTGGCTTCGGAGTGGCAGACGGCCCACGAGCCGCTGGAGAAGGAGAAGATTACGGAGCTGTTCCAATTGTATCTGTTGCGAGGACTGGCCAACGAGTGAGGTCCCACGAGGCTTGTCTTCTTTTTTTGCCGAAAAATGACCAAATGAACGAAATAGTCATAATGATTAGGGGTGTTGTTCGTGAAAGGGATCAAGCAGTTTGCAAAAGAGTTGTCCGGCATCGGCCGGAACAAGAAGGTGCTCATTCCGGTAGTCGCCATCCTGACGGTGCCGGTGCTGTATTGCGCGATGTTCCTCGGAGCTTTCTGGGATCCGTACGGGAAGCTGGTCGACTTGCCGGTCGCGGTCGTCAATTCGGACCAAGGGACGGTGCGCGAGGGCGAGGAGCTGCACATCGGGCAGGACTTTATCGAGAAATTGAAGGAAGGCAAGCATTTCGACTACCGGTTCGTGGACGAGGCGGAAGCTCTGGAAGGTCTGAAGAACAATGCCTACTACATGGCGATTGAAATTCCGGAGGACTTCTCGAAAAATACGGCGACGCTGACGACCGATCAGCCGACGCCGGCGCAAATCCGGTTTCTGCCGAACGAGAGCTACAACTTCCTGGCGGCTCAAATCGGAAACACGGCCATCGAGAAAATGAAAACCGAGCTCAGCCAGGAAGTGACCAAGGCGTATACGCACACGGTGTTCGAGCAGTTGGAGACGTTGGCGGACGGCTTGAGCAAAGCCAGCGAAGGGGCGACGGAGATCGCCGCCGGCACGGACAGCGCGAAGAACGGGGCGACGCTGCTGGAGCAAAATTTAAGTAAGCTCGCTTCGGGCTCCTTGACGATGAGAAATGGAGTCGGCAAGCTGGGGGACGGAAGCGCGAAGCTGGAGAAGGGGCTGGCCGATCTGCAACAGGGAGGCGGATCGCTGGCCGGAGGCCTGGCGCAGCTGACGGAAGCCGGAGGCCAATTGGGCCAAGGCGCGAAGCAGGCGGAGCAAGGGGCGTCGCAGTTGGCTGCGGGGCTGGACCAGTCGGCGGCGGGAGCGGCCAAGCTGGAAGCGGGAGCTGGCGAGCTGGCGGCCGGGCTGGCGCAGTACGCCGAGGCGCATCCCGAGCTGGCCGAGGACGCGGCGATGCAGCGTCTGATCGCGGCGAGCAAGCAGTTGGCCGGAGGGCTCGGCGAAGCGAAGCAAGGCCAGGAGCAGCTGGCCGCGGGCGCGGTTAAGCTGAGGGAAGGCGCGTCGCAGCTGGCGGGCGGCCTGGAGCAGTTCGGCGGCAAGCTGGGAGAAGCGGCTGACGGAAGCCGGAATCTGGCTGCCGGGGTGCAGCAGCTGCACGGAGGCGCTGTGCAGCTTAAGCAGGGTATCGGCGATTTGCAGAAGGGCGTCGGCGAGTTCGCGGAGGGCACGGGCAAGCTGGACGAAGGCGCGCAGCAGATGGCGGAAGGCTTGCTGAAGCTGACCGACGGAACGGGCGAGCTGTCGAGCAAGCTGAGCGAAGCGGCCGAGAAGACGGCGGGCATCAACGGCGGAGACAGCGTCGTCGACATGTTCGCGAATCCCGTCAATCTGGATGTCGTCAAGTCGACGGAAGTTCCGAACTACGGAACGGGCTTTGCTCCGTACTTCATCTCGCTTGGTTTGTTCGTCGGGGCGCTGCTGCTGACGATCGTCTATTCGGTGAAGGAGCCGGTCAACCGTCCGGCGAGCGGTTGGAGCTGGTTCGTCGGCAAGCTGCTGACGATGGTGCTGATCGGCGTCGCTCAGGCAGTGATCGCGGATCTGGTGCTGCTGTACGGATTGGGCTTGGAGGTGCAGAGCTTGCCGCTGTTCTTCCTGTTTACGATTCTGACGAGCGTGGCCTTCATGGCGTTGATTCAGTTCCTCGTTACGGTGCTGCAGCATCCGGGACGGTTCGTCGCGATCGTCATTCTGATCTTCCAACTGACGAGCTCGGCCGGCACGTTCCCGCTGGAACTGATCCCGGGCTGGCTGCAGACGACGAGCTTGTGGCTGCCGATGACGTATTCGGTATCCGGTCTGAAAGCCGTCATCTCCAGCGGCGATTATGCTTTCATGTGGGATAACGCGCTGATCCTGCTCGCCTTCTTCGCGCTGTTCGCCGTCATGACGTTCGTCTACTTCATGATCGCGTATCGCAAAGAGTACGGCGGCGGAAGTTCAAGGGAGCAAGGCAAGGCGCTGGCGGTATAGCATGAAAAAAAGGTTGAGCGGTCAGGGATGAGAAGTCCCGGCCGTTCAACCTTTCTTTGTCATTCAGATCGTCCATTGCCCGTGAACGATGCCGGCAAGATGCCAATCGTCCCCGGCGGGCGTGAACACGAGCACGAGGCTCTGCCAATCCATGCCGTTCAGCTCTTTGTCAAATCCGGGAAAGTAGAATTCCACGTAAGAAGCGCCGGGGTAGACCTCCGGAACGTTGAACAGCGCATTGCCCGTGCCCGCGATGCGGTTGACGTTCACTTGAGGGGCATCCGCGAAATCCTTCGTATAGACGAACTGCTCGTAATAGTCTCTGAACGTCAGCTCGATCGGATCTCCGCTGCCGTCCGCCTCGCCCCACTTCAGCTTGTTCGTATCCTTGAAGGTCGGGAATTCATCGGGTTTGAACACGAGGTCGGTATCGACGTTCACGTGAGGATACGGAGAGAAGCGCACGCCTTTGTCCGGATCGATCAAGGTGATCAGAGAGCCGAGGTCTCTTTCTCTCAAGTAACCGACGGTTTCGAGCGCAAGCTCCTTGACTTGGGCGTCGGAGGGCTGCCCATTATCCGAAGACGGGGTCTCGCCGCTTGGTTCGGCTGATGGCTCTCCGCTCGCAATCATTGTAGGTTCGCTCCCCAAGGATGAGGTGGGCGGGAAAGTTATCGGAGCATCGGTTGCCCCGTTCTTATTGGTGTTGGCTCCGCAGCCAGCCAATAGGACAGCGAGAAGAACCGCGGCCAGAAGCGGATACTTGCTTCGCATCGTCTATTCCTCCTTGCAGTTAAGTATTTATTTAGACGCAGAAATCGCCGAGATGTTCCGGTGGAAAATGCCGGGATGTAATATTTATTCACTCTGTGAGCGGCGAACCCGGATGCGTTGATCTTCGCCCTGCTGGATAAGCTAAGGGCAGAAGGACGCGCAACAGCCCGGACATACGGAGGCCGCCTCGGGCGGAATGCCGAATATCCGGGCCGTTCGTTTTCAGGGGGCGGGCGCTGCGGCTTGAGTCAGTCGGTTTTCTTCTTGGCCTTCGGCACGGGGGCGACGGATTTGGTGTTCTCCAAAGTGTCGTTGACAAAGGCCATGTCCTGATTTTCCGCTTTCATGCGGGTCGTGCCTTTGTAATTGCCTCTGTGCGATTGGTTTTCCATGGGCAATCCCTCCTCTCTTCGAGGTCATTGTGCGCATTCCGTCAGAGCGTTATCCGTATCGGGAGGTTGGCAAATGATGAGGAGCAATCCGCTGCCGGCGGCATGGCGCAAGGCGGCAGCCGCAATCGCTATCAGCGCGTTGGCGCTGCTGCATGTGTCCTGCGCCGCCGGGAACAAAGAGGCCGAGCCGGTTCCGCCCGCCCCGGCCGCGAAAAGAGTTCCGTCCGCCGAGCAGTGGTTGGAGCAAGCCGCGTCGGCGGCAGGAACGATGAAGAGATACGCTTTCGAGCTGCAGATGAGCCAAGACCTCGGACCGGCCGGGGAGACGAAAGGATCGTATGTACGGGTAGAGATGCAGGGAAAGACGGAACGCGAGCCGCTTAAGCTGGACCAGACGATCGTGAGCGTAATCGACGGAGAAGAGTCCACGCTGCGTTCGATCGTGACGCCGGAGGCGTACTATATGTACTTGCCCGAATACGAGGAGTGGAGCAGGCTGTCCAAACAAGTGGCCGAGGAGAACGCGGAGACGCTGTCCGATTTTCAGATCAGTCCGGAACAGGCGATCGAACGCGTCCGGAGATTAGGGGAAGGTCTGATCGCCGAACGAAGCGGGAACGCTGCGGTGGTTCGTTATGAAGGCAACGGCCCGGAGGCGAAGGCTTTTATGGCGGGGTTGCTGAAGAGCACGCTGGGGCTGACGGATTCCGAAGAAGTCATTGCGGACGAGCTCGAGGTGAAGAGGTTAAAGGTGGATTATCATATCGATGCGGACCGTCATTGGCCGCTGTCTTACCGCATCGAGACGGAGCTGACCGTCGAGCTCGAGCCGGGGCGGCAGACTCCGGTCAGGCAGACGTTGGCCGGCACGTACAGCAAGCCCAACGCCACGGAGCCGATCGTCGTTCCGCCGGAAGCGCTGGAGGCTCCCGATCCGTCCGAGATCGAGGATCTGCTCGATTTCGGAACGTAAGCGCGGAACGGGCGGACAGTAGACGTTGCAGCCCAGTTCCGTTATAATGGCGTGAGAATTGAACAGCTTGACGACGCGTTTGCGGCAGGCGGCGCAAGCGGTCGCGAGAAGTCAGGAGTGTTAGGATAAAATGGCATTGTCGTGCGGAATCGTCGGCCTTCCGAACGTAGGGAAGTCGACCTTGTTTAATGCAATTACCCAGGCGGGAGCGGAGATGGCGAACTATCCGTTCTGTACGATCGATCCGAACGTCGGCGTCGTGGAAGTGCCGGACGAGCGGATGCAGAAGCTGGCGGAGATCGTGAATCCGAACCGGATCGTGCCGACCGCGTTCGAATTCGTCGATATTGCCGGACTGGTCAAGGGCGCGAGCCGCGGCGAAGGGCTGGGCAACAAGTTTCTGGCCAACATCCGCGAGGTGGACGCGATCGTTCACGTCGTTCGCTGCTTCCAGGACGAGAATATCACTCACGTATCAGGCAAGATCGATCCGATCAACGATATCGAGGTCATCAACCTGGAGTTGATCCTCACGGATATCGAGTCGGTCGAGAAGCGGATCGAGCGCACGCGCAAAGGGCTGAAGGGTGGAGACAAGAAGGTCGCCGAGGAGCTTGAGGTGCTCGAGCGCCTGCACGCGACCCTTACGGCGGAGAAGCCGGCGAGAAGTCTGGAGCTGACGCCGGAAGAAGCACGCCTCGTTCGCGATCTTCATCTGCTGACGATGAAGCCGGTGCTGTATGCGACGAACGTGAGCGAGAGCGACGCGGCCAGCGCCGACGGCAACGAGTACGTTCAGCGGGTGCGCGAACACGCGGCCGCGGAAGGCTCCGAGGTCGTGCACATCAGCGCGAAGGTGGAGTCCGAGATCGCTGAGCTCGAGGGCGAGGACAAGGAGATGTTCCTGGAAGAGCTCGGCCTGACCGAGTCGGGACTGAACCGGTTGATTCGCGCTTCTTACAAGCTGCTCGGATTGTATACCTATTTTACGGCCGGAGTTCAGGAAGTGCGGGCGTGGACGATTCGTCAAGGCACGAAGGCGCCTCAGGCTGCCGGAGTCATCCATACCGATTTCGAGCGGGGCTTCATCCGCGCCGAGGTCGTCTCGTACGAGGATCTGGTCGCCAACGGCTCGATGAAAGCGGCCAAGGAGAAAGGACTCGTGCGGCTGGAAGGCAAGGAGTACGTCGTTGCGGACGGCGACGTCATGCATTTCTTGTTTAACGTGTAATCGGCCGCCAGGGCGAGAATGCCCGGTCGGCGGGCCAGCCGTCCGAATGAATCATAAAATCGGCAAGGTGCATGTCGTCTCCGAAGAGGAGGGAGGCATGCGCCTTGTTGACGTGCCGCCGTCGGTCGAATCGCGAATGCGCCGGGGGATTGAACGGGGCCGATCCGCTGCGGATTGACGATAAACGGACGGAGCAGCATAATAGGCCTTGAACTTTCATTTGCGGGGAGAAACGGAGGGGAACAGGGTATGGCGATTCTGAGAAAGCTGTCGATCCGTTCGCAGTTGCTCATTTTGGCGGCTTCAACGATTGCCGTTGTCCTGTTCATTATGTTGCACACTTACTCCACGATGTCCGGCATGATTACGCGCAATCACGAAGAGTACGTCAACCAGACGATAACGGAAATCAGGAAAAACGTGACTTCAAGCAAAGACGTTATCCACCGGCTCATGCAGAATATTTCGTACAATCAGGATGTTCAAAGCTATCTGGTCGAAAAGGACGAACTGGTCCGTTACGAAATGTTCATCAAGCTGAACAAGTTTCTGGCCAGTCAACAGGAGGTCAAGGAAGGAATCCTGGACATTGTCATCTCTGGCAACAACGGCGTATTTATCGATCTGCGCGGCGGCAACCGCTATGTTTCGCCGTTGAAAGCGACGCTGCCGGCCAGGGCGAATGCCTGGTATGCGGGACTGCACGTGGTCAACTTCAGTCCTGGCTATCTGCATCAGAACGCGCTGGTGTTCGCTACCAAAATCGCTTTTATCCCGCCCGAGGGCACGTTTAACAATGAAGTGGCGACCAATACGAACATTGGTACGCTGTTTTTTGTGGTCGATCCGCGGACGCTGGTCGGCGAAGAGGAGCCGGATACGAGGGAGACGAACACGCAGCTCTATTTGCTCGACAGGGATCGCAAGGTGATCACCGGCAGCCGGAACGGCAAGGTCGAAGTCGACGCGCTGCCGGATCTGCCGACCGACGAAGCCGGCTCGGAGGGCAAAACGATCGACTGGAACGGACAGCCTTACATTATGCAGACGGAGCCGCTGCCGGAAATCGAAGGGCATATTGTGAGCATGGCCCCGAAGGAAGAATTGTTGCGCGATCTGCTGGACGTGCGCCGACAGGAATTGCTTATTTTTGGCTTGTGCCTGGTTGTCCTGGCCGTTCCGTTCATGTTCATTATCAACAACATTTTGCGGCCGCTCAAGAAGCTGATTTTTTTCATGACGACGATCAAACGCGGCGATCTGCTCAAGTTCAAGAAGCGGATTTCCTTGCAAGGCTACATGGAAATCAGCATCATGGCTGCGGAGATGAACGGCATGCTGGACGAAATCGACAATTTGACGCAGCGGCTGCTCGACGCCAATACTCAGTTGTACGGCACCGAGCTGGAGAAGAAGAAGTCCGAGCTCGCCTTCCTGCGCAGCCAAATCAATCCGCACTTTCTGTATAATACGCTGGAAGCGATTACGGGTATAGCGGCCGCGACTGGCCAAGGTAATATCAAAATGATGACGCGGGCGTTGTCCAGCATTTTTCGCTACAGCATCAAAGGAGCGGACGAGGTTCCGTTGCGCGAGGAGGTGCGTATGGTCGAATCGTACGTGCAAATTCAGCAGATGCGGTTCGCGGACCGTTTCTCGGTGCAGTACGAACTTAGCGAATCTGCGCTTGCTTTTCCAGTGCCGAAAATGATTTTGCAGCCGCTGGTGGAGAATGCCGTCTACCACGGCTTCGAGCCGACGTTCAGACGGGGGCTGCTGCGGATTATGGCGACGGTCGACGAGGACGGTGCGCTCCTTGTCGTCGTCGAGGACGACGGCATCGGCATCGAGCCGCGCCGGATGGAGGAAATTCGCGGCATGCTGAGCTCGCAGTCGCAGACGGCGGTTGGAATCGCGGAAGCTGCTGATAACGCCCGAGCGGCCGGACCCGACGTATCCGCCGATCCGGTCGCTTCCAAGGAGCCGAAGAGCATCGGCCTGGTGAACGTGAACAATCGGCTGCGTTTGCTATATGGCCAGGAGTGCGGCATAAGCATCGAGAGCGAGCCGGGGAATGGCACGCGAATACGGTTGAGAATCGCGGACGGGAGGAGCCGAGAAGATGCGTAAAGTGCTGCTTGTCGATGACGAAAGCTGGGTCATCGAAAGTTTGAAGGATTTGGTGCAGTGGGAAGCGCACGGCTATGAGGTGGTTGCGCAGGCGAACAGCGGCGCGGACGCGCTGGAAGCGATGCGATTGCACCGGCCGGACGTCGTGTTTACCGATATTCGTATGCCGGAAATTAACGGGCTGGAGCTGATTCGGCGCGGCAAAGCAATGCCGTCGCCGGCGCAGTTTGTCGTTGTCAGCGGGTACGCGGAGTTTGCTTATGCGCAGAAGGCGCTGGCATACGGCGCCGTCGCCTACTGTTTGAAGCCGTTCGACGAAATAGAAATCGTCGGTGTGCTGGCCAAACTGAACAAGATGTTCGCGGCCGCGGCATCCGCCTCGGAAGATGCGGACGATTATACGCTCCTGCACCTGCTGGAGGAAAGCGCGGGAGGAAGAGAACGGCGGTCGGAGGATGGCGGACCGGATGTGCGGGAGCGGACTCAGGCCGAAAGCGAAGCCTCCGGCAGCGAACGGCTGCTGGAGCAGCTTGCCCGGCGCGGCTTGACGGACTGGGAGGGCGAAGGCGTCGCCGCGGTGGTCGCCGTCGGCTCCGGAGAACCGTCCGGCCTGGACGGGCGGGCCGTCCGGGTGAAAATCGGCACGCTGAAGACGGCGTACTTGCTCCGCTACGGGCAAGCCGAGGCGGCGGCCGGCCGTTGGGCCGAACAGTTTCCGCCGGGGCTTGCCGGCATCGGAGTCAGCGCGAGGATCGGCAATCCGGCGGAGCTGAAGGGCGCGATCGACGCGGCGGACGTATTGGCTCACCAGTTTTTCGTGACGGGATCCCCCGGGGTATTCCTCCCGCATCCGCAGCAGCAGCAGGATCTGAACGAGCAGATGCTGCGGATGAGCGAAGCGATCGGCGGGAAGGACCTGAAGGAGGTCGGCCGCGTGTTCGAAAGGCTCGTCGGGTTGTTCGAAGCGGGCGGCCTGTCGATTCGCCATGCTTTCCAAGTATACAACATGACCCTGTCGTTCCTGTTCAAGCTCGGCCAGACCGAAAATATGCTGTACAGCTACGAGCAGTTGACGCCGGCATTCTCCAACGTCCGCGACATGCTGGCCGGGCTCGGCAATTTGGCCGCGAGCCACCTGGGCCAACCGGACGCGCTGCCGCACCCGGTCGAAACGAAAAACCAGACGTTCAACGCGATTCTTCAGCACGTCACAACCCATTTCCGCGAGGAGATGTCGCTGCAGGCGCTGTCCGAGCAATTCTTCATGAACCCGAGCTATATCAGCCAGCTGTTCAAGAAGGAAGTCGGTGAAACGTTCACTGCTTACGTCGCCAGACTGCGCATCGCCCATGCCTGCGAGCTGCTCGAACAGGACGGCTTGTCCGTGCAGGAGGTGGCCGAACGGATCGGCTACCTGGACTATTTTTATTTTGCGCGGCTGTTCAAAAAAACGACGGGCAAGACGCCCACGCAATACCGCGCCGAGCGCGGTCAGATACGGGACGCAATGGATTTATTTTAGCTGAGCTATGGATTGTTTTTAGGAAACGCCGGAAAACTCTCCGAGAGGAGGGTTTTTTTGCGCGAAAGCGTCGTCATTTTTAGGGGGAAAGGCATAAAGCGGGTGCATGTACGGATGGGCAGAACAGAGCGGATAATAGAGACATCAACAATGATAACGCTTTCCGAGAGGAGGTCAGGCATGAAAGCGGCAAGCTCTGGCTCATTGCCCAAACAAATCGTCAAAAACAAATACATGTACCTTCTGCTGCTCCCGACCGTCCTGTACTACTTGTTCTTCCAGTACTTTCCCATGTACGGAGTCATTCTGGCGTTCAAGCAGTTCCGCATCCGCGAGGGCATTCTGAATAGCCCCTGGATCGGCTGGGCAAATTTCGAACAGTTGGTGAAGCAGAACGATTTCTGGCAGGCGTTCGAGAATACGGTCATTATCAGCCTCGGTCGGATCGTCATCGAGTTTCCGGTCGCTATCGCGCTTGCGCTGCTGATCAACGAGGTGGCCAAAAAACGGCTGAAGCGGTTTTACCAGACCGTATACACGTTCCCGCACTTTATCTCCTGGGTCATTATCAGCGGCATTATGCTGAACTTTCTCGGCGAGTCAGGGGTCTTGAACCAACTGTTGGCGTTCCTCGGCTTCGAGAAAACGAACTTCTTGACCGATCCGAGCCTGTTCCGACCCATGATTTTCCTGTCAAACATGTGGAAAGAGGTCGGCTGGAGCGCCATCATCTACTTGGCGGCGATCGCGGGCATCAACCCCGAGCTGTACGAGGCCGCTTACGTGGACGGCGCGAACCGGTGGCAGCAGCTTAAAGCGATCACGTGGCCGTCCATCCGCGGCACAGCGGCGATCCTGCTCATTCTGGCGGTCGGCAACGCGATGAACGGCGGCTTTGAGCAAATTTTCAACTTGTACAATCCGGGTGTGTACGCGACCGGGGATATCATCGACACCTACGTTTACCGCACGGCCTTCAAGGACGGCGCAAGCTTCGGGGTCACGACCGCGGTCGGGCTGTTCAAGGCGATTATCAACTTCGCATTGCTCTATTCCGCAAATTATATGGTCAAGCGAATGGGCGGGGAGGGGCTGGTCTAAAATGGAAAACGTTCAGTCAGCGGCGAGAAGAAAGCGGAAAACCGGCGTCGCCGACCTTGTCATCCACGCCATTCTGCTGCTGCTCAGCTTCTGTACACTGTTTCCGTTCTACAATGTGCTGCTGATGTCGTTCAGCAATACGGTGGAAATCTCCAAACAGATGGTGTATGTCATTCCGACGACGTTCGATCTGACGGCTTACCGCTATATTTTTGCCGAACAGAGGTTTCTCAATGCCTTCTACGTGTCGCTGTTCGTCACCGTTGTCGGCACAGCGGTCAATATGTTCGTCACGATTACCGGCGCGTACGTCCTGTCCAAGAACAACGTTCCGGGCCGCAAATACGTGATGTCGGCGATTCTGTTCACGATGTTTTTCAATGGCGGGCTGATTCCGTTCTATCTGATGATGAAGGATTTCCATCTGATCGACAATCTGCTCGTCATGGTGCTTCCGGTCGCCGTCAACACGTTTTACTTGATCCTCGGCATTTCCTTCTTTCGCACGCTGCCGGCGGCGCTGGAGGAGTCGGCGAAAATCGACGGCGCCAACGACATTCAAGTGCTGTACAAAGTGATCCTGCCGATCTCGAAGCCGATTCTGGCCACGGTCGCGCTGTTCTACGCAGTCGACCGCTGGAACGAGTGGTGGTACGGCACACTGTTCATGACCGATATCAAGTTCTATCCGCTGCAGGCGCTGCTGCGCGAAGTCATCACGAACTACGACCAACTGCTGCGCAACATCAACTTCAGCATCGTACTGTCGAACAGCGCGGGTATGCACCCGGAAATGCTTAAGATGGCCGTGCTCGTCGTGAGCGCGGTGCCGATCCTGTGCCTGTACCCGTTCCTGCAGAAGTATTTTTCCAAAGGCGTCATGATCGGTTCGATCAAAGGGTAGTAGAAGCGGTTATCGCTTTTATTATAAAATCATTCGACAATAAGGGGATACGACCAATGAAACAGGCTAAAAAGTTGGGTACGTTGGTTCTGTTGACCGCTCTGCTGGCTTCGCTCGTCGCGGCTTGCGGCAACGGCAATGGGGGGAACGGCAACGAAGGCGCTTCAACGTCCAAGCCAGCCGAATCCACGTCTGCATCGGGCTCCGCGCCGGCCGCGGAAGGGGATCCGTTCGCGGAACCGATGAATATTTCGGTGTCTTGGTGGGGAATTGGCGCCGCGTTCGATCAGCAGGACCCGCTGCTGAAGGAAGTGGAGAAGCGCTTCAACGTCACGCTGAAAGCGATGGACATCGGCTGGGACAATTACAAAGAGAAATCCCAGGTTTGGGCCGCGGCCGGGCAGTTGCCGGACATTATCACGCACAGCCTGACGAACGACCAGCCGGCCAGCTACAACGAATGGGTCAGCCAAGACCTGGTACATGCGCTGCCCGACGATTTAAGCGCTTACCCGAATGTGGAAGCGATTGCGAAAGCCGACGATGTGAAGGGCATCTACCGGGATGGGAAGCTTTACGCTGTTCCGCGTCTAACCTACGCCAACAAGGATTTGTGGGCGCTTGACCGCGCGATCTACGTCCGCAAGGACTGGATGGAAGCGCTGGGCATCGCGGACCCGACGAACTTCGACGAATTCGCCGCGATGCTGCAAGCATTTACCGAGAAGGACCCGGACAACAACGGCAAGAAGGATACGACAGGCATTACGATGAATACGCTGGGCTATTTCAAGGCGGTTTTCTTGCCGACATTCCCGCAGTTCGGCAACGGCGGCTGGGTGAAGGAAGAGGGCAAATGGATTCCGTTTTTCGCCTCCAGGCAGATGGATGACGTCGTGACGCAAGCGCGCAGATTGTATACCGAAGGCCTGCTTGATCAGGATTTTGCGGTGCAGAAGGCGGGCGAAGGCAACCAGAAGTTTTTCCAGAACAAGGCGGGCGCACTGGCGCTTAATGTCGATTCCGTCGCCGGAGCGAACGGAATCAAAGCCGAATGGGAGAAAAACAATCCTGGCCTGAACTTCTTCGACCACGTGAAGCTGATGCATCTGTGGCCCGCGGCCGACGGCACCATTTATCGCCACACGACAATGTCCTGGTGGTCCGAGAGCATGATCAACGTGGAAGTCGACGATAAGAAGCTGGACCGCATTTTACGGATTTACGACTGGCTGTTGTCGCCGGCCGGCAAGGAAATGTTCGATTACGGCATCGAAGGCGTTGACTATACGAAGGACGGGGACAAGATTACAGTTACCCGTGAGAAGGAAGAGAACGGCAATTTCGTCGATCTGAAGAAAAAGTATCCGTCCATGGATATCATCTCTCAGCTCGCAGCCTGGAGAAACGCCAGCTCGCTCGAAGACAGCGAGATCAACCGCGCAGCCAAAGGCGACGATGCTGTGCAATTCGTCCAGGACGAATTGAAATGGCAAATGGGGAACGCTAAGCCTATCCCGACCGCGTTCGAAATTTTCACGATGTCAACGCCGGGCAACGACAAAATCTCGTCGATCACTTTCGACGATGACTTCATTCGCCTCATTCTGGGCAAGGAAGATCCGGTCAAGATGTGGCAGGACATCGTCAAAGGCTACGACAGCAAAGGCCTGCAGGAAGCGATCGTCGAAGTAAACGCCGAAATGGCGAAGATGGGCAAGTAAAGTAACAGGGACGGGAAAGCGCAGCGAGGCAGCCGCCGGGGGTCGAACTCCCGGCGGCTTTGTTCACGATACAGAATTTATAAGTTTCACCTTTATCATTGTCTGTATCGTCTCCGACAAAAACGCGTTCGCCGTCCTAAGGACGCCGCAGGCGTTTTTGCTTGATTAGTTTTTTCTAATGAAACATTTGAGAACGAAGGCGCGTCTGTGAGAATGAAGCAAGGGCGGGAAGGTCTGCCAGGAGGCTTCAACCGATTTCCGAAAGGAGAATTGATGATGCAGAAGAAAAAACTGTTGGTCGTATTGACGGCCGTCGGACTGTTGGGCACAAGCGCCGCTGCGGCTGTAGGCGCGAGCGGACTGGTCGGCAAAGTAACCGGGGTGTTTCATAAAGATATCGTCGTATCGGTGAACGGGGACAAAACGTCCCTGAATCCGGTCTACATTAACGGAAAAGCGTACTTGCCGGCGCGCGAGACGGCTGCCGAGCTCGGGTACACGCTGAACTGGAATCCGAAGACGAAGGAAATCCAAATCAACTCGAAGGAAGAGCAAGCGGTGGAATACTTGAGAATGGTGGGCGTGATCGCCGATATCGCGCCGACGGACAAGGAAGGGCAGTATCGGATCGAGATGCTCGGTCACGGGGATCAGCGCTGGATGATCCTCTATGTCGACAAGGACACCGAACTGACGAACGAGAGCGGCCAAGCGATCGCCGTCGCCGACCTGGAAGCGGGAACGCGGATTATGGCCGAGTTCGGTCCGGTCATCGCGTTGAGCTACCCAGGGCAGTCCCATGCGAGTAAAGTGGTCGTGAGCGGACCGTCGCTCGTTAAGGAAGACGTCATCCAGTCGGTCGAGAAAATCGAGGACGGCTGGCAAGTGAAGTTCGGAGAGACGAAGGACGGACAAACGACGACGTCGATCGTGCTGAACGCGAGCAGCGGCACGGGCGTCATGACGACGGAAGGCTTCGACGTTCCGTTCGCCGATCTGAAAGCCGGAGACAAGGTTCGCGCCTACTACGGCCCGATCATGACGAAGAGCCTGCCGCCGCAAAGCCCGCTTCACTATCTTGTCGTGCTGACTGAGAAGGAGCAGCTTGCTCCGGCGACGGTCGAGGAGTATCGCGAGCTGGGCTGGAAGAGCATCCCGGAAGATCAGAAGTCGCATGTAACGACGAAGAAGGAAGACGCTCGGGTCGAGGAAGTCGATTCGGGGAACGTCAACGTGATGCTGGCGACGGATGAACAGAAGAAGAAGCTCGAAGAGATTCAAGCCGTGAACGGCAAGGTGATCTCCATCGTGTACAGCACGGATCAGGACGCCCTGATCGGTCCGATCGTCATGATCTTCGATCCGGAGTCGAAGGCGTTCCTGGGCATTCTTCCTCGAAAGTAATTCGGGTTTTGCCTCGATGAGGCAGCGAATAGCGTTTGGAACAGGGGAGAGGCCGGCGAGCGATCGCCGGTCTTTCCCGTTGTCGGGAGAGGAGCGGCTGAGGCGAGGGGATAACCGACAAGCCGTATCCGCACGAATTTGCCATCGTATGCTATAATAAGGGGTGATGTAAACACTGCAAGCGAGCGGAGGATGAGGACAAGTGCTAGACCGTCTGCAAGTATTGGCGGATCGATATGAGAAGCTTAACGAATTGCTGAGCGATCCGGACGTGGTGAACGACTCCACGCGGCTTAGGACCTATGCGAAGGAGCAGTCCGGGCTGGAGGAAGCGTACCGCGCTTATGAAGAATATAAGCAAGTGCTGACGCAGCTGCAGGATGCGAAAGCGATGCTGGAGGATAAATTGGACGACGAGATGCGCGAGATGGTCAAGCTCGAGATCGAAGAGCTGGACGAACGGCGTGCGGAGTTGGAAGAGAAAGTCCGCTTCCTGCTGCTGCCCAAGGACCCGAACGACGGCAAGGACATCATCGTCGAAATTCGCGGCGCGGCCGGCGGGGAAGAAGCGAATCTGTTCGCATCGGAGCTGTATCGGATGTATGCCAAATTCGCGGACAGCCAAGGCTGGCGCACGGAGATGCTGGAAGCGAGCGTGAGCGATCTCGGCGGATTTAAGGAAGTCATTTTCTCGGTCAGCGGACCGGACGCCTATCGCAAGATGAAGTACGAGAGCGGCGCCCACCGCGTGCAGCGGGTTCCGGAGACGGAGTCGGGCGGACGCATCCATACGTCCACCTCGACGGTTGTCGTCATGCCGGAGGCCGAAGAGCTGGACATCGTCATTCACGACAAGGACATTCGTGTCGATACGTTCTGCTCCAGCGGAGCCGGCGGCCAATCCGTCAACACGACGAAGTCGGCCGTACGCGTCACTCACGTGCCTACGGGCATCGTGGCGACTTGTCAGGACGGCAAATCGCAGAACGATAACAAGGATAAGGCGCTGCAAGTGCTGCGGACGCGGATTATGGACGTCAAACGTCAAGAAGAAGAGGCCAAATATTCCGGCGAACGCAGGGAGAAAATCGGAACCGGAGATCGCAGCGAGCGGATTCGTACGTACAATTTTCCGCAGAGCCGGGTGACGGACCACCGAATCGGCTTGACGCTGCACCGTCTGGAGTACGTGTTGAACGGCGACATGGAAGAGATCGTCCAGGCGCTGACGCTGGCCGAGCAGGCCGAAATTCTCGAACGCGAGCAGATGAAGCAATAATGGAGGGCTGGGCGTGAGCTTGGAACGAATTTCTGGCCGCCCGCCGACGTTGGGAGAAGCCTGGCGAGCGGGCGCGGATCGACTGGGGCAAGCCGGAGTCGAGGAAGCGAACGCGGACGCGGAGCTTCTTCTTCTTTATGCGCTGGGCATCGGGAAGGCGGAGCTGCTGCGGGATTGGCGGGAACCGTTGCCGGAGGAGAAAAGTAAGGCGTGGTCGGAGCTGCTGGAGCGACGGGCGACGGGGATTCCGGTTCAGTACGTGGTCGGGGAGCAGTATTTTTACGGGCGGGCATTCGACGTGACGGAGGCGGTGCTTATTCCGCGCCCGGAGACGGAACTGCTGGCCGAGGCCGTGCTGAAGGCTGGGGATCTGATCTGGCCGACGGATAGCGGCGTCGAGGCTGTGCTGCGGGCTGGGGAGACGATCTGGTCGGCGGGGAGCGGCGGTGGGGCCGTGCTGCGGGCTGGGGAGTTGGAGAGAAGGGGCGAGGCCGGGAGGGCTGCGAATGGGCAGGCGGCAGCCTCAGCCTCCGCTTCGTTCGTCCCCATCGTGCTGGACGTCGGCACGGGAAGCGGAGCGCTGGCGGTCACGTTGGCGACGGAGCGGCCGGGCTGGCGGGTGACGGCGTCCGACTTGTCGGAGGCGGCGCTGCAGGTGGCTCGCGGCAACGCACGGAAGCATGGGGCGGACGGGCGAATCTCGTTCGTCCAGGGGGATTTGCTGCAGCCGTTTTTGGCGTCGGCCGAGGGAGGCGGATTGGCGGTGGACATTCTCGTGTCCAATCCCCCGTACATTCCTTCGTCCGACATTCCCGGGCTTCAGCGAGAGGTGCGCGATCACGAGCCCCATCTGGCGCTGGATGGGGGCGACGACGGGCTGAACCCGTATCGGACGATGGCCCGGCAGCTCAAGGAGCTGCCCAGGCTGCCGCGGATCGTCGCTTGGGAGGTCGGAGCAGGCCAGGCTCGGGATGTCGCCGAACTGCTTAGGGAGGCGGCCGACTGGACGGAGATCCGTTTTGTTGTGGACTACGCCGGCATCGAGCGGCATGTGGTGGCGGTGAGGTGAGTTCAGATACACCAACGGAGTCATAAAAAGGGTGCCCCATTAGCCAAGTTACTAGAGATGGAACAGGGTGAAACCAATAAGCACGCCATGCGGGCTTATTGGTCTCGGACGGGGCCGGAGGCCGGGGATAAGCACGTCGAGCGGGCTTAATGGTCTGGGCTGGGGTCGGAGGCCAGGGATAAGCACGCCGTGCGGGCTTATTGGTCTCGGACGGGGCCGGAGGCGAGAGATAAGCACGCCGAGCGGGCTTATTGGTCTGGGCCGGTGTCGGAGGCGAGAGATAAGCACGCCATGCGGGCTTATTGGTCTCGGATGGGGCTGGGTATGAGAGATAAGCACGTCGAGCGGGCTTATTGGTCTGGGCTGGGGTCGGAGGCCAGGGATAAGCACGCCGAGCGGGCTTATTGGTCCGGGCTGGGGTCGGAGGCCAGAGATAAGCACGCCGAGCGGGCTTATTGGTCTGGGCTGGGGTCGGAGGCCAGGGATAAGCACGCCGAGCGGGCTTATTGGTCTCGGACGGGGCCGGAGGCGAGAGATAAGCACGCCGAGCGGGCTTAATACCTCTTGATAGAAAGCGAGTCCAAGAACCTTGCCGCAAGAGCGGACAAAGGTTCTTTTCTTGTATACAGGCTGATGGGATTGGTCAGTCTGACGTCTTCGACGCGGATTCGACGTAGGGGGCCGTGCTCGACCGCATCCTTCGCTTCCAGCGCCGAGAGAAAGGCGAGCCCGTAGCCGTCGGAGACGACGCGGATCAGCTCGCTGAAGCCGTTCATTTCGAGGCCGACGCGGGGCGGCGGCAAGCCGCGAAGACGGAACAGCGAGGAGAGCTGCTCGCGGGAGAAGCTGCCCGGCTCGCGAAGCGCGAATGGTTCCTCGGCAAGCGCGTCCAGCGAAACGCTCTTGTCCGCAAGCCGATGCTCCCGATGAACGACGAACCACATTTCGTCTTCCAGCCAGGGGATGCCTTCCAGATCGGCGTGCTCGAGTCGTTTTCCTCCTCCGATGAAGGCAATGTCCGCTTCGTAGCGCAGCAGCAGGTCGAAGGCTTGGGCCGAGCCAGTCGTCGTGAAGGAGACGTCGGCATCCGGATGTCCGCGTTTGAAGCTCGCAACCGGCCCCGGAAGCAGGAAGTTGGCGGGGAGATAGGTGGCGGCGATTTTCAGCGTACCCGCTTGTCCCAGCCGGTGTTCCTCCAGCATCGCCTCGATGTTCCGCTCCAGGGAGAACAGTCTGCCCGCCTCGCTGGCGAGCCGCGCTCCCACTTCGGTCAGACGCACGCCCCGGCCCAACGGCGACAGAAGCTGCAGGCCCAGCTCTTTCTCCAGCTTCTTGATCTGCGAAGTGACCGCGGGCTGGCTGATGCTCAGTTGTTGCGCCGCTTGCGTGACGCTCCCGAGCTCCGCGACTTTCAGGAACAAACGCAGCGCGTGAAGATTCAGCATTTCTCCCGTCCTCCTTTTCTCCCGTCAGCATGTAAATCATAATCAAAACTTATGTTAATAAAATTATAATATATTAGATTTATGAAATGTTCTCCCTTATTCTAACTCTAAAGAAACTTCAGGAGAAGAGAGGGAGGGGCCAAAATGGCAACGATCGTATGCTACGATTGCGGGAAACGGCACGAGGAACAGGATGCGGGGTATCGGTGCGAATGCGGCGGACTGCTGGAAATCGTTCATGACTTCAAGGAGGTGGATGGGGAGAAGCTGAAGCGCGTTTTTCACGAGCGGTTGTCCGACAGGATGGGGCCGTATGCGAGCGGGGTGTGGCGGTATAAGGAGCTGATCTGCCCGGAACTGCCGGAGGACGCGATCGTGACCAAGTATGAGGGAAACACGGGATTGTACCGCTGCGAGCCGGTCCGGCAGGCGGTCGGAATGCGCGAGGTGTGGCTGAAAGCGCAGAGCGAAAATCCGAGCGGCTCGTTCAAGGATAACGGAATGACCGTGGCGGTGTCCCATGGACGGGCTCTGGGATACGCACGTTTCACCTGCGCGTCGACCGGCAACACTTCGTCCTCACTGGCGATGTATGCGGCGCTGGCCGGCTGCGAATCGTTCATGCTCGTGCCGAAGGAGCAGGTGTCGGTCAACAAGGTGCTTCAGACACTGGCCTACGGGGCCGAGGTGATCGAGTTCGACGGAACTTACGACGACGGCATTCGTTTCTACGAGCGGCATGGACGGGAGCTGGGCTGGTACATCTGCAATTCGATCAATCCTTACCGGATCGAAGGTCAGAAGAGCATTGTCTACGAATTGGCTCAGAGCTTGGGCTGGCGGCTTCCGGATTGGATTGTCCTCCCCGGAGGAGCGCTCAGCAACGTAACGGCGCTCTGCAAAGGGTTGAAAGATCTGCTGGCCCTGGGCTTCATCGAGCGGATGCCGAAGGTGGCGTTGGTGCAGGCGGAAGGGGCGAGTCCTTTTCATGCGATGATGGCCGAGGGAAGGGGCGAGCTTGTTCCGTTCGAGAGGCCATCGACGATTGCCTCGGCGATGAACATCGGACATCCCCCGAGCTGGAAAAAGGCGCGCGATCTGCTGGCGGGCGGCGGAGGGACGACCTGTTCGGTAACGGACGACGAGATTCTGGAGGCGAAGCGGCTGATCGACCGGAGCGGCATCGGCTGCGAGCCGGCATCGGCGGCGACGGTCGCGGGGTTGCGGAAGCTGGTCGCGAGCGGGACGATCGATAAGGACGAGACGGCCGCTTGCATTCTTACCGGCAATCTTCTTAAAGATACGGATGTTTTGCGGACGACGCTGTGGGGCGACAAAACAAATCGGACGATTGCGGCAGAGCTGACGCTCGAATCTATGAAACGTTGGGCGAAGGCGGAACGATATATAGGTTGAACCAAAGAGACGTCGAAGAGCGGACCCAATGAAATGGAGAAAGGGAATAGAAAGAGATTTCAATGAAAATCCAGATTGCTAGGTTTATAGATTTCCAATCCGGACATACTGATGGCTAAGACGTTCCGGAACGCATAGCGCTGCACCGACGGGTGCGACAAGGAGCGAGAACTATGCGTAATAGCCATCATTTTTTTTCTTTTTCGTCGGTATCGAGAGTCGTTCTATTGATCGTTGCTATAGGTTTCGGTTTGTTGGGCGTAGCAGGACATTATGTCGCTGCGAATTCGGGAGACGTTATTCCCGAAGATGCCATCCGCATTCGCATTATCGCCAATTCCGACAAGAAGGCGGATCAATCCGCCAAAAATAAAGTGCGCGACGAGATCGCCTCCTATATCCAATCTTGGGGCGGCATGCCCGACACCCATGACGAGGCGTACGCCCTCATTAAAAGCCGTCTGAACGACATACAGGGCATCGTGGACCGCGAGCTGAACAAGCTTGGCGTCTCCTATGAAGGCGTTGCTGAGCTGGGAGAGGTACCGTTTCCCGAGAAAACGTTCGAAGGAGAGTCGTACGAAGCTGGAAACTACGAAGCGCTGCGGATTACGCTCGGCAAGGGAACCGGCACGAACTGGTGGTGCGTACTGTTTCCGCCGCTCTGCCTGACCGCGGCTACTGCCGACGAGGATGCCGGAGCCGCTTCGGAAGTTCGGACGGCATCCGCAGGAGACGGGGACGAAGCACCCAAGGCAAAGTTCTTCCTGTGGGAGCTGCTGGAGAAGTTGTTCGCGTTCCTGGGCTCGCTGTTCGGCTAACCCGGCCCGTCCCGGTATGCTATAATAGCGGGAAAAAGCGTGAGACAAGGATGATCGGCATCATGAGCATAGAGACGAAATACTGGCCCGCGGAGTCGTCGCGGTCCGGCATCGAGGAAGCCGCCGCGGCGATCGCCGCCGGCGGCGTCGTTGCGTTCCCGACCGAGACCGTGTACGGTCTCGGCGGGGACGCCAGGAGCACGGAAGCGGTAGGGAGGATATTCGCGGCCAAGGGCCGCCCGTCCGACAATCCGCTGATCGTGCATCTGGCGCGCGGCGCAAGCGTGGCCGGCCTGGCCAAGGAGATTGGCGCCGTGGAAGCGGCGCTGATGGACGCTTTCTGGCCGGGGCCGCTCACGCTGGTGCTGCCGGTGCGAGAGGGGGCGGTGTCGCCGCTCGTGACGGCGGGGTTGGACACGGTCGCGGTGCGGGTTCCCGCGCACGAACTGGCCCGGGAGTTGATCGAGCGGGCGGGCTGCCCGATCGCGGCGCCGAGCGCCAATCGCTCGGGACGGCCGAGCCCGACGCTGGCCCGGCACGTGCTGGAGGATCTGGACGGGAGAATCGACGGCGTGCTGGACGGGGGGGCGACCGGAGTCGGGCTGGAGTCGACCGTCGTTAGGGTCGTGGACGGCACGATTCATATTTTGCGCCCGGGCGGCATTACGCGGGAGCAGCTGCGCGAGGCGACCGCGGGGCTTGCCGACGTCGCGGAGGGAGCGGTGCCGGCAGAGGCCGGAGTGGGAACGACGGCGATAGAGCAAGCTGGAATGGCGGCGATAGACGGACGAGTCGGAACGACGCTAGAGGTCCGCGCCGGAACGCCCGCGGCAACCGATACGGACGCGCCGCGCTCGCCCGGGGTCAAGTACGCGCATTATGCGCCGCGTGGGGAGATGCTGCTCGTGACTGGCGTTGCCGATCGGCTGCCGGAAGTCGTGCAGGAGCAGGTGCGCCAAGCCGCGGACGCAGGCCGTCGGGTAGCCGTGCTGAGCTGTACGGAGCATGTCGCCGTCTATCGGGCGGACGCCGTGTTCGACTGCGGTCCTCGCGGCGAGCCGGAGAAGGCCGCGCAGTCGCTGTACGCGACGCTTCGCGAATGCGACGAGCGGGGCATCGACTTCATCGTCGCCGAAGGCTATTCGGAGGACGGAATCGGAGCTGCGCTCATGAACCGGATGCGCAAAGCCGCCGGAGGCCGCGAGCTCTCCGTCCGCTGACGCCCCCCTGATCGATCGAACCCCTTTGCATGATCGTCGCCTTGTCCGCATATGTTGTGGAGAAGGACAAGGCGGCAGCCTGCGTAACGAACGTTCGTCGCGCCGGCCGAATGCAAGGGGGGACAAGCATGTTTGACGTGTCTGCGGCAGCCGGTCAGGCGCTGACCATTTTTGTCATGGCGGTCGCATTGGGCATGGACGCGTTCTCGCTCGGAATCGGAATCGGCTTGAAGGGCGTTCGGCTGTACGACATTTTGAAGCTGAGCTCGCTGATCGGCGTTTTCCATGTGTTAATGCCGCTTGGCGGGATGTATACCGGGCAATACGTAAGCGAACTGCTCGGGGGAATCGCCACCTCCGCCGCCGGCGCGCTGCTGCTCCTGCTCGGAGGGCACATGGTGTACAGTTCCTTGCGCGGAGAGGCGGTCGATTCGATCAACCACCGAACGCTGTGGGGAATGCTCGTGTTCGCGTTCAGCGTGAGCATCGATTCCTTTTCCGTCGGGGTTTCCCTGGGGATGTTCTCGGCGCATGTCTGGCTGACGGTGCTGCTGTTCGGCTTGTTCGGCGGATTGATGAGCGTGCTCGGACTGATGCTCGGGAGAAAGGCGAGCCGAAGCCTGGGAGGATATGGAGAGGCGCTCGGCGGTGTTATTTTGTTCGGATTTGGTCTATTATTTCTTATATGAATACTCCCGCCACTTACCTATGCTGTCGCTTCGGCTGAAGTGAGGGTTTCTGATGTCTCAACCTGACTTCTTCAGGATGCTTAACACCAGGGGAGTTGACACGTTGACGGACTGGTTACCGTCCAACCCCTCTATCCCATCCGTGTTCTTGGCAAATACGTTTGGGAATACTTTGCGCATAATGTTGGCTGCGCCGTTCACATCGGCGTGAATCAAGCCCCTTATGCTTGCATACAGCCCGCGATGAACCCGCTTGCCGGAGAACGTCCGCCTCCCCTCTTCGCCATAACGGGGCAAGGGATCGTGATCCAGAAAGCTGGCTTTCGACGTATACGCTTCTTCCGTCAGAAGTACCGCTATTCCCTGTTCAGCCGCCTTATACTGGATCATCGCAATGAACTTCTGGTGCGGGATGTGACAGAACGACTGGTTGTTTCGCCGTCCGATCGCCGATGATTGCTTCCATCCGTCGTTATGCCCGATGACGATCGTACCGATGTGTTGTTCCACGGCCAGCTTGACGATGAGACGGCTAGCTTTGTGGAACAAGTCTTTGATCCGACGATGGCGTTTCCGATGCAAGCGTTCCAACCGTTTGGAGGTATGAACCCCTGTTCGCGGCTCCTTGCCTTGACGAAGAATCCCGGTATAGTGTGCTTTCATCTTGTTGTAATACTGATTTATCGCTTTGACGATCTTGCCCTTCACGATCATCGGTTTCGAACCGGATGTCGTGACGAGGGTTGCAAGATTGTCCACGCCCAAATCAATGGCCATAAGTAGATCAGAATGATTGGCGTCCTGCACGTTTTCTTGTGCTGTATTCTTCTGTTCCCTCGCATAAGCAAAGATCAATTCGACGATATAGTGTCCATGTCTGGGTACCACGCGTACCTGCTTCAGTTGTCCGTCGATACGACCCAGCTTGCCGATGTTAAGCTGTTGCTTGGTCTTAGGCAGCTTGAGAAACTTCTGGTTTTTAATCACGCAATCCTGATTGGAGAAGACGACTTCTTTCACCGGACTGCGAGCGTAACCCGGTAGATTCGGTTTACCGTTGAACTTCTTCGGATGTTCGCGATAATCCTTCTTACTGGCGAAGAAAGCCGTCCAGTTCTGGTATACAACCTTCATGATGCCTTGACTGCTCTGCGCAGGGAGTGCGCGATAATCGGGTTGCTCCATTACTCTGAACAACGCATCCAGAAAGGGGTAAGGCACGAAGCGCTGATCTTTCGAAGGCAGCTCAAACGGACGGGAACGATTTTTCTCGCTCCGTCTTTCATTCATCGCTTCGAGTTGCGTTTTCAGGGTGTTCATCACTTGTTGCTGCAACGGCTGAAGGGGCTCGTTCCGCCCAAAAGAAGTAAACACCTGACGGATATAAAAGTTGGTCGTATTGTACAGGTTTTTGGCGTTCTGACAGGCTTGCTCCAGGTACGCAAACAACCGGTGGCCGGGTTTGACCCACACTTGGTGGGTCCTGTATACTATCGTTAAATCCGACATGACTTCAACTTCACCTCCCTCCAAACCCATATTGCGAATGTATGTTCTCATTTCATTTTAACGCGAATACAGACGGAAGGAAAGCGCATCTTTGAGGGCATGTTCTGGAGGTCGCCGATTCACCTCACCGCTTGCAGAAGCGGGAGTCCTCTCGGCGAGTGCTGATAGAGACTATCCATCACAACATGTTGGCAGGGGGAGACCATGAATCGGGTTTTAATCGTATGCACGGGCAACACTTGCCGCAGTCCGATGGCCGAAGCGATCTTCAAGGACCTGGCCGCCCGCAGCGGCAAACCGCTTGAGATTCGCTCCGCGGGCATAGCCGCCGCTAATGGCTCACCGATCTCGCCGAACGCGGCGGAGGCGCTCAGAAGGCGCAATCTGGAGCTTCCCGGAACCTCGACGCCGCTGTCCGCCGAAGAGGTGCTGTGGGCCAATCTGATTCTGACGATGACGGCTGGACACAAGAGGGCGATTCTGGAAAGATATCCCGAAGCGCTGTCCAAGACGTATACGCTGAAGGAATACGCGCTGCGCGGAGATCCGGTCATGGACGATGTGGCGGAGGCGGAGCGGCTGTATTCGGAGTGGCAGGTGAAGCAACTGCTCGGGGAAGCTTTGACGGACGAGGAGAAGGCGCGGCTGTTCGAGCTGCAGCGGAGAATTCCGGACTTTGATATCGCCGACCCGTTCGGGGGACCGTTGTCGCTCTACGAGCGGACGGCCGACGAGATCGAGGACATTTTAATGACGCTGATCGACAAATGGGATCGGGAGCGGCGCGATTCGTAAGCCGGTGATTGATTTTTTGGCAGACCTTCGGTATGATGGGAATATAACTTCAAGGTTCCGATGTGACTGGCGACGACAAGTGGAGTATACCACGGTGGAGCATCGGAATGACGGCCGGTCGCCTGGGCGAAGAGCAGCGTGCGAGAAGCGCGCTTGCTCTTTTTTGTCTTTTTCCCGCTTGAAGCTGATCGCGAACGCCGGCTGGAGGCGCTCTGCGACGCGGTTCGACATCCGCCCGATGTTTGAGCCGGGTGAATTCAGGTATAATACCTGTATTGTCGTCTACGGAACAACTGTGCGGTTAGGAGGTTGTCGGGTATGACTGCGGAGTCTCGTTCGATAGCCGATCAGGTGGAAGGCTTAATGGACGAATTGGCAAGGATGGGCAATGTCCGTCCGGGCCAGATAGTCGTGCTGGGTGTCAGCACAAGCGAAGTGAGAGGACAGCGCATCGGGACGTCTGGGGCGGAAGAGGTCGCGAGCGAAATCCACAAAGGCGTGGAGCGGGCGCGGGAGCGCATCGGTGTGCACGTCGTATGGCAATGCTGCGAGCATCTGAACAGGGCGCTCGTAACCGAGCGTCGGCTGGCCGAAGCTCAAGGCTGGACGGAGGTGTCGGCTGTACCGGTTCCGAAAGCGGGCGGCTCGATGGCCGCGTACGCTTATCGCCGCATGGAGGAGCCCTGCCTCGTAGAGGCGGTGCAGGTACATGCGGGCATCGACATCGGCGAGACGCTGATCGGGATGCATCTTCGTCCCGTGGCCGTTCCGCTTAGGCCGTCCGTCCGCGAGATCGGGCATGCCCGAGTGAACATGGCCGCGACCCGGCCGAAGCTGATCGGGGGCGCCAGAGCCGTGTATGAGCTGACCGGAGCCTCGGCCCCGGTCGAAGAAGGGGCCGAGGCTCCGGTCGAAGAAGGGGCCGGCGGAAGCCGACCTTCGAATGCTTGCGATTAACGAAAGACCAATCTGAATTGCAAAACGGGAGGAATAGCCATTATGTTGGAAAATCTGCGCAATCAAGATCCGGAAATCGTCAAAGCCCTGAACCTGGAATTGAAACGTCAACGCGACAACATCGAACTGATCGCTTCCGAAAATATCGTCAGCGAAGCCGTTCTCGAAACGATGGGCACGGTGCTGACGAATAAATATGCCGAAGGCTATCCGGGCAAACGTTACTACGGCGGATGCGAATACGTCGACATTCCGGAGCAGATCGCGCGCGATCGCGCGAAGGAGCTGTTCGGAGCCGAGCACGCCAACGTTCAGCCTCACTCCGGAGCCCAAGCGAACCTGGCCGTCTACCTGGCCGTCCTGAAGCCGGGCGACACGGTGCTGGGCATGAACCTGGCGCACGGCGGTCACTTGACACACGGCAACCCGGCTAATGCGTCCGGCCTGCTGTACAACTTCGTCGCTTACGGCGTTAACGACCAGACGTTCACGATCGATTACGAGGAGCTGCGCAAAGCGGCGTTCAAACACCGTCCTCGCCTGATCGTAGCGGGTGCTTCCGCCTATCCGCGCGCGATCGATTTCGAGAAAATCGGCCAAATCGCCAATGACGTAGGCGCGTTGTTCATGGTCGACATGGCGCACATCGCGGGCCTCGTGGCCGGCGGCGAGCATCAGAATCCGGTGCCTTACGCGCACTTCGTTACGACGACGACGCACAAGACGCTTCGCGGTCCTCGCGGCGGCTTGATTCTGTGCCGCAAAGCTTGGGCGGCCGCGATCGACAAAGCGGTATTCCCGGGCACGCAAGGCGGCCCGCTGATGCACATCATCGCGGCCAAGGCGGTCGCTCTCGGCGAAGCGCTGCAGCCTTCGTTCAAGGATTATGCGCGCAACGTCGTCGTGAACGCCAAGGCTCTGGCCGAAGGGCTCGTAGCCGAAGGACTGAACATCGTATCCGGCGGCACGGACAACCACCTGATGCTGATCGATACCCGCAACCTGAACATCACAGGCAAAGAAGCCGAGCACGTGCTCGACTCCGTCGCGATCACCGTCAACAAGAACGCGATCCCGTTCGACCCGACGAGCCCGTTCATCACGAGCGGCATCCGGATCGGCACGCCGGCCATCACGACGCGCGGCATGGGCGTCGACGCGATGAAGACGATCGCGGAAGTCATTGCGCTGACGCTGAAGAATACGAAGGACGAAGCGAAGCTGGATCAAGCCCGCAAGATCGTCGCCGATCTGACCTCGAAGTATCCTTTGTACCCGAACCTGGAATATTAATTTGAGGCATGCATAACGAAAGAGGTCGTCTCATACGAGACGGCTTTTTTCTACGATACAGAATTTATAAGTTTCACCTTTATCATTGTCTGTATCGTCTCCGACAAAAACGCGTTCGCCGTCCTAAGGACGCCGCAGGCGTTTTTGCTTGTTTGCGGGACAAACATGACTGAGCTTACTGCATTGCCGACTCTCTTAATATAGTTTCCAAATAAACGAAATCTTCAAGGTTTGTGGTAAAAAAGTTGTAGTATAATAGAACCACTTATGTCGAAAGGGGACGCGATTCAGTGAAACAAATTATGAAAGCGTTGCCGGTATTTCTGGCAATCGTTCTTCTTATCGCCGGCTTTCCGATCCAAGGCGCTTACGCCAATCCATCTTTTACTAACGAGCACTACGAAGCGATGAATTATCTCAATCAGATTCGCGGTAAAGTCGGCGTGGGCCAGGTTGCTCTTAATCCGTATTTGAATCAGTCGGCGCAGAGCCATGCCGAATACTTGAATAAGCATCGTGTCGTTCAACACGTCCAACAACGCGGGTTGGACGGATTTACGGGCGAAGGACCGAAGGAAAGAATCCTGTTTGCAGGTTACCAGGGGCAAGCCGCGTCATTCGGGGAAGTCGCCGAGCAGCTCTGGGTTCAAGATGTCAAATCGGGCATAGATCAATTTATGTCTGCTCCATTTCACAGACTGGCGCTGCTGGATCACCGGCTTATCGAGATCGGAATTGGCCGGGCGGGCGATTACCTGGTTATTAATACCGGGATAGCTAATCTTCAACAGACCGCTCCATATCATTATCCCTATGACAATCAGGTCGTTCCCGACAATATGTTCGGCAGCGGAATCGAGAACCCGGATCCGTTTGAAGTGTTCAGCATCCCATGGAAGCTTACAGGCTATGTTGTGACGTATACGTTCGTTGAGCAGGGAGATTACGACTTTGAAATTACGGATCAGGAGGGGCGGAAGGTTCCTTATTTCTCGGGAAGCGCTGGACTAACGAAATACTTGTTCCCGGAAGATATTGCTTCTCAAAACCGCACCTATACGGTAACGGTGAAGAAACAAGGCCAATGGTTCGATCAGTTCAACTACACCACCACGAACCCTAACGCCCCGGTTCGCGTTCCGCAGCAACCGGCTAATCCCGAATTGCCGCTGGAGACACCCGGCATCGAGCCGAAGGTTCCTTATAAGCCGCCTGCCGATCAGGAGAGCGCGCTGTCCAGGCTCAACGAAGTGAGGGCCAAGATGAATCTCGCCCCCATGAATCTCGACGAACGACTTAGCGAAGTTGCCCGGGATTACGCCAAATACCTTTATACGGATAAGCCGACGAGCGTTCATGACGGACCGACTCCTTACGAGCTTGCTCGGCAAGCGGGGAAATCGAACGCGATCCATTTTGCCAGCTTAAACGGGATAACGGATTTGGATAAAGTCATCGATATCGTAGTCATGGATACCTCCTACAGACAAGGATTCATTACCGACAGCAATACGGAAATGGGGATAGGCCGTTATGAGGACGTCATTGTACTGATTTCCGACGAAGTCGAACCGAATGCCGAGCCTGTCCACTATCCGTATGACGGCCAAGTCGGAGTGGAGCTTATCAATCCGTACTACGTCGATTACGTCAACAACCGCTTAAAAAGCGCGCTTCCTTCGTATGGCGGATTTCCTGTTACCTATCGGATCAAGACGGCTGGACGTTACCAATTTGCGCTGACCGATTCGAAGTCGAAGAGCGTGGAGGTCGATGTGTACGACTTTGGAGTCAGCCAGAGCGTTCGGGATTACCGAATCATTCCAAGAGAATCCTTGAAGCCGAATGAAACGTATACGCTGACCGTTCACAGGAACGGAGCGCTCTATGATCGCTTTTCATTCAAGACCGGGGCAGGGAGCTTCCTCCCGGCAGCCCAGTCCGAAGGAACGACATCTCCCGAGGTGCTTCCGGACCGGCAACCGCTTGACATCGGCACTCGATTTCCAGATTACGATCCGAAAGCTTATTGGGCGGAAAGCGTTTCATGGGCGATTGAAAACGGGTATTTGCGAGGAATCGAGATGAAGGATGGAAATCAACCGCCCAAAGCCTACATCATTCCATCCGGGGCGTTGACGGAAGCGGAATTGCTGACGCTGCTCTATCGCTATGACGGGGGACAAGAGGCAAAAGGCGAGAAACCGTCGTGGTGGGCGGAAGACGGGTATCGCTTCGCCGCCGAGCTCCGGTTGCCGGTCCGGGGAGGGTCGGATAACCGCAAGGCGGCCAACGAACCGATCACGAGGGCACAAATGGCGAGAATTCTGGTCTCCTACTGGACCGAAGCGCCGAAGACGGAGAGGCAAGCTATTCAATATATGTATGATCGGCAATGGGCAACCGGATATCGGGATAAAAGCGGAGCCGTACCGAAAACCTACGAATCCTTCGGTCCGAGCCAATGGCTGACGAGAGCCGAATTGGCGACGCTGCTGCACAGGATTTCAGGTTCCGGCAAGTGACGGGGCGGGACTGATACAGAGGCCAGAGGCCCTTCGGCGTTTAACTCGCCGAGGGGTCTTTGGCATTCGCCGCCTTCGTACGTATGTCCGTCGATCGTCTCCTGGAGAAAGACATGACCATAATGTGACTAAAACGATGACGACGGTCACTTACCGGTATTACAAAATGCAAACTATAATACTTCTCGAAGGGTCTGGTCGAAGCTTGACGCATAGGATTGCTAAATGACGCAATGCGAACAGAAACGGAGGATGGAGATTTGAATGTCGATAAAAAAAGCAAAATAACGAGATATGTCGTTTCGTCGGCGATGGTCGTCAATGCGCTGGCCGCGCCTGTCGCGGTATTCGCGGCAGAAGAGTCGGGACGCCCGGATGAGGCGCAAGCGGCGATTAAGGAATTGATGGACAAGGCCATCATGGTCGGAGACGACAAAGGACAGCTCAATCTGGAAGGGAAATTGACCCGCGCCCAGGTTGCCGCGATATTGGCAAGATCTTTAAGTCTGGATTCTCAATTGCCGTACCTCGTTGTGGAGAGTAATGCACATCCTCCGTATCTCTTTCGGAAGACGTGCTTTTTTAGTTTGTTTAGCATTTCGAAAGAAGGCTGTAAATTCATTTAATCAATACGACTGGTCATATTGAACCGAGGGGAAATTGATGACGAAGGAAATTGTTCTGAAACTGTTCGTTATCTTATGATTTGGTGCGACACAGTGGAGTTCCTAAGAAAACGGATCATTTCTAGTCGTTTCACTTCTGAAAAGATGCCATGGGGTCATAAAGTCTGCAGGGATAACGATCGCAACAAGTGATTATTAGGTACGCTTCCGATGAGGCGTATCTCTTATGGAGGCAAGATTAGTTACCTTATCGTGGAGGATCGGATATCGTGAAGAATTTGAGAAAAATAATGACTGTATGGACAGTAATACTCCTTCTTTTTGTGGTAGTTCCAACTGCCGGATATGCTTCACAAAAGGGGAATTCCACTTATATTTACGATGTCGCCGGGCGGTTAATTAACGTTAAGCTGGAGGATGGTACGCTTGTGGAGTACCGATACGATTTGAATGGAAATTTAATTAGAAAGACAAATACGAATATGCTTATGAATTCGGATTTTGAAGTGATCTCCGGTATAAATGGGGTAGCAGACGGATGGATGAAAGCAGCTTCTGCAGGATTAGCGACAACTTTTCAAGTGGTAACCGCCCCGGTATCTAGCGGCAAATACGCGCAGCAGATGTCAATCACGAATATGCCCAAGGGTACGCTAAGTAATTTGTTTCAAGACGTTGCCGTAACCGGCTCCACCGTGTATACGTTAAGTGGACAAATAGCGGTATCGAATTTGAGTCAGGCTAAGACGCGAGTTACCATACACTACTTCGATGAAGCGAACAAATTAACGGGCGCGCAGTCGGCGTTTCAATATGGCGGAAATACGAATTGGTTAAGTGTGAATGCACAGTTAAATACGCCTGCAAACACTGTTCGCGCGAGGATCCATTTTGACGTGCTGGCTTTGGAAGACAATGCAACAGGCACGTTAACGGTAGATGCAGTGAGTTTGCAAAAAGGAGCGCATACGAATCTACTGATTAATCCAGGATTTGAAATGATTACGAAAGATTCAGTAGCAGACGGATGGATGAAAGCAGCTTCTGCAGGATTAGCGACAACTTTTCAAGTGGTAACCGCCCCGGTATCTAGCGGCAAATACGCGCAGCAGATGTCAATCACGAATATGCCCAAGGGTACGCTAAGTAATTTGTTTCAAGACGTTGCCGTAACCGGCTCCACCGTGTATACGTTAAGTGGACAAATAGCGGTATCGAATTTGAGTCAGGCTAAGACGCGAGTTACCATACACTACTTCGATGAAGCGAACAAATTAACGGGCGCGCAGTCGGCGTTTCAATATGGCGGAAATACGAATTGGTTAAGTGTGAATGCACAGTTAAATACGCCTGCAAACACTGTTCGCGCGAGGATCCATTTTGACGTGCTGGCTTTAGAAGACAATGCAACAGGCACGTTAACGGTAGATGCAGTGAGTTTGCAAAAAGGGGATTTAGAGAGAAAGGAGCTGGCTTCGTGAAAAGAATATTTGTTCTGCTGCTTGTTCTCTCGTTAATCGTCCAAATCGATTCTGCTAATTTAGCAGTTGCAGCTTCCGATAGATCAATAGTAGCTGCCCTGGATCAAACTATTCAGCCGGAGCTGCCGAGTGCGATTGTGGAGGAAACCCAGCAAGAAGTGCTGACCCTGGAACAATTGAGTACACAGTTCCAGCTGCCAGAGATCAAGCTGTTGGAGCAACTGAACAAAGGGTACACCCTAGCCGAGCTGTACGCAGCGCTGCAAAGCATGAATTCGGAGGAGCAGTTGGAGGAGATTCTTCACCAACTCAATCCTGGCGTCAGAGACGCCTTACAGCGTGTCGACTATTCCACTGAACGTTTCGAAGGTGCGGGACCGATTCGGCCAGAGATTGAACAGGAAGCAAGCAGGATGCTAACGCTCGGCGAGCAGGTAGAAACGACGCCGATCGTGATCATTCCGGACGAGCAGTTGTTCAATCCATCCGTCACGTCCAGTGTCTATGGCGGTGTAGAGGGCCGGATCAATACTTTAGCTAGCTCTTCGTACCCAACGACCTATGATGATCTCGCGATTAAACGTTTGGATATCAAGGCGGATCAAGCGCCATTCTCGATTAGCGGGTTGGGCGAGAACATCTCTACGGTGAGCGGCGCGTTGTCTACGCAATCCATCGACATGGTTCTTCCTGGAAGAAACGGGCTGTCCTTTGCGCTGACACGGACCTACAACAGCGCAGATGCGCAGTACTATGATAAGAAATTGTACCATGGTGCGATCTACACAACGCGGTATTACCCTGAGCTTACGGGCCGTCTATATTACAAGTATCCAGATTTTATGTCAGTAGGCAATTTAGGCAGTGCGTCTAATTTTTACTTCATTCCGTCTGTCTATCAATCTTTCGTGCAATTTGTGGGCGATTATAGGACAATCTATTACCCGAGTCAGTATCCGATTATGCAAGAATTCAACAACGAAGTTTATGACTCTTTCAAATCGAGTTGGCGATACGTCGATCCCGATATCAAGAACAGTCCGGTGTTCTTTGCGGTAGAGAACTTGACGCTGTATAACACGCCATTAATTGCAAGATATTACACGACCGGCAACATCGTGATTGATCCTTTTGTCAACTCCCAAGTGGTTGGATTGGCTTATGGAAACCAAACGCAACTTAAGCAAGAGGATACGCGTTTTCCCCTGGGTAAGGGGTGGAAGTGGGATCTGCCTTATATCGAGACGAAAGATAGCAAGCAATATCTACATCTGTTTGGCGGAAGCACCTACGAACTGAATGGTCTGCAATTAAAGGGCTATCCGTGGCAGGACCTGACGCTCAGTTACAAGAACACCGTTACGGTGAACAACAAGCAATCCACTTATGAGCTGAAGTCGCTTGATGGTCGCAAATTGTATTTTGCAAACGATGGTTATCTCATCCAAATCTCAGATAGCTACAACAATACGATTCAATTCGAGTATCAAAATGTCAGTCCCTACGGCCTCGTGCTCTCCAAAGTCCGGGATGCGCTGGGGAATGAGATGAGCATCACCTATACGGCGAACGAAGTCCGGATTGTGCAGGGCGATCGTGTCGTGAAATATGACAAGATTAAGGATCCACAGAACAACAAAGAACTGCTGTCTCAGGTGACCGATCCGCTGGGCCGGAAGACCCAATACGTCTATGAGATAGCGTCCACACCTTTTGATATCGTAGGCTACGGGCGGATGAAGGACAACTACACCGCATTGCTCAAGCAAGTGTATCATCCGACAAAAGCACGCACCGACTATACGTATCAAGCCTTCAATCGTTCGCTAGGTAATAGCGGCGCGCAAGAGCGCGTCTATCGCACGACAGCGAGAGAAGATGTGGTCACGTATACGGATGGCTCAGTAGCGAAGTCCAATCGTGTAGATTATAGCTATAACGGGGATGGTGCAACGGTTCAAAGAGCCAACACCGTATTTTCGACAACGGTGAACAATGGCCGCACCTCCACAACCTATGCGTATGATCGGATATATATTGACGATAATACGCCAGAGCAATACTACAATACGCAAATTACAGTCAGCGATGGCAGCGAACAGCAGATCACCGCGATGACCTATAATCGCGCACAAAACCGGCCTGTGCCAATCCAGACGACTTCTTACATCACCAAGGGTGGGATGCAATCTACTGCCGTTACGACATCAAACACGTATGACGATTATGGGAATGTGCTGACGGCGACCGATCCCATGAATCGAACAACGACGTATACGTACGATACGACTACACATTTGCTCAGCAGTATCTCAGTTCCTGTCCGTACAGGCCTCAATTTGTACACGGAGCTACATCGCTACTCAAATACGAATGGCCTTCAAATGGTACGGCTCAAGGAAAACAACGCGAACGGTACGTTGATGGGTCAGACGAGCTTCGTCTACGATGCGTACGGGAATCCGACAAACGTCATGCTTAAGGACGACAACCGCGATATTACGGTGACGCAGGAATATGATTATACGTTATATAAAGCGGGCTTCCTGACGAAGCATTCCGCTCAAGTGACCGATGCAAGCAACCAAAACACAACCGTTACACAGCAAATGAAGTATTCGCTGGCTACCGGGGAACTAACGGAACATACGGACGGCAAAGGTTATGTCACCCGCTATGAATATGACAAATTGGGACGGGCGACCAAAGTCATTTATCCGGATTTGAGCCAGGTGGTGCTCAGCTACGACGACCAGAACAATCAAGCGACAGCGATCGATGAAACCGGCGTCACCCAACGGATACAATGGAATCCGCTTGGGCTGAAGGTAGCCGAGGGCATCGTAGGCAAAGGCACGTCCCGCTATGGCTATGATGCGTTCAGCAGGCTTGTCTGGAGTGAAGATGGCGCGGGTAATCGCATGACCTATACGTACAATGCGTGGGATCAACTCGTGCGAACCGATCTTCCGGGAGGTAATAACGCTTTTAGCGCCGTCGTCTATGACGATATTAATCGGACCGTGCAGACCACGGATCCCGAGGGCAATGTGAGCAAAGGTATCTTTGACCTGCTAGGGCGGACGACCCGTCAGGAAGCACGGGATCCATCCGGTGCATTGGTCAGCAAGATGGATTACACGTACGATTTTATGGGGAATGTATTGACACAAGTCGATGGACGAGGTTCCATTACCTCATTCGCGTATGATGTGCTGAGTCGATTAGTCGCCGTGACAGATCCGGAAAATCAAACAACGCAGTATGCCTACAGTCTGGCTGGTAATTTGAAGGAAGTGAGGTATCCGGGGAATCAGGGCAAAGTGGTAAAGCGTTACGACCAGATGGGGCATTTGATCCAGCAGACGGATCCGGCCGGCCAAATCGATACGTATGCATACGATGCCAATAGCAATCTCATTCAGAAGACGGATCGCGCTGGTCAAGTTCAAACGTACAACTACAACAATCGCAATCAGCAAATTTCAAGCAGTACGGCAAACGAGACTATAACGTATGGCTATGATCAGGCGGGTCGAAGGTTGTCGATGCAGGATGGGCTTGGCACAACCTACTTTGGGTACGAACCTGCGACGGGCTGGCTGAAAACGGTGACGTATCCGGACCAGCGTCAAACGCAATATACGTACGATAACCAAGGGATTCGCACGCAGATGATCGATCCATTCGGCGTCGTCACGAAGTATCAGTATAATGCGCGTAATGAATTGGCGGCGGTAGGAACTACTCCGACGCAGTGGGATGCGCAGTACACATATAAGAAAAATGGCCTTCGTGCCACAACGCATCTGTTGAATGTCGTGACAGCTACGTTTGGCTACAATGAACTGAATTTGACGTCGCTTACACATACCCGCACAGGCGGAATGCTTAACAGCTTTGCCTATGGATATGACCAGAATCGCAATCAAATCAGCAAGACGGAGAATAGCCAGTCGTATACATATGGCTATGACACATTAAATCGGATATTATCGTCCACACAACTTAACGAAGAGTATACGTATGACCCGCGGGGCAATCGTCAAACGCTGCAAACGGATGCGTTGCTAGACATGGCAGAGATCAACTACCAGTACGATAATAGGAATCGTTTGATGCAAGTGAATCGAGGGATCAATCCAGCCGTCCAATATCTTTACAATGGAGATGGCTTGTTATCTGAGCGGACGGAAGCAGGCGTCACGACGCGATATTACTATGATGGTGAGCAGATCATTGCAGAAGGCATAGTCAGCGGGGGAGGGGTCACGCACAAAGCGAGCTACATCCGTGGCAATGAACTGGTCGCCCGCGTAGATGCTAGTGGAAGCAAAGCCTACTACGGCCATAACGGTCATGGCGATGTTGTGAACCTTATAGACAGCTCGGGCCAAGTGCTAAATAGCTACACTTACGACATGTGGGGCAATCCACTAGCCGTGCAGGAGATCGTGGACAACCCATTCCGTTACAGCGGCGAATATTGGGACGACAGCACCGGTCTGCAATATCTCCGCGCACGATGGTACGACCCGAGCATAGGGCGGTTTATTAGTGAGGACACTTACGAAGGTGAACTCAACAATCCACTATCTCTAAACTTGTACACGTATGTTTATAATAATCCATTAATTTTTATCGACCCTACTGGAAACGTTCCAAAATGGGTGAAGAGGGTTATCGCAGATGTAGTCGTCGTTAGTGTTAGAGGTGGACAGGATGTATACAACGGTTCAAAATCTGCCTATCAGTATTTGATTGGCGATGATATTGATGTAATGCTAGATCCGAATTTAACGTATGCAGAGAAAAAGATAGCCGAAGCTTCTTTTCAATCAAATTTCATACCAGGTGCTGGTCAAGTTGCAAAAATCCCGTTAAAAGCAGCAGCAAAAGAAGCCGCTAAACAGGCAGCGAAACAAACTGTAACTAATGCAAGTACTAATCTTCTTAAGGGTGGGATAAAACACAACCTATATAATGATCTTAAGAAACAATTTGGTTCAAAGGGTAGAGATAGATTCGTGACTGCGATGAATAAAGGAGTGGTTAGGGGGGCAGGGGAAAATGGAGTTAAGTTTGTTGGTAGCTCTCACAACGGAAAGGGAGTCCTTTTCGGGAATACGTACTACAAATATGAAGTTAAATTAGTTGGTGGTCCGGAAGGTGATTGGAGGCTCCTTGGCAATTGGGATGAAAAGTCAGGTCAGGTTATTTATAATGTGATGGCGAACCATAAAAAAATAAAATATTAAGGAAGATTACAGTGGTTAATAAAGAAGATGTAATTGAGTGGGCCAAGCCCATTGATTTAGAAGCCACAGTATTAAGCTATTGTCTTGAGTGTATCAATAACTATCTAAATGATTCTCCTGAGGATGTAAAACTATATTTTGGCGAGTACTGCTCTGAAAAATTAAAACTAGAACTTAAAAAAGTTTATGCAATTATCGATTGGAAGCAACCTGATTATTCACATATCGTTGCTTTAGTTCCAATTGTTTATGATTTCAAAGAAATTGGAAGGTATGAATTGTTTTTCAGGATGTCGGGGGAAATTTATGATGATTTGCTTGTTGTTGACGGGCAGGAGCAGTTAGTATTTTAGTGGCGAAGGCCTTGAGGAGGGTAACCCTCAAGGCCAGTTGTTTGTTGCGACAGCACGGATGATGGATGTCAACTAGATGTATTGTAGTGCGTCAGAGGACGATGGGGGGGGGGGAGGAGCAATGTTGTCAGGTTAACCCAAACCCGCGAGAATGTAGGAGCAAAAGCTCGCAATCGAACGACATGGAATCGCATAGGACGATGGGATAACGTTATGG